>Ga0255338_1002734_pt1 | contig 24041 bp, 21 predicted proteins | sample MeOH1_35cm_T4_19_FD_203715 | JGI IMG/M metagenome (GOLD analysis project Ga0255338, IMG submission 203715) | Sandy soil microbial communities from University of British Columbia, Vancouver, Canada - MeOH1_35cm_T4_195 | ecosystem: Engineered > Artificial ecosystem > Sand microcosm > Unclassified ...
AGCTCACTTCCTACTCCACTACAACATGAACGACTCTCTCTTCGCCGCCGTCGAGATGGCGCCGCGCGATCCGATACTCGGCGTGACCGAGGCTTACAACGCCGACGCGAATCCCAACAAGGTGAACTTGGGGGTCGGCGTCTACACCGACGACAGCGGCAAAGTGCCCGTCCTGCAATGCGTGCGGCGGGTCGAGGAGGAGCTCGCCGCGAGCCCCCTGCCCCGCAACTATCTGCCGATCGACGGCTTGCAGGCCTACGACCGCGCCGTGCAGGAGCTGGTCTTCGGCGCCGGCAGCCGCGCCATAGCCGACGGGCGCATCGTGACGGTGCAGACGCTGGGCGGCACCGGCGGCCTCAAGGTCGGGGCCGATCTTCTCCGCCGGCTCAATCCCGACGCGCAGGTCTGGATCAGCGATCCGAGCTGGGAAAACCACCGCGCGCTGTTCGAGTACGCCGGCCACACCGTCAATACCTATCCCTACTACGACGCGGCGACGCACGGCGTAGCCTTCGATGCGATGCTCGCCACGCTGGGCAAGCTGCCGGCCGGCGCCATCGTTTTGCTGCATGCGTGTTGCCACAACCCGACCGGCGTCGACCTGAACGCCCAGCAGTGGGAGCGCGTCATCGAGGTGGTGAACGCGCGGCGCCTGGTGCCGTTCCTGGACATGGCCTACCAGGGCTTCGCCGAAGGCATAGACGCGGACGCCGCGGCCGTGCGGCGTTTTACCGAAGCCTGCCCGGTCGTGCTCGTTTCGAATTCGTTCTCGAAGTCGCTCTCGCTGTACGGCGAGCGCGTCGGCGGCTTGAGCATCGTGGCGGACGACCGCGAGGTGGCCGGCCGGGTGCTGAGCCAGTTGAAGCGCGTGATCCGGACGAACTATTCCAACCCGCCGACACATGGTGGGCAGACGGTGGCGAAAGTACTGACGACGCCGGAGCTGCGCGTCCTGTGGGAATCGGAGCTGGGCGAGATGCGCGACCGGATCAAGGTCATGCGCCGCCAACTCGTGGAGAAGATACGCGCGATCCGCGCCGATTTCGATTTCAGCTTCGTCGTCGAGCAGCGCGGCATGTTTTCCTATTCGGGACTTACCGCGCGGCAAGTGCACCGCCTGCGCGAGCAGTTCTCCGTATATGCCATCGACAGCGGGCGGATCTGCGTGGCGGCGCTCAACACTCGCAACATCGATTACGTGGCGCGCGCCATAGGCACCGTGCTGCTCGAGTCGTAGAGCGTCCGCGGTCCGCGTGCGCTTGGGCGGCCGCCGCTGCCGAGCGACTCACGAAAAGAAAAAGCATGTGGCAACGAGTTCAAACCTTTCATTACGCTTGCTTTTCGTTGACCTGCCGCAGGTGAACCATTAATATAACCAGCCTTTGAAGCACGCCTTTCGGCTCTCTTCAGAATATTCCCCGATAGCTCAGTCGGTAGAGCGACGGACTGTTAATCCGCAGGTCCCAGGTTCGAGCCCTGGTCGGGGAGCCAACTTCCGCATCCATTCCGCATAGATTCGGCTGCAAGGCAGGCGCTCGAGGCGAGTGTCCACCGGCACGATCCTTGCCCCTCTGCCCCGTCGCCATTCGCGGGCAAAAATCATGCTGAGCAGCGAGCAAGTCGATATCGACGGCCGCCGCACGGTGTTGTGCGTGAAATCCCGTCGGGCCGGAACGTTTCTCGAAAGCGCGCTCGCGTCTTACGAATGCTGCGTCGTGCACGATACGAAGACGGCCTGCCGCAAGGCCAAGCTGGGCGCTTTCGATCTTTATCTCGCCGTAGACCCGTACATGCCGAATGCGGCCGTCGAATGCTGGCAAAGCATCCGCGAATTCGACGGCAACACCCCGTTTGTTTTCGTCCTGCGTAAGCCGCTTCCGCCGGCGATCGGGCACTGCCTGGTGGCCGACGTGGACGCATGCGTTCTGTTCGACGACGGTCCGTCCGCGCTGGCGCAGTGCGCCCGGCGGCTGCTGATGCTTGCCGAGCGCCGGAGTCTCGAGGCGCGCCGCGAGCAGACGCTCGTCATACGGGAGGTTATCCAGGAGCGGTTCGCCCGGCTGGAATGGCGCCTGCAACTGAGCCGGCAGTCGATGGCCCGCGCCCAGGAGCATGTGATACGCGGCTACGCGATGCAGGAGTTCACGCGCCGCGGCGGCACCAAATCCTTCTTCGAGCGCATGTGGCCCGACGCGTACGAAGACGCGTTGCGCCACGACCCCACCCCGCAGGCCGCTCCTCCGGCAGCAGTCGCCGTGTTGCCGGAAAGCCCGCCCGCAGTGGCGGATCAGCCCGAATACCAGGCGATCACGACGAAATAAAGCACCAGCGCGATGTAGAACAACGTCAGCGCGGTGTCGACATTGCGGTCCATCGGTTGTTCTGCCTCATTGCACTACCGGCGGCGTCTCGAAACCTTGCGCACCTTCCTACACCCGGCTCGACGCCGCCGCCCCGCCGCGTATGCATTGTACGACCGTCCACAGAAAGACGAGCTGAGCGAGCCCGAAGGCGAATGCGCCGACGCTGGAGACGAGGTTCACGATCCGCGAACTGCAGCGCGTAGTCCGGGATGCGCCGCGGCATGCCCGCGAGCCCCATGAAATGCATCGGTGCGCGTGGCTGCGCGCTGTCGCCGGCAAGACCGATGCCGGGTCCGGCAGCCGCACACGGATCCCATTACTTGCAAGCTCACAACAAAGCGTCGCGCGGCGGCGTCTCGTTGCGCCTCTCGTCCATGGTGATCACGCTGATCATGCCGTCGGACTCGATGTAGGCGCGTTTCACTTCGCGTATATCCTCGACGCCGTGGCCGCGGATCTCGCCCATCAGCTCGTCCTCCGAAATCTTCTCCTGGTCGAGCGCGCCGCGGATGATCCGGCCGTTGCGCACGAGCATCACGCGCGGCGGGCGTATCAGCTTGCGGAAGAACGGGTAGCGGTAGGACAGCCAGTCGAGCAGCATGCTCCAGCCCACCAGCGTGGCAACGAGGACGAGACCGTCCGTGACGGAGTGATAATCGCCTGCCATGCCGTTCTGGGCGGCATCCGCCAGCAGCACGATCAGCAGAATGTCCGTGATGCCCAGCGCGCCTGTCTCCCGCCGCAACACGAAGCGCAGTAGCAGGAACAGGGACAGGTACATGATGCTCCCCCGAGCGACGATCTCCAGGATTGACGTATCCGGCATGAGCACGGAGTGCCAGTCGACGGCTTGCATGGAGCGCAACGGAAGCGAAGAACATACCCGATCGTGCACTGCGGCCGACGCCTGCACGACGGAATGAAAATATTGCCGATCCGCCGCCCTTCAGCCGGCGTAACCCTGTCGCGAACAAACATTGCAGCATGCCGTCCAACATCGACAGTCCGTTCGGGAGACGATATGCCTCACACTTGGATAGTGGTCGCGGACAGCAGCCGGGCCCGCGTATTTGAAGTGCTGGACCGCAACGAGACCTTGCGCGAGATCGACGATCTGGTGAATCCCGCAGGCCGCGAGAGCGAGCGCGATCTGCGCACCGACGAGCGCGGCCGTTATTACGGGGGTGACCAGCTGCAGGGACACACCGCAACGCCCGACACCGACCCGGTGCAGCACGAGGTGGAGCTGTTCGCGAAGACCGTGAGCCATTATTTGGAGCAGGCGCGCATCGAGCGCCGCTACGATCGCTTGTGCCTCATCGCGGCGCCGAGATTCCTGGGACTGTTGCGGCAGAACCTGAGCAAGGACGACAGGCACCTCGTCTTCGAGGAACTGGACAAGGACATCTCCTGGCTCGACGGTCGGCTGGTGCAGGAATATGTGAGGGGAAAAATACCGACCGCGGGGGATTGACGGCAGGCGCGCCGGTCACGCCGGCACGATCGCGCCGACGGCAGCGAACAGGTTAGCCACCATGGCGCGCTCTATACCGCGCGTGATGAACACGATGCGCGTGGAGCGGTCTTCGCTGGGCCACGCATCGAGCTCGACGGGCGGATGAAAAAGGTGCTGTACGCCCTGCACTATGAGCGGGCCGTCGTGGCCCGCGACGTTCACGAGCCCTTTGACGCGCAGCAGATCCGGTCCCCGCAGGGCTGTCAGCACTTCCAGGCATTGCGAGAACGCCGTCCATGAGAAAGGCGCGTCGTAGCGCAGGCTGAACGACTTTACCGTCGCGTCGTGGCGGTGACCGTGCTCGCCGTGCTCCGCATCGCCCATCCAGCGTTGCACCTCCTCGAGCCGACCCTTGGTGTTGCACAAGCCCACGTCGATGAGAAAGGCGAGCTCGATCTCGCCGTTGAGCGCACGGCGTATCGGCACCTGCGGATTGAGCTCGTGCAGACGCTGCTCGAGCGCGGCTATCGCCTCTTCCTGCGCGAGATCGGTCTTGGTGACGACGATGCGGTCGGCAAGGGCTGCCTGCTTCACCGGCTCGGACATCGCCTCGAGCTGCTGCAGCCCGTTCACCGCATCGACCAGCGTCACGACGCAGTCGAGGCGATACTGCGCCTGCAGCATCGTGTCGGTCATGAGCGTCTGCATCACCGGCGCCGGATCGGCGAGCCCCGTCGTTTCGATGACGACGCGCTCGAAATCGATGATCTCGCCGGTGCGGCGCTTGACGAACAGGTCGCGCAGCGTCTCCTGCAGGTCGCCGCGCAGCACGCAGCACAGACAGCCGTTGTTGAGCAGCATCATCTGCTCGGAGGAGACCTGCACGAGGTCGTGGTCTATGCTTTGCTCGCCGAACTCGTTGACGATGACCGCCACGCGGTTCATGTCCGGCCGCTTCAAGAGCCGGTTGATCAGCGTGGTCTTGCCGCTGCCGAGGAAGCCGGTGACCACGCTCACCGGAATGCGCCCGGCCAGCGGGTCGCGGCCTCGTGCTTCGGGCTCGAGGATGAGACTGCTCACAAATTCATTTCCGGCGAGTGCGACGCTCTCACAGATTCATTTCCAAAACGTACAGCCCGCCGGCAAAACGGTCGACGGTGAACACCAGGCCGCGGTCGTCCCACCATACGTCATTCAGTTGGATGGCGCCGGCCGGCGAGAGTTTCGGCGCGCCGGGCACGAAGTACGCCACTTCCTGTGGCTGGTACGGGTTCGCCAGATCGTACGCGCGCACGCCGCCGTTGAAGAACGTGCCGAGCACGATGTTCTCCGAGCGGTGCGAGGTCTCCACCGGCAGGTTCTCGTGCAGGTTGTGCGCGCCGAAGCGGCCGCCGCGCTTGGTGAAGCTCTCGGCCGGCGGCAGCGGCAGCGTGGCGATGGACACCGGGTTCGTCTCCACGCGGGCATCCACCACCCATGCCAGCTTGGGCCAGTCTGCGCCGTTGTCTTTCACGCATTCGTCGGTGACGATCCAGAGGCCGCGCTCGAAGAGCGGCATGACGGTGTGCGTGAAGCCGTTGTACGGGGGCGAATAGCGCCAGCGGGTCACTTCCTTCGGATGGGCCTTGTCGCTGATGTCGAGCACCACCGCGCCGCCGTCGATATAGCCGACATACGCGCGGTCCGGCCGCTGCGGATAGACGTTCGTGTTGTGCGGACGGTAGCCCGCGTCGAACTTGGGATGGCGCGGCACGGGCGGCTCCTTGTCGCCTTTGCGCGTGCCTGGATACCACCAGCGGCCGACCTCGGTCGGCTTCGACGGATTGCGCACGTCGATGATGCGGTAGAACTGGTCGTCCTTCTCGTTGATCGGCTCGAAGTCCGCGGCGCCGGAGGTGAGATGCACGTACTCGCCATCGACGAACCACACGCAATGCGCGCCGCGAGAGCACGGCCCCGAGGCGTCGAAATGCGAGATGAGCTTGGGCGCTTCGGGCTTGCTGATGTCGAACAGATCGAAGCCCGCAGGCTTGAGGCCCCACTTCTTCGTCTGGTAAGCGACGGCCATCACGTTGCCGACAACGTCGAGCGAGTTCGAGCGCACGTCGCCGTGCGGCAGATCGGTCTGCACCACGACTTTCGGATTGCGGGGATCGGTGACGTCCACGCCCGTGAAGTTCTTCGGCGCAGACTCGTGCGCGAGCCACAGGATGCGGCGGCCGTCCTGTGTCTTCTGCATGTTGATGCCCTCGCCGATGCCGCCGAAGCCGGCAAGCTCGTTGTGCGAGATGAGTTTCATGTTCCAGGCGAGCGTTTGGCTTGCCTGGCTCTGGGCGGAGATCGTCGGTTTCATTGTTTGCGCTTCTTCCTGGTTGTGGTGCGTTTTCTCGGTATGCCGGCCATCTGCTCGAGCACGGCGCACAGGACTGCAGTATCGTCCAGCGCGTGGCCCTGCGACAGTGCCGCCGCGTAAAACTGCTTGCTGGCATCGAACAGCGGCGTGGGACAGTGCAGCCCCGCCGCGAAGGCGCCGATGATGTCGATGTCCTTCTGGTACACGTCCACCTTCATCGTCGCCTTCGAGTAATCGTCGGCGATCATCATGGGCGCGCGCACCTCGAACATCCGCGACGTGCCGGCGCCGTCCCTGATGACCTTGTAGAGCAGATCGAGGTCGAGCCCCGATTTCCGTCCGAGGACGATCGCTTCGGCCGCCGACAGATTGTGTATGGTCACCAGCAGGTTGGCGATGAACTTCAGCTTCGAGCCGTTCCCGTAGTCGCCGCAGTAATGCATGCTGCGCGCAAAGCCCTCGAACACGGACTGGCAGCGCTTCACCGCCGCGCGGTCTCCGCTCGCATAGACTGCGACGTCCTTGGCCGCGGCTTGCGCACCGGTGCCGCTGATGGGACAGTCGAGGACGACGATCCCCCGCCTCGCGCAACGGCTCCGCAGCCCGAGCTTCACTGCGAGCGGCATCGTGCTGGTCTCGATCACGATGGTGCCGCGCGGCGCCGACTCCAGTATTCCGCCCGCGCCGAAAAAAACCGCCTCGCAGGCTTTCACGCTAGGCAAGGAGGTCATGAGGACCGGGTGATTGCCTGCGATTGCCGCGATGGAGGTCTCGGGCTTGCCGCCCCGGCGCTTCAGGTCCGCGCGGCGGCGGGGATCGAGATCGTAACCGCCGACCGTGAAGCCCGCCGCGACGAGATGACGGGCGAACGCGCCGCCCATGATGCCCAGGCCGATATGGCCGACCGTGAGGCCGGCAGCGCCTTTTTTCTCTGCTATGACTGTTCTCCCTGATGCGGCGGACGCGGCGTCTTACTTCACGAGCCCCAGCGACGTCATGACTTCCTTGAGGTCGGTGTACTGCGCGGCGAGGAACTTGCGCATTTCGGCCGAGCCCTTGAACGTCCGCTCCCACTGGTTCTTCTCGGCCTGCTGCCTGAACTCGTCGCTGTCGACCACGCGCTTCAGCACGCCTTCCCAATACGCGATCTGCGGCGCCGTCGTGCCTTTCGCGCCGATGACGCCGCGCCAGTTCTCGAACACGCCCTTGTAGCCTTGCTCGGGCCACGTCGGCACGTTCGCGAATACACCTTGCAGGCGCTGCGGCGCGGTCGTGCCGACGGCGCGCATCCCGCCGGACTGGATATGAGGCGCAACGTTGATCGTGCCTGCGGAAATGACGTCCACGTGGCCGCCCAGCAGCGCAGTGACCGCCTCGCCGGAAGAGTTGAAGCTCACCAGCTTGAGCTTCTTCAAATCGACGCCGCCGGACAGCAGCGGCAGCGCGACGGCGATGTGGTGCGTTCCTCCGGCGGCGCTGCCGAGCCCGATGCTGAGCGACGACGGGTCCTTCTTCAGCGCCTCGACGAAGTCCTTGCCCGTCTTGATCGGCGAATCGGGTCGGACAGCGATCGCGATGTGCTCGGTGAGCAATATCGCGAGCGGCGTGAAGTCCGTGTATGTGACCTTCAGCCGCCCGTTGATGTGGTTCGCGAGTATGGTCGAGGACGTGATGCTGAGGAACTGCGGGTCGCCGTTGTGCTGCGCGAGGAAATTATAAGCGACCGCATGCCCCCCGCCGGAGCGGTTCACGACCGTGCTGCTCGTCGGCACCAGCTTGAGATCCGTCCAGATTTTCTGCACCATCCGCCCGGTTGCATCCAGCGATCCGCCGGCGCTTGCCGGCACGATCAGCTCGACGTTGCCCTGGGGCGTCCACCCTTGTGCCAGCGCCGACGGCGCGTGAGCGGACAGCAAGGTGCTCGTTGCGAGCGCCGCGGCGATAAAGATATTGCGCATGTCGTTCCTCCTCGGTGGGTGATACCGTTAGCGTCTTCGTCTAATTCGGTTTCATGTCGATGCGTGCCTGCTCCGCTTCCTCGGGCGACATCGAATCGATGCGGTTCTCGAGGTACGGCGTGGAGCGCACGACGACGTAGCGCACGAACGGCGCCTGGGCGAGAAAGCGGTATTTCTCGCCGCGCGGCACGTGCACGATGTCGCCCTGCCCTATGCTCTTCCCTTCCCTGCCGCAGGTCGCCTTCAGCGTGCCGGAGAGCACGTAAACGAACATCTCGTGGAGTGAGGTCGCTGCGGGCTCGTCATAACCGCCGGGGACCTCGAAGTAGCCGAACGCGAGCCGCTCGCCCTCCACCCAGCTTACGCGGCGGGCAGACGACTGCGGCGCATCGAGCGAGTCGAGGATCGGATAAAAGCAGGTGTGCAGCCCTTCGATGACTGCTTGCGACTTGCCTTCCGTCTTCTGGTGCCTGTCGCGGTCGCCGACGTTGTACTTCTTGTTGACCTCGTCGACGGTCATCGCTTTCTCGGGCACCGCTTCGTCTTCCGCGAGACCCACGACGGTCCAGGTCTTGTCCTTGATGTAGAGGTACTGCAGGTTGCCGTCCTCGGTGGCTTTCATCGAGTGACGCGCGTACGCCGGCGCGTGGACGAACGTGCCGGGCTGCACGATGCGGCGGTCCTTGCCGACGATGCCGTTGATCTTGCCGCGGATGGGAAATATCAGCAGCTCGTTGGGATGGTAATGGAGCTCCGAGCCGGTGCCTGCGTTTTTGTGCAGCAGGCAGAAGTACATGTACCTGCCTTCGATGATCGGCGCCTTGCCGGTCGACAGATGCGGCGTCAGGTAGTTGCTCTCGAAATCCTCGAAGCGGAAAAACGGCATTGCGACTCCTCACTCCGGCAATCGGTTTTATCCGGCGGATGATAGCTGCGCCGCGCGCAGTCGCGCAACGGTGTCATCGATCAGATGCCGGGAGATGTGCACAGGCTCGGGCAGCTCGGGCAATGCATCGATATCGAACCAGCGCGCGTCCTCGATCTCGACGCCGTCGGGCCGCACCTGTCCCGAGAGGTATTCGAGGCTGAACGCCATGACGAGCGAGTTCGGAAACGGCCACGGCTGGCTGCCGAAATAACGCGGGCGTCCGCTGTCGACGCCGGCTTCTTCCCGCACTTCGCGCATCAATGCATGCTCGAGCGTCTCACCCGCTTCGACGAAGCCGGCGACGACGGTGTAGCGGCCGGGCGCATAACCCGGCTTGCGCGTGAGCAGGATCTCGCGACCCCGCGTCACGAGGGCCATCACGACAGGCGCAATACGCGGGTAATACAGCTGCCGGCAGCTGCCGCATACGCGCGCGCGGTCCGCGTCGTGCGCCACCGTCGGCTCTCCGCACGCGCCGCAATAGCGATGGGTGCGTTCCCATTCGAGGACCTGGAATGCGCGTCCGGCGAGACCCGAGGTGAGCTCGTCGCTTTCGAGTATCAGCGCGCGCAAGCCGATCAAGTCGGTGCCGGCGGGCAGCGCCTGTCCCTCATCGAGATGGGCGGCATAACAGTGCACGCCGTCCAGCATGCCGAGGTAATGGCTGCGCCGCGCCGCGCTGCCCAGCTCCTCCGGGCGCAGCGCCGGCAACTGCAGCGTGCCCGAGACGCGCATCACCGCCACCTTGCCGCCGCAGAACGCGCACCAGATCGCCGGATATTCGGCCTCGTCCGGGGCGACGTGGCCGGGCTGGAAGCGCTCTTCGACTGTGCCTGCCATCATTCGCCTACCAGGCGCTGCGCCGTGCGATAGCAGATGTCCTCGCGCTCTTTCTCCGTGAGGCCGGGCACCGCATCGAGCCGCTCGACCGGATGCTCCTCGCCCATGTCGAACGGGGAATCGGTGCCGATGACCACGCGCTCCGAGCCGACGACATCGATCAGATGACGGATCGCCTGCGGGCTGTGCGTCAACGCATCGAAGTAGAATCGCTTGAACATTTCCATCGGCTTCGTCTTCGTGATCGCGCGGGTGTCCGGCCGCACCGCGTGTCCGTGCTCGAAGCGTCCGATCTGGTACGGCAGGAAGCCGCCGCCGTGCGCGAGCAGTATCTTGAGATCGGGCAGCTCGTCGAGCGCGCCGCTGAACATGAGCTTGCCCACCATGATCGTCGTATCGAGCGGATTGCCGATCAGGTTGGTGAGGTAGTAGCAGTCGAGCCGGCCCGCGGAGCCCTGGGTATTCGGATGCGCGAAGATCATGACCTTGAGCTCCTGCGCGCGCTTGAGCACCGGGCGGAACTTCGGATCGGCCAGCTCTTCGTCGCCGATGGCGGTGGCGATCTCCACGGCTTTGAACTGATACTCCTTCACGACGCGCTCGAGCTCGGCGATCGCGAGCTCCGGCTCCTGCATGGGCAGCGTCGCCATGCCGCGCAGGCGGTCGGGACGCGCGTTCACCATGCGCGCGACACCTTCATTCACGAGGCGCGCCGTTTTCGCCGCCTGCTCGCCCTTGAAGCCGTAGAAAAACGTCTGCGGACCAGGAGAGATATACGAAATGTCGAGCTTCTTGCGTTCCATCGACTCGACTTTCGCATCCGCATCGTAGAACTCCGGAATCAGGTCGAACCGGACTTTGCCGCGGACGAAGGCGCGGTTGTGGCCCTCGCCTTCGACTTTCGTCTTGTAGAGGTCGGGCTGCTCGCGCCAGGCCTGGACTATGGTTTCCGGGATGACATGGCTGTGCAGATCGATGCGTTTCATGGTGCAGTGGCTCCTGGTTATTCGGGCGCTCGCGCGCCGCATTCGAATTCCAACTCGATTCAACTCTTGCGCGTGCCGGCGCGGGCGGCACGGCGCGGGGTGGTCTCCGGCATGATCAACTGGGGTAGCCGCGCGGCGGGCAGGCTGAACAGTCCGAGATCGAAAAGCGCGTTCGTCTCCGCGGTCAATATCTGCGCGACCCCTTCGCTCGCCGCGGAAGGCTTGCGCTCCGCCGGCTGACCGAGCATCAGGATGCGGTGCACGTTCGCGTCGGCGATCGGGAAAGCAGCGATGCTACCCGCGTGGATGTCCTCATGGAAAGTCGATACCGGCATGACCGCCGGGCCTATGCCGCGCAGCAGCAGGCGCCGTATCGCTTCCACTGCGTCGATCTCCGCCTCGACGTTGAGCCGCGCGCCATAACGGCTGACCTGCTCATCGACGATGGATCGTATGGCTTCCGTGCTGATGACCGGTGTTTTCGCGAGCTCCGGCAAGGTGTAGAACCGGCGCGTGCCTCGTGCTTCGGGTGGGGCCAGCACGACGATGGGTTCGGAGATGAGCGGCGTGAGCTTGAGCGCCCGCGAGGGCGCGGGGCTCGTCAGCAGGCCCACATCGACCCGGCCTGCGAGCAGTGCGTCGTAGAGCTGGATGCTGAAGCCTTCGACCACCTTCAGCGAAATCTGCGGACACTGACGCTTGACGCGCTCGAATATGCCGGGGAGCACCAGCGGCGCTATCGTCGGCGAGAGGCCCAGCACCACTCTGCCCTGGGGCGTATCGGTGGCAGCACGCAGCTCGTCCTGGGCGCGCCCCAGCTCGCGCATGATGCGCCGGCAATGGTCCACGAACTGGCGCCCCGCGCCGGTCAGCCGGACGCCGCGCGGCAGGCGCACGAGCAGCTGCGTGCCCAGCTCCTCTTCCAGGCTGCGCAAATGGCGGCTCAGCGCGGGCTGCGCTATGCCCAGGTGCTGCGCAGCGCGCGTGATGCTGCCCAGGTCGGCGATCTGTACGAAATAACGGATGCTGCGCAAATCCATGGCGTGCGGTCGGTGCCGGCAGTACTCATTCCGGCAGCGGTATGCGGCGCGGGAGTGATAACAAACTCGCATGAATTTGCGCAGGCGTCAATCGTTCGGCAACGCCGGGGCGGCGCGCCTCCCCCAGCAGGAACCGGTAGGTGACCCGAATTATCGGCGCACGCGTGACATGCGTTTTCGTTATGGGACGGATTCCAAAATTATATTTGTCAGGTATGGGTGGCGTGGCTAAGATGCCCCGGCACACTGGCAATCGCAGTGCGGGCGTGCCTGCCCGCGCCGGCTGCCCAGCCTACACTCGAGGGGACAGCAGTGAGACAGATCAACGTCGGCATCATCGGCGCCGGCTGGTGCGGCGGCATACGGGCCGAGACCTGCGCCGCGAATCCGCTGGTCAAGGATATCCATATTGCGGAAAACCGGCCCGAGCGGCTGGCCGAAATCGCGAAGCTGGTGAACGCAAAGACGGCGACTACCGATTACCACGACGTTCTGAAGATCGACGACATCGATGCGGTGTTCGTCTCCGCGACGCCGGAGTCGCTGCACTACCCCATGGCGCGCGAAAGCCTGCTCGCCGGCAAGCACGTCTTTCTCGAAAAGCCGATCGCCATGGAGCTGCACGAGGCGGATGAGCTGATCTCCATCGCGAACAAGCGCAATCTCAAATTCACCATCGGCTATTCCCAGCGCTTCAATCCGAAATTCGCCTATGTCAGGAAGTCCATCACCGACGGCACGATAGGCAAGCCGGTGAGCGCGCTCGTGAGCCGCCACATCACGCGCGGACTGGGCAAGAAGATCACCGGCCGCACCAAGCTCTCGCCCGCTGCGATGGAAGCCACCCACGATCTCGACTTCGTGCTGTGGTGCCTGGAGCCCGCCAAGCCCATCCGCGTCTACTCCACCGTCAATTACGGCGTCATGCGGGCGACGACGGGCGCAGACATTCCGGACACGCAATACATCACCGTGACGATGGACAGCGGCGTCTCCTTCGTCATCGGCGCGGGCTGGAGCCTGCCGCCGGGCTACCCGAATTTCTCGACGACCTGGATCGAGATGATCGGCACCGACGGCGCCCTGCTGGTGGACGACAGCCACCGCGACGTCATCCTGAACACGATGAAGGACGGCATGCGTTTGCCGATGTCCTCCATGCCGGGCGAATTCGTCGATCATGCCTACGCCGGACCGATGCAGGCGGAGACGATGCATTTCCTCAACGCCGTCGGCCTCGACAAGCCCGTGCTGGTCACGGCCGAGCAGGCGCGGCAGGTGATGGAAGTCTATATCGCCGCCGATCTCTCCGCCGAGCGTAACGAGCCGGTGAGCCTGCCGCTTCCCGAATCGCGGCGCAGCGCCGCCATGGCCGGAGGCGCGCGATGAGCAAGCAACCGAAGCGCATAGGGCTTGCCATCGTCGGCGCAGGACGCGTCGGCCTGATACGCGGCGAGCTCGCTGCGCGTTATCCCCAGGTCGACTGGATCGGCATCGCGGAGAAGAATCCCGAGCGCGCGAAGCTCGTCGCCGAGAAAGTCGGCGCGCAGTTCGTCGCCTCGGATTTCCGAGAGCTGCTCGCGCGGCCGGAGGTGACCGCGGTCATCGTCTCCACCGACGAACACCTGCATGTCGATCCTGTGCTCGCCGCGGTCGAGCGCGGTCTGCCGATGATGATCGAGAAGCCGCTGGCGACCGACCTCACCGAGTCCGCGAACGTGCTCGCCGCCATCGAGCGGGCGAAAGTGGATGCAGTCATCGGCTACACGCAGCGCTTCCGGCGCCGCTGGCTGGTGGCGAAGGAGAAGGTGCGGACCGGCGCGCTCGGCGATGTCACGACGGTGACGTCGCGCGGCTTCATGAACCGGCTGGTTGCCATCGACAACTACAAGCGCACCGACAATCCCGCCGAAATCTCGCCTATGGTGATCTCGGGCACGCATGCCCTCGACATCGTCATGTGGATGATGGAAGCGAAAAAGCCGGTCGAGGTCTATGCGCGCTCCGTGAACAAGACGCTGGGGCCGAAGTGGCAAGGCATAGACGGCACCGGGTACATCATCACCTTCGAGGACGGATCGATCTATCACGGGCTGATCCAGTGGGCCTTGCCGGAGGTGTGGCCCGGCGCGGTGTACAGCCTGGAAGTCGGCATCGTCGGCACCGAAGGGGTACTCACCATAGACGACACGCACCGGGACATCGTGCTTGCCGTGAACCAGGCGCAGGGCGAAGGCTATGCGCCGGACCAGTCCCGCCGGGTGGATTTCCTGACGAGCTATCCCGTCGGCGACATGGCGCTCGGCGAGTTGCGCGGACCGATGCGCGAAGAGACGAATTCATGGCTGGCTCGGCTCGCGCTCGACCTGAAGACACAGCACGCGACTGCAGCCGAGGGACACAACCGTCTCATGCTCACCAAGGCGATCGATCTTTCGGCGAGATTGAAGCGTCCCGTGCAGCTGCCCATTACGCCGGAAGACGAGAAGCGCAAAGCTTGAACTTGGTGCGCCGCAAGCTGATGATACCCACCTCCGGTGCATGCGGCCGGAGGCACTACAGAAAAATACTCAGCTTACGTTAATAGATAGGAGGAGTTGTGATGCAACGACTGAAACTCGGTGGTTTGTGTTTCGGGATGTTTCTGTCCTTCGCCGCCATGCCGGTGTCGCAGGCGGCGGAGAACGCATACCCGACGCGGCCGGTGCGGGTCCTGGTTCCCTATGCACCGGGCGGCGCCACGGACAACACGGCGCGCCTGCTCGCTCAGAAGCTCACCGACGTGTGGGGGCAGCAGGTCATCGTCGACAATCGGGCGGGCGGCTCGGGCATCATCGCGCTCGACCTCGCCGCGAATGCCGCGCCCGATGGCTACACGCTGTTCGTGGGCAACGTGTCGACGAACGCCATCAACGAGACGGCTCTCGCGAACAATCTGAAGTTCAAGCCTTCGCGTGCGCTTACGGGCGTCACCAATCTCATCGAGCTGCCGCATTTCTTCGTCGCGAGCGCGGCAGTGCCGGTCTCCAGTCTCAAGGACTTCATCGCGTATGCGAAAGCGCACAAGACGGCGTACGGGTCGGCTGGGGTCGCATCCTATCCTCATCTGGATTGCGCGCGCTTTGCAAAGGCCGCCGGTCTCCAGATGACGCACGTGCCGTACAAGGGCGGCGCAGGACAGATCGTGCCGGCTCTGATCAGCAACGAAGTGCAGTTGTCGATGCTGAACATGGCATCGACGATTTCCCATATCCGCGCAGGACGCATCAAGGCGCTGACGACCACCTGGCCGACGCGTCGGCCCGAGCTGCCCGACGTGCCGACGATGGTCGAGGCGGGCTTTGCGGGCATAGGCACGAACGCGTGGAACGGCCTCTTTGCGCCCGCGGGAGTACCCAAAGCGCTGCTCGCCAGGATCCATGCGGACGTGGTCAAGGCGATGGAAACGCCGGACATGAAAGCGACGCTCGGCAAGCAGTTCATGTCCGTGGTCGTCAACAAGTCTCCGGCAGAGTTCCAGAAGTTCGTGGATGAGGAGGTGAAGAACTGGCGTGACGTGCTGGAGGAGAACAAGATCAAGATCGAGTGACGGCCGCGCGGTCGCGAGCCCGCTTCGAAGCAAGGATCCCGCGGGAGCGCACCTGCGTTGCCGCGGTCCAACGAATGATCCGATAAAATCCAATCTGACGAGGAGTTCCTGATGATTCGAGGTTTGCTGAGCTGGTCCATCGCCGTCCTTTTTGCCGCCTGCGCGGCAGCCCAGGCCGCGGACAATTATCCGACGCGCCCCGTGCGCATGATCGTGCCATTCGCGCCGGGCGGCGCTTCCGATTTCGTGGGCCGCATACTCCAGCCGCGCATGTCCGAGCTGCTGGGACAGCAAATCGTGGTCGACAACCGTGCGGGCGCCGCGGGCAACATCGGCGTCGAAGTCGCCGCGAACTCGACGCCCGACGGGTATACTTTCCTGCTCGGCAACGTCGGCACCATGGCCATCAATCCGAACATCTTCGTGAAGTTCCCGGTGCGGCCGCTGCGCGACCTGATTCAGGTGACGCAGGTCGTCGACGTGCCCGGTGCGCTGGTGGTGAATCCGTCGATACCCGCAAAGAGCGCAAAGGAATTCATCGCCTATCTGAACGCGAATCCGGGCAAGCTCAACTACGGCTCGCCGGGCCCGGGCAGCGCGAACCGCATCGAGATGGAAAGCTTTTTGTTGAAAACCGGGACGAAGATGGTGCACGTTCCGTACAAAGGCGGCGCCGGCCCGGCCATGATCGGCCTGCTCGGCAACGAAGTGCAGGCGATGTTCGTGACCTTCTCTTCCGCCGTCACGTTCGCCAAGCAGGGCCGCATCCGCATGCTGGGCGTCACGGCGCCCGACCGCGTTTCCGCGATGCCGGACGTGCCGACGATGGCCGAGCAGGGATTCAAGGACATGACGACGGGCTCCTGGCAAGGTGTCTTCCTGCCCAAGGGCACTCCCCGCGCGATCGTCGACAAGCTCTACTCCGTCGCGACGCAGACGATGAAGCACCCGGAGGTCATCAAGCGGCTGCAGGAAGGCGGCGTGGACATCGCGGTGAGCCAGTCGCCGGAGGATTTCACCAAGTTCGTGAAGAGCGAGAACGCGCGTTTCGCCAAGGTGATCAAGGACGCGAAGATAGAGACCGAATAGCGGCGCTATGAGGTTGGTATGAAGTAAAACTTCAATGAAGATGGAGAAGCAAGATGGCTAACGTCGGATTGGTAGGTCTGGATTGGCAGGAGCGCGTCAACTGGGACCGGTTGCGCAAGTACCGTCTGGAGCGTGCCCGCGAACGGATGAAGGCCCACGGCCTGGGCGCGATGCTGCTCATGTACGACGAGAACGTGCGTTACGTGACGAGCACGCTGACCCCGGGCTGGAACCGGCTGAAGCCCGGCTTGCGCTACGCGCTGCTGTGCGGCGACGACGCCCCCGTGCTGTTCGAGCAGGGCGACATCGGCCAGCACATCGAGAGGCACTCGCCGTGGATCCCCAAGGATCACATCAAGTACTCCTACGCCTGGATCAAGGGCGCGGCCGGCCCCGCTTCGCTGCAGCAGGTGACGAAGTTCACCAATAGCATCAAGAAGGAAATGAAGAAGGCCGGCGTGGACGGCCAGAAGCTCGGCGTCGACTTCGTCGACATCAACATGATCAACGTCTTCAAGGACGCCAAGCTCGACTGGACCGACGGCATGACGCCCATGATGGAAGCGCGCGCCGTCAAGAACCAGGACGAGCACGAGTGCATGCGGCAGGTCGGCGCGATCGGCGATGCCGCGCACTGGGAATTCATGAAGTTCCTGCGCCCCGGCCTCACCGAGAACCAGCTCACCGCGCACATCATGGAGTTCCTCTACAACGTGCCGGGCATGGAAGACGTCGAGGACGTGATCGTGTCCTCGGGGCTCAACACGTGGCCGAACTGGCGTAACTTCTCCGACCGGATCATCAAGCCGGGCGACATCGTATTCATGGATCTGGCCGCCCTGACCTGGAACGGCTACAAGTCCTGCTACTACCGCACGTACTGCGTCGGCAAGGAGCCCACGCAGGAGCAGAAGGACTACTACGCGATCGCGCTCAAGTGGCTGTACGACTCGATCAAGGCCGTGAAGGTCGGCGCCACCACCCGCGACATCGCCTCCCAGTGGCCGTCGGCGAAAGAGACCTGGGGCTACGAGGAAGAAGACCAGGCCGCAGCCAACCTGTGGGGGCATGGCCTCGGCCTCGCGCAGTACGACCAGCCCGTCATTTCGCGCATCTGGTCGCTCGACCACCCGCTTGAGATCAAGGAAGGCATGGTGTTCGCGCTGGAGACACAGCATGGGAAGGCGCATGCGTGGGGCGTGCGCATCGAGGAGATGCTGATCGTGCACAAGGACAGCGTGGAGATCGTCTCCAACTTCCCGGTGGAGCAGATTACCGTCGTCGATCCGATGCCGGGCTATTCCAGCTACGGCAAGCGCGAAGGCCAGTAAGCGCCGCATGGCAACAGGAACGCGCACCGCGGTGCTCGAAGCACCGCGGCGTTTCCGCTTGACGGATCGCCCCATGCCGGTGGCAGCACCCGGCGAGGTGGTGGTCCGCACGGCGGCGACCGCGGTCTGCCACACCGATCTTGCCATCTACACCGGGGAGCATCCCGGCGTGAAATATCCCGTGGTGATGGGGCACGAGTCCACCGGCGTGGTGGACTCGATCGGCCCCGACGTCGCAGGCCTGCAGCCCGGCCAGCCCGTCATCATCAACCCCATTATTTCCTGTGGGCACTGCGACTCGTGCGAGCGCGGTGCCCATCATTTGTGCCGTAACGCGGGACTCTTCGGCCGCGAGGTGGAAGGCTCGATGAGCGAATACGTTCATCTGCCCGCGCGCTACATCCATCCCCTGCCCGTTCAGTTGCCGCTTGCCGATGCGACACTGATCGAAACGCTCGCCACCGTGCGCCACGCGCAGGAGCGCGCAGGCCTCAAGGCCGGCGAATCCGTCGTGGTGCTGGGCCAGGGTACGACAGGGCTGCTGCATACGCGTCTTGCGGTTCTCACGGGCGCGAATCCCGTGATCGCCGTATCGCGCACGAAGTGGAAGCTCGATATGGCTGCGCGTATGGGCGCGCATCACGTGCTCGATGCGGCGGCCGAGCAGGCGGTCGGCGAAGTGTTGCGGCTCACCGGAGGCAACGGCGCCGACGTGGTCATCGATACGGCGGGCGGAGCGACGACTTTGATGGCCGCGCTCGACATGCTGCGCCCGGGCGGCAGGCTGGCGCCATACGCCGTGAGCCACGAATGCTGCACCGGATTCACGACGTTTCCGCTGTACTACAAGGAAGTGAGCATCATCGGCTCGCGCGCGCTCACGAACCAGGACATGGCGCCTTCGATCGATCTCGTCGCCAGCGGCAAGATCGATGTCGCCGGTTTCGTCAGCGCCACTTATCCCCTCACCCGTGCGGCGGAAGCGTTCGAGGAATACGAGCGCAATCCCGGCCGCGTGCTGCGCATCGTGATTGCGTCCGATGCCTGATTCACTGAAGTCATGACACAACTACTTGTACCGCTCAATTCGACCGACGCTTGCGATGCCGGCCGCTTCGGTCCCAAGGCCGCGAACCAGGCCATACTCGGCCGCGCAGGCTTGCCCATACCGGACGGCTTCTGTCTCGACGCGCAAGCGTATCGCAAACAGGTGACGGCGCTCGGTTTGTGGGAATCGGCTCGCGGCGCTTTCGGCTCCAGCGACAGCCCGCAAATGCGGCGCTGCGCGCTCGACATGAAGCTCGGCCTGCTCGACAAGCCCATCATTCCCGAAATTCTGGAGCCGCTGCTCGAGGCCCGCCGCCGGTTGGTCGAGCGCACCGGCGCATTGATGTGCGTGCGCTCCTCGGCGCTGGTGGAAGACCGCTACGGCTCGAGCTTCGCCGGGCAGTTCGAAAGCTTCATCGGCATCGAGACGGAAGAGGACTTCATCACCGCCGTGCGCTCGTGCTGGGGTGCGCTATGGGCGACCCGCGCGCTGCGTTACATGGCGACGCACGACATCGATCCTGCGGATACCGCGATGTCGGTGCTGATCCAGCCGCTGATCTCGGCGAAGGTCTCCGGCGGAGGCTTGAGCAGGACCGCGGACGGCGGCATGCTGCTCTCCGCGACCTGGGGTTTGGGCTCCGCGATCGCGCAAGGCGAAGTGACGCCGGACCGTTACGTGCTGTCTGCCGACAATGAAATCCGTGAAGTGGTGGCGGGCCGCAAAGATCACATCGTCGGCTGCTCGCATCACGCGGAGCCGAGGACGCGGCTCGCGCCCAGGGCGATGATGAGCAAACCCTGCCTCACCGCGCCGCAAATCCAGGAATTGGGCCGGCTGCTGCGCCGCGTGTCCGAGGTCATGGGCATGGACGTCGAAATCGAATGGGCGATGGACGACAAAGGCTACAAGCTCGTGCAGGGTCGCCCGCTGCACATGGAAGCGGGCCGTGAACCCGATCCCGTGTGGCTGCAACACCCGCGACTCAACGGCCATCCTGCCGGCATAGGCTGGAGCGAAGGCGTGGCGCGCGTGGTGAACTGCGAGTGCGAGCTCGAGCGCGTAGGTCCCGGCGACATCCTCGTCACCAAGGTAGCGGGCCCGGCTTTGAGCCCCATCCTCGCTCGCGTCGCCGGCGTCGTTGCCGAGCTGGGCGGCAGCACTTCCCACCTCGCCTCACTCGCCCGCGAGCGCGGCATTCCGATGGTGCTCGGGGTACACGGAGCGACCGAGCGCATACCGGACGGCGTGCGCGTGTCGGTCGACGGCGTTGCCGGCGTGGTGCGGTGGATGCAATCAACTCAGTGACCAGTGACTCGTGATTGAGCGAACATGGACCAGTCACGAGTCACGCTTTTGGACGAAAAAATGCGCCCCCGCATCTACATCACCCAGCCCGTCGCTGCGAGTGCCATACGGCGCCTGCAGAAAATCGCAGACGTCGACTGGAACAAGAATGCCCTGCATATCGCCACCAGGCAGGAGCTGCTGCAGGCTGCTCGCGATCACGACGTCATCTTCTGCCTGCTGCACGATCGCATCGACCGCGATATCATCGCGGTCAATCCCGGCTTGAGGATGATCGCATCGACGACCATTACGCCGGCCGACATCGACATCGCCGCGGCAACAGAGCGCCGCATACCGGTGACGACCGTGCCCTCCCCGCTCCTCGACGACTCGACGGCGGATCTCGCCTGGGCGCTCATGCTGTCCGTTGCGCGCAGGGTTGCTGAAGGCGACCGGCTGATACGCAGCGGCACGATACCGGGCTCGCAGTCCTCGTACCTCGAGGGCGGCGGCGTATCGCGCAAGACGCTGGGCATACTCGGCATGGGCGGTGTCGGCCGCGCGGCCGCAAGGCGTGCGGTTGGCTTCTCGATGAAGCTCATCTACCACGATCCGAAGCGCCTGCCGGAGGCGGAAGAGCGCGCATTGGGCGCGACGTGGGTGCCGTTCGAGCAGCTCTTCGAAGAGGCCGACTTCGTGTCGCTGCATGTCGGGCTGAATCCAAAAACGCGCCACCTCGTCGGCGCGCGGGAGTTTGCGCTGATGAAGCCGACCGCCTATTTCATCAATACCGCGCGCGGTCCTGTCGTGCACGAAGAAGCGCTCATCGCGGCCCTGCAGGAGAAGCGCATTGCGGGCGCAGGTCTCGACGTGTACGAGCGCGAGCCCGACATCGACCCTCGCCTCGTGGCGCTGCCCAATGTCGTCATGACGCCGCACGTGGGCAGCGCAGACCACGAGCTGCGCGAAGCGATGGCGAACGTCGCCGTCGACAACATCGTCGCCGTGCTGTCGGGCGAGCCGGCGCCGAATTGCTGGAACCGGGAAATCTACGCAGCGGCTGCGTCCTGACGGCGCGCGGACCTCGATAAGGGAGCACATCATGGCGAAGGCTAAAGTGGTACTGACCGATTACGTCTGGGAATCGCTGGACGTCGAGCGCAGGATACTCGGCGCACTGGCGGACCTGACGCCCATGCAGACGAAAAAGCCCGAGGAATTTCTCGATGCAGCGGCCGACTGCGATGCGTTGCTCAACACGTATGCGGGTCCCATCACTGCGGAAGCGATGGCGCGCATGCCCAAGTGCCGCATCATCGCGAGGTACGGCATCGGCGTCGACACGATAGACCTCAAGGCCGCGACCGAAGCGGGCATCATCGTCACCAACAATCCGACGTACTGCATCGAAGAAGTGGCCGAGCACACCATGGCGCTGCTGCTGTCTGCTGCTCGCAAGATCGCTTTTTACGACCGGCAAGTGCGTGCAGGGCACTGGGCAGTGCCACCCGGGAAACCCATGTTCCGGCTCTCCGGCAGCACCCTGGGGCTTGTCGGCTTCGGCAACATCGCGCGCCAGGTCGCTGTGCGTGCCGCCGCGTTCGGCATGCGCGTGCTGTATGCAGACCCGTTCATCAAGGAAGGTCAGTTCGATGCGCCGGGCAGGAAAGTCGAGCTGCCGGAGCTCTTCGGCCAGTCCGACTACATTTCGCTGCATCCGCCGCTTACGCCGGCCACGCGCCAGATGGTCAACGACGCCGCGTTCGGACAGATGAAGCCGACGGCCGTGCTGGTAAATTGCGCCCGTGGCCCGATCGTGGATACCGATGCGCTCGTGCGTGCGCTGGATGCGAAGAAAATCGCCGGTTGCGCGCTCGATACGGTCGATCCGGAGCCGCTGCCGAATCCGCATCCGCTGCGCAACCGCGAGAACGTCATCGTCAATCCGCATGCCGCGTGGTACAGCGAGCAGGCGATGGTCGGCCTGCAGGCCGGCGCGCCGAACGAGGTGAAGCGCGTGCTGTCGGGCGAGTGGCCGATCAACGTCGTCAACCCGGCGGTCAAAGGCAAGAACCGCGCGGGTCTGTGATTCGGGAGCATAGCGCTTGATCAACGCAGCGATCGTCGGGCTGGGCTGGTGGGGCGGCAATATCGTCAATGCGGTGCAGGGCCGCAGCCGGAAGCTGCGTTTCGTGCACGGAGTGACCAAGGAGCCTGAAGCCGCGCGTGAGCTCGCGGACAGGCATGGCATACCATTGAGCACGGACATCGACGCGGTGCTCGACGATCCGCGCGTCGAGGCCGTGGTGCTCGCGACGCCGCACTCCCTGCATGCCGATCAGATCGTTCGGGTGGCGGCTGCCGGCAAGCCGGTGTTCTGCGAGAAACCCCTGGCCCTCGAACGGGCCGACGCGCAGCGCGCAGTCGACGCGTGCCGGCGCGCGGGTGTGGTCCTCGGTGTCGGACAGAACAAGCGCTACTGGCCTTCCATGGCCGAGTTCCGCCGCGTGATGGCCTCCGGCGTGACGGGTCCCCTGCTGCACATCGAAGGCCATTACAGCAACGAGAACTCGTCCAACTTCTTCGCCGCGTGGCGCGATTCGCCGAGCGAGACGCCGGGTGCCGGCATGACGGGGACCGGCATACACATCGTCGACGCGTTCGTGAATGCCGCCGGCGCGGTGGCGGAGGTCAACGCGCAATTCATGGCGCGGCGCGGCGGTCACGATCCGCGCGACACGATCGCGGCCTTGTTCCGCTTCGAGAACGGCGTCAGCGGATTCCTGGGCGCCGTGCGCGCTTCGCCGTTTTACTGGCGCGTGCATGCCTTCGGGGACGAAGCTTCGGTCGAGGTGCTCGGCGAAACGCAGGTGGTGATCCGCCATCGCGGCGGCAAGACGGAAGTGCGCGACTTCGAGAATATCGATTCGCTGCTCGCCGAGTTCGACGTGTTCGCCGACGCCGTCGCGGGCCGCGTGCCCTATCCCATTACGCCGGTCGAGATGGTGAACGCCATCGCCGCATTCGAAGGCGTCATACGCTCGATCGAGTCCGGCAAGCCCGTCCGGCTCGCAGCATAACCGGCGCCCCAAACGAAAAACGGCGGACTCGAGGTCCGCCGTTTCATTTCCGGGCCGGCGTTCCTACAGCGCTTTCGCGAGCTCGTCGCGCTTCGCCTTGAGCTCCTGCGGCAAGCGGCTCGAGAGCTTGCCGAACAGCTCGTCGTGGTCCTTGAGCTCGGCGTGCCAGAGCTGGCTGTCGACCTGGGTGAGCTTGCCGTACATCTCCTTGCCCAGGCTGTCGAGGCCCTGCCACTCGATGTCTTCGTAGCGCGGCATGCGGCCGATGGCGGTGTCCGCGGCGCCGGCCTTGCCCTCGCAACGCTCGACGATCCACTTCAGCACGCGCATGTTCTCGCCGAAGCCGGGCCAGAGAAACTTGCCGTTTTCATCGCGGCGGAACCAGTTGACGCCATAGACGCGGGGCGGATGGGAGATTTTGCGCCCGAGCTCGAGCCAGTGCTTGAAGTAATCGCCGAAGTGATAGCCGCAGAACGGCAGCATCGCGAACGGGTCCCGACGCACCACGCCGACCTTGCCGGTGATGGCGGCAGTCGTCTCGGACGCCATGGTCGCGGCGAGGTACACGCCGTGCGTCCAGTCGAACGCTTCGGTGACGAGCGGCACGGTCGTCGTGCGGCGGCCGCCGAACAGGAAGGCGCTGATGGGCACGCCATCCGGATTGTCCCAGTCGGGATCGAGCGACGGGAT
>Ga0255338_1002735_pt1 | contig 24030 bp, 21 predicted proteins | sample MeOH1_35cm_T4_19_FD_203715 | JGI IMG/M metagenome (GOLD analysis project Ga0255338, IMG submission 203715) | Sandy soil microbial communities from University of British Columbia, Vancouver, Canada - MeOH1_35cm_T4_195 | ecosystem: Engineered > Artificial ecosystem > Sand microcosm > Unclassified ...
TCCTTTTCGGCTTCAATGCATACTCGTTTGCTCCCAAGCTCAGTTGCTTCATCGTGACCACCATTGTTGTTTAATCTTTAGCATGATTATAAATCATGCAGAAACTTGTTCAGGGTTTCCTTAGTTAGATCAGAGCTGGGTTGTTTAAGGAATGAGTCGGGGGAAATTAGACACAGAATATTGAACCAATAGTTGGTGAAATTTTAGATTCATGTTAATTTCTCAGCGTTATCTTCTGTATGACGCGAATGATGATGGGTACTGGGATTATTGCCATAACTGTTTTGCTTTTTATCTAAAGGCTGGCCACTCTGGCTACTCGACAAGAACTTTCTGATTTTCTGAGTGAAACCGAGAAACGTGCTTATAAGCAGGCATTGTTTGCGGTGCACGATGAACATGTGGCGTTGGATATTGTTCAGGATTCCATGATGAAACTGACTGATAAGTATGCCATGAAGCCGCCTGAAGAATTGCCGCTGCTGTTTCAACGTATCCTCCAGAATACTATCCGCGATTACTACCGCCGACAAAAAATCCGTTCATTTTGGACACCATTGTTTTCTGCATTTATGCCAAACCAACCGGAAAAGGATGATGAGGATTCTGATCTGCTGGAAACGCTGCCAATACAGAAGGAGTCGATGTTTAGCAATAATCCGGATACACAATTGGAACAATCACAAGCTATTCATTTAATAGAGGAAGCAATAAAAACTTTGCCGGTGCGTCAACGCGAAGCCTTCCTGCTGCGTTACTGGGAAGAAATGAGTTTAACGGAAACTGCAATGATCATGGGTTGTTCTGAAGGAAGTGTAAAGACACATTGTTCTCGGGCTGCGCACACATTGGCGGCCATACTCAGTGAAAAAGGAGTGAAACTATGAACGAGCAAGAATTGGGAAAGGAAATTGCCAAATTACTGGATCGTGGTGCAAGTGGGAATATAAAACAAAGCACTCTATATCAGCTGCAGTCGATGCGGCGCGCAGCTTTGGAGAATTGCCAGCCAGCAATGAAGATTGTTAATGCAGGTTCTGGGATTTCTGCGCATGGCGGGCATGAGTGGCATTTTCATGGGGGGAAATTATTCCTGTTCATGATGTTGATTCTTGCCTTGGTGAGTACCATTGACTGGCAAACGGTTCGTGAGCAACAAGATGAGAATGTATTGATTGACACCATGATACTCACTGATGATTTACCAATTGATGCCTATTTAGATAACGAGTTTGATGAATGGTTGGATACTTATTAACGATTACAGTCTGGCTGGCTTTATTGCTTCCGGTTGAAGTCTTGTCTGAACCGAAACAGCCGGTATGGTCAGAATTGAAACCGCAGCAGCAGCAGATTCTGGAGCCGCTTGCGCAGAACTGGAATACAATGGAAGCGGAAAGGAAAAAGAAATGGCTGAGCATCGCAAAACGATATCCAAAAATGACTGCACAAGAGCAGTATCGTATTCAGTCACAGATGTACGAATGGAACTCATTGACACCTGAGCAACGTAAACAAGCGCGTGACAGATACAAGAAGCTGGAACAGTTGCCTGCCAACAAACGCCAGAATATCAAGCAGAAATGGCGCGAATATGAACAGCTGCCAGATGAACAGAAAAGAACGCCAAAGAAGCAGCCCGAGAAAAGCTAACTGACTCGGGTAACTCCTCACAGAAGGTTGCTTTGTGGCACCTTCTCTTGATTTTGTATGAGAGAAAACATCAGTGGTTTAACTGGCTTTCATGACATGAAAGATATTAGTGGGTGATCATTTTTGGACCAAATATCTTCATTTTTCTAAGCAATATTCTTATTAATTACTTTTTACGCATTAACTCATGCAGCACGATCCCCAGGCAATGACCGGCAATTTACCTTCTCGTTGGATCAACGATGTGACATCGCAATTGATTCAGGGAGAAACCATGCTCGCATGGCTTGAAATCAGTCTGGATGAGCAGCTCAATTTTGCTGAAGGGATTCTGGTTGTAACAAATAAATGTTTGCTGGCAAAAATGGCAATTGATGCGTCCTGGCGGGAATGGCCCTATCAACAGGGATTGTTGCTGACACAGCGGGATCATGCCGGTGTCGGTTGTCTCGAATTATTTGATACACAAGCGCGACTTATGCAATGGCGTTATCGGCTAGGCAATGATATAGCGGTCAGTCGATTGATTGAACGCTTCATGCAACAAATTGATGCGCAGTTGACGGGTAAATTACCTGATCCTGTTTATACACAGGTAATGTGTCCGAGTTGTTCGACGTCGATACCGATAGATCAGGACGAGTGTCCGGTGTGCGACGGACTGGTTCATGAATCACCGTCAACCTGGACGCTATTTCGATTATGGCGTTTTGCCAAGCCATATAAAGGGCGTCTGCTGGCCGGATTTCTGCTGACGTTGTGCAGCACAGCTGCAACGCTGGTGCCTCCCTATCTGACTATGCCTTTGATGGATAACGTGCTGATCCCTTATCAGAATGGAAAGCCAATTGATAAGGATCTGGTTACGTTCTATCTGTCCGGTTTGCTGGGGGCTGCTTTTCTTGCCTGGACATTAGGCTGGGCACGCACTTATATATTGGCACTGGTTTCTGAGCGGATTGGCGCGGATTTACGGACGACCACCTATGAGCACCTGATTAATCTTTCACAGGAATATTTTGGTGGAAAACGCACCGGTGACTTGATGGCGCGTATTGGTGCAGAGACAGATCGGATCAATATTTTTATTTCACTGCATCTGCTTGATTTTGCAACAGATGTGATCATGATTGGCATGACGGCCATTATTCTGGTTTCAATTAATCCGTCTCTGGCGCTCGTAACACTTTTACCGCTGCCGATTATTGTGTGGCTGATTCATTTGGTTCGTGACCGATTGCGGATTGGTTTTGAAAAAGTTGATCGTATCTGGGCTGAAGTAAACAATGTGCTCGCCGATACCATCCCAGGTATTCGGGTGGTCAAGGCATTCGCGCAGGAGAAACGAGAAGCGGCCCGCTTTCATGCAGCCAATCAACGTAATCTGCAGATTAACGACCGTGTTAACAAGATATGGTCATTATTTACACCCAGCGTCACGCTGTTGACAGAGATCGGATTACTTGTGGTATGGGTATTCGGTATCTGGCAGGTATCGGAAGACCAGATTACAGTAGGCGTGCTGACAGCCTTTCTGGCTTATATCGGTCGTTTTTATATTCGACTTGATTCAATGAGTCGTATTGTTTCAATCACGCAAAAGGCAGCAGCGGGCACCAAGCGTATTTTTGATATCCTGGATCATGCATCCAGTGTCCCGGAGTCATCCAATCCGACGCATCTGCCAACAATCAAAGGTCATATCGAGCTGCGCAATGTCGGCTTCCGTTATGGGACGCGCAGTATTACCCGTGACATCAGTCTTACCATAGAACCCGGAGAGATGATCGGTCTGGTCGGGCACAGCGGATCGGGTAAAAGCACGCTCGTGAATCTGATCTGTCGGTTCTATGATGTAACCGAAGGTGCGATTCTGATTGACGGACATGATATCCGTTCATTACCGATTGCCGGATATCGCAAGCATATTGGTCTGGTGCTGCAAGAGCCCTTTCTTTTCTTTGGAACGATTGCTGAGAATATCGCATACGGAAGGCCTGACGCCACACGGGCGGAAATTGTAGCAGCAGCGCGTGCCGCCCATGCACACGAATTCATTTTGCGCCTGCCGCATGGTTACGACTCGCTGGTGGGTGAACGCGGACAGGCACTCTCGGGTGGGGAGCGTCAACGTATTTCGATTGCCCGTGCGCTGCTTATTGACCCCCGTATCCTGATTCTGGATGAGGCCACTTCATCCGTGGATACTACGACCGAGAAAGATATTCAGAAGGCTCTGGATAATCTGGTGCGTGGACGGACGACAATTGCCATTGCGCATCGTTTGTCGACACTGCGCAATGCAAACCGACTGGTTGTTCTTGATCGTGGAAAAATAGTTGAGATAGGCAATCATGCTGAATTAATGGCGCATGAGGGATTCTATTATCGCTTGTATCAGGCGCAGGCGCGTAATGTCGACACCGAAGCCAGCCAGCCGGAATCGGTTGTTGCGCACAGAGCCATAGGGGGTCTTGAATGAATGACCGGATAAATTATCAGTTAAATCGTAATGCATACGGCCGATTGGTCTTTACTGACCAATCCGGCTCAGTGCATGAAGGTGTGATTCCTGTGCGTGCTTTCCCTATTACAGAACCGGATCAGGGCATTGCACTGGTGGATACGCAAGGTCATGAATTGATATGGATTGACCAACTCACGGAATTGCCGGAAGAATTCCGTGCACTTATTCAGTCTGAGTTGGCCAGTCGGGAATTCATGCCGGAAATAAAACATATTCATCAGGTTTCAAGTTTTGTAACACCCAATACCTGGCAAGTAGAAACCGATCGTGGCGAAGCGATCTTCATACTCAAAGGGGAAGAAGATATCCGTCGGTTAACGGCATCAGCGTTATTGATTACAGATAATCACGGCATTCATTTTCTGATTCGTGATCGCCTGGTGCTGGATCGGCACAGCCGGAAACTTCTGGATCATTTTCTCTGAAGTATTTAAGAAATTGTTTCACTTTCATGTAAACCAATCGATTTGAGCAGCGTTAATAGACTATCTTTAACATGATTCTAATTTATGTCTAACTTTGTTAATTCAGATTGCGATAATGTAAAAGATCTCAAGTTTCTTGAGATCAAACATCTAAATGGTCCGAATATCTGGACTTACTACCCGGCACTTGAGGCAACTGTTGATATCGGTCAACTTGAAGATTTTCCTTCTGATTTGATCTTGGGTTTTTATGAACGTTTATCAGAATGGTTGCCATCACTGATTGAGCATCGCTGTAGTTATGAAGAGCGCGGCGGTTTCCTGCGTCGTGTGAAAGAAGGCACCTGGCCTTGTCATATTCTTGAGCATGTCACACTGGAACTGCAAAACCTGGCGGGTATGCGAGGCGGTTTTGGCAGAGCACGCGAAACATCGGTGCGTGGGGTTTATAAAGTAGTCGTCAGTGCATGGCATGCAGAAGTTACACAAACTGCTTTATTCTCAGCCCGCGAGCTGGTGCTGGCAGCGATGAATTTTCAGCAAATTCCCAATCCATCGTATGACGTTCAGGGCGCTATCAGACATCTGCGCGACCTGATCGATTCACTCTGGTTAGGCCCTTCCACGGCGTGCATCGTAGATGCGGCTGTTGCTCGCAACATTCCAGCCATCCGTTTGCTTGCGAAAGGGAATCTGGTCCAGTTGGGGCAGGGTGCACGCAGTCGGCATATCTGGACTGCGGAAACAGATCGCACACCAGCCATTGCAGAAAGTATTTCACGCGATAAAGATCTGACGAAGGCATTGTTGCGATCTTGTGGTGTGCCTGTTCCAGAAGGTCGCATGGTTGAAAGTGCTGAAGATGCTTGGGAAGCAGCAGTAGACATTGGTCTGCCGGTAGTTATCAAGCCCTGCGATGGCAATCACGGGCGGGGTGTTTTTATTGAATTAACCAAGCGCAAAGAAGTTGAGTCAGCCTACCATATTGCCCTGAAAGAAGGCACAGGTGTATTGGTTGAGCGATATATTCCCGGAACGGAACATCGTCTGTTAATTGTGGGCGGGCGTCTTGTTGCGGCAACACGCGGTGATTCGGTTTCTGTTATTGGCGATGGTGTTTCAACGATTGCCCAGTTAATCGACAATCAAATTAACGCTGATCCCCGTCGCGGTACAACCGAGAATCATCCACTTAACTTGATTCGTTTGGACAGTGCAGCACAAATGGAAATTGCACAGCAAGGCTATCAGAGCGATTCGGTTGTGTCTGCCGATATTAAAGTGCTGATTCAGCGCAATGGCAATCATGCATTTGATGTCACCGATGAAGTGCATCCAACGATTGCCTCATTGGCATCTTTAGCTGCCAGGATTGTGGGATTGGATATTGCAGGGATTGATCTGGTTACTAATGATATTTCCTGTCCACTGATCGAGCAAGGTGGTGCAATTGTTGAAGTCAATGCAGGCCCAAGCCTGCTGATGCACATTAAACCAGCGGTTGGTACACCCAGGCCGGTCGGGAAGGCAATTGTAGATCATCTGTTTCCGAATCAGGATAACGGACGCATTCCTCTTGTGGGAGTAACCGGTAGTTATGGTAAGACAACTGTAGCACACTTGGTTACCCGTCTGCTGACGCTATCCGGTAAGCAAACGGGACTGGCATGTAGTGACGGGCTTTATGTAGATCAAAGGCAGATTGATAAAAACGATGGTGCAAAGTGGGCGGCTGCCAATCGTACATTGATGAACCGTTCGATTGAAGCAGCCGTGCTTGAAAATGGCTTTGATGCAATTTTACGTGAAGGATTGGCCTACGATAGCTGTCAGGTGGGAATTATAACCAACATTGACCCCGCTCATCACTTTGGGCGCTATGACATCACGACACCCAAACAGGTATTTACAGTGATGCGTTCACAGGTTGATGTCGTGACACCAACGGCGGCTGCCATAGATGATGTGGAAAAAGATGTAAAGCTGCCAATTGGTGCTGCAGTATTAAATGCCAATGACGACATGGTGGTGGAAATAGCGGAATTATGTCATGGTGAAGTCATTTACTTTAGCACTGATTCTGACTTGCCTGTGGTAGTCCAGCATAGAAAAGAGGGATCTGGTGATGTACATGGAAAGCGCGCTGTGCTTATCCGCGATCACTCGATCGTACTGGCAAATGGAATCGATGAAATATTGTTGATTAAATTACCCAAAACGTTTCAAATGGCTGATGACCATTCGAAACAGAGAGTTGAAAACATTATGGCAGCTGTAGGTGCGGCATGGGCGCTGGATATCTCGCCTGATCTCATCCGTACTGGAATTGAAGCATTTGGATTTGATAATAATGAAAAACAAAATACTGGCTATCAGAATCTCCAGACAAAACAGGAAACTCAAGGAAATATAATATGAATATCACACATACCCGCTTTTTGCGCGGCCCTAATTTATGGAGTCAGCATACTTCTATTGAAGCAACAGTTTGCTGCAATGAAATTGATCGGAATATCGCCAACTTGCCAGGTTTTGAAGCACGCGTGCGTGAGCGTTTCCCAAATATGGCATTGCTTCAGCCGGCGGGGCATCATGATGTGGTCAGCATGGCGCACGTATTGGAATTTGCAACGCTTGGGCTGCAGGCACAAAGCGGTTGTCCGGTGACGTTCAGTCAGACTGTTCAGACACTCGATAATGATACGTATCGCGTTGTTGTGGAATACAGTGAAGAGAAAGTAGGTCGGCTTGCTTTTGAGTTGGCGCAGGCATTATGTACAGCAGCAGTTGAAGGTAGCTCTTTCAACTTGACTGAAGCACTCAGGCGTTTACGTGAACTCAATGAAGATATTCGTTTCGGACCCAGTACAGGAGCGATTGTTCGTGCGGCAGTTGCCCGGGGTATCCCGGTTCGCCGCCTGACTGAAGGCAGTCTGGTGCAATTTGGCTGGGGTAGTCGGCAGCGTCGCATCCAGGCATCTGAGACTGATATGACCAGCGCTGTTGCAGAATCGATTGTGCAGGATAAGGAACTAACTAAAACATTGCTGCATGCAGCAGGAATCCCAGTGCCGCTGGGACGCTCTGTGGAAAGTCTGGAAGACGCTTGGAACGTAGCATGTGAGATTGGCCTGCCGGTTGTTGTGAAACCGCAGGATAGCAATCAGGGTAAAGGAGTGACGGTCAATCTCGTCGACTATGAACAAGTTAAAGCCGCTTATATGGTTGCGGCTGAAATCAGTGAAAATGTATTAATTGAAAGTTATATTCCGGGTCATGATTACCGCATGTTGGTTGTGGGTAACAAGATGGTCGCTGCAGCTCGGCGTGATCCACCGCAAGTAATCGGTGATGGAGAACAAAGTATTCGCCAGTTGGTGGAACAGATTAATCGTGATCCATTGCGTGGTGAAGGTCACGTGACATCACTGACCAGAATCCAACTGGATGAAATCTCATTGGCGCATCTGGCATCACAAGGATTAGCTGCTGAATCTGTACCTGCGAAAGGGAGGCTTGTTACGTTACGTAATAACGCCAATTTATCAACAGGTGGAACCGCAACCGATGTAACGGATGACGTTCATCCTGATCTGGCAGCGCGGGTAGTGGCCGCTGCACAAATGACAGGTCTTGATATCTGCGGTATTGATGTGGTGTGTGATAATGTCATGAACTCATTGGAAGAGCAGGGTGGTGGCGTGATTGAAGTTAATGCGGCACCCGGCTTGCGCATGCACTTGCAGCCTTCTTTTGGAAAAGGGCGGGCAGTCGGAAAGGCAGTCATTGATAACATGTTTGCACTCGATGATGATGCGCGTATTCCAGTGGTTGCGGTTACCGGTACGAATGGCAAGACAACGACAGTGCGTTTGATTGCCAATATTCTGGATAAAAACAACATGTGCGTGGGTATGACCTGTACGGATGGCGCTTATGTTGATAATCAGTATATCGATACGGGTGATTGCAGCGGGCCAAAGAGTGCCAGGAATATCCTCTTTCATCCCGATGTGGATGCGGCGGTATTAGAGACTGCGCGTGGCGGCCTGCTTCGCGAAGGACTTGGTTTTGATCGGTGTCATGTAGCCGTCGTAACGAATATCGGAATGGGGGATCATCTGGGGCAGGCGTATGTCAACACTGCTGAAGAACTCGCTGTCGTGAAGCGTGTGATTGTGCAGAATGTGACCCCTGTAACAGGTTCAGCGGTTCTTAATGCGGCGGATCCTTTGGTTGCCAGCATGGTTGAGCACTGTCCCGGATCAGTTATCTTTTTTGCACTGGATGCCAATAATCCAGTGTTGGCGATGCATCGTGCACAAGGTAAACGAGTGGTTTATCTCGATAATAATTGTGTAGTTGCCCTAGGTGCCGAGGGTGAATACCGTATTCCGGTACGTGATATTCCACTGACCAAGAATGGCATGATCAGCTTCCAGATCGAGAACGTGATGGCTGCGATTGGTGCAAGCTGGGCGCTTGGTTTAGATTGGGAAGTTATCCGTGCAGGCTTGATCAGTTTTGTCAGCGACGTGAATACGGCACCAGGCCGCTTTAATTTGTTCAGTTTCCGAAATGCAACGTTGATAGCAGACTACGGACACAATCCCGATGCAATGCAGGCGCTGGTATGTGCTATCGAAAACATGCCGGCTAAAAGGCGTTCTGTTGTAATCAGTGCAGCAGGTGATCGACGCGATGAAGACATCCGTCAGCAGACTAGAATCCTTGGTGATGCGTTTGATGAGGTTGTGTTGTATCAGGATCAATGTCAGCGGGGCCGTGCGGATGGTGAAGTATTGAATTTACTGCGCGAAGGGTTGGGCAATGCCAAACGGACCAGTAAGGTCAGTGAAATTTTTGGTGAATTCATTGCGATTGATACAGCATTATCTAGTCTTCAGGATGGTGAGCTTTGTCTTATCCTGGTGGATCAAGTTGAAAAATCGCTGGGTCATATCAATAATCGGGTTTCAGCCGGTTGAGTTTATAGAGCATTGATTCTCGTCCAGTCAGTGTTCTTGGAAAAATATAATCGTTGTCTGCCCATTGAGCACAACTAACAGATAAATCTGTTAGTTGTGCTTATTCTATTTCTCATTTCTTCATTCTGGAAATATTCCCAGAAATCATTCTGCCGATATCGATTCATGATTAATGTTGACAATATGGTCCAAATTTTGGTGACAAGTCATTAACGATGCATCATGAATTGTCAGTTCATGGATGAACCGGTACACTTCTGTTGAATTTTTGTTTTTTATCCGGATTGGAAGCAAAAATTTAATTCTAAAACAGTAAAAAGGAGTTTTTTGATGGAAAGAATCGTTAAATTATCTTTGGTGCTATCGATATTATTTCTTTTTTCGTCTCAGGCAGTTGCTTCTGGAAGTTATTTTAGTAGTTCTGGAAGTTATTTTAGTAGATCTGGTGAGAAGTTTGTCAGTGGAATTGCCAATGTGGCTACGGGTTTCATGGAATTGCCAAAAAATGTCATTTTGACCTCCCAGAATGAGGGGCCACTTTATGGCATTACGGTTGGATTGGCAACCGGCCTTATGCACACAGTAGGGCGTACAGTAATCGGGGCCCTGGACGTTGTGACGTTTCTGGTTCCAACCAAGCCATCAGTACAACCCCCTTTCATCTGGCAGGATTTCTCGCGGGAAACGACCTACTAAATAACGTGATATCGCGAACATAATTATTCTATTTCTTGTGGATATTCAGGAAATAGATGTTCTGAAAGAAACATCCCAATAATGAAAATTGAGATGTTTCTTTTTTTTGAAAACAACAAATGACCTGGCCTGTACCGGTTTTATTACATGGTTATTTGGGGTTTTCTCAGTTTGGGCCTGTTCACTATTTTCGCGGTGTTGCTCATGCATTGGAGCAGGCTGGCGTGCATTGCCTGCTGCCAGCAGTCTCACCGGCGGGAACAATTGCCGAGCGGGCAGGCATGCTGGCATATGAGCTTTTCAAAAGCGACATTCCGGAATTTTTCTTGTTAGGTCACAGCATGGGCGGTCTCGATGCCCGTTATTTGGCCAGTTTTCTGGATTCTGATCGGCGTATTAAACGTGTGCTGACAGTCAGTACACCGCATTATGGGTCGCCGGTTGCAACATGGGCGCTTGCGTCGCCCACTCTATTTCCTGCTTTTGTCAGATATATTGGTCGCCCCGGGCTAGACGAATTAACGCCAGAAGCACGCCTGGCTGCACCGATACCTGATCGGGGTGATGTGCTATATACTTCTTATGCCAGCAACAGGCCGTTAGCTGAGCAATCCGTTTTGCTGCGATCGTTGGGTCGTTTGATTCATGATAATAATGATGGTCTGGTTTCGGTTGATTCTGCCAGATGGGGGAATTTCCTTGGTACGCTGCATGCAGATCATCTGGAGTTGATAGGATGGAGTCTTGGCTTGCCCAATGCTTCAATTGCGAGACCTTTTGATCATATCCAATTCTGGACTCAGGCTGCCAAAAGCTGATCCAATGACTTGGAACTCAGAGGGAACGAGATGGCACAGAAAACACCGCATCGGTCGAAGCAGTACGGTGTTTTTTAAAGGTGGAATTTAATTATTAGCGGTGTGCTTCAAGTGCTGCAATTCTTTCTTCTAAAGGAGGGTGCGACATAAACAGGCTCATTAATCCTGATCCAATACCTCCAGAAATTCCAAATGCCGCCAGTTGATCTGGCAACTGGGGTTGCTTGGATGATAATTGCAGACGTCTTAGCGCAGCGATCATTTTCTGCTTGCCGGCAAGGCTGGCACTGCCTGCATCGGCACGGAACTCTCGTTGACGGCTGAACCACATGACAATAATGCTGGCCAGTATGCCTAGGACAAGTTCTGCGACGATCGTTGTTACCCAGAAAGCCGGGCCATGGCCATCTTCAGTTTTAAAGATGACGCGATCCACTGTATGACCGATGACACGGGACAGGAAAATCACGAAGGTATTCACCACGCCCTGAATCAAAGCCAAGGTGACCATATCGCCATTGGCGATATGGCTGACTTCATGGGCCAGAACCGCCTCGGCTTCATCCTGGCTCATTGAATGCAGTAAACCGGTGCTGACTGCGACAAGCGCATCATTTCTGGACATGCCGGTTGCAAATGCATTGATTTCCGGCGCGTCATAAACAGCAACTTCCGGCATTCCAATACCAGCGGCCTGTGCCTGTCGTTGTACGGTTGAAACGAGCCAATGTTCCTGCGCATTCCGCGGCATCTCAATGACTTGAGCGCCAGTAAAGCGTTTTGCTGTCCATTTGGACATGGCGAGTGACATGAATGAGCCACCAAAACCAAATACAGCAGCGAACATCAGCAAGGAGTTAATATTTAAATCAACACCTTGTTCATCTAAAATTCTTTCAAATCCCAGCAATCGCAATGTGATGCTGAGAACAACAATAATTGCCAGATTGGTTGCCAGAAAAAGAAAAATTCTTTTCATGAAATTGCTCCGTGGTATAAATTTAAGTCAAAAAGAAAAGCTAAAATATAATATGGGGTCGATTTATCGCTTTTCAAGCACCGGCTAACGAGGAATCCCTAGCGTGACAACTGGAGTTTGTTTGCCTTGCTGCCTTGTTGTTGACGTTCTGTTAAATAACAATTTTCATTTTGAGTATTATCGAATGAAATCGTTCACACTGCATTAAAGCCTGTATTTTTCAATGATCCGATCGGCATCCTGAATACCCGTTGATTAACGGATCACACTATTTTTAGGCTGCGTGGTTCTAACGATCTGGAACAATATTTCATCCTGCTTGATCATGCCAAGATCGCTTCGTGCGCGTTCTTCTATGGCATCAAGGCCTTGTTTTAGATCATTAACCTCTGCCTGAAGAATTGTATTACGGTTCTGGAGTTTCCGGTTATTTTCGCGTGCGGCAGAAACTTCCTGATCGACCTCCCATACTTCCAGCCAGCTTCCTTTTCCGTACCACAATGGATGCTGTAGTACGGCAATCAACAGGAGCAATAAAAAGGCCAGGAACTTCATTATCTCAATTGATAGAATGCTCTCCGTCCAGCATAATTTGCCGAGTCTCCCAGATCTTCTTCAATGCGCAGCAATTGATTGTATTTAGCCAGACGATCAGAGCGTGACAGTGAACCGGTCTTGATCTGCAACGCATTGGTTGCAACAGCAATATCAGCAATGGTAGTGTCTTCAGTTTCTCCGGAACGATGCGAAATCACGGCGGTATAACCCGCACATTTGGCTGTTTCGATGGCTGAGAAGGTTTCAGTCAGCGTGCCGATCTGATTGACTTTAATGAGAATGGAATTGGCAATACCGCGTTTAATGCCTTCCTGCAGGATTTTTGCATTGGTGACAAATATATCATCACCGACTAACTGCACCGATTTTCCTAATCGATGGGTCAACAACTCCCATCCGTTCCAGTCATGTTCACTCATGCCATCTTCAATGCTGATAATAGGGTATTTATCAACCCATGAAGCCAGATAATCAACAAACTGCGCTGAGGTCAGGTACAGCCCATCGGATGCCAGATGGTATTTGCCATCCTGGAAAAATTCGGAACTGGCACAGTCAATGCCAATCGCAACATCTTTGCCAGCTTGATAACCAGCCTGATCAATGGCTTGCACAATCAATTGCAGTGCGGCCTCATTATTAGCCAGGTTCGGCGCGAATCCGCCCTCATCGCCGACTGTAGTGGGCATATTCTTTTCATTGATAAGTTTTTTCAGGGCGCTAAAAACCTCAGCGCCACAGCGTACGGCATCACGGAAGTTCTGTATCCCCAGCGGGATAATCATAAATTCCTGCATATTGATGTTGTTGTTTGCATGCGCACCGCCATTGATAAGATTCATCATGGGCACCGGCATGGACATCAGGCCCGCTCCGCCAAGGTATCGATATAGCGGCAATCCAGATTCTTCCGCAGCTGCCTTGGCAACAGCCAGTGATACAGCCAGAATTGCATTGGCGCCGAGTCTTGATTTGTTTTCGCTGCCGTCCAGATCAATCAGGGCCTGATCAATAAAGCTCTGGTCAATGGCATCCAGCCCCATTAATGTTTCTGAAATTTCCGTATTAACGTTTCCAACGGCTTTAAGCACGCCCTTGCCGGAATAGCGGTGTATATCCCCATCTCTTAATTCGACAGCTTCTTTCGTTCCAACGGATGCGCCGGATGGAACAGAAGCGCGACCTAACACGCCAGATTCCAGCAGTACATCGGCTTCAATGGTTGGATTACCGCGAGAATCAAGAATTTCACGGGCGATGACATCTACTATTGCACTCATGCTACATTTTCCCTGTTTTATTTAGTTAGCGTTATTTCTATTTTGTGGTATCTGTCAGTATCTAATATTCATTACAGAACTATATTGAGCTGGATGAAGCTTTTACTGCCTTAATTATGCCATTCAGTTTATTTATAAAATATTCCCCGCCACTTTCTTCTGGCTATCTTCAGTCTTTTTACCGAGTTGATGGCTATTAGAGAAATCGATGGCGGCCTGGATGAAGGATTTAAACAGCGGGTGCCCGACCCTGGGCGTGGAAGTGAATTCCGGATGAAACTGGCAACCAACAAACCATGGATGTTCAGTTTCTGGCAATTCAATCATTTCACATAGATCTTCTTCCTGAGATAAGCCGCTGACACGGAGCCCAGCTTTTTCCAACTCGGGAAGATAGGCGCTATTGACCTCATACCGATGACGGTGACGCTCAATAATCTTGTCGGCACCGTATATTTTCCAGGCTAAAGAGTTTTTCTTCAAAATACATTCCTGGCCACCCAGACGCATGCTGCCGCCAATATCTGAATTCTCATTTCGCGTCTGAACAAGGCCGTCCCGTGTGCGCCATTCAGTAATTAAGCCGATAACAGGATAAGGCGTATCGGGGTTGAATTCCGTACTGTGCGCGCCTTTCATTTTGGTCTTATTACGAGCGTATTCAACGACAGCCAGTTGCAAGCCCAGACAAATACCCAAGTAAGGGATACGGTTTGTGCGGGCATAGTGAACCGCCATGATTTTCCCTTCTACGCCACGTTTACCAAAGCCGCCTGGAACCAGAATGGCATCCATATTGGCCAGACAATCCGTACCGTTTTTCTCGATATTTTCTGAATCGAAATAGGTGATGTTGATCTGGCTGCACGTATGAATGCCTGCGTGGATCAATGCTTCGGATAAGGATTTATAGGATTCCGTCAGATCAACGTACTTGCCGACGATTGCAATTTTGACGGTATATTGAGGATGTTCCAACGCATGAACCAGCTTTTTCCAGATACTCAGGTCGGCTGGCTTTGCCAGGATATTCAGTTTATGGCAGATAATTTCATCCAGCATCTGTTCATGCAGCAGGGCCGGGATTTTATAAATACTGTCCACATCAATGGCGGAAATGACAGCTTCTTCCTGTACGTTGGTGAACAGTGCAATTTTGCGGCGTTCTTCTTTGGGTAATGCACGGTCAGAGCGGCAAAGGAGCACGTCGGGCTGTATGCCGATCTCGCGCAATTCTTTGACGGAATGTTGCGTGGGTTTGGTTTTTAATTCACCGGCTGAGCCAATATAAGGTAATAGCGTTAAATGAATGAAGCACGTGTCATTGCGAGGGTTTTGTATGGCCATTTGCCGGATGGCTTCCAGAAAAGGAAGTGACTCGATATCACCGACTGTTCCACCGATTTCAATAATGGCAACCTGCGCATCACCCACACCGGCCTGAATGTATCGTTTGATTTCATCGGTGATATGGGGAATAACCTGTACGGTTCCGCCGAGATAGTCACCACGCCTTTCCTTGCGTATCACGCTCTCATAAATCTGGCCAGTTGTGAAATTGTTATGACGGGTCATGCGTGTGCTGATGAAACGCTCATAATGTCCCAGATCAAGATCTGTTTCAGCGCCGTCTTCCGTCACGAAAACCTCACCATGCTGAAAAGGACTCATCGTGCCGGGATCCACATTGATATAGGGATCCAGTTTGAGCATGGTGACCTTGAGGCCACGCGTTTCAAGCAGCGCAGCCAGAGATGCGGCAGCGATTCCCTTGCCGAGTGAGGAAACAACACCCCCAGTTACAAAGACATATTTAGTCATGGGTGGACATGGTGACTGGAAAGGGTTGAAAGAACAATTAGATGACTTTTATCTGGCATTTGAGTAGAAATGTTTATTAGCGAATCTCAGCAAGCAACCTGATTATCATTTGTTCAGCCTGGTTAAGATAACCACTACCAAACAGATTAAGATGATTAAGAATGTGATAGAGGTTATAAACAATCTTGCGTATATTATACCCGGAATCCAGGGGATAATCATTCCGATAAGCAGAATAAAAATTTGCTGGAAAACCACCAAATAACTCGGTCATGGCAATATCGGCTTCACGATCTCCGTAATACACGGCGGGATCAAATAAAACCGGACGCCCCGTCGCATCATAACTGTAATTACCATTCCATAGGTCACCATGTAAGAGCGAAGGAACAGGCGATCTGTTACCTAATAATTTATCCAGACCAATCATAAGCTTTTCACCCGAGTCCTGTAATTTTCCGGTATAACCATGGGTTTTTGCCAAATCCAATTGATAGCCTAAGCGATGCGTACGCCAGAATTGTACCCAGTTCGATGAAACTGTATTGATTTGAGGCGTATGGCCCAGTGTGTTGTTGCGAATCCAGCCAAATTGCCGGGCGCAAACACGGTGCATGGCGGCGAGTTGTGTGCCAAAATCAGTTGCGCTGCCTTGTACGCCACTGTGGATATCCAGATATTCCAGAACCAGCCATGCATACTGTTCATTTTTCCCATGGCAGAGCACAGAAGGCACGCGCAAGGTATGGGAACGATGAATCTCCATCAATCCCGCAGCTTCTGCTTCAAACATGGGCAATGTGTCGCTTGTGTTCAACTTGACAAAGAAACGCTGATTGTCGTCTGCAATGCAATAAGCCTGATTGATACAACCACCGCCGAGGGGCGTAATTACTTTGACGGCAAAGGGGCGGCCGGTTGTCGTGGAAACCTGCAGGCCGATGTCTGCCCAGTCATGCATGTGTCATGCGCTCATGCAGGGATTGCCGGATTTTCTATAGATCGCCATTCAGGCTAACCATTTCCTGGCCTGGTTAATGGCTGCCTGGACCTGTTCAGGTGCGGTACCGCCGATATGCTTCCGGCTTTCCATGGAGCCATCCAGAGTCAGAAAAGAAAAAATATCTGCGTCAATATGTGGTGAGAATGCTTGTAATTCTGTCAGTGCAAGATCGCTGAGATCGCAGCCCTTCTGCTCGGCGAATTGTACGGTTTTTGCAACAATCTCATGAGCATCGCGGAAAGGAATACCTTTTCTGACAAGATAATCAGCCAGATCAGTGGCGGTTGCGAAGCCACGCAAAGCGGCCTGTCGCATGGTGGCCTGGTTAACCTGAACGCCTGTGAGCATATCGGCATAGATCCGCAACGTATCGACCAGCGTGTCGACCGTATCGAATAGAGGTTCCTTGTCTTCCTGATTATCCTTATTGTAGGCGAGGGGTTGTGCCTTCATCAGGGTGAGCAGCGCGACCAGATGGCCGTTGATGCGACCGGTTTTGCCGCGGACCAGTTCAGGGACATCGGGGTTTTTCTTTTGCGGCATGATGGATGAACCGGTACAGAACCGATCAGCCAGTTCAATGAAACCAAATCCCGGATTCATCCACAAAATAAGTTCTTCCGACAGCCGGGATAAATGGGTCATGATTAGCGCTGCGCAGGCGCAGAATTCAATGGCAAAATCCCGATCTGATACGGCATCCAGTGAATTTGCGCAAACGCCTTCAAAACCCAGTATGTCTGCGGTCAGTTCGCGGTTAATGGGGTAGCTGGTGCCGGCCAATGCTGCCGCGCCCAAAGGCAATTGATTCACCCGTTTCCGGCAATCTGTCAGGCGGTCGGTATCGCGTTTCAACATCTCAAAGTAAGCCATCAGATGATGGCCAAAGGAGATGGGTTGTGCAATCTGCAAATGCGTAAAGCCGGGCATCACTGTGTGGATATGTTTTTCAGCCAGATTGATCAGCGCATGCTGCATTGCCTGGATCAGCTCAATAATTTGATCAATGGACGCACGCAGATAGAGCCGGATGTCGGTGGCAACCTGATCGTTGCGGGAACGTGCCGTATGCAGACGCTTGCCGGCATCACCCACCAGGGCGGTTAAACGTTTCTCGATGTTAAGGTGCACATCTTCCAGTTCCTGCAACCAGATAAACTGATCTTTCAGAATCTCATCACGGATCTGATGAAGACCCTGTTCGATGGCGACCAGGTCATCATGACTGATGATGCCTTGTGCTGAAAGCATCTGTGCATGAGCGAGAGAACCTTGAATATCATATTCAGCCAGACGGCGATCAAAACTGACCGACGCCGTATAGCGCTCGACAAGTTCCGAGACCGGCTCATTAAATCTTCCTGACCAGGTTTTTTTGTTGTTTTTCACGAATGAGTAATTCTCCATGTAAATTGCTATAATCGCACGCCAGCAGTGCGATTATGATCAGATGCGCAAGGTTTTCGGTATCCACGGACTGTAAGTCCCGTTAAAGTTAATTATAAAACAAAATGCACATCCGGTTATTTTGCTATACTTTTTGCACTTCCGAAGTATGTATTTGCGAAGTTAGGCACGGCGTAAGCATTACTTTAAACTTTATTGTCTGGTAAAAACTAACTGTAACAAATTTAATGCACTCTGCTTTTCCTTCGATCAGGATTAGTAGATAATTACCATCTTTTCCCCCTGTCACCTATATCAAGGAGCTATCCATGACGGATCAGAGCAAGCAAAATGAAAAAGAACAAAGTGGTCAATCAAAGGCTTCGACGCTGTTTGCAACATTGAATGATAAGTTTGACTTACTGGCAAAACTTCCTAACATGCAGTTTCCTGCCTGGTATGGCGCGGTATTCCTGGCAATAATCATTGTTATTTTCACTTGGAAACAGATCGCAGTTGGTAAGGTTGAGTCTGATATGACCAAGAAGCTTGAAAGCGAACGTGCCTTGATTACGCAACAGGCACGTGAATATGCTGACAAGCAATATAGCAAGGAAGAAGAACGCTTTGGGCAGGTTTTATCCTGGGCGGTACGTGGAGAGCTTCTGCGCAAGAATCTTGACCAGGTCGATCAGTATTTGAATGAAATCGTCAAAATGAAAGGTACTGAACGGGCTGTGCTGATTGGTGAAGATGGTCAACTGCTGGTTTCAACGGACAAACGCCTTGAAGATACCAAAGGAGTCGAGCTGTATCCTAAGGAAATCCTGAATTCACAGAAAATTACATTAAGATCTGATGTTGGTGGCAAGAAAATACTGGTAATACCTGTCATGGGTCTGAATAAGCGGGATGCGACGATTGTAATCAGCTATAACCAGCCTGCTCTATAATATAATTTGACTGTAACAAATAGTCACAATTGTTAAAAGGCCCTTGGATTGACCAGGGGTCTTTTAGTTTGTACGCTGTATTTTTGCACCCAGACTGGATAGTTTTTCTTCAATGCACTCATAACCGCGATCCAGATGATAGATGCGGTCGATGGTTGTTTCACCCTGTGCAATCAATCCGGCGATCACGAGGCTTGCAGAGGCGCGCAAGTCTGTGGCCATCACATCGGCGCCGTCCAGTTGCGGAACGCCGCTGATCACTGCCGTATTGCCTTCCACCTCAATGTTCGCGTTCAAGCGTTTTAACTCCTGCACATGCATCAGGCGATTCTCAAAGATGGTTTCAGTGATAATGGCCGTCCCATCGGCAACACAGTTCATGGCCATGAACTGGGCCTGCATGTCGGTCGGGAAAGCGGGATAGGGAGCGGTGCGTAAATTGACAGATTTGGGCCGTGTGTTCATTTTTAACTGAATCCAGTTATTGCCGGAATTGATAGAAGCTCCTGCCTCCATCAGTTTATCGAGTACTGCATCCAGCAGATAAGGGTATGTCGCTTTTAAATAAATGTCTCCACCGGTTGTCGCGCAGGCCACCAGAAAAGTGCCGGTTTCAATGCGATCAGGCATCACGGTGTAGCTGGTTCCGTGAAGCGATTGAACCCCTTCGATCGTAATGATATCGCTGCCCGCACCATGAATTTTTGCGCCCATTGTGATCAAACAATTGGCCAGATCGACGATTTCCGGTTCCCGTGCCGCATTTTCAAGAATCGTGATGCCGTCTGCCAGTGTTGCAGCCATCATCAGGTTTTCTGTACCGGTTACGGTGACAATGTCCATGACAATGCGTGCGCCGTGTAATTTCTCTGCAACCGCGTGGATATAGCCATGCTGAATACTGATTTCTGCACCCATGGCCTGCAATCCCTTGATATGTTGATCAACAGGTCGCAATCCAATCGCGCAGCCGCCAGGCAGTGAGATATTGGCTTCTCCCGCGCGGGCGAGTAATGGTCCAAGCACCAGAATGGCTGCACGCATGGTTTTAACCATTTCATAGGGAGCAACCAGATTGGTAAGATCCGCCGCTGCTAATTCCATAACCGATGAAGTGTTGTTCGTGGTGCACACGCCCATTTGTTCAAGGAGCGACAGCATGGTTTTAACATCATGGAGCTGGGGAACATTCTTTATCTGCAAGGTGCCCTGCGTTAAAAGAGATGCGCACAAGATGGGCAATGCGGCATTTTTTGCACCGGAAATGGTAATCTCACCGCGCAATGGTGTGCCGCCCTGGATAATCAGTTTTTGCATTGACTGGAAGTATAAAAAATATAGGGTTTATTGAAATTTTAGTGTTCAGATTCCATGAGGAACACATGACTTGCAACTATTTGGTTAAAATATACCAAAGCTTACGGCATTATAATGTCATCACGATACGGGGTGTGAATTGCCAGCCACCACTATAACAAAAAAGCATTTAATAAAATCATCAGGAGAAGAAAATGAATAAACAAATCATACAAACCCGGGAAGCACCTCAGGCAATTGGCACCTATTCGCAGGCAGTACGTGTCAGTGGCGGGGATACGGTTTATCTGTCCGGTCAAATCGGACTGGATGCGACAACCATGCAGATGGTGGAGGGAATAGAAGCACAAATCCAGCAGGTGTTTCTGAATTTGCGCGCGGTAGCCACTGCCAGCGGGGGCACTCTCAGTGATGTCGTGAAATTGAATATTTTCCTGACCGATCTTGATAACTTTGCGCGGGTGAACGAAATCATGGCCAGCTATTTCTCGCAACCTTATCCGGCGCGTGCAGCAGTGGGTGTCAAGGCATTGCCGAGAGGTGCGCTGGTGGAGATGGATGCAGTGATGGTTCTGCACGCTTAACCTCAGGGAAAGACGATCAAATTGACCGATGCTGCATCTCCGCTGGCCGGTATTACGGCCAGTCAATCGGTTCAAGAAAAATTATCCTGTCTGGGTATTCGCAATGAATTGGATTTGATCCTTCATCTACCGATCCGCTATGAAGACGAAACCCGTCTGTTTCCAATCAATGACGCCCCGCAAGGGCAGGTGGTGCAGGTTGAAGGCATCATCACGCATAACGAAGTGGTTACCCGTCCAAGACGGCAATTGGTATGCCGGGTTGAAGATCCGGGCGGTATTCTGTTTATGCGTTTTCTGAATTTCTACGGCAGTCAGGTCAAGACCTATGCCGTGGGGAAGCGGGTACGGCTATTGGGTGAGATCCGCAGTGGTTTCTTTGGTGCGGAAATGGTTCATCCCAAATGCCGCATCGTACGGGAAGGTGAATCGCTGGCCGATACCATGACGCCGGTTTATCCTACCACGGCCGGTTTGACGCAGAAGATTCTGGGCAAGCTGATCGGGCAGGTTTTGCAGGATGCCCAAAGAAAACAGTGCCTGACCGAGACTTTGCCGGAGCGGATCATTAAAAAATATCGACTGGCGAGCTTTCAGGCCAGTGTGCTGTGCCTGCATAACCCGCCTCCCGATGTGTCGATCGATGCGCTCCAGATACGCACCCATTCCGCCTGGCAGCGTATCAAGTTTGATGAATTGCTGGCGCAGCAACTATCCATGCGATTGCACTATCGGCAGCGACGGAGCCGTTCCGCGCCAGTATTGACGCCGCAGGATAAACTGGTCAATCAATTCCTGCAGCAGCTCAGTTTTAAACTGACGGCAGCGCAGACCAAGGTGTCGGCAGAAATCAGTCGTGATCTGGCGGCGGCACATCCCATGCAGCGCCTGCTGCAAGGTGATGTCGGGAGTGGCAAAACAATTGTGGCAGCGCTGGCTGCGCTGCAGGCGATTGAGAATGGTTTTCAGGCCGCCATCATGGCACCCACTGAAATTCTCGCCGAACAACATTTTCAGAAATTATCCGCCTGGTTTGAGCCACTGGGAATCCGGGTCGTCTGGTTATCCGGCAGCCAGAAAAAGAAACAAAGGCAGGCTGCGCTGGATGATATTGCGCTGGGCAGTGCACAGCTTGCCGTAGGCACGCACGCCTTGTTTCAGGAGCAGGTAGCATTTCATCGGTTGGGTCTGGCGATTATTGACGAGCAGCACCGCTTTGGTGTGCACCAGCGGCTGGCATTGCGTATGAAAGGCGCGCAATCGGATCAGGTGCCGCACCAGCTGATGATGAGCGCCACGCCGATTCCGCGCACGCTTTCCATGAGTTATTTTGCCGATCTGGATGTATCCATCATCGATGAATTGCCGCCCGGCAGGGCGCCGATCGTCACCAAGCTGATTGCCGAGAATCGTCGCAATGAAATTATTGCGCGCATCCAGCATGCTTGCCAGCAGGGCAAGCAGGTTTATTGGGTATGCCCACTGATTGAAGAATCCGAAACACTGCAGCTCAAGACAGCCATGGAAGTCCATGACAGCTTGAGCAGGATATTCCCGGATTTGAATGTTGGCTTGGTGCATGGGCGATTGCCCACACTGGAAAAAACAGCGGTGATGGCAGCGTTCAAGCAAGGCGCTATCCACTTATTAGTGGCTACGACAGTCATCGAAGTGGGGGTGGACATACCCAATGCATCGCTCATGGTGATTGAAAATGCTGAGCGCATGGGGTTATCGCAATTGCATCAGCTGCGAGGTCGCGTGGGTCGCGGATCGGAAGCCAGTATCTGTATTCTTATGTTCCAGCAGCCTTTATCGGATATTGCGCGTCAACGGCTTAAAATTATTTTTGAACAATCGGATGGTTTTGAAATCGCCCGCCGGGATTTGCAACTCAGAGGCCCTGGCGAATTTCTGGGTGCGCGCCAGAGTGGGGTGCCGATGCTGCGTTTTGCTGATCTGGAACAGGACGGTCAGTTACTCACCGCGGCCCAGTCAGTGGCTGATGAGATGCTCACTGAATATCCTGACCTGGCGCAACGGCATATCCAACGTTGGCTCGGTGAAAAAACCGAGTATTTGCGCGTATAAGGGGTTACGAAATGGGTAGAGGGTCAGCGAAAGAATTAGCCACTGGTAGTTCAGGCGTGATTACACTCTATTGATCAATCAAGGCGGGTGGATTTGAGCGTTTCTATTGCTTGACGGTATTTTACGAGAAGCCTAGAATAATTATTGAAGTTTAATCTTTAACTTTAGAGTTCTTAATAATAAGAGGGTCTCATGATATGTTAAAAAATCGTTTATTATCAATGATAATGGTCGTTTCATTGTTTTCATTGCCTCAGGTATCTTTTGCAGAGAATGAATGCAAAAGCGATAAGGACTGCAAGGACAATACCGTCTGTGTATTAGCAGCAAATCCACCAGTATGTAAACCACCACAACCAGCCGGAGCAGCGTGTAAGCGGGATGCCGTTTGTTCTTCAGGGAAGTGTGATATTCCTGCCGACAAAGACGTAGGAAGCTGCAAATAGAATGCCGGATTTCAAATGAAAGGTGTTTTAAATAAAAGGGGCTTGGCCCCTTTTATTTTTTTAGATTAAAGTCAATTTTAAGAAATAGCATTAAACACAGGTAATCACTTCATTGCATACTAAACTGACAGTCAATTCGATACGATACTAAATATTCAGATCTGATAAAAAGCCATTCAAAATAGGGAAAATATGAGAGGAGTAATAGGGTTTTTCGATATTTTGGGGTATCGAAATTTTCTAGAAAATAATTCAGAAATTGAATATGCAATAGAAATTATTAAATTGATGGAATTTCTTCCACAACATGTGGTGCAAAGTGTAAAGGATGGTAATTTTAGTCCAGAGGTTAAATAGCTGAAAAATTAGATCATCTAGAGGTGTTTAGTCCCACGGTGTGCTGGAAGGGATCAACGTTAAATTGTTCTGGTTCTTTTGTCCGGATTTTGCAGATGTATTCGTAAGGGGTGAGGCCTTTCAGGGTTTTCAGCCGTCGGGCGAAGTT
>Ga0255338_1002736_pt1 | contig 24018 bp, 21 predicted proteins | sample MeOH1_35cm_T4_19_FD_203715 | JGI IMG/M metagenome (GOLD analysis project Ga0255338, IMG submission 203715) | Sandy soil microbial communities from University of British Columbia, Vancouver, Canada - MeOH1_35cm_T4_195 | ecosystem: Engineered > Artificial ecosystem > Sand microcosm > Unclassified ...
TGCCGTGGCAATAGCGACCTTTCTATCCTGGGGTCTACTGGGAAGCGAATCTTCCTGGACGTATGGGGTAATAAATGCGGTGGCAGTACTCATTATCGCCTGCCCTTGTGCCCTCGGACTGGCAACACCAATGTCAATCATGGTCGCCTCAGGGAGGGGAGCAACTTCTGGGATTCTTTTTAAAGATGCGGCTGCGATTGAGAATTTCCACAAAATCGATACCTTGATTGTTGATAAAACCGGCACCTTGACGGAAGGACGACCATATGTGGAGAAAGTCGTCGCGGTTTCTGGAATTGAGGAAAGCCGTGTTCTGTCTATTGCAGCCAGTCTTGAGAATCTCAGTGAGCACCCTCTGGCGACAGCAATCGTTCGAGAAGCAGCAAAAGAAAATCTGCACTTGGGGAAAGTGGTTGAATTCAAATCTCACTCCGGTTTTGGAGTAGAGGGAAAGATGGATGGAAAGCGCGTGCTGGTTGGAAACGCTCAATTCTTGATCAATTCAAAGGTTGATATTGAACCAATGCGATTCGAAACCGATGAAATCAATTCCCATGGATCAAGCATCATGTTTGTTTCAGAGGACGATACGATATTGGGATTGATCTCCCTAAACGACAAGATAAAGCAAACATCCCCTGAAGCAGTTACTGACCTCATGAGCTCGGGCATCCTTCTGGTTATGGCCTCTGGAGATAACTTGAGTAGTGCCAAGGGTATTGCCTCAAAATTAAATATCACTGAAGTTTATGGCGACGTGAAACCATCGGACAAACTAGAGTTAGTACGCAAATTTCAGAGCCAAGGAAAATTCGTGGCAATGGCTGGAGATGGCGTGAACGACGCGCCGGCGCTTGCTCAAGCCAATATTGGAATTTCAATGGGTACCGGCACCGATGTTGCCATGCACAGTGGGCAAGTTACGTTAGTAAAAGGTGATTTGCGTTCGATCGCGGCCGCGAGAAAACTGTCGCAGAACACGGTCAGAAACATGCGCCAGAACCTATTTTTTGCTTTTATTTACAATTCTCTAGGAGTTCCGATCGCGGCCGGAGTCCTGTATCCCTTTACTGGATTGACTCTTTCGCCCATGATTGCAGCGTTGGCAATGAGTCTAAGTTCTACCTCCGTGATTGCCAACGCTTTGAGGCTTCGAGGTAAACATGCATGAGTAATTCACTCCGCGTCTTGGTAGTCGAGGATGAAATCGAGCTTGCGGCTGTAATCGTGAGCTATTTTGAGCGCGAAGGATATATTGTTGACCAGGCACTTGATGGTCCAGGCGCGGTGGAGATGGCTCGCTTAGCACCACCCGATCTCATCATTCTGGACGTTATGCTGCCAGGCTTCGACGGTATTGAAGTGTGCAGGCAGGTCAGGACATTTTCTGATGCATATATTTTGATGTTGACCGCTCGCGATGAGGAAGTAGATAAAGTCGTCGGCTTCGCGGTTGGGGCGGATGACTATGTGGTGAAGCCATTTTCGCCGCGAGAACTTATTGCGCGCTCGCGGGCAATCCTGCGTCGACCCCGAACGAAATCGAATGAAGACGACGACGAATCACTTTCAAGTGTCTTTCTCTTTGGATCTATCACTTTGAATTCGAATTCAAGAACCGTTATGGTCGATAAGGCACCCGTAGAACTCACCAGGACAGAATTTGATCTCTTGGAAATCTTGATTGAACGTCCAAAAAATGTTTTTTCTCGCAGGACCCTTCTCGAGTCAGTTTGGGGAGGGGAGTGGTTCGGTGAAGTCCACGTAGTCGACGTTCATATCGGACACCTGCGAAAAAAGCTTACTGACGCGGGGGCTTCGAAAGGTTTAATTCGTACTGTCCGAGGGATCGGTTATGGGATGGGGCTGAAATGACATTCCATCGCAAGAAGAGTCTCATGACTCAGATGCTAGTTGGGCAGACATTTCTTATTCTGTTATCTGGATTGATTCTCGTCGGTACCGCTTCATATATTGCGCCTTCAATATTTCACAAGCACCTGGAAGAAGCCGGAGTCACTTCCCAAGAGGCCCACGCACACGTAACTGAGGCTTTCACTGCCTCTTTTAATCTTGCACTTATTATCTCAGCACTAACTTCACTAGTAATTTCTGGTTTTATAGCTTGGATTTTTATGCGGAGGATCGTAAAACCCATGGAGAGAGTGACTTTATTCGCGGAAACGCTCGCTGCGGGCAATTCGGGAGTGCAACCGAACTTTGATAGGACGTCGTCAGAACTTGACCGGCTAGCCACCGCGTTAGCAGGGATGTCAGCAGACTTGGCGCTGAGCAAAGAAAACCAAGAACGTATGTTAAGCGATCTAGCACACGAACTTCGTACTCCGATAGCCACAGTTGGCGCAATTGTTGACGGTATTGAGGACGGAGTCGTCCATGGCGATGCACATTCGTGGAAGACAATTCGTGATCAACTCGAGAAACTTAATCGACTATCCCACGACGTTCGGGATGTATCCCAAAATCTTGATCAATCGCTCAGCAAAGTCATTTATCCTGTGGATCCAAGTTCAATTGGCGCTTCAGCATTTGCCGCATGGAAGCCAAGGTATGAGAACAAAGGGGTGCGACTTAAGTTCCAAGTAGCAGACCAACTGCCGATGTTGAATGTTGATGCGCAGCGCATTGGGCAAGTTCTCTCTAATCTCTTGGAGAACGCTCTTAGACACACTTCTCGTGGCGACGAAGTGGTTCTGGAGGTCAAGGCTGGGAAGCGCCTTGTGCAATTCATAGTCCAAGACAATGGAGAAGGCCTGGAGGCGCACCAACTTCCGCACATTTTCGACCGTCTTTATCGAGGGGACAGTGCTCGGACTTCGGGAGATTCTGGTTCTGGCCTTGGGCTAACAATTGCTCGAAGCATCGCCCAAGGTCATGGCGGAACGCTCACCGCGAGTAGCGAGGGCCGCCAGTTAGGATCGATATTCACGCTCTCGTTGCCGAATTCCGGGAATCAGTAACTGCAATTCGGTTACTGAATATGTGAGTTCCTACATGCGGTGTGCCATGGGGAAGAGAAACATCGCCACATTTAGAGCCATCAGGATTCCGACCAGTGCCGTATAAGGAACCAATGTTGACTTCCGCAATTTGGCACTTGAGTAACGGCGATATGTGATTCGACGAACTGTGTAAATCGATCCCCAGAATCCAAGTGCCAAGATGAAGAACTGAAGTATTCGAATGGTCCCATTACTCACGAGAGCAGCGGAGCCAGTGGCCTGGCTTCCAAACAGTGATCCAACTGAGTAGTAGACCGACTTACCCTCAGCTAGAAGATGAAAGAGGTTATGGGCGACGTGGCCGGCAACGTCTAGAGGGATAAGCGCATATCCAAATCGTGCAAAATTCTGAAATGTGCTTTCCAAGTTGGTACGCGAAGCAATTCGAGCCACAAGAGAGAGTAAAGCCACTGGAAGCAGGACACCTAGCGCGAATACGCCCGTAAAAATGACCGCACTGTTTGTTATCCCAGTTATCCGATGCACCGAAGAAAGGATTTCGTCCCAAACTTTCAACATGGTTACGTTTTGAATGAGGACGATTCCCATGATTGCCATCGCCAGAAATGACTCTTCAATTTTTGGGCTGCGAATAAACCAAAGTTCTTTCGTTGGTTTTCGTACTGTCAGTGTTATTGCATCGTTTGGGCAGTTCTTTATGCAATTTGCACACAAGACGCAGTTTGAATTTGAATCCATCGTCCTCGGAAAAGTAAATAGAGGACAAGCAGGAGCTTTCTCGGTCCCGTTAAAGCATGCCGCTTTCGACGAACATGTTTCACAGATATCGGTATTTGCCCGCAAGGCGATCATTCCAGTTCGCGCATAGTTCCCAGAGAGACCTCCGAGAAAGCAGAGATAGCGACAGAAGGTACGCCGTTGGAAAAAAGCACCGGAGACTATTACTGCAAAGGTGATGAGTAAAAGCAGGATTCCCGAACCCCATGGGGATGAAACGATCCCAAATACATGATCAGCCCAAGTGATTGCAATAAATGTGGCGTCGATTATCCAGATCCCATAACGTTTGAGAAACGCAGGAACTGGTCGATTGACCCCAACCAATTTTTGAACAAAATCCGAAAGTGTGGCGAACGGGCAAATAGCGCACCAGAACCTGCCTAGGAAGAGAAAGACGATCGGGATGAGTGGCCACCACAGAACCCACATGAGGGCCGTGCCTGGGTTTTCATGGGCACTCGATGGACCTGCAAGAAGTTCATAACCGATTAATCCGAATACAGCTGCGACAGGAATCTGAAATACCTTGGGAAAGTATCGGCTTTTCAAGAAAGTCTTTACTGGTCGAAATTTTAGTAGATCAAGTCCACGAGGTTCGATGGTTTCGTCTTCGACTTCCAATTCCAATTCGGCTTCCAATTCAAATAAATTGTCTGTAGTTTTCATTTCCGGCCTCCGCGTGTTTTTCTTTGCGCCAACTTCTCTTCACGCGTGGCTCGGTCTTTTCGCCTCATGACCCACGCACTCGAAACTACAAACGACGATGCCAATCCAAAGATTCCAAGAGCAGCTGCGATGGGACGCTCTGGCTCCTCGCTATGTTCACCAGACTCCTCGCTATGTTCATTAGATGAGCCTGAATGGTCCATACCTGGCATATCTGGATCCATCTCACTCGTTAGTTGATCTGCGTCAACGCTGGAATTAAGCGAATCGCCTGTGGCCCCAAGTAATGACCAATTTTCTCCACGATTGGAACTTGTGAATATGTGAGCAAAAGGAGCTTGCAAGGATGCTACGTAAATTTCTTTTCCATTTTCAGAGAAGGAGATTGCTGCCGCTCCGCTTGGAACGGCGATATCTGACCACGTGCTCCCCCCATCCGAGCTCATTCCAGCGCCAGCCATTCCAATAACGATGATTTCTGAACGATTAGATGGATTCCATGCGATGGCCATTGGGCCGACGGGGCCGCCCAAACTTATCCAACTCTTTCCCCCATCGGAGGTTGAAAGTAAACCTTGTTGCATGTCGGAGGCCAGAATTTTCTGTGGATCCTGCGAATCGACCAACATTGAGCCCATGAACCCTTGTCCGATTTTGGAATTTCGAAGGACCCATGTTTTACCATCATCTGCAGAAGCTAAAAATCCGATGTTGGGTGAAGCTAGGTACACATATTGCCCAGCAGCTCCAAGCGCGTGAACATCCGTGAGTCCCTCATGAAATTTGACCCGAACAAAATCACTATCGTTTGATTGAGATTTGAAAAGGCCGAGATGTCCTCCAGCAAATATTGCTTGTCTGCCGGCAGACCATCCCATCACATCTGCACCATCTAGTGTTTTAAGGGCCTTCCAACGACTGCCTCCGTCTGTTGAGATAGCGGCACTCTCGTGACCAGTGACAATAAATTCTGAATGGGTCACCGTGAGGGTATGGATGTCACCCCCAACGAAGATCTTTGACGTAGCGCTTGGATGTCTCGAAGTTGCTGCCCCATTGAATTGGATCACTATGAGTGTGATTCCAATAAGTGCAATCAATGTGAGTACTGCTTTTCCAATGTTCTTCATCTTCTCTCCTGTGCTCGACGAACTAAGTATGCAGCGGTTGATTCTGGCGATTGTTTAGCTCGGGTTTGACTGATTTTGGATAAAGATTTGAGAAAGAAAATGGATATTTCTTTTAAGGAGAACGAGCACTGTGTTATCGAGAGATGGGTAGGGAATTAGATACAATCGTCACAAATTTGCCTTAGGATATTGGTTTAAGGGGTTTAGAAATCCGTTGTTTTGCTGTAGATCAGAGAACTAGGGGACGTTTCCAGCTAACCTTGGCCTAGATAAGCCGAGTGAAGGAGTTGAGAAAGTCATTGTGTGACATATGGAATACCTTGCTTGCAATTAGTGTGACGCAGCGAATATTTTCGAAAATACATGTGTGACGCAGGGAATAGTTCAAAAAAGTAGTGTGTGACAAAGAGAATACTCAACGAAGTGCTAGCCCTCAACCAAAATTACTCCTATTTAAAAGGGAGTGAAAGGATTCAGACATAAGAAAGAAGGCAAGAACTCAGGGAGAGATGAGGCTTTAAAGTGAAAACAGTGGATAAATCAACGTTAGCAAAAGCATTAATTGTCATATCAGTATTCGGGTTGATCACCGCGAACAGTGTGGTTGCCAATGCTGTAACTAAAAAGACGATCACATGTTATAAGGGAAAGATCGTAAAGAAAGTCACTGCTGTTAGCCCAAAATGTCCTACGGGCTATACAACTAAGAAGCCAGTTGCGAAAGTGACACCAAAGCCAACAGCAACGACTCCAGCGAAAACAACCGCGGGAACAGTCGCATTTTCTGGAACTTACAAAGGAAAAATATCCGTTCTTTGGAGCGACAGTGATGTCCGCGCCACATCAGTAACAGCAACTGGAACTGGAAGCGTCCTTGGCTTGGATGAGTTAACAGGAACCGGGTCAGCAGCACCTCAAAATCAGTGTGATGCTTTTGATGGCACGGGTGTTCTCAGTGGGGGTGGGAATACGTTGAAGGTTGCATTCGACTCAACTGCTAAAGCTTGTGCAGCTGAAGGAGCCGCACCTACCACGATCACCATTACGGGTAACGCCACTGTTACTGGCGGAACTGGAAAATATGTGGGGGCTACTGGAACTCTTAAAGTGACAGGAACCTTCGCGATCAAGTCCAAAGACGCCGGCTTCAGTGAGAGTACTGCGTTGACATTGACTCTCACTGGCAACATCACCACAAAATAGTTCTCAAACAGACGCGTTTACATAGAGAAAAAAGGAGTAGGGATATGAAACGATTCATCTCGAGCATTGTCATCAGTGCTCTTGCAGTAGTCGGTGGCGCAGTTGTGGGAGGTGCCCCTGCTTTCGCAGCCACTCCTTCAACACTTGTGCTCTCTGGAGGAAGTACCGTTTTTGGACTTGATCCAGCGATTATTAAAGCAACAGCAAATAATGCCGGAACTGTGAAGTTCTCAGCAGTCGGGGTAGTAATTAAGGGTTGCGAAGCAGTTGCTACCACCACAGTTACACCATTTGTAGCACAATGTTCATGGATGCCGGCAGCAAGTGGTGCGACAGTCCTAACTGGATCGTTTACTCCAACTGACGCGGTTAATTTCACTGCAGTTGATGCAGCTGCCTTCACTGTGAAGGTCGGTGTTCCGGTTCAAGGAGTGGTTGATCCGATTCACTTGTATGTAGACACAGTGCTTGCCAGCGGATCAACTGGTGTGCTTGCACCACGATTCGGTGTCAGCTGCGCTATCACCAGCCAGTTCATTCTTGGTCAGACCATTGTCTTCCGTATCTATGGAAACAACGCCAACCTTGGTGGTGCTGTTCTGGATCCAACCAATACTGCAAAGGCGTACATCGAAGTTGCAGGCATCAAGGACCCGATTCCACTTTCCTATGGAAACCACAGTGGAGTTGCATTCTGGGTCGGAGTTCTCAAGACCGGAACAGCACCAGGTCTGTACAGCACCCTTGGAGTTATTGACTTCAAGGTCACCATGATTGCAAAAGAGCAGACCAGTGTGAAAGTCCTGACAACTCGTCTGGTTCGCAAAATGGTCAATGGCTCTCCGGTGAAAGAAGATGGAAAGTATGTGTACGAGCGAGTTCCAATGTTCCGCACCGTACCTGTCAACCCTCCTCTAGCAGGGCAGGTTGGAACTTGGCGGTCGAACTTCACCCCCAACTCGCAAGTGACCCTCTACGCAGTTCCTGCTGCCTGATTCAAAAAGTAGTTGAAGCTCTTGGAGCCCGAGTCGGAGATTGCATCTGAAGACCGGCTCGGACTCCAAGAACTAGGCAGATTAAAAATTGAAAAGAGAAAGACCAACTAAGAACTCCTTAGTTTGATAGCGGAGAGTAGGAAAGATCATGAAGACCGGGTTTGTGACAAAACACCAAAGGGGAATGTTCCTCCGAGTGGCCGTTGTTTCAATGCTTGGAATGGCAGCGCTAGTTCCAGCGAGTGCCGCAGAAACCGCAACAACACCACTGACATTATTTGCACCAAAGGACCTCACAGGAGTTCCTGCACTTCCATTCACTGGAGTGAAGTCAGCAACATTTACTTCCTCTAATACCAATATAAGCACTCTGGATGTAACCCCGATTCAGGGACCAGAAGGCACGCCCATCACCATCTCTGGCAAGGGCCTTCCTGCCAACACCGCGCTTCCATTGACATGGTCAACTGCTGACGGTGCCTGGATTGCAGATGTCCAACCAAATACAGTCAACTACATGGGCGTGAAGTATGTTAAGTACAACGTCGATTTGGTGACCGTCACAACTGACGCCGCGGGTTCATTCACCTACCAGACAAAGGTCCCCAGAGACTTTGGTGGCGTCCATGATATTTACGCTATAAAGGATGGAGCTGCAATAGCTCACGGCGGATTCCAAATGAATCCAACGCTCTCTATCTCACCTAAGAGCGGACCAATAGGAACTCCAATTACAGTCACCTACACAGGTATGGGCCCAAATCTTTATACAGGCGGCATTTCGCTCCTCTGGGACAACTCTTATGCGGGTGCAGCGCAGGCTATTTGGACACGTGGAACTTCAGTATTCAAGATTCGTGCAGCCGGCCCAGTTGGAAAGCACTACATAGCAGCAACTGCCGGAATTGGTGTTCAGTATATGAATATCAAGCAATCTCCCGTTCCGTATGCAAAGGGCTCATTTGTCGCCTTTACTGTAACGAAGGACGCAGGTGCTCCAGCCGCATCAATCGAATTTCCACCAGTAGTGCAGCCAGTTGTTTCACAGCGCACCACGCTTTCTGATGTGGGATTAGATCCAAATACCAAGGCAGTAGCTACTCTCTCTTCAACAAGCGGAGAGGTCGGCAGCAAGGTCAAACTTAACGTCACAGGATTGACGACAACAGGAGCTCACCAAATCGTCTGGTCCACAGTTGTCGGTAATCGTGTCAACTGCACAGGAACTTGCTGGGTCTATAACGGAGTTCCAATGGGTTCGGCAACTCCATCTAATGGATCAATTGACCAGGAAGTTACGATTCCGGACAACCTTGGTGGATGGCACGTCATTCAGGTGAAGCAAGGTGATGTTGTTGAAGCTCAGATTCCGTTCTACGTAAAAGAAAGTATTTTCAACTACGTCGATAAGAATGGAAAAATCCTGAGCAGGGGAATTGCAAAGGCCGACACCTCTAATGCTCCAGAGTCACGCGATGGTTCGGGAGTTCCAACAAGAACGTTCAAGGCTGGTGAAGAATTCACCATTGCAATTAAGGGTGTTGGCTGGACTCAATTGGATAACACTCTTGCCGTTACGTACGACAACAATTACATCGGCTACGGTTGCGGCTTTAACTCCAATGGATACATGGTTGTGCATTTGATTGCCACGGGTGCTCCAGGAACTCACATCATTGATCTACGCCCAGTGCTCTATGTGTTCCAACCCTCCTTTGCGAACGCTCCTTACGGAGCACTGCCTATCCTTACCAACAACAATGATCTTCCAGGTTTGGCACTTGGATATCAACCGCCAGCTATTCACTTCGCGATCACAATCGTTAAGTAATTGCTAGATAGATATAAAATATCCTGAGATAGTAAGGTCTAAAGCCTCGCCTCTTGTTCTCCAAGGGGTGAGGCTTTGGACCTTACTAGTTTTGCCACTGACGAAGGCAGCCACCAATTCCATCGCCCAAGTAGAACCATCGCACTTGGAAGTAGGAGTCCGCGGATAATGGTCGCGTCAATAAGCACTCCCAAAGCCAAGCCAATACCGAGTTGCTGTAAGCCAGCGAAATGGCCAAAGACCAGACCTCCAAGCGCACCAACCAGGATTATTGCTGCAGCGGTGACGACACCTCCTGTATGCGCCATACCTTCAATGATCGCTTCGGAATTTGTGACTCCACGATCGCGGGCTTCACGCATTCTCGAAACGATGAACACTTCGTAGTCCATAGAGAGCCCGAAGAGAGTTGCAAAGAGAAAAATAAGGACCCATGCTTCGATTTGGTCAAGCCGATAGGTGCCAAGAACGGATGATCCTGCTCCAAACCTAAAGACGAGTACCAGCGCTCCAAATGCGACAGCGATCGAAATCAGATCCATCAGAATTGCTTTCAGCGGGAGGATAATTGAACGGAAAGCACGAAGCAGGACGACATAAACCAACACAAGTATGAGAAGCACAATCCACGGGAACGAATTAAAGATTCTTTCTAGTAGATCTGCTCCTTGGGCAGGGGCTCCACCGAGATAGATATCTGTACTCTCTGGGAAGTCGGCCTGCGGGATGTATGTGTTGCGCAAATTTCCCACCAACCTTTGCGACGTTTCGGCTCCCAAATCGTGGCTTCCGACAACGAACATTCGCAAGTAGCGCCCTGTGGGGTCGACGAATGGCGCCTTTTCCCCGGTTGCAACGCTGAAGACCTCGGGATCCTTGAGAATACTTTTTGCCAAGGCGATTCGTGCGTTGGTTACGAGTTGACCTTTGGCTTTCCCGGGTGCACCTAGATCAAAGACGATTTCAATAGGAGTGATAATTCCCGGTCCTATATTGCCTTTTACAATCGAGAGAGCGCGCGCTGATTCAAGTTCTGACGGTATTGCTGTCAATGAACTGGGGGTTGCCTGCAACCAGAAGATCGAGGAGGCAAGAATTCCTAGAATTGCGAGCGAGGAGAGAAGGACAGAGAGTGGGTGGCGAATGACAAAGCGAGCGGTGCTGGCGAGTATTCCGTGCAGGACATCCTTTTTCGCAAGGAGCCCCGAGAAACCTTTTGGCCTCACTCCACCCTTGCCGAGGTATGAGAGAAGGGCCGGTTGGAGAGTAAGAGCGGCGAATACGGATGCGATCGGAACAAGTAAGCCTGCTACACCGAGGGAACGTACAAACGGCACGGGTACGAGAAGCAAAGTAGCTAGACCAATTGCAACGCTTACACCGGAAAGTATGACCGTGCGGCCCGCAGTTTGCATCGTTTTAACAATTGCATCGATTTCGGAGGTTTCGTCATTTTCCAAGAGTTCTCGTCGGAATCGGTGAATAATCAGGAGAGAGTAATCAATTGCAAGTCCGAGCCCAATGAGCTCTACGATATTTGGAATATAGAGAACCATCAAGAACTTCTGCGCCAATAAGTAAACGACTCCAAGAGTCAGCGAAATTGTTGCTGCGGCAAATATAAAAGGAACAGCAATAGCCCAACTCGTACCCAGCGTCAAAAACAAAAGTAGCAATGCGAGCAGAATTGCCATTCTTTGACCCTGATGCAAATCAGAGGCAAGAACGGGAGTGACGTCGCGATAAATCGCCGGGGGGCCTGTTACTAGGGCATCGTACAACCCTTCGTTTGCAAGAGCACTTCTGAATTCATCGGTGTAGGAAGCAGCATCGGTCAACTTGAGAGATGTTCCAACATTTGTGTAAAGAAATCCTCCAACTGCTTTTTCAAGAGTGACGGATGCCGTAGGGATTTTTGATGTTGCCGCGTTTATCTTTGCTTTGAATTCTTCGATTTCAGCCTTAGATGCGCTCTTGAACTTGAAGATGACTGTAAAAGTACCTTCAATATTTTCTTGAAAATTTTTAGAAAGTATTTCATCCGCTTTTGCCGATTGGCTTCCGGGGACTGAAAGTGATGTCGTAAGATGAGGGCTAAGATTCGATGCTGCAACGAATCCGAAGATGATCAGAATGAGCCATCCTGCAGTAATCACCAATCGATGGTGTACTACTGCGCGGGTCCATCGTTCGAGCATTATTGGAGTCTAACGAGAAGTATCTTTTTCCTACTTGAGTAGCTTCCTCGCTTCGCTGGTCACTTCATAAAAAGCCCACTTGCCCTTCTGGGTTCTGCTCAGGAGCCCAGCTTCGACCAAAATCTTGAGGTGGTGGCTCACTGTGCTCTGGGCTAGACCTGTATCCGGTGTCAGATCGCAGACACAGGCTTCTCCATTTTCACTTTGAGCAACGGCCATGAGGAGGGAAAGTCGAGTGGCATCTCCCAGGGCTTTGTACTGCTCTGCTAGCCGCGCTGTGACTTGGGGCGACTTCTGGAGGATGAGTGATTGTGCCATGTGTAGAACTATACATTGACAAACTTCGATATGTCTCTTAGAGTTACATCGACAAACTTCGATAGGAGATTATGATGGCTGATATAACGGTTGAAACTAAAGAGACGTGCTGTTCAGATGCCACGGCTTGTTCGTGCTCGGACGAGTCCGGATCATGCTGCTCATCGGAATCAACGAGCTGCTGTTAATTGATGAATGTGGTACCTGGCTCTATGGGGGCCAGGTACTGAGCACGAGGTAACAAGCAGTGCATGCTTGGACGTAGAGAGAGCGCAGAGGTAGAGTTCCCCCACTGCGGGAAGGGGAACCATATGTGCACCCGAGGGGTGAGATAAATAGGAAGTTCTTCCCCATAGCTCTCACGGTCTGCGTTCTTCTGTTGGTTGCAGAACCTGCTGACGCCGCGCAGAATTCCAAGGACTCAACTCAGTCTCCAACTGGCGAGAAGAGCAAAAAAGATAGTAGTCAAAATGTCGATGCCACACCGACGTTAGAGAAGACGCAATCACCCAAGGTGGATTCGTCTGCACCTTCTTCTAGTACTCCCAAGCCCGAAAAGGCGGGTATCGGGCAAAAAGTTGATCCTCAAACTAAGGTCTCACAAAAGCCGACAAAAAGTCCTAAATCTATGCCAAAGAAGAGCGCGAAGTCGGAACAGAGCGACTCGGGTAAGGCGAAAGCTGATTTTAAAAAGAACTCTAAGAATGTGAAGGACGGCAACAAAGAGAAGAACGTAAAGGAAGAGAAGACCCCCAAGGCTGATGAAAAGCGTCCTGAAAAAGTAAAGGCAACGGTGACCTCGGAACCTGTCAATAAGGTCGAGGAGTCCACGCCAACTCCAGATGTGACGAGTCCTAGCCCTCAACCGACTGGGCTTTCGGCAGAGATCGAAAAGTCCAACGGCAATGAGGCGACTTTAGTGGTGTCTGGCGTAAATGAAGGAACAAAAGTAAAAGTCGTCATAACAAGTAAGGACTCAAAAAAGAAGTGAAGCGTCTTTTGCTGCTTATCATTTTCTTTCTCAATTTCACATTAGTTAGTGCCCAAGCAGATCAGCAAATAACAAACACGACTCTTCCTGGGGACAACTCGAAACTCAACATAGTTGTTCCGCCCGACCTGAAGCCTGGTTACCACACTATGAGTGTCGAGGCGACCGATCCTGTCACTGGGAAAACAAGCACTGATATAATTTCCTTCTGTAAAGATCTCGAGAGCACGATTCATTGGGACAATATTTGCGGAGAAGTAACCCCTCCTGCACCACAGGCAACGCTAGAAATGATTACGGATCGCTCGCAACTGCCCGGCTATGACCCAATCTCAGAACCAAAGAAGACCTTTCAGACAGAAGTTGCGGCCTTTGCAGCGCTTACCGTACTTGCTGCGGGAGGAGTGGCCGGTGCACTCGGCGGAGGCGGCTACCTTGGTGGAGGTAGCTCTGTGAATAGCGGGAATATGTACGGTCGACGGGAGGATCTCTCAGAATCGAACATGTCATTGGGGAAGATCACCCGGGAGCCAAAGGGCGAGGCAATGCAAGAGCAAGGTCTTGCGTCTATCGATTCAACTCATCTAAGAAAAGTTGAACGCAAGGCCGGACGAGGGGATTCTCGGGGAACGTGGAATGTACCTCTTACTCCTGTCATCGATTCAGTATTCATCGCGGGAGCGCGTAGGAGTTCTCTCTATTCTCCAACTCTCTCGCGTATCTTTTATGATGGGAATTATTTGCGCGCCATGCTCGGCTCCTTTGCTGCGATTCTTCACCCACTTGGACTGATTCTCGGATTTATGGCTCTCAAGGGAGTCGGGGCGCAAGCTCTACCGCCGCAGTGGGTTCTCTTTACGGCGATCGTGCTGCTTGGCGTGTTTGATGCCTTTGCTGGATTCCTTGCTGCAAGTATTTTTTTTGTAGGCACTCTCGTGACAGGCAACTTGGGGTCAAGGGATGAACTCCTAACTGTCATTGGAACAATTGGAATCTTCTTCGCACCGGCGCTGATAGCGAGCGCATTTCGTCCATTGCGCCGCGAGGTCTCGAGTTTTGCAGAAAGATGGGAACGCATCACGGACTACCTTCTTGCGAGTGTTCTTACGGGATGGACAGTGTCAAAGATGGTTGGCTCACTGGAAAGTCTTGCCGGGGTACAGCTTCCGATTACTGCATATGCGTTCTCAATAGGAGCATGGAGTGCGAGTGCGGTCTTTATTCGCTTGGTGGGTGAGGATATAGCGACTTACGTCTATCCGCGCCGTCTTGCAGAGCTTCACCCCGAGCTACGCGAACCAAGAAAGGTTCAATCTTGGACCCTGTTGATTTTCAATACAGGTGTCTTTATTTTCCTCGCCGAACCGTTCATTGGAAACTCTGTTCAACTCTGGTTGGGTGTGATGCTTTTCGTATTTCCAAAAATTATGTCTATAACCCTTCGCAATAACCTCCCGAAGAGCGAGACTCTATACAAGTTTCTACCGAAGGGGGCCCTGAAGCTCATCGTCATGGTCCTGATCGGGTCTCTTTTCGCTAGATGGATGCAAACTCTTATTCCAAATCCGCGAGAATACGTCAAGTGGGGATTTGTACTTCTTGGAATTCCCAGCCTCGTCTTTCAGGTGCTTTCCTTCTTTGGAGACCGATCACTCTCTACTTCGTGGAAGGTTGCAGGTATGGGCAGGTATGTTTACCGATTTGGGGGAGCGATCGTTTTCTTCCTTATTGTGCAATTGGCGCTTGGTAAGAATCTGCTGGAATTGCTTATTGGAAAGTAGAACGTGGCTCGTTTAATTGCTAAGCAATAGGAAATCAGGGCAGGATGAGATGACAACTTCCACGTTCGGCAAATTGAGTGAGTTTTACCTCACCTGCTTTCATGCCTGACTGGGTGACAAGTCCCCGAATCAGCCCGAGGTGAACTGAACAAATGACGTCTGGCTCCTCTCTCGCCGCTGCTAAAAGAGGGCACAGTTCGAGTCGGATGAGATTCCGCTTCGTATCTGCCTTAGGTGAAAACCCAAGTGTCTTAAGAATATCGAGAACCCGTTTCCTTACTTGAAGCGGTCCGAGTGAAAAATTTGTTTCAGAATCTCGAAATACTTCGGCCCACTTTTCACCAGCGGATACCGCCGTGGCTTTTGTGTTTCCACTTGCCAGAGCGAGTTGTTTTGCCAGAACCATCGCGAGGGAGGCGTACTCCCTAGCCGCTAGTTCCACTTGCGAAATAAAATCATTAAGCGGCTCATATCCGAACGAAGGACGTCCACGGCCGATCGAAGGGATTGAAATACGTCGAGCGTGATGCGAAAGGACGAGTCCCTCGAGATGTTCGCGGATGGTGTTTTCATGCAACCCGAGTTCGTAGGCCATTTCCTGCACACTTACTGCCCTCTTTGCCCGACGCAGGCGAGCGAGAATCAGACGCCTCTCTGTGGAGAGTGTCCGACCAGTGTGTCGGTCTTCACAGGCTTTCGGACCCAATTTAGTATTTTCCACGGGATCAAAGTGTAGTAAATTGGTATCATGAAATCTATAGAAATAACAGAAGTTTCCCAAAAAGATGACGCTCACACATGCAATTGTGGTGTCGAGAATGTCTCGAGTTATCCAGAATTAGATGCGACATTGATCCCACATGAAGTGCGGCACGCAGCGATCTTTGGAGCGTTGGACTCTCTCAAAGTTGGCTCCGGAATGATTTTGTTGGCGCCACACAAACCGGTTCCACTTCTAGCCCAGGTGGAAGATAGATCTCCCGGTGCTTTCGAGGTGACTTTCCTAAATGAAGGCCCTGAGAAATGGCACGTCCAGTTTATACGTCAGAATTAGTTTGCTTATTTTGATTGGATTGGGAATACCCAGGTGCGATAGCCGAAGAACCTGAAAAGTGTACCGAGCCCGACTCCAATGATATTTGCAGAGATATTGTCGCTCAAGGCTGAGTGAAGATCGAAAACGTAGCGTGAGATGCCAAGACTTGCTGCGCTAAATCCTAAGCCAACTGCGTTAACTGCAAAGAAAATAATCACTTCACGTTGGAAAGTGTGCTTTGGGCGATCTTTCCACGTCCAGAACCGGTTGCCGATATACGCAACAAGAACTGAGAGAATTCCAGAAATAAGCGATGCGGTAACTGGTTTCTCTTTAAGAGGGGCACCAGGGAAGTGAACGAGAAGATTGAAACCGCCCACACCAACGAGATATGCGATCGCGCCAACGCTGCCGAACTTGAGTAATTCATCGCGTAGCAGCAAAAGTCTCTTGAACATTTGCGAAGTCTATAGAGACAACCCCAAAAGCGTTTGATTTTCCTATACTTATTTCTTCCTTCCAACCCTCACAAATGTGTAGTTAGTGCGGGCTCTCTTTTATTCAGGAACTTTCTCACACCGCCTATCTATTTTCTAAGCAAACGGCCGAGAGTAATCTGTTTACCAAAGGAGAGACCATGAAGAAGTTACTTGTTCTCGGCGGCGGTACTGCAGGAAGCATGATTGTTAATAAGCTCCATAAAAAATTGAGAAGCGATGAATGGTCCATCACGGTCGTAGACCGTGATAACAGTCACCTTTATCAACCAGGATTGTTATTCCTTCCGTTTGGCGGTTACAAGCCTGAAGAGTTGGTTAAGAAACGAGACTCCTTCTTCCCTAGCGGGGTTCAGTACATCGAGGCGGAGATCGATCTTATCGAGCCTGAAAGCAATCGGGTGAAACTTGCTGATGGCAGGACGCTTGAGTACGACCAACTCGTCATTGCCACCGGGGCATCCCCTCGGCCGGATCAAACACCCGGTTTGCTGGATCCTGCTATTTGGTACAAAAGCGCCTTTGATTTCTACACTTTGGATGGATCTAAAGCGCTTGCAAAAGCTCTGGACAAGTGGCAAGGCGGTCGGATGGTCGTACATATTTCGGAGATGCCAATTAAGTGCCCGGTAGCCCCGCTTGAATTTGCCTTTCTCGCCGATGCCTACTTTGCAAAGCGGAATATGCGCGACAAGGTAGAAATCGTTTATGTAACCCCACTTGAGGGAGCGTTTACCAAACCAATCAGTTCGGAGAAATTGGGGTCGATGCTCACAAAACGAAACATCAGGCTCGAACCAGATTTTATGATCGAGCATGTTGATCCAGAGAGAAAGACTTTGGTTTCGATGGACGAGCGGGAAATTCCTTTCGATCTACTCGTCACCGTTCCCGTCAACATGGGTCAGGAGTTTATAGCCAGATCAGGTATGGGTAACGAATTGAATTTTGTGCCAGTTGATAAAGAGACCTTCCTCTCAAAGAAGTATCCGAATATCTTTGCCCTCGGCGATGCCTCCGATATTCCAGCTTCAAAAGCTGGGTCTGTGGCTCACTTCGCAATTGATATGTTTGCAGATAATTTTGTCGAACATGTCAATGGCAGAAAAATGAAGGAGCTCTTTGACGGGCACGCCAATTGCTTTATCGAATCGGGAAATGGCAAGGGATTGCTCATTGACTTCAATTACACAACAGAACCGCTGACTGGGAAGTTCCCGATTCCAGTAGTCGGACCACTTCTACTGCTGAAGGAGAGCCGCCTCAACCACATGGGCAAATTAGCCTTCAGATGGATTTACTGGAATATGTTGATTAAAGGTCGAAAGATTCCGATCTCCTCTCACATGTCCATGACAGGAAAAATTCAGACTCCCACAAAGTAAGGAGAGAGTGAAATGCCAGTTATCGAGATTGCAGGTAAGCAAGTCAATGTCAATGAGGAGGGTTTTCTTACCAAGTACGACGAGTGGGATGAAGAGATCGCCAAGGCTCTAGCCGTACAGATAGAAATCGACCTTACGGATGAACATTGGAAGGCCATCAGATTCCTACGTGAGGACTACAAGACAGAAGGCGAGACGGCTACGTCTCGTCGCGTCCAGACCGTGGGCGGAATTTCAGTGAAAGAGCAGTTTGCACTTTTCCCAAAGAAGCCAGCTAAGAAGATGGCCTATATCGCAGGGCTACCCAAGCCCAAGGGCTGTGTGTGAAGGAGAATGAAATGACAACGCCATCAATAGTCCCAAATTTTGGTTCCGATAACTCCGATCGCAAACTGGCCATCATCTGTTCAAAGGGAAATTTGGACATGGCATACCCGGGTTTGATCCTTGGAAATGCCGCTCTTGGTGAAGGTATAGAGGTCCATCTCTTCTTCACCTTCTGGGGCTTTGACATGATTACGAAGTCTCGGATGAATGATCTTCAATTCAGTCCTGCGGGCAATACCGCCATGCATTTGCCGGGAGGAGATGCTCATATTCCTCAATTTATGATGCCAGCGCCAGGCATGACAGCAATGGCAACGAAAATGCTCAAGAAGTCGATTGCAGATCTGGATGTTCCGGAGGTTCCCGAATTCCTAGATCAAATTGTTGCGGCAGGCGGACATCTATGGGCATGTCGTTTGTCTGCGGATATGAATAAATTGGAGGCGGGCGATCTGCGCGATGATGTAGAAGCGGTTATCAGCGCTTCTGATTTCATCGAGATGACCGAAGGAGCCCAGCTCCTCTTTATTTAGTTCTATCAAGAGGCGGAGGCATGAATATCCCCTGCGAGTGTAGGCCGACGTGTGATTTCATATCTCCATGGAACTTGTCCGACCGGAGATGCGGTACTACAAGAGTTTTGTCGAGGGAATCCGTCGGACCGCTCTCGTTAGTGATTCTTTTTTTCAGTATGAAGCGAGGGATCTAGAGAAAATCTTGGCAGATCCTGAAGGTTTCATTAGGAAGCAACAGAGCATTGACGGTGGGGGAGAACCTGTAGTTCTTCCAGATGGTTCTACCGTGCCCCGTCTGCCCAATATCAATAGGTGGATGTGGGACGGTGAGATCTGTGGCCGGATTCAACTCAGATGGGCCGAAGGAACTACTGACTTGCCACCCTACTGCTTAGGTCATATTGGGTATGGCGTTTTTCCATGGAAACGTCAACGTGGATATGCCAGTGAGGCTTTGAGGCAAATCCTCCCAGTGGCAAAGGAACTGGGCTTGGCTTTTGTCGAATTGACAACCGACGTTGATAACGTGATTTCTCAGAAAGTTATTTCGACTAATGGTGGAATCGAGGTCGAAAAATTTATTAAGCCCCAAAGTTCTGGTGGAGGAGACGCAATTAAGTTTCGGATTGCTCTCTAACATATTTACAGGAATCTCATCTAGCAGGTCGAATTTTGGGGGTAAGTTTGCATCATGTCACACCCTGCCCCAGTACGCTCTGAGATCCTGGATACTCACAATCCCATGATCAAATCCGCTCGCATCGTAATAAATGCTCCAGCCAAGATGATATTTGATCTACTTGCAGATCCGAGGCGTCACCAAGAACTGGATGGAACAAAGACGATTAAGGGGAACATCAGTGGGCCTGAACGGCTCAGTCTCGGGTCAAAATTTGGGATGCGCATGCACTTAGGGATTCGTTACAGAATTACAAATACTGTTGTCGAATACGAAGAGAACAGACTCATCGCTTGGAGGCATTTCGGAAAGTGGAGGTGGCGCTATGAGCTTCGGTCCATTTCCCAGGACGTGACGGAAGTAACTGAGACATTCGATGGAACCACTTCGATTTCCCAACTCTGGTTGAAATTTCGCAAGGCCTATCCATGGGTTCAGATGGCGGTGGCTAAATCTTTAGTTCGGCTCAAGGTGGTAGCCGAGAAGGAGTTCTCCGCAACCAACCGCTGAGGCTTGTACCCATGTCGTCAGGGTCGTTAAACTCACCGAACGTTAGCGATAATTTCTATGCGGGAAAAGTCGACCAAGTGAGGTTTAGGTGCCCATGACCGAGATGGTCCTTGTCTGGTTGCTTGCACCAATTTTTCTAGTTCTCCTCTCCTTTGGTGCGGGTCTCCTCCTTGTCCTTCGTGGACGCAAGTCGGTCAATTTTATCGTTGTCACATCCTTGGGTTTCTTGATGATTGCCATCGCGGGAAGTCTCTTGACAATCAGCACCTCTACTGCGCCACATACAGCGGTGATTATCGGGGTCTTCGCTCTCTTCGGCCTCGTTATTGGAATTGTACGACTTCGCCCCCTCATCGCTGTGGACTTCGCGTCGTTGTGGGCAGGGTTCTTTACATATCTAGCTTTCGGGCTCCCCATTATTGCTTCCGGAAATCCAACGTGGGCCGGTTGGGTTAAATTGGATGATCCCGCAACATTTCTTGCAATAACAGATCGGCTCATGTCCGTCGGGCGGACGTCTCCCGATCCTGTTCTTTCAACATATTCAAGAGTCATCCAGACCATCTTCGATCCTGTTGGCGCTGGACACTTCAGTTATCCGGTTGGCTCATTTATGCCATTTGGTGTGACTGCGAAATTGACTCGGGTGGAAGGTGCTTGGTTTTTTCAACCTTACATGGCACTTTCCGGCGCACTTGTGGCCATGCTCTTCGTGCTTGTCCTAAGGAAATTCGTATCCCGAAAGATTCCACTCGTGCTCTTTGCCACTTTTGCATCACTGGCTTCGACAATTTATTCGTACGTTATGTGGGGCGCCATTAAAGAGATTGTGATTCTGATTCCGATAGTGCTTTTCGCGCTCATGATTTTTGAGCCCCGCACAGATCCAACGAGTAAGAAAAACTATTTGTATGCATTCGTTTCAGCACTAGGTATGTATTTCATTGGCGGAGCTGCAGGATTTGGTTTTATCCTGCCAGTGCTCTTTATCGCCATTTTGGTGAGATTGTTTTCCAAGAATCCCAGACTTGCGTACGCCATGATGGGCGGGCTTGCCGTCGTTTTGGTTGTGGTTACTTATTTCTTGCGGGTAGGGAATAACGCAATTGCCAATATTTTAATCCCAATTATTGGAGACACCGGTAATCTTTCTAGAGCTCTCAAATTGACACAGATTGTCGGAATTTGGCCTGCCTCTGATTTTCGAATGGATCCAATTTATCCGAACTTGACCCGATTCACGATTTTCGTTGCAGTGGCATTTATGCTGGCTGGACTCTACTTTTCCGTTAAGCGGTCGTTGTGGATTGTGCCATCGCTTCTAGTTGCAACGCTCGCGGTGGTGGCGAATTCGTACTTTTGGGGTGGGATCTGGCTTACCGGAAAGGCAATTGCTGTTGCTTCTCCGATATTCCTTTTGGGCTCAGCAGTAGGAGCAATCGAACTATGGCGATTCCTCAGCAAGGGCCAAAAATTTTCTGGGGGCAAGTTCAAACTGCAGTACCCGATGGCATTTCTTGTATTGCTTGTTGGTTCTGGGGTTTTTGCATCAGATTTGATGACCTATAAGAATGTCTGGCTGGCTCCTTATTCGCAGGTAAATGAGTTGCGCAACATAGGCATGAAGTTTGCCGGTCAAGAACCGACGCTCATGACTGAGTATTCTGTCTTTGGTTCGCGTTATTTCTTGAGGGACATGGAAGCAGAAGCGGCGAGCGAGCTCCGTGTGCACGTGATACCGACTCGAGATGGAAATCAAGTGCCAAAGGGATTTGCTGCTGACATTGACCTTTTTGACAATTCGACGATCGATTATTTCAAAATGCTAGTGCTGAGAAAATCGCCAACGGCTAGCCGTCCGCCTTTAAATTACGAATTGGTTTGGTCAGGGCAACACTATGAAGTATGGAAGCGCGTAGATAAGAATGTACTCATCAAATCGACCCTCCCACTAGGAAACAATTTCTACCCAGGAATTATCCCAACGTGCGAGGAGGTGTCTTCATACCTTTCCAGGATGACAGAGGGCGACCGAGTGTTTGTCGCTTATAGAAAGAATGTTTATGTAGTTAATTTTGCCGATGGAGATCTTCCTGCAACTTGGTATCCAACAAATCCTTTCACGGGTGGAGTTGACAGGGTGGGTTCTGGTGGATTCTCTCGATCATTCACAGTGGGTGAGACGGACCAGTACGATCTTTCGATTGCGGGCTCATTTCCCGGACTGCTCAAGATTCTGGTGGATGGTGTTCAAGTATTTTCTGGGCGATCGATCATCGAAGCGAATACCTATCTCACCAATACGCTCGCAAGCATCAAACTTGCCGGAGGTTCGCACACATTGACTGTTCTTTACGACAAGCCAGCATCACTTCCTGGAGGCGATGTTGATGCCAGGTTTGGTCCGATTTTTCTTTCTACCCAGAATGCTGGAGATGTTAAGGTGAATTTGGTCCCCACTTCAAAACTTACCCAACTGTGCAATCGTAATCTCGATTGGATCGCAATCGCTCAGTAAACACTTTCTTATTTTTGTTGGCCGACAAAAGTGACAAAGACCTGATTGACTAACTCATTTGTATCGAGTTTGCGGCAGAAGAGCGGAAGTTCGCCGGAGAGAGATCCCGCATCCCATTTCCAAATCTTTGGACCCATCTCTCCCCAGTGTGTCTCAAATATCACCGTCACTAAGTTATTACTACTGCTCCAACGGAAAGTAAGGCTTGTAGCGGTGGTTCCAAGAATCTGTCCGGTGTGGTTTTCATATATTTCGATGGTGAATGGAAGCGTTTTTGCTTCGCAGCCGCCAGAAATCGCTGGAGTATTGAGATTGGGGTACTCGACATTGCCTACGTAGGTCTCAGCAGAGGCTCCCGAAACTGTGGGACTTGGAATTACCTTTGCTTTCGAGACGCGAAGACGGGCAATTCTGCAGGATGTATTTGTTGAAGTGGCACTCGCTTTTTTTACGCCAGTCGCGCAGACTCTCAAAGCGTATGTCTTGGCCTTGGCGCCCATCGATACGACGCCAGCGAGTGTTGCAGTCTTTGCATCGAATTTAAGAGCAGACGGAAGTGTGCCCGTTACTTTCCAGGAGTAAGGCTTTCCGGTCCCACCACTTACTCGATTGAGGAGAGTGAATGAGTAAGCTTTTCCTTGCACGGCAGAAGGTAGATAGGAGGGAATATTGAGGCGTACGGGCTTGTATGCAGCCCATGCGCTCATTGGGCTAATAACGCTAATAACGAAGGACCCGCAGATAAGCGCTATCGTCGCTGCGGACAACTTTGTCGGACCTTTTCGTCTCACGTCTTAAAAATTACGCTGAATCACGTGTCTCTTCAATAGGTTGAGTGAGTGGTTGTACTACAAATGCGTTACTTGCTTCTAAATCTGGTCTATTTCGCGAGCTTTAATACGGCTGATATCGCGGCGGTGTGAGCGGGGGTGGATCCACAACACGATCCGACTATGTTGACTCCGAGATCTCGCATTTCGCTGGCGAAGGCGGCCATTTCCTCAGGTGTGCCTTGGTATCGGAAGGTGTCACCTACCAGTACAGGTAGGCCGGCATTTGATTGAGTAATAATGAAAACTCCTTCTGGTCGTGCGCCGACTAACTCCTTGGCAATGATGCGCATCTCATCAACGCCTCGGCCACAATTTGCTCCGATGATTCGAACTCCTAGGGCAGAAAGTCGCTCGACAGCTTGTGCGGGTTTGACTCCCATCATCGTTCGCAGGTTAGTGTCAAAACTCATAGTGGCAATTACTGGAAGGGATGGAGCAACGGCCTGGGCAGCGAGTACTGCTGCCTCTACCTCACTTAGGTCACTCATAGTCTCAATCAGAATTGCGTCAACGCCACCGGCAACTAGTCCACGGATCTGTTCTTCAAAGATCTCTTGAGCACTTTCCATTGTGAGCGTGCCCATGGGTTCCATGAGATCTCCCGATGGGCCAATGTCTCCCATGACGAATGTTCCCGGATGGCGATCTGCAACACGACGAGCGATGAGAGCGCCAGCCTTATTGAGCTCCCCGACTCTCGCTGCAAGATTGTGTAGTGCGAGTCTTCCACGGGTGCCGCCAAAAGTATTTGTCGTGATGAATCTGGCACCGGCGGCCGCATATGCTTCAAGAACGGCTTCGATCTCTTCGGGCTTTTCGACATTCCACAGTTCAGGTGCCC
>Ga0255338_1002737_pt1 | contig 24008 bp, 19 predicted proteins | sample MeOH1_35cm_T4_19_FD_203715 | JGI IMG/M metagenome (GOLD analysis project Ga0255338, IMG submission 203715) | Sandy soil microbial communities from University of British Columbia, Vancouver, Canada - MeOH1_35cm_T4_195 | ecosystem: Engineered > Artificial ecosystem > Sand microcosm > Unclassified ...
CCCCCTCTTTGCGCAGCAGAGAAGGGCCGGGGGTGGGTTCTGAACAGTGAACGGCAATGGTCAACAAATCCAGCCCCCCTTCTTTGCACAGCAGAGAGGGGCCGGGGGTGAGTTCTGAACAGTGAACGGCAATGGTCAACAAATCCAGCCCCCCCTCTTTGCGCAGCAGAGAGGGGCCGGGGGTGAGTTCTGAATAGTGAGCGGCAATGGTCAACAAATCCAGCCCCCCCTCTTTGCGCAGCAGAGAGGGGCCGGGGGTGAGTTCTGAACAGTGAGTGGTAAATTGTCAATCCGCTAATCCCCCTACCGCTTCGGCTTCAACCAATTCTCCGGATCCTGCTGAACACTTTTATCGTTCATGATGGAGAAAAGCAGAATCCCTTCCCCATCGATGGATATTCCCGATTTCCCCAGCAGAGAACCAGCTTTCACTTCCTGGTCTCTGCTAACGGAAACGGATGACAGGTTCTGGTATCCACAAAAATATTTACCATGTTGTACCACCAGCACCTGCTGGCCATCTACTTCGCCGGCCCAAATCACTTTGCCATCTGCAACGGATCTTACAGCAGAGCCTATCGGAAGAGAAATCTCAATGCCATCTGTACGGCGGCTCAGTTTCGTACCCGCAATTTTTTCAACGCCATTGTGTGCCGTAACCACTCCTATTGAAACAGGCCAGGGTAGACGGCCTTTATTATTTTCAAAATTGATAGACATTTCCCTGCCCTCTGGTGTAGATTCCAGCGGAGTGTAGGCCCGGTCGCGGGCTGGGGCAGCCACACCTGTTACCGGTTCATTACTGAGACTGGCAGAGGGTTTGGTCGGTTTGGCAGCTGTGTTATTTTTAGTGAGATCTGCGGCGGCGGCTTTTTTCTGATCATCCAATGCTTTTTGACGAGCCAGTTCTCTTTTTTTCGCTTCTTCGATCTCGCGGCGGATAATAGCCATGAAAGCCTGTTGCACACGCTGCCGCTGTTTTTCTTTATCACTTACCTGGCGGGCCAACTCTTTTTCTTTCCCTTTTAACTGGGCCACTACCTGGTCCTGTTCTTTTTTATCGGCTTCCAGCACTTTTAATTGCTGACTCTGTGTTTGCAGAACGCCTAACCTTTCTTTTTTGTTAGAACTGAGTACACTGATCTTTTCCTGCAGCAGCTGATCGGATTGCATAATGGCATTGGCCTGCGTTTCGCGGTTCTGACGGTAACTTTTCAGATAGGTTACCCGCTTAATGGCATCATTGAAGCTGCTGGCAGAGAAAAGGAAGTTCAGGTACTCATAACTGCTCCTGTTCTTATAAGCAAAAACGATACTCTTGGCATATTTGATCTTCAGGGTATCCAGTTCTTTGCGTAACCGGTAAATATCCCGCTCATTGGTAAAAATGGTTTCGTCCATCTGCCTTACCTGGCGGTTAATGCTGTTCACCAGCTCTTCCCGTTTGTTGATCTTGTTTTTGATAATGGCCAGCTGTTTTAAAGAGATTTTTTTGTTGTTCTGTGTTTCATTGATCATCCGGTTCAGGTCGGCGATCTCTTTTTGCAGTTCCAGTTCTTTTTTCTGCAATTCTTCCCTTGTATTCTGCGCAAAAGCACAGACACTCATCATGATCACAAGAAAGAAAACAGAGAAAAGTCTTTTACGCATGGCACTGAATTTAAAGGTAAGCCCTACTGCTGTCCTGTATAGAACGGCTAAGTTGCGGGTAAATTACTTACGCTTGTATTTTTTAGGCGGTTCGAAATTGTATTTTAACGGTTCATTTAGGTTAAACTCTTTAAAATCCAGGTAAATATCCAGTTTTGACTTTTCTGCCACAGAAATGCTGCGGTAAGTAGCAAAACGGTAAGGCCCCATCGGCTGGTAATTACCAAAAGTGATATCACAGGTACGGTTTCGCTGCAGGTCCACATCGTCCAGTTTACTGTGCAGTACTTTAAAATCGGCATTGTCCAGCGTCAGCAGGTGTTTGAATACATCTCCCACCATCAGCACCAGCAACTGACTGGCACCCGCCTTGTACGAAACCACATTGCTATCTATAAAAATGGGGTTACCTATCAGGATATTCTGAATAGTAGTAAAATCAAAAGGGATCTGCGTTACTTCCGGCAGGTAATTGATAGAGCGGTACATAACGTATTTTTCGCCGGCATGCCGCACGATGGTAATGCTGTCTTTTTTGATCTTGGCTTCCAGTCCCAAACCGGGTATTCCCAGAAAAGTACCTGTGACTTTTATGAGTATGACACTGTCTTTTTTCATACTCAGGTACACCGTGTATGTGTCATTTTTCTCAGTACTTTCGTAGGATACTTTTATTTTGGCGTTGAACGTATTGAAATCGATCTTACTGGTAGCTACTTTTCCAAGAATTTCTTTTACAATGGCTTCAGAATCCACCTGAGGGGATTCTTTGATCACGATGGTCTGTGCCGTATCCTTTTTGGTGATAGCTTCCTGTATCACCTGTGTCTTTTTTACGGTTGTGCAGGAGATGGCCGCAAGCGCCGCACTTACAAAGACCAGGAATAATTGTTTCATAGACAAGGGGGGTTATTTTCCGGTGTGCCCGAATCCGCCGGCACCTCTTTCGGTTTCAGAAATTCCGCTTACGGGTTTCCAGTCAATTTTTTCCACTTTCTGCAATACCATCTGGGCTATCCGGTCGCCGGTTCTGATGGTCTGTGATTCCTGAGAAAGATTAATGAGAATTACTTTGATCTCGCCCCTGTAATCTGCATCGATGGTGCCGGGGGTGTTCAGACAGGTAATACCCTGTTTTACAGCAAGGCCACTGCGGGGCCGGATCTGTATTTCAAAACCATCCGGGATTTCCAGAAAAAGTCCGGTAGGGATGAGCGTTCTTTCCATAGGTTGAAGCACCACATCCCTTTCCAGAAAAGCTTTGATATCCATTCCGGAAGAACCCGCGGTTGCATATTCCGGCAGAGGATGATTTGAGTGATTGATAATTTTGACAGGAATGCTATTGAAGGACATAGCTGCAAAAATAGTCCATCCCGGTTAAGATTTGTTATTTTTGGTCTTACCGGTTGAAATAGAGGCCTTCCAGCTGGACACAATGGCCGAGCACCCGGACAATATATCAACCATGAAAAGAGCACTTATCTGCGGCGTTTCCGGTCAGGACGGGGCTTACCTTGCCCGGTTTTTATTAGAAAAAGGCTACGAGGTTTTCGGTGGCTCCCGCGATGCGCAGTCCGGCTCTTTTAAAAATCTGGAAACACTTGGCATCAAGGGATCTGTGCATTTACTGTCTATCAACATAACCGATTTCCGAAGCACCCTGCAAACCATTCAGCGGGTGAAGCCGGATGAAATTTACAATTTGTCGGGGCAAACTTCTGTAGGCCTTTCCTTTGAGCAGCCGGTAGAAACACTGGAAAGTATCGTCATGGCGAACCTGAACCTGATCGAAGCGATCCGTTTCATCAACCTGCCGATCAAATTATACAATGCGGGGTCCAGTGAATCTTTTGGTGACACATTGGGTGTAGCAGCCGATGAAAACACACCTTTCCGCCCCCGCAGTCCTTATGCCGTAGCCAAATCCACCGCATTCTGGCAACTGGCTAATTACCGGGAGGCCTACCACCTATTTGCCTGTACCGGTATCCTGTTTAACCACGAATCGCCTTTGCGAAAAGAGAATTTTGTTACCAAAAAGATCATCTCTACTGCCTGCCGGATTTATAAGGGGAGTAAAGAAAAGTTATACCTGGGCAACACCGATATTTACCGCGACTGGGGCTGGGCACCTGAATATGTAACCGCCATGTGGTTAATGATGCAGCAGGAAAAAGCAGAAGATTATGTAATAGCTACCGGCAAAACACACTCGCTGAACGAACTGATCAATATTACTTTCGAAAAGTTACAACTGAACCCTGCAGACCATGTACTAACTGACCCTGCCCTATTTCGTTTAACCGATCTGCATGGAGGCATGGCCAATCCGGCCAAAGCTGCCAAACAATTAGGTTGGAAAGCAACGATTTCGTTTGAACAAGTAATAGAACGGATGATTGAGGCGGAGCTGGGGTGAGGCGTGAGTTGTCAGTGGTGAGTAGGGAGTATTGATTGGTGTGCTTGCCTGACGGCAGTTGAAAATTAATAGTTAAATGTTAATAGTGGAGTAAGTGGTGTTGATTGTATACACCAACACATTGAGTATTGCCAATTGACAATACACGACTATTCACTCCCGGTCTCCCGCGGAGCGGGATCTTCGCTTCGCTACGATTTGGTCTTTAGTCTTTGACAGTAGGCGTTTAACGCATTGCCCAATGATGACTGACAACACCCCCCCCTCTCACGTCTGACGATTCATGATTTACGGTCTTCGGCATTTAGCGCATAGGTGTTTTGACGTATTAACGGATTGACTATTGACCATTGACCATTGACTACTCACTACTCACTTTTCTCAATCCAGAAAGAAGAAGGTTCCTCTTTTTCCCCCAGATACGTTAGTATTTTTCTCACCTCTCCTGCATGATCCTTGGCCAGGTAATTCAATGAATAACGAATACGGAAAGCGGTGTTTTGGTAGAGAAAAACTTCCAGCAGGTATTGTTCGTTCCAGAAGCGAAACAACCCGTTCAGCCAATCCTGCCTGTAGTGGCGGGGGGTGAAGATGTCATGAATATGGACCAGTACTCCTTTGGCCAGCACCGGGAGTATCTGCTGGTAGATGAACAGCACATCATTACCCGGTCGTATGATATGGGAAGAATCGATAAAGAGGATATCCTTCTCCTGCAGCTTTCTGAAAATAGAAAGATCCTGCTCTTCCACAGGTTCCCTGATAAACTGAATGCCAGGCGTATTAGCGGGAACAATGGAGTCAAACGGATCTATACAACAAAGCAGCCCCGGACAACCTTCTGCTTTGTTCCTGTGTAAAGCCTGCAGGGCGATCAGACTACTGTAACCACTGCCAATTTCAATCACCCGGGCAGGTTTCAGATTCCTGATCACCAGGTAATACAGGTCTGCATCGCCTGGTCCGAAGTTGGGGTTATTTACTCCCTGGAGGGAAGCCAGTTCTTCCTGATAAGATAACGCCCGCAATGATGCCAGCTGGTCGGCTATATGAAAATCAAGCGGCAACTCTCTCTTTTTTGCGGCATCAAATATGGCCGGATAGCGGAACCGGGGTTCATAAAAATGGTCCCTCACGGGAAATACACCTATCCCTAAAAAACTCTTGCGATGCAAAGGGAAATATTCCACACCATAACGTCTTATCCATTTCAGACAAGGAAGGAGCAATAAAGTAAGGGGCAGGAGCAGTATATCGATGAAGCCGAATACAGTCTTTTTGATAAACATCTTCATAGCTGCCATTTCAAAAGGTAAGGTCATGTAAATATAGGCTCCATTTTTTACCGGAACCACTATTCGGAATAGTACCTGCCTATAGCCCCTGAGTTCAATTTTGAACAAAGGCTATTGAAAAATGAACTGTTTATAATGTACGAAGTTGGTATACTAGGATAGCAACTATGCCTGGTTACATGGTTTCTTACGGAGAACCCAGGGAATCATGCCCAATTATGATATCGGATAAGACAAATACGTAACAGAAGTCTTACATTTGAAATATATCAGGCTTACCGGTTTACTTTAATGCATTTTTATGATAAATGGCAGGTTTTTGGTTAAGGTTTCGTTGATGGCAGTCACGTCATTTGTATCGTTAAGCGGATGCTTTAAGAACCTGCCTGTAAAAAATGAAGTGTACTTTAATGATTTTGAAGGTGGGAGTGATCGGAACCTGTCGGTGTATGACCATTACGGGAAAGTAGACACCCTGAAGATCGTCCCATTCAATAACAATAAGGTATTTGGATTCTTTAATAACAACCGGTTCGATCTGCTGGTGGAGAATTTGCCCGAGCACAATGCCATCAAAATAGAGTTTGATCTGTTGATTCACGATAAATGGGACGGAGATTACCTGATACCGGGAAGTTCGGTGCCGGATGCATGGCAGATGCAGTTGGAGGGCCACCCTATTTATATAACTACTTTTTCAAATGGAACTTACGGGCAATCATACCCCTATAACCATGTAACTGGTTATACCCCCAATCCGGCAAGGGCCAATGCCTGGAATCCCAATCTGCCGGGAGTATGTGCGTTACAATCGCAACCGAATGGTAGCTCCTTATACAAAATAGAGTATACAACAGCACATACAGCTTCTTCTGTTTCACTGGTTTGTAACGATGCGTTACAGCCCTATCTGAGTTATTGCCTGAAAAGCTGGTCGGTAGATAACCTTCGGGTAACCGCGATCAATTATAAATGATCGCTCCCTCAATCTTCGCAAATGTTTAATTACAATTTGTCGAAATAGCCACCGATATCGAATTTGACCTGCATATTGATAGACCCACTATCAGATGGAATAAAACGGGCAGGGTCTACAAGGCGGAAATCAACAGAAACACGGGTCTCACCGGATTCGTTCTTCTTATTTCCATGAAAAACATTGGCACCGTTAAAAACAAGGATTTCACCATATTGAACAGTATAGGCGCTAAAATCGCCTTTATCTTCCTCACTCTCCATCCAGATCGTGTTATACTCGTTGGTATTAACAAAAGGCATCCAGAAATTAAGCTCCGAAATACCATGGTTATAGGTCTTGTCTTTATGCCATTCACCAACAGCAATATTGCCATTACCAAGCTGCACCCTGAAAGTGGGTATTTGCTGGTAAATGATTTCAGTGTATCCAAATTGTTTTTTCAGTTCGTTAACCAGCGCAAGGTATGTATCACGAAAATCCGTAGAAAACCGATCGTAATACATTTTATGCCAGTCTGTTTTCTGATCGTTCTCACGCTTCACCAGCTCATACTGTTTTAAATGATGCAGGTCTTCCAGTTTTGCGTTTTCACCAGACAATCCCAGCATCTGGGATACAATATTCCGGAATGGGTATTGGGTTGTATCGTAAGGGATTTTGTAGGGTGTATTCTGGTACATCATAAGTCAGAAGAATAATTGTACTGCAAAAATGTCTTTGAAAAGATTGTAAATACCGAAGATAGTTCTTCACATTGAATTCTGCAGACGAAGCTACAATTTTCAAGGATTACGCCCATATCAAAAACTTACATTCCTTTTTTTAACCATTCCTGCATTTCCGGATACTGAACGGAGCAAATCCCGGCTTCAAAAGCTTGCATGACAAACTGAGCCTCTTGGTTTCCGTAGCTGCTTTCCAGGTTATCGATGCATACCCTGTTCTGCATCACAACAGTCAAGAAGATCCGGGAAAGGGCTGAAAAATCAAATATGCAAGAGCAGGTAGTGAAAAATCATTTGAGCAACCCTATTTTTTTAAAAAACCGTCACCTAAAATGGGTATTCCCCCTGGGAAGGCCTGCCCTGGTTTGAGCGGCTTTTACTAAAAAATCAGTATTTTTGAGGTTGCCTGATTTGCAGGTACAACAGAATGCAGATTTTATGAAAGAACGAAAGGACTTCTCCGCTATTTCGACAGTTCTGTTTCTGACAATACCTTTGTTCTGTATAGGACCGCTACCGCTTTCATCGTTGAAAAGCGATACCCTTTTTTTTGCTTCCGGCATACACCAACAGCCCTTTTTTCGTGTATACGCCCGTGCTGAACGGTTGCTCGCAATTATGTTATCCAGCTTACTACCCGCCATCCTAACACTTAATCATATCTCATTTTCTCACAGAAAAGTTATCCGAACAGCTTTTATCAAAAAAGACACAGCGCAATTGATGTTGCACTATTGATTAAACAGATCGTATGAAAAATACCGTTTCTTTTCTAAAAGCTGTTTGGCGGGCGAACCCCAAAACAATTTATTTTAATTTCCGTTATCTGCCGTGGCAACAGGCCATCCGTTTTCCTTTCTGGATCTCTGCAAAAACTTACTTACGTAAAACAAAAGGAAGCATTACGATTACCGGAGACCTGTATACCGGCATGATAAGAATCGGCTACGGCGATATTGGCATATTTGACAATAAAAGATCCAGAACCATCTGGGAAGTTGCCGGGAAAGTGATATTCGAAGGCAATGCTGAAATAGGCCATGGATCAAAGATCTCTGTTGGTGAAACCGGGCAATTACAAATGGGCAGAAATTTCGCTATTACTGCCGAAAGCGCTATCATAGCCTATAAAAAAGTAGTATTTGGAAATGATTGCCTGCTTTCCTGGGATATTTTAGTCATGGACACAGACTTTCATCCGATAACCAACGCACAGTCAGAAATTCAGAACCCGCCTTCAGAAATCATCATTGGAAATCATGTCTGGATCGGCTGCCGTTCATTGATCCTGAAAGGCTCCGTTATACCGGATGAATCTGTAATAGCAGCCAACAGCCTGGTTAGTAAAAAACTGACCGGCACTAACCAGGTATTTGGCAATCAGCCCTTATCGGTGCTGGCAGAAAACATTCGTTGGAGTAAATAATACTAAATCCGTCAATTCTCTACTTTTCTAAACCTCTCCGGAAATGTCAATCATTGGATATAAAAACAAAATGCATCTTATCAAATCCAATATGCCATTTCTTTCCAATTTTTTTAACCTTGGGTTTATCCAGGTGTCCAATGCTGTTATACAGATTCTCCTCTTTCCCCTGATTATCCATGTGGTAGGTTTAGGGAATTTCGGGTTGGTAATGGTTGCCAATTCTGTAGCCTCACTGGCAGGGCTCATCGTAAACTATGGCACAGGCTTATCGGGAATAAAAGATGTAACCATTCATAAAGAAAATCCATCAACCCTTTCAAAAACCGTATACACGATCCTTTTTACAAGGCTATCGCTAGCTATCCTGTGTTTATTAGCCCTGCCTGTCTTATATCTTGCGAATTATAATCTTATTTACCTGTTACTTGCTATCCCGATATTATTAACCGAAATAGTAAACCCACTCTTCTTTTTCACCGGTATTGAAAAACTATTTCTGTATAATCTCACGAATTTAATTTCGAAACTACTTGCGGCTGTTTTTATCCTGTTCCTGATAAAAACACAGGAGAATGCCCCCTGGGTAAATTTCTACCTTGGCATTTTTAACCTTTTCTTTTATCTGCTTCTCGGGATCTACACGATCAAAAAATACAGGTTGGGCAAGGTTCGTTATGACATCATCGCAGTGTTCGCTCTTCTGAAACACAATTTTTATCTTGTCGGAAATAATATTTCCGTTCAATTACAGCAATCCTTTTTCCTGTTTACCATCGCTACCACCCACAATCCCTTACTGCTGGGCGCCTACTCGCTATGCGATAAAATCGTATGGTCTTTCCGGTTATTACTTACCGCTTTTTCCGGAGCTACTTTTCCAAAAGCGGTACGCCTGTACCAGGAAAGTGAATCACGCTGGTATACTTATAAAAGAAAAACCAACCAATACCTGGCGGGATTTTTTATACTGGCAGGATTATCGCTGTTTTTTTTATCACCACTGATCACAAGAATACTTACCGGCAGCGATGATGCCCTCACCAGTTCTTTTATCCGTGCGGTAAGTTTCGTTCCATTTGTATCCGCAATGAATGTGCTCAACGTGCTGGATCTGCTCATCAAAAACAGGTATCGGGATATATTTAAGATTTCTATGATATTACTTTTCATTACCATCCTCACATCGCTGCTATTGATCACCTTCAGTTCTGCTGTCTATTTCGGATATTATCCTTTAATCATAGAGACCTGTTCGATTCCTCTTTATCTTTACACCATAAAGAGATATCCTAAAAACGTCTATTCCAATGAGTACTAAACGAATTGCGATCATCCTGATCAACTGGAACAGCTTTGACACTACCAATGATTGCATACATTCACTGAAAAAAGTAACCGGCCCGGATTTCGACATTGTTGTGGTAGACAACGCTTCTGCAGATGGCTCTGCCAACAGATTACAGGAAACGCATCCGGAAATTATTTTAATAAAATCTCCTGTCAATACCGGATTTACCGGTGGCAACAATATTGGCTTTCAGTATTCACTGGACAATGGGTACGAATACTCGCTCATGCAGAACAATGACACTTTTGTGGAGCCGGATTATCTTACACACCTTGTTAACCACATGGATAATCATCCGGAAACAGGTGCCGTGCAACCACGGATCTTCTACCATCATGACAGAAGCCTGATCTGGGACGGAGGTTCTTACTTTAACCGTTTTCTGGGCCACACTTATACAAAAGGAGTAGGAAAGCCGAAAGGTGATAAGTATAATGTTGAAAAAGAAGTGGACTGGATTACCGGTTGTGCCTTTTTTGTTCGCAACAGCATTCTGCAGCAAACCGGGGTATTGGCAGATAACATGTTTATGAATTATGAGGATGTGGACCTTTCTTTTCGCATCAAAAAACTAGGGTACCGACTGGGTTATGTTCCTGCCTCCGTCATTTACCACATAACCAGTATGTCGCTCAAATCAAGCACAAAAGGAAAAGAGGGATTTTTAAATCCTGCGGCTCATTACCGTAATATCAGAAACAGGATTTGGATATTGAAACGCTATACTCCCTGGTATTTTGCTCCGTCTACAACCCTTTTTAATTTTTTTTACATTTCACTGGTTATAGGGTATTTTGCGGCCAGGAGGCGTTTCACAAAAATGAAAGCTGTTGTAAGAGCAGTTCGTGATGGCTTAAAGGGGTCCATCGAGTACCAACCTACCGGTATGGCTGGTTAGAAAGGGATCCTGGTTAACATTGGCTACACAGCAGCGTCCGTGATACAGCACGTTTCCGGAAGTAAATACCGGAATCCTGCAACCTATCCAGTTTCTACTGTTTAAAATCTCACGCGTTGTGCTATTAAAAATCAACCACCCTGTAATTCGAGCCTCCCTTGTCGCTCGCGGTCCCGGCTCAGCCGGGAGCCCCGTCCCTGTTTCTCGGCTAAGCCGAGACTGCTTTTTCTTCTGCTCCCGCTTTGCAGCGGGATGCTACGCATCATTTTGTCTGCCTTCGCCTTCGCTCGGCACCGAACAAAAAGAGGCCCGTACACAGGGACTGATTAGTATTTTTTCGTCAAACACCCTGAATTGGCAGTCTTTCTTTTTTCTACCCAATAACTTTAAAATTATTTACTAGCACAACACACTTTAAAATCTCATATGTTTATCTTCCCCAGTCTTTATATCATAGCTTTCTTTACGGCAGTATACAGGCTATTGAAGGGGAAACAGGATGCCATTCTTCTCTTTTTATTAGTTGGCCTTCCCATTTACATCACCAGTTTATCGGTGGCCAATATGTACGGACTAACGAAGATGATTCCTGTATTACAGACTTTCAAAGAGTTGCTGATACTGCTGGCACTCGTCACTTTTACCTGGAAATATCAAAAAAAACTGAATCTTCATATTGTTGACTGGCTCGTTATCAGCTACCTGGCCTATACCCTTCTCTATGTTGTTTTACCCATCGGCACCTATAGTTTGCTGGAAAAGCTGATTGCCTGCAAAGGCATCTGTTTCTTTCCCTTTGTTTACTTTGCAGGAAGGTTTTGTAACCCCAGGCAGATTAACCTGAATAAGTGGTTTTATTATATATGTCTGCTGGCGATCCTTACCGGAATTGTGTTGTTATTCGAAATCGTTCCTTACCAGCACTTACAAACCTATACCGGTTATGCCGACTATAACGAGATCTTTTTTAACGTAGAACCGGCAGGCAACTATGGACTAACCTGGACTTTTGAATCTATTAATGGTATTAAACGATTTGCCAGTTTTTTTTCCATGCCATTGGAACATGCTGCTGCATCCCTGATCAGTATATCCGTTTTGGCTGCGTTGGCTACAGATAAGCAAAACAGGATCAGACTAAACTATTTCCTGCTGATTACTTTCGCTTTTACCTTACTGTCAATCACTTTTGCATTTTCCCGGGCAGCATTTGCCAGCTACTTTCTGATGATCTATATGTACATGCTGATCACCAGGAATAAGACCTGGCTCAGGATGATTCACTGGGGTATAGTGGCGGCCATTGCAGCGGTGCTTGTTTGGCTGGAAGGAGATATTTACGAAGTTATTACCACTACCATCGATTTCTCTGATAGTTCCAGTGTGAGTCATTTGATAGAATGGCTGGCTGGCATACAATCTATCGGCAACAATCCCCTGGGATTGGGATTGGGTTATTCCGGCCGGATTGCCGGCAGCTTTGGCGAAAATATCGGCGGTGAAAACCAACTGATCATTATCGGCGTACAAACCGGTATTATCGCCATCCTTTTATACATCACCATCTATTGGCTCATTATCAAAAATGCCTTTCAGATTTTCCGCAGCAGTAAATCCGGAAAAGAAAGAAAACTGGGTTTAATGCTCGTTTTATTAAAAATGGGAATCATTATTCCTCTTTTAACCGCTGAAGTAGAAACCTATCTTTATATCAGTTATTTCATCTGGTTCTTTTCCGGGTTGCTGATCTCTATTATCAGCATGAAAAAGGAGAACACTAAACCTGTAACCATCCATGAAGATAGGAATTGATATCAGGGACCTGAAAACCTCCACAACAGGGCAAAAAACCTACCTGGAAGAACTATGTCTGGCATTCAAAAAACAGTCGGGCAAAGAATTACAGATCTGCCTGCTGGATACTTCCATCCCGGCTTTTCGGGGAAACAGCAAGTTCATTAAAATTCTGGAGCAGATCAACCTGCATTTCTGGAAACAATGTGTACTACCTCTTAAAGCCGCTCTCAACAGATGTGATGTGCTTCTTTGCACCGATTATTTTGTCCCTTACCTCCACCTGGGTTACAAAACAGTGACCGTTTTTCATGACGCTTTTTTCTTTGAACACAAAGAACATTATCATCCGCTCTTTATCTGGTTATTCAGGCATATCGCCCTGCCTTCAGCGAAACGTTGCACCTATATCATTGTCCCTTCCGATTATGCCAAACAGCAGGTTATCAAATATTATAGCTGTTTACCCGCAGAAAAAATAATCACCATCCACGAAGGCCCCAAAACCCTGCCTACCGGGCAGGCTATTGGATCGACAGATACTATTTTAGATAGATTAGAGATCAGGCAGCACTCCTATCTGCTGCATGTGGGTGTGATGAATAAAAGAAAGAATATTCCTTTTCTGATCCGGAGTTTTGCAAAGTTTGTTGAAAAAGGGTACCGGTATAAGCTGGTACTTGCAGGATCACTGCAAACATCTCAATATATTTCAGACGCACAAAATATCCTTGACACAATTAAAGAATATCACTTGGATGAGCAGGTCATCTTTGCAGGATATCTTTCCAATGAGGAACTTGCGTTGATATACCAGCATGCTGCTGTATATGTTTTTCCATCACTAAATGAAGGCTTCGGATTACCCGTTTTAGAGGCTTTCGGATTTGGCCTGCCTGTACTGGTGGCCAATAATACCAGCTTACCCGAAATTGGGGGCGATGCGGTTTTGGGTTTTGATCCGATGAATGAAGACGATCTGCTTGCAAAATTAATGATGGTTGCTGACAACCCTTCCCTGGCAAACGAACTAAGCCAGAAGGGAAGAAAAAGGCTCCGGGATTTTTCCTGGGATGAGACTGTGAAACAGATCATCAGATTATTATCCGGTAGATGAGTGTACAACGGCAACTGTTCTGGCGTGAATCGTGAGTGGTGAGTAGTGAGTGGTGAATTGTGAATAGGCAATGGTCAATCCCCCCCCTCCAATGCGCCAAATGCCAAATGCCAGATGCCATAACCCTATGCACTGTATACATAATCAAACCCTAATCAACCAAAGACCAAATCGTAGCGAAGCGAAGATCCCGCTCCGCGGGAGACTGTGAGTGGTGAGTGGGCAATGGTCAATGGTGAATAGGCAATGGTCAATACCCCCCAATGCGCCAAATGCCAAATGCCAGATGCCAAATGCCCATAACCCTATGCACTGTATACACAATCAAACCCTAATCAACCAAAGACCAAATCGTAGCGAAGATCCCGCTCCGCGGGAGACCGTGAGTAGTGAGTGCTGAATAGGCAATGGTCAATCCCCCCCAATGCGCCAACACGCCAAATGCCAATAAAGCCACTCGTCCATTAAACCCATACAACCATGATTCATCCGTTTCAAAAATTGTATCTTTATTCCTTACGTGATGCAACTACCCGAGCCAGCAAATACCACCCTTCTTTTTATACATAATAAATATCTCAAAACCGGAGGAGAAGACAGTGTGGTCGCAAACGAGATCAATCTGTTAAGAAAGCATGGGTATACGGTATGGTTAAAGGAATTTGGCAATGAACACTTTCAATCAAACAATCCCATAAAGACATTGCTGGCCGGTTGTAATTTTTTCTTCAACCTGTCTGCCTTTTTTTCCGTTTACCGACTGATCAAAAAACATAAGATCAACGTTCTTCATACACACAATTTCTTTTATACTGCATCCCCGGCTGTTTTCTGGGCAGGAAAATTAGCCGGTGCAAAAACAGTAATGACCGTTCACAATTACCGGTTATTCTGCCTGAATGCGCTTTTTTACAGAGAGGGAGGCATTTGCATGGACTGTGTAAACTCGCGTTCATTTACGCCAGGTATTCGCCATGCCTGTTTTAAAGCTTCCCCTGCTTTGTCTGCTATCCTGGCTGCATCGCTTCAATTTCATAGAAAAGCGGGCACCTGGCTCCATCAGGTTGACAGATTTATTGTACTTAATCCTTTTACAAAAGAGTTATTACAGGGCATCGGGGTAACCGAAAATAAAATCACGGTCAAGTCGAACTTTATTGTTGATACGGCTTACGCAGGCTACCAACACCGGAATAACACCTACTTGTATGCAGGACGTATCGAGGAAGAAAAGGGAATTCGTCATATGATCGAAGCTTTTAAGCAATCCGGCAGGAAACTACTGATCGCAGGTGATGGGAATATGGTTCCTTATGTGAAAGAAAACACTTCCGATACCATCCAATATATCGGTCAGCAACCCCCGGAACAAATCGCTATCCTGTTGCAGCAATGCAAGGGATTTATATTTCCCTCTTTACTCACAGAAGGTATGCCCATGACCCTGATAGAAGCATTTGCTGCCGGCGCTCTATCCATTGCAGCAGCCTCTGTGAATACCAGCAGCATGATAAGTGATGGTGTTGATGGATTTCTCTATGAAGGGGGCAATGCGGCATCTCTCAACCTGGCCATCGGGCGCCTGGAAGAACTCGATCTTTCCGCTTTGCAAACACTTTCAGGGAATGCCAGAAAAAAGTATGAGACCCGCTATCACGAAAGTATTCATCTTGCAACCATCCGTAGCATCTATACAAACCAGGATTGATCCGGATACGCTATTTTTGTGAAAAGTTCTCCTATGAACCAGGAAATAGCAGACAAAGTCAATATCATTGGAACCGGCATCAGCAATATTTCCCTGGAAGAAACGGTTGACATCTTCAATACCTGGATTGAAAAGAACGAAAAGAAAAGGGTATGTGTTACGCCCGTAAACTGTCTGTTATGGGCAAACGATAATGAAAATCTCCGTAATATCTATAATTCGGCAGACCTTACCTTATGCGATGGCGTTCCCCTTTTATGGGCGGCCCGTTTGCTGAATTCCCCCCTGAAAGGAAGAGTTACCGGCCTTGATCTTTTACCACGCTACATCGAAGAGTGTTATCGCAGAAATTATTCCCTGTTTTTTATGGGTGCCAGCGAGGGGGTTGCCGAAGCCTTGAAAAGAAAATGTGAAGCGCTGTATCCGGGGATCCGGATCATGGGTACCTATTCCCCTCCCTTTGCTAACCGGTTTAGCAATGAAGAGAATGCCAAGATCTGTTCTATCATCAACCAGGCCGCTCCGGATGTACTTTGGGTTAGCTTAACAGCCCCCAAACAGGATTTCTGGATTTATGAGCAATTGAAGAACCTGCATGTACACATTGCCATTGGTGTAGGTGGTGCCTTCGAAGTAACATTGGGAAGTATTCAGCGGGCCCCGGTTTTTATGCAAAAAGCGGGTCTGGAATGGCTGTATCGCCTCCTGAAAGAGCTCCGCAGGCTCTATCAACGCTATTTGCTGGAAGCCCCCCGGTTTATCCCCTTGCTTATCAAACAGAAACTGAAAAAAACAAGCTAACAGGCATCAATGTGGCGAAGAACCTGATCCTTTTATAGCCAAAACGCTAAAATTATCAATCAAATGGGCAATTTTTTAAATATTACCTATTTTGTGACCGTATATGGGACGTGGGATGCCCCTTTATAAGAGGTAAATGTCATTAGCAATCAACTACTTATGTGCAAAAGACCAGCAGGGCTGTAGAAATCTATGAATAAGAATTTCAACCGATTTACACTTATCCGCTATATCATAGATGCCCCTGTGATAATGTTATCTTTTATCGCAGCTATCAGTTTTGTGAGAAAAATAAACATTTTCACCCTCCCCGTTTCCAGCCAGTTTTTTGCACTTATTGCCTTGGTTACCTGGTATATAGCCACTTCCTTTTCAAAACTATACGCCGACAGACGTTCGAATAAATATTCGGAGGAAATGGTGTTCATTGTTTATTCGCTGATTATTTATGCAATCATTTTAAGTTCTGTCAGTTTTTTTATTCAAAACTATATAGAGATCAGCAGCGCAGAACTGTTTGTCTTTATGGTGATTCTTTTGGTTACCCTAACCATTACCAAGTATATCATACGAAAGAGCCTGCACTCGGCCATATTTCAGGGTAAGGTACTGGATAATCTACTCCTGGTAGGAGCTACCAACAGCGCACTCGATTTTTATGAGACCATTAATAAATATTACTATTATGGGTATAAATGCATTGGATTTATCGACGATCATATTCAGGTAATGAATGGCTGCCCGTATAGAGGCAGCCTGAAACAGTTGCCCTCCTTGCTTGCATCCAAACAGATTGACGAAGTCGTTATTGCCCTGCCCAACTCCCAGAATAAGGAAATTCAGAAATGTGTGGAAGTATGTGATTATTATTCTGTAAAAGCCCGGATCGTTCCGAATCTTCACCAGTTTGCCCTCTCTCCCTTACAGGTAAACAATATCGGCCAGTTATCCGTTCTCAGCATCCGTTCTCTGCCCCTTGATAAACAGGAAAACAGGTTCCTTAAAAGGGTTTTCGATATCCTTTTTTCATTATTGTTCTTTGTACTGATCGGCATTTGGTTATTTCCTTTGATCGCATTGATGATTAAAATCACTTCCCGTGGGTCTGTTTTCTTTCAACAGGAGAGATGGGGACTGAACAATGAAAAAATCACCTGTTATAAGTTCAGGACCATGCTGCAAAGCAGTACTGATCTTGATCATGATGGCAATTATCTACAGGCAAAAAAGAATGACCCCAGGATAACCACTTTGGGAGCATTCCTCAGAAAATCGAACCTGGACGAGCTTCCTCAATTCTGGAACGTATTACTGGGGAATATGTCGGTGGTGGGGCCCCGCCCACATCCTACCCCATTAAACCTGGAAGCAATGCATACGATTGATAACTATATGCTCCGCCACATCATCAAACCCGGCATCACCGGCTGGGCCCAGGTAAATGGCAGCAGGGGCGAAACCAGAATGCCGGGCGCTATGCAGGAACGCGTTAACTTTGACCTGTATTATATTCACAGATGGACATTCTGGTTCGACTGCCAGATCATTCTGCAAACAGTCATCAATATTTTCAGAGGTGATCAGAATGCGTATTAAGCGGGAGTGGTGAGTAGTGAATGGGCAATGGGCAATAAATGAGCCAGATGCCTTGAGCTATGAGCTGTGAGCAGTGAATAGGCAATAAATGGTTCAATCCCCCCTCTCTGCTGCGCAAAGAGGGGCCGGGGGTGAGTCAATACTTATCAATCCGCTAATCCGTTATCCGCAAATTCACCAAAGACCAAAAACTAAAGACCAACCTAACCATCCACATGCTAAAAAAAAGATTACTTCTCAGTTCACTGGTTTTCATCCTGTTTACCAGCCGTCTGGCGGCCCAGGGAGTTTGGGAAAATCAAAACAGTGAAATCTATCATTTCCTGTACAGAATGGCGCAAAAGGGTTTGATTCATTTTGATGACTATATCAGACCTGCAAGCCGGATGTACCTGGAGCAATGCCTCGATTCTCTGGCAGCAAAAGAAACGGTATTAAGTAACATAGAAAAAAAAGAACTCCTTTTCTACAAACGGGAATTTAACGATGCACTGGCATTGAATACAGTTCAATCAAAAGCCAGAACGGTAATGTTTGCCCAGGATGCTTATCAGCGTTTCCGGGCTATTTCTACTACCGCGAACAATTTTCTGATGCGTGTAGACCCCATACTTTCCGCTTCTATTATTCAGGGATCCGGAAGAAACATCAAACAAACCAGTTCTGGGTTCAATTTATATGGTTATGCCGGTAAGCACTGGAGCTACTACTTTTCTTTTAATGATGTAAATGAAAATGGGTCCGGGTTGGATACATTGCGGCAATTCACTCCTGCCACAGGTATCAGCAGTAAGATTGCTGCCAATGGAAAAAGCCATAATTACAGCGAACTCAGGGGTGGCATCACGTATAGCTGGAAAAATGGTTCTTTCAGTTTTGTTCAGGATCAATTGTTAAACGGATACGGTGAAAACGGACGTATCATACTCTCTTCCAAATCACCTGCCTACCCCTATATCAGGCTGGATTATACCCCTTTCCGTCAGCTTAGCTTTAATTATACCCACGCATGGCTGAATTCCAATATCCTCGATTCAGCGGATTCCTACCCTACCGGAAGTGGCGCTTTCGGGGGCAGGAGGGATATCTATATCCCTAAATTCATGGCACAGCACAGCATCCGTTTTACCCCAGCCAAGGGCCTGGATATTGTGGTTGGGGAATCCATGGTTTATAGCGACAGGTTAAATGCGGGTTATTTAATACCGGTACTCTTCTTCAAAGCATATGACAACCTTATCAACAACAACAATATCAATGCCGGCTCCAACGGGCAGTTATTCCTGCAGGTAAGTTCCAGAAATAACCTGCGAAATACACATTTATATGGTTCGCTATTCATTGATGAAATCAGGGCATCCACTCTGTTTAACCCTGCAAAAAGCCGTAACCAGCTAGGATATACCCTGGGCGCATCCGTTACAGACCTGGGCATCCCTTATCTTACAGCCGGCCTGGAATATACCCGTATCAATCCATTTGTATACCGGAACCTCCTGCCAGCCCAAAACTATACAAACAGTGATTATGTACTAGGAGATTGGATGGGCAGCAATGCAGATAGATGGATCGTAACGGTAAAGTACACACCTGCGCCAAGGGTAAAATGCCTTTTGAGGTATCAGCGCGTTCGAAAAGGGGCAATGGGTACCATTGACCAGCAATATTTCCAGGAACCGCAACCTTCTTTCCTGTTCGGGTTAGAAACCCAACAACAGGAATGGCATTTTCAATGTTCCTATGAGTGGCTACCCAAATTATACCTCATGGGCTACCTCAATTCCTTACACATAAAAAACACGAGCCCCGCTACCAGTTTTACAGAAACCACCAGCTCTATTGGCATCAGATATGGCTTATAAAGTCAGCTAAATTCCCGTCTCTGAAGAGTCTCCCAACGGGGACTCTTCGCTTAGCATTACAAAACCCACGAGAATAAGTCCCATTTAGTTTCTTGCACTAATCTTACTGCATATAAGTTGATGCGTGATTCTAAGCGAAGAGTCCCCTAACGGGAGACTCTTCGGAGAAGGGCAAGTCGCGATAAGTACAGGAACCTGTCAAATTCAGCTTTTTGGCAATTCCATGTTCATAAATAACGATATTTGCCTGATTGTAACCCCTGCTGGGCATAATAACTTATACAGGTCTTGTATCCGGCAGCATAAATAGACAAATACTGTCTGACCTTAAATCAACCAACGGATGAAACATACTTTTTGTAAGCTGGCTTACCCCCTTATCTTTCTTTTTTCAGGACTATTGATATCCGGGACCAGTCAGGCGCAAACATTGCCAGCTGGTTCCTCTACAGGCAGGGTTAGCCAACTCTCTGATGATCAGATTCTCAAACTATGGCAACAGACGCAAAAGTCTGGCATGAGCGAGTCAGATGTCATGAAAGAATTGGTTAGCAGAGGTTTAAACCCATCGGAAGTCAACAATTTTAAAACCCGCTTATTAAAGCTACAAAACCAGTCCAAGTCAAAAACAGGCGCCCAAACCATTAACATCAAGGATACCGCTCTTTTTTTAAACGATAACAGCTGGTATACGGCCGTACCTAAAATCCGGAAAATATCACCTTACTACGGCTTTGATTTTTTCAGTTCCCCCAATATTACTTTTGAGCCAAGCCTTAGCAACAGTCCTTCGAAAACGTATATTTTAGGCGCTGGCGATATTATCACGGTTAATCTGACCGGTGTAAACGAAGTCAGCATTTCCGATAAAATCAGCAAAGAAGGTCGCTTTCAGATCCCCTATGTAGGAATCGTTACGATCAGTGGGTTGACCATTGACCAGGCATCGCAGAAGTTACTGAATGCCATGAAAATGGCCTATCCGGCCATCAGTTCGGGCAGAACAAAACTGTTTTTGACCGTAGATAATGCCAGGAGCATCAATGTATCGGTTATTGGCGAAGCGGAAACACCCGGAACCTATACCGTGTCCGGATTAGCAGATCTCTTTAACGTATTGTACCTGTCGGGTGGACCTGCCGAAAATGGTTCTTTGCGAAAAATTGAACTGATCCGGAACAATAAAGTAATCGAAACAATTGATTTTTATGACTTCCTGCAAAAAGGTATCTTTCATAAGTCCTATAAGTTGCAGGACCAGGATATCATCCGCTTCCCTGTTTACACGAAACGGGTTGTACTTAGCGGGGCTGTAAAAAGACCTTTTATTTATGAACTGTCGGATAAAGAAACTATCGCAGATATCATTCAGTACAGCGGCGGGTTTGGAGAAAACGCCTATAAGGAATCCATCAAAATGGTGCAGAATGGAGAGCGAGAAAAAAAGATAAGGGATATCACTGCAGCCGACTTCAGTTATATCATCCCCCGTAATGGCGATTCAATTCATGTTGACCAGATCTTACCCCGTTTCGAAAACAGGATCATACTTACCGGCGCCGTTATGCGCCCGGGTAATTATGAGTTAACCGAGGGATTAACCTTATCGGCACTGATCAAAAAAGCAAATGGAATTCGGGAAGATGCTTTTACCAACAGGGGCTATATCAAACGTGTAAAAACCGATGGTGCCGAGAAACTGTTCCTGTCTTTTGATGCCCGTAAAATTTTAGACGGAAAAGATCCCGATATCCTGCTGGTAAAAGAGGATTCAGTGTACATTATGGCTAAAGACAGTTTACAGGATATCCCAACCATACTGGTAGGGGGTAACGTAAGGCAGCCTGGAACCTATCAATTCAGAAAAGGCATTTCTCTGGAAGACGCGATTATACTGGCAGGAGGATTTACCAATGAAGCTGCCACACATAAGGTGGAAATATCCCGTTTACAAAAAAACAAATCAGACACACTCGCCAATAAATTGATCGATCTGATTACAGTTAATGTAGATTCCAGCTTACAGGATTCCAAAAGCAATACCCTGCTGGAGCCGCAGGATTATATTTTTGTACCCCGACTGCTCAATTACCGAAACCTGGGAAGTATTAAATTAAGAGGAGAAGTTTTATATGCCGGTGATTACTCCCTGGAGAGAAGAGATGAAAGTATTGAAGAGTTATTAGCAAGGGCTGGTGGCCCCACCCCTTACGCATCCTTATCCGATGCACAGATTTACCGGAACAATCTCAGGGTGGCCAGTACCGTACTTTCCACCAAAGGACAGAACCAATACAATTTTCTGCTTTTGCCCGGCGATAGCATCTACATTCCCAGAAATGAACCTTTTGTAGAAGTGAAAGGGGAAGTATTCAACCCGCAGATACTCAGATACCAGTCAGGCAGCTTTCTTTCTTATATATCCGATGCGGGAGGTGTTAATGACAACGGAAACCTGAAAAAAGCCTACATCCAATACAGTAACGGCGTAAACAAACAGATCCATCGCTTTCTGTTTTTCAGGAGTTATCCCAAAGTAACAGCCGGCAGTAAAATCATTGTTCCAGCAAAACAGGCAGGTGAAAGAAAAGGCATATCCATCATTGAACTTTCTGCATTAACCGGGATATTAACAGGGATCGTTAGTATGATCACGATTCTAAAAAGATAAAATCAACCATGCAACACCCCGACAACAGTCATACACAAGAGCTACCGGAAGATGAATTGTTTTCATTAAAGAATGAAAGCGAAAAACTCTTTGCTACGCTACGGTCTGCGTTGATCTCCTGGCGTTGGATTTTACTATCCGCCATCCTGGGAATTCTACTCAGTGTGGCCTATCGGTACTGGAAACCGGTTGCATATACCGCCAGGGTTACTTTTGTTGTTGAGGATTCCAAAACATCGGGTACCGGTATCATGTCAGCACTTGCCGGGCAGTTTGGCCTCGACCTGGGAAATATGACCGGTGGTAGTGGGATACTTTCGGGTGATAATATTCTGGCACTGCTGAAAAGTCATAGTTTGATCAGGAAAACCCTGTTAACACCTATAGATAGTAATTCAAAAAAATCGCTGGCCGATTTGTATGCTGAAACCTATCACTGGAAAGAAAAATGGAAAAATAATTCCCGTATCAACCGGCAAATCGATTTTCCGGCAGACAAACCGGTGTTTACGAGACTGGAAGATAGTTTACTGCAGAAAATCACTGAAAACATATTAAAAAAAGAACTGGTAGTTGCCAAGATCGATCGTAAACTCAGTTTTATTGAAATGCAAACTACCATACAGAATGAAACATTAAGCAGTTTGTTTTGTCAAAGGTTATTAAAGACTGCCACCAGTTTTTATATTGAAACAAAAACACAAAGACTCACCAAGAACATTCAACGGCTGCAGGCAAAGGCCGATAGTCTGGAACGCACGCTAAACCGGAAAACTTATTCCGCAGCCAATGCAAACAGGTTACTGCTGGATGCGAACCCGGTTTTTGCCGCACCGGAAGTTTCTGCAGAGATTTCGGCCCGGGATAAATTTGTACAGAGTACGATTTATGCAGAGATTATCAAGAATCTGGAAATGAACAAAACAGCCCAGATCCAGGAAACCCCCACTATTCAAATAGTAGATGCGCCGGAATTACCGTTAAAAGATAATCGTATTAAACTAGGATTTTCTATTCTATATGGTGCTGTTTTCGGCTCATTATTGTGTATACTTTCCATCATTGTATGGCAAAAATCCAACCGCAGGAAAAACACACATATTTCAGCAGCATGAGTTTTCTGGACAAGTTAGCCAACAACAAAAACGAAGCCTCTCTATCGCACAAAATGCGCAGCAAGCGCTTTGTGTTCTTTTTATCCCTGATAAAAGAGCTGCCCAGGCCTCTCTCCATATTAGATATCGGCGGAACAGAAGCGTTCTGGAAAGCGATGCGGTTTAATGAGGAAGGCATCCATATCACCTTGTTAAACCTGACAGAAGCCTCCATTACCAACCCATATATGCAAAGTGTTGCCGGAGATGCAACCAACCTGCATATGTTTGCAGATCAGTCTTTTGACCTGGTATTCTCCAATTCAGTGATTGAACACCTTTTTACCTGGGAGAACCAGCAAAAAATGGCGGCAGAAGTACAAAGGGTAAGCAAACGCTTTTTTATACAAACCCCCAATTATTGGTTTCCGGTAGAACCACATTGGGTATTTCCCCTGTTTCAGTACTTGCCTTTTTCTTTGCGTGTTTTTTTAACCCGAAATTTCTCGCTGGGGCATATACAAAAAAGCCTCTCAAAAAGAGAGGCTATAGAACAGGTAAAAGAAATCAGGCTTTTATCCTTACGGGAAATGAAACAACTATTCCCGGATGCATCTAT
>Ga0255338_1002738_pt1 | contig 24001 bp, 24 predicted proteins | sample MeOH1_35cm_T4_19_FD_203715 | JGI IMG/M metagenome (GOLD analysis project Ga0255338, IMG submission 203715) | Sandy soil microbial communities from University of British Columbia, Vancouver, Canada - MeOH1_35cm_T4_195 | ecosystem: Engineered > Artificial ecosystem > Sand microcosm > Unclassified ...
TGGCCGCCTCGGGCGTCGCCCACGCGGTCCGTGCCGCGACCCCTCAGACCGACCGTGCGCCCGCCGATCTGGGGACGACAGGATGACGACCCACCCGGAGCGGTGATGGCGCTGTACTGGGGCATGGTGCCCCTCCAGCTGGCGTTCACGTGGCTCGACGTGTCCCGGCAGCGGGCCCCGCGCGGCACGTGGCGGCGCGTGGTCGCGGCCCGGCGGCAGCTCTGGCTGGTGCCCGGGTCGGCCGTCGCGTACCTCGTGGGTCTCGGCACGGCCTTCGTCCTCGCGGAGCGCGGCCCGGAGGGCGTGCACCGGCTCGTCGGGCTGGCGGGTGCGGCGGCGCTGCTGCTCTCGGCCTGGCACGACACGGAGCGCGTCGTGGACGCGTGGCACGACGCCGGGTTCTCCGGGTGGTGGCGCCGTGCGGCAGGAGCGAGAGCGCGGCGCATTGCTTTTCCACGGCTAGAGCCGGGATAATTCGCGAGCCACCCGCTCGACGAGGAGACGTGCCGCCCGATGGACACCCCCGCCACGATGACCCACCTGGACGACCTGCGATCGCTGGTGACGGTCCAGGAGGACGCCACGGTGTCCCGCACCGTGCTGACCGCCGACGGCGTGCGGATCGTGCTGTTCGCGTTCGACGCCGGCCAGGTGCTCACCGAGCACACGGCGGCGATGCCGGTGCTGCTCCAGGTGCTCGACGGCCGGCTGCGCGTCAGCGGCGCCGGCGAGACGGTGGAGCTGGCACCCGGCGGGGTGATCCATCTGGACACCCGGGTGCCCCACACGGTGGCGGCGGTCGAGCCGAGCCGGCTGGCGCTCACCATGATCGACAGCCGCGCGCGCCCGGTGCACGACAGCACCGGGATCGCCGCGGGCTAGGCCGGTGCGGCCCCCGACGAGCGCACCCCCGAGCCCCGCCGGCGGCCACGCCGTGCTGCCGGCGCTGCGCGAGGGCGTGCGCACGCTGCACCCCGGCTACTTCGCGCTCGTCATGGCGACGGGCATCGTGTCGGTCGCCGTGTCCGGGCTCGCACGGGTGTCGGCCGCCCTGGCGTGGGTGGCGGGCGCGGCGTACGCGACGCTCGTCGCGCTGCACCTGCTGCGGGCCGTCGCCTTCCGCCGCGAGCTGGCGCGCGACCTGTCGCACCCGGCCCGTGGCTTCGCGATGTTCACCTTCGTCGCCGCGACCGACGTGCTGGGGGCCCGGCTCGCGGCGGCGGGCCGGCCGGGGGTGGCCGGCGCACTCCTCGTGGTCGGCACCGCGAGCTGGGTGGTCCTCGGCTACGTGATCCCGTGGGCCACCTTCCGCGCCGCGGGGCGGCCCGCCGTCGCCGCGGCCAACGGCACGTGGTTCGTCTGGGTGGTCGCCTCCCAGTCCGTCGCCGTGCTCGCCGCCGCCGTCGAGCCCACCGCCGAGCGCGGGCGGCGCGAGCTGGCGCTGCTCGCCGTGTCCTGCTGGGCGATCGGCGTCTTCCTCTACGTCGCCGTCGCGGGCCTGGTCGCCGCCCGCCTGGTCTGGTACGAGGTGCGACCCGCCGACATCACCCCGCCGTACTGGGTGGCGATGGGGGCGGGCGCGATCACCGTGTTCGCCGGGGCCGGCGTGGTGCAGATGGAGCAGGCCCCGGCCCTGCTGGCCACCCGCGGCGTGATCGCCGCGGTGTCCGTGCTGTTCTGGGCGTTCGCCAGCTGGCTGCTGCCGCTGCTGCTGGCCGTCGGCTGGTGGCGGCACGTCACCCACCGCGTGCCGCTCCGGTACGAGGCGACCTGGTGGAGCATGGTGTTCCCGCTCGGCATGTACGCCGTCGCCTCCCGCACGCTGGGAGACGCTCTGGAGCTGCCGGTGGTGGCGGCGATCGGCCGGGCCGGGACGTGGGTCGCGGCCGGCGCCTGGCTCGCCGTCGCCGCGACCATGGCGGCCCATCTGGTGCGCACCCTGTCGAGCCCGCCGCGGTAGCCGTGCGCCGCCGGCGCGCGGCCGGCACGCACGCTAGGGCGCGCCCACCCCGGTGCTGCGTCCCGCGGACAGCGCCACGGTGCGGTCGGCGAGGAACCGGGAGTCGGCGGGGTCGTGCGTGACGAGCACCACGGGCCGTTCCGCGTCGAAGACGTGCTCGCGCAGCAGCGCGTGGACCCGCGGCCGGGCGCGCTCGTCGAGGGCGGCGAACGGCTCGTCGAGCAGCAGCACGTCGGGCTCGACGACGATGGAGCGTGCCAGCGCGACGCGCTGGGCCTGCCCCCCGGACAGGCGGGCGGCGGGGCGCTCGGCGTGCTCGCCGACGCCGAACCGGTCGAGCCACTCGACCGCGTGGCGGCGCGCGGCCCGCCCCGGCACGCCGCGCGCACGCAGCCCGAAGGCGACGTTCTCGACGGCGGTCAGGTGCGGGAACAGCAGGTGCTGCTGGAACACCAGCGCGCAGCGGCGCTCCTCGGCCGGCAGGTCGACGCGGGCCGCGGCGTCCGCCAGCACGCGGTCCCCGAGCCGCACGTGGCCGTCGTCGAGGGCGACGATCCCGGCGACGGCGTGCAGGAACGTCGTCTTGCCCGCGCCGTTGGCGCCCACGAGGGCGACCACCTCGCCCGGCTCGACGGTGAGCTCGAGGTCCAGCGTGAAGGAAGGACGCCGCACCACGACGTGCGTGTCGAGCCTCACGGCGCCACCACCCCGGTCAGGGCGGACAGCCACCGCGAGCGCAGGCCGACGAGCACGGCGACCGAGACGGCGATCAGCACCAGGGACAGCGCGAGGGCGACGTCCGGGTCGCGTTCCATCGCCAGGTAGATCGCCAGCGGCATCGTCTGGGTGGTGCCGGGGAAGTTGCCGGCGAACGTGATCGTCGCGCCGAACTCGCCGAGGGCCCGCGCGAAGCACAGCACGGCGCCCGCCGCGACGGAGGGCGCCACCATCGGCAGGGTGACGCGCCGGAACACGTACCAGCGCGAGGCCCCCAGGACGGCGGCGGCCTGCTCGTACCGCACGTCGGCGCTGCGCAGCGTGCCGTCGACCGACAGGACGAGGAACGGCAGGGCGACGAACGCCTCGGCGACGACGACGGCGGCCGTGGTGAACGGGACGGTCAGGCCGAACCAGGCGTCCAGCCGCGCGCCGAGCAGGCCGCGCCGGCCCAGCAGGCTGAGCAGCGCCACCCCGCCGACCACCGGCGGCATCACCAGCGGCATCGTGACGAGGGCGCGCAGCAGGTTCCGCCCCCGCAGCGCGGTCCGGGCGAGCACCCAGGCGAGCGGGACGCCGAGCAGCACGCAGAGCACGGTCGCCGCGGTCGCCGTGCGCAGGGACAGCCACAGCGCGGTGATCGCCGGGCCGGAGGCGACGAGGCCGGCGAGACGGTCCCAGGGAGCGCGGGCGACGAGGGCGGCGAACGGGGCGACGAGGAACAGCACGCCGGCCACGGCCGGCACGACGAGCGCGGGCGGGGTGCGCCGACGGCGACGCGCGCGCCCGGGCGCGCCGGTCCGAGCCTCTCGCGTGCCGAGGGACCCCTGCGTCGTCATCGGGCCGCCGTGGACGCGTCCACCGCGAAGCCCGCGTCCGTGAGCACCTTCTGCCCGGCGGGGGACAGCACCAGGTCGACGAAGGCCTGCGCAGCGGCGGGGTTCTTCGCGTCCTTCGTCGTGGCGGTCGCATAGTCGTTGACCACGTCCACGGCCTGGGGGACCGGGACCGTCTCGACCGCGTCGCCCGCCGCGATGGCGTCGGTCCGGTAGACCAGCGCCGCGTCCACCTCGTCGCGGGTGACGAGGGCGAGGGTCGCCGTGGCGTCCTGGCCGTAGGTGTCCGGCGCGGGGACCAGGCCGGCCCGCGCGAACACCGTCCGCGCCGCGGCGCCGCAGGGAGCGGACTCGTCGCACAGGGCCAGCTCGAGGTCGGCGCGGGTGAAGTCGGCCAGGCCCGTGACGCCGGCGGGATTGCCGGCGGGCACGGCGATGACGAGCGAGTTGTGCGCCACCACCTGCGGCCGGTTGGTGACGGCCGCGGCGTCCGCCATGGTCCGGGTGCTCGCCGAGGCGTAGACGTCGGCCGGCGCGCCGGCGAGCAGCTGCTGGGTCAGCGTGCCCGACGAGCCGAAGTTGAACGTCACCCTCAGGCCGGGGTGCTGTGCCATCAGCTCGTCGCCGATCACGCTGAACGTCCGCTGGAGCGACGCCGCCGCGAACACCACGAGGTCGCCGGACAGGGCCGGGCCGGCGGCAGGCGCCGTTGCGGACGCGGCGGGTGGACCGCCCCACGCACAGCCGGCGAGCGCGAGCCCGGCGACGGCGGGGGCCAGCACCAGCGGGGCACGGCGGGCGAAGGTCATCGACCTCTAGCGACCTCTCCGGAAGCCGGTGACCAACGGGGTGTCGACCCCGAGGACCCCGAGCTTGGCGGCGCCGCCGGGGCTCCCGAGGGGGCGCTCGTGACCGGGGAGCGGCTCGGCGAAGAAGCGGGCGTTGTCGGTCTGGTAGATGCGCCAGTCGTCGGGCAGGTCGTCCTCGTAGTAGATGGCCAGCACGGGGCAGACCGGCTCGCAGGCGCCGCAGTCGACGCACTCGTCGGGGTGGATGTACAGCGAGCGGCCGCCCTCGTAGATGCAGTCGACGGGACACTCGTCGACGCAGGCCCGGTCCATGACGTCGATGCAGGGCTCGGCGATGACGTACACCTTGGCCTCCGACCTCCCACGTCCGGACCAGAACGGTATTTTCACGGCTCAGTCCGTAGTAAGTTGCGACCCGCAGCGTACAGCCGATCAAGGAGGATCAGTGGCACAGCCGGCCGCGGTGCGCACCGTGCCCGAGGGGTGGAACCCCGAGGACCCCGACCACTGGGACCACCGCCTCGCCTGGCGCACCCTGGCGGTGACCACGTTCTCGTTGGTCATCGCCTTCTGCGTCTGGTACCTGGTCAGCGCGGTCGCGCCCAAGCTCAACGAGGTCGGCTTCGACCTGTCCAAGGCGCAGCTGTACTGGTTGGTGTCCGTGCCCGGGCTGTCCGGCGGCCTGATCCGGCTGCTCTACATGTTCCTGCCGCCCATCGTCGGCACCCGCCGGCTCGTCGGGGTGACCTCCCTGCTGCTGGCGCTGCCGATGCTCGGCTGGTTCGCCGCGGTGCGCAACCCCGAGACCCCGTACTGGTGGCTCATGGTGCTGGCGGCGCTCACCGGCATCGGCGGCGGCTGCTTCTCCGGCTACATGCCGTCGACGGGGTACTTCTTCCCCAAACGGCTGGCCGGCACCGCCCTGGGCCTGCAGGCCGGGATCGGGAACTTCGGGGTGTCCCTCATCCAGTTCCTCGGCCCGTGGGTGATGGGCTTCGGTCTGCTCGGGCTCGGCGCGGTGGCCGCCCAGACGACGCGCAGCGGTCACGTGGTCTACGTCTACAACGCGGCGATCGTCCTGGTCCCGTGGACCGTCGCCGCCGCGGTGATGGCGTTCTGGCTGCTCAAGGACGTGCCGGTCAAGGCCAACGTGCGTCAGCAGCTGGACATCTTCCGCAACCGCAACACGTGGCTGCTCACCGCGATCTACATCATGACGTTCGGGGCGTTCTCCGGCTTCGCCGCCCAGCTGGCGCTGCTGATCAACAACACCTTCGGCAAGGACTCGCCGTTCGCCTCGTCGGGCGACTACACGGCGTCGCAGCTGCCTCTCGGCGCCGCGTTCGCCTTCCTCGCGCCGCTGATCGGATCGCTGGTGCGCGCGATGTGGGGGCCGCTGTGCGACCGGTTCGGCGGCGCCCGCTGGACGTTCGTGGCCGGTGTCGGCATGACGGTCTCGGCCCTCGTCGCCGCCCGCTACCTGGCGCCCACCTCCCCGGCGGACTTCTGGCCCTTCCTGGCCGCGATGCTGGTGCTGTTCTTCTTCACCGGGCTGGGCAACGCCGGCACCTTCAAGCAGATGCCGATGATCCTGCCGCCGCGCCAGGCCGGAGGCGCGATCGGCTGGACAGCGGCGATCGCCTCGTTCGGACCGCTCTTCGTCGGCGCGGCGCTGACCGCGCTCACGCCCCGGTCGTTCTTCATCGGCGCCGCCTGCTACTTCGCGATCTGCACCGTCCTGGTGTGGATCTTCTACGCCCGTCCCCGCGCGCCCTACCCCAGCTGAGCGCCGCACCGGCCCGCCACGTCCAGGTCACGGCAGACGAAGGAACCCCATGAGCCAGCAGCGCACCCCGAACGACATCACGGCGCCGATCTTCAGGTTCGGCTCGTTCCTGCGCCGCGGCGAGGCCTCGTCGGACGCGCGCCAGCTCTTCCTGACGGGCGGGCGGGAGGCCGACCGCTTCTACCGGGAACGGTGGAGCCACGACAAGGTGGTGCGCTCCACCCACGGTGTGAACTGCACGGGCTCGTGCTCCTGGAACGTCTACGTCAAGGACGGGGTGATCACCTGGGAGAGCCAGGCGACCGACTACCCCACCACGGGCCCGGACCTGCCCGAGTACGAGCCCCGCGGTTGCCCGCGGGGGGCGGCGTTCTCCTGGTACACGTACTCCCCCACCCGTATCCGCTACCCCTACGTGCGCGGCGTGCTGCTCGACCTGTACCGCGAGGCGAGGGCGCGGCTCGGCGACCCGGTGCTGGCGTGGGCCGACGTCGTCGAGGACCCGGTCAAGGCGCGCGCGTACAAGGGCGCCCGCGGCAGGGGCGGCCTGGTGCGCACCTCGTGGGAGGAGGCCAGCGAGATCGCCGCGGCGGCGCACGTCCACACGATCCGGCGGTACGGCCCGGACCGCCTGGCCGGGTTCAGCGTCATCCCGGCGATGTCGATGGTCAGCTACGGCGCCGGGTCCCGGTTCTACGAGCTGCTCGGCGGCACCATGCTGTCGTTCTACGACTGGTACGCCGACCTGCCGATGGCCTCGCCGCAGGTGTTCGGCGACCAGACCGACGTCCCCGAGTCGGGCGACTGGTTCAACGCCGGCTACCTGGTGATGTGGGGCTCGAACATCCCCGTCACCCGCACCCCGGACGCGCACTTCATGACCGAGGCCCGCTACCGCGGCCAGAAGGTGGTCGCCGTCAGTCCCGACTACGCCGACAACACCAAGTTCGCCGACGAGTGGCTGCGCATCGCCCCCGGCACCGACGGGGCGCTGGCGACCGCGATGGGCCACGTGATCCTCAGCGAGTTCCACGTGCGCGACCGCGCGCCGTACTTCCTCGACTACATGCGCCGGTTCACGGACAGCCCGTTCCTGGTGCGGCTGACCCCGCGGGACGGCGCGTACGTGCCGGGCAAGTTCCTCGTCGCCGCCGACGTCGCACCCGGCGGGGTGGTGGACCCCGGCTCGGCGCAGGTGCGCGACGCCGGCCTGGCGGGCACGGAGCACGCCGCGTTCCGGCCGCTGGTGTGGGACGCCGCCGGCGGCGTCGCGGACCCGGGTGGCACGCTCGCCGACCACTACGGCCAGGCCGGCGAGGGCCGCTGGAACCTCGACCTGGCCGGTCTCGACCCGGTACTCTCGGCCGCGGACATCGCCGGGACCGAGCCGGTCGAGGTGCTGCTGCCCCGGTTCGACCTGCCGCCCTCGGCGGACCAGGAGTCCGTCGGGGCCGGGGTGGTACGCCGCGGGGTGCCCGCCGTCCGGATCGGCTCCGAGCTCGTCACCACCGTGTACGACCTGCTCCTGGCCCAGTACGCCGTGGGCCGCGACGGCCTGCCGGGCGAGTGGCCCACCGGGTACGACGACGCCTCGACGCCCGGGACGCCGGCGTGGCAGGCCGAGCTGACGGGCGTGCCGGCGGCCGCGGCCGAGCGGGTCGGCCGGGAGTTCGCGCGCAACGCCCTCGACACCGGCGGCCGCTCGATGATCGTCATGGGCGCCGGCACCAACCACTTCTTCCACTCGGACGAGATCTACCGGACGTTCCTCGCGCTGACCACGATGTGCGGCACCCAGGGCGTCAACGGCGGCGGGTGGGCGCACTACGTGGGGCAGGAGAAGGTGCGCCCCCTCACCGGGTGGGCGCAGTACGCGTTCGCGCTGGACTGGCAGCGCCCGGCGCGGCAGATGATCGCCGCCGGGTTCTGGTACCTGCTCACCGACCAGTGGCGCTACGACGGCACGCCGGTGGCGAGGATCGCCTCGCCGCTGTCGGAGGGCTCGCTCGACGGCATGACCACCGCCGACACCCTCGTCGAGTCGATGAAGCGCGGCTGGATGCCGTCCTACCCGACCTTCTCCCGCTCGTCGCTGCTGCTGGGGCAGGAGGCCCGCGAGGCCGGCGTCGACCCGAAGGACTGGGTGGTCTCGCAGCTGGCCTCCGGCGACCTGCGCTTCGCCTGCGAGGACCCCGACGACCCCGAGAACTTCCCCCGGATCGTCACCTCGTGGCGCACCAACCTGCTCGGCTCGTCGGCCAAGGGCGCCGAGTTCTTCTACCGGCACATGATCGGCGCCGAGTCGGCGGCCCAGGCCGCCGAGGTGCCGGCCGGCCGCCGCCCGCGCCACATGGTCTGGCGGGACGAGGCGCCCACGGGGAAGGTGGACCTGCTGCTGACGGTGGACTTCCGCAACACGTCGACCACGCTCTACTCCGACGTCGTGCTGCCCGCCGCCACGTGGTACGAGAAGAACGACCTGTCGTCCACGGACATGCACCCGTTCGTCCACGCCTTCGATGCGGCGATCGACCCGCCGTGGCAGGCCCGCACCGACTTCCAGGTGTTCCAGACGTTGGCGGGACTGGTCTCGGCGATGGCCGTGGAGCACCTGGGCGTGCAGACCGACGTGGTCGCATCGCCGATCTCCCACGACACGCCCGACGAGTTCGCCAACCCCGGCGGCGTCGTGCCGGACGTCGCCGTGGTGGGCCTTGTGCCCGGCGTGACGATGCCCAAGCTCGCCGCGATCGAGCGCGACTACACCGCGGTCCTCGACAAGTTCAACGCCATCGGCCCGCTGGCCGACGGCGCCGGGATGGTCACCAAGGGTGTGCGGTTCACGCCCGACGAGGAGATCGCCGACCTCGGGCGCCGCAACGGCACCGCGACGGCGGGCTTCGCAGCCGGGCGTCCGCTGGTCGACACCGACGCCCGCGCGGCCGACATGGTGCTCGCCCTGTCCGGCACCACCAACGGCCGGCTGGCCACCCAGGGCTTCGCCGACCTCCAGCGGCGCACCGGCCGAGCCCTGAGCGACCTGGCCGAGGGAGCCGAGGACCGGCGGATCGCGTTCGCCGACCTCCAGGCGCACGGCCCGCAGGCGGTGATCACCTCGCCGGAGTGGTCCGGCTCCGAGCAGGGCGGGCGTCGCTACAGCGCGTTCGTCGTCAACATCGAGCGGTCCCGTCCGTTCCACACCCTGACCGGGCGTCAGCACTTCTACCTGGACCACGACTGGATGCGCGACATGGGCGAGTCCCTGCCGACGTTCCGGCCCCCGCTCGACCTGCACCACCTCTACGGCGAGACGCCCGTCGGGGACACCGAGCCCACGCAGGCCGGCGAGGCCCAGGTCGCCGTCCGGTACCTCACCCCGCACAACAAGTGGGCGATCCACTCCCAGTACTTCGACAACCTGCACATGCTCACTCTCGGCCGGGGCGGCCAGACCATCTGGATGAGCCCGGAGGACGCGGCCAAGGTCGGCGTGCGCGACAACGACTGGATCGAGGCCGTCAACCGCAACGGGGTGGTGGTCGCGCGCGCCGTCGTCTCCCACCGCATGCCCGAGGGGACGGTGTTCATGTACCACGCCCAGGAACGAACCATGGGCACCCCGCTGTCGGAGGCCTCCGGCAAGCGCGGCGGCATCCACAACTCGCTGACCCGGGTGCTGATCAAGCCCTCGCACCTCGTCGGCGGCTACGCCCAGCAGAGCTACGCGTTCAACTACGTCGGGCCCACCGGCAACCAGCGCGACGAGGTCACGTTGATCCGCCGCCGCAGCCAGGAGGTGCAGTTCTGATGAAGGTCATGGCCCAGATCGCGATGGTGATGAACCTCGACAAGTGCATCGGGTGTCACACCTGCTCCGTCACGTGCAAGCAGGCCTGGACCAACCGGACCGGCGCCGAGTACATGTGGTTCAACAACGTCGAGACGCGCCCCGGGGTCGGCTATCCCCACACCTGGGAGGACCAGGACACGTGGCGTGGCGGCTGGGTGCGCACCCGGTCCGGCCGGCTGCGGCCCCGCTCGGGCGGGCGGCTGCGGAAGCTGGCGACGATCTTCTCCAACCCCGACCTGCCGGAGCTCGTCGACTACTACGAGCCGTGGACCTACGAGTACGACAAGCTGCTGTCGGCGCCGAAGGACTCCGCGCACTTCCCGGTCGCCCGGCCGGTCAGCCAGATCACCGGCAAGCCGATGGACACCATCAGCTGGGGTCCCAACTGGGACGACGACCTGGGCGGCTCCGCCGAGACGATGCAGGACGACCCGGTCCTGGCGCAGCTCAACCTCGACGTGCGCGCGCAGATCGACCAGACCTTCATGTTCTACCTGCCACGCATCTGCGAGCACTGCCTCAACCCCACCTGCGTGGCGGCGTGCCCCTCGGGCGCGATGTACAAGCGCAGCGAGGACGGCATCGTCCTGGTGGACCAGGACCGCTGCCGCGGCTGGCGGATGTGCGTCTCGTCGTGCCCCTACAAGAAGGTCTACTTCAACCACAGCACGGGCAAGGCCGAGAAGTGCACCCTGTGCTACCCGCGCCTCGAGGTGGGCCAGCCCACCGTGTGCTCGGAGACCTGCGTCGGGCGGCTGCGCTACCTCGGCGTGCTGCTCTACGACGCCGACCGGGTGGGCGAGGCCGCCGCCGTCGAGGACCCGCAGGACCTCTACCCCGCGCAGCGGTCCCTCCTGCTCGACCCGCACGACCCGGCCGTCGTCGCCGCCGCGCGCGCCGAGGGCGTCCCGGACTCGTGGATCATCGCGGCCCAGGACTCCCCGATCTGGGCGCTGATCGACACCTACGAGGTGGCCCTGCCGCTGCACCCGGAGTACCGCACGCTGCCGATGGTCTGGTACATCCCGCCGCTGTCACCGGTGGTCGACGCCGTCACCGCCTCCGGCAACGACGGCGAGGACCACAAGATCCTGCTCACCGCGCTGTCGACCATGCGCATCCCGCTGGAGTACCTCGCCGGCCTGTTCACCGCGGGCGACACCCGTCCGGTCGAGAAGTCGCTGCGACGGCTCGCCGCGATGCGCTCGTACATGCGGGACCTCAACCTGGGCGGCGAGGGCGACGAGAACGTCGCCGCCGCCGTCGGCATGAGCGGGGCGCAGGTGGAGGCGATGTACCGGCTCCTGGCGATCGCGAAGTACGACGACCGCTACGTCATCCCCACCACCCACCCCGAGACCCCGCGCGGCATCGCCGCCCTCGGCCAGGACGTCTCGGAGCTCGTCGGCCCCGGGGCCGGCGCGCCCGAGGCCTGCTCGGTCTCCTCGTTCCACGGCGAGACCCGGCGGGTCACGCTGCCCATGCCCACGCTGCGACGCCGCGAGGAGAACCGATGAGCCCCCGCGCACTGCCCCCACCGCGCCTGCCCGGGCCCGCCCCGGTGCACTGCACCGCCGAGCAGCGGCGGGCCGCCCACATGGTGCTGTCGGTGCTGCTCGACTACCCGGCCGAGGACCCGGCGCCCGCCCTGGTGGCGGCGGAGGCGTCGCTGGGCTCGGTGCCCGGACCGGTCGCCGACGACGTGCGCGCCTTTCTCGAGTGGGCCGGCGCCGCCGGCCCGCGCGCGGTGGCCGAGCACTACGTCGACACCTTCGACCAGCGCCGGCGCTGCGCCCTCTACCTGTCCTACTACGCGGTGGGCGACACCCGGCAGCGCGGCGTGGCCATCCTCGGCTTCAAGGCCGTGGTCCGCGCGCTCGGCTACGAGCAGGAGCGCGACGAGCTCGCCGACTACCTGCCGCTCGTCCTCGAGCTGTCCGCGCGCAGCGGCGACCGGCTGGCCCTCGACCTGCTCGCCTCGCACCGCGACGGCATCGAGGTGATGCGCTCCGCGCTGCACGGCTGCCGCTCGCCGTACGCCCACCTGCTGGACGCGCTGTGCCGCACGCTGCCCGCCGTCGACCAGGCCACCCAGGAGCGCTACCAGCGCTTGGTCACCCAGGGCCCGCCGGCCGAGATGGTCGGTGTCGGCGCCGCGTTCTTCGGAGCCACCCCGCCGGCCGTGGAAGGTGACGCCCGATGAGCGCCCTCGCCACCCTGCTGTGGGTCGCGCTCCCGTACGCCAGCCTGACCCTGCTGGTCGGCGGCCTGGTCTGGCGCTGGCGCACCGACCAGTTCGGCTGGACCAGCCGCTCGTCCGAGCTGTACGAGAAGGCGATCCTGCGCATCGCCTCGCCGTTGTTCCACGTCGGCTTCCTCATGGTGATCGGCGGGCACCTGCTCGGGCTGATGATCCCGGCGACGTGGACCGAGGCGGTCGGCATCAGCGAGCGCACGTACCACCTCATCGCCACCGGCGCGGGGTCGCTCGCCGCCGTGCTGACGATCCTCGGCCTGGTAGGCCTGCTCTACCGGCGGTTCGGCACCAAGTCGGTGCAGCTCGCGACCACGCGCCGCGACAAGGTGATGTACGTGTTCCTCACCATCCCCGTCGGCCTGGGCACCTGGGCCACCGTGTCCAACCAGATCCTCGGCTCGCCGGACGGCTACGACTACCGCGAGACGATCAGCCCCTGGCTGCGGTCGATCCTGGTGTTCACCCCGCAGCCGGAGCTGATGATCGGGGTCCCGCTGTCCTTCCAGCTGCACGTCGTCGCCGGCTTCCTGCTGTTCGCCATCTGGCCGTTCACCCGGCTGGTGCACGCGATCTCCGCGCCGGTCGGCTACCCGACCCGCCCGTACGTGGTCTACCGGGCGCGCAAGCCCGCGGTCTCCACGCTGGCCGGCCGGCGGGGCTGGGACCCGGTCCACACCACGCACGACGCGCCCGGCGCCGACGCGCGAGGCGCCTGACCGGTATGACAGGAAGCCACGTGACGACGACCACCAAGGTGCGGGCGCGCGGGCCCGCGACTCCCCAGGCGATGATGCGGGCCCTGGCCGGCCTGTCGGTCGCCCAGCACACGCTCCTGGCCGAGGTCGCCCGGCACCCGCGCCCGGTCACCGTCGCCGAGCTGGCCGAGGCCATGGGGCTGCACCCCAACTCGGTGCGCGAGGCGATGGCCTTCCTGGTCGACACGGGCCTGGTGACTCGGGAACGCCAGCCCGCACCCGGCCGCGGGAGGCCCTCGTGGGCCTACCAGTCGGTGGCCCCGACGCAGGTCGCCGCGCTGTCCCGCGAGTTCGCCGACATGAGCGCCGCCGTCGCCGAGCACCTGGCGGCCAGCGTGGCCGACGCGCAGGGCGCCGCCCACGACATCGGCGCCCGCTGGGGACGGCGCATGGTGGACATGCTCGCCACGCCCGACGCCGCCGAGGACGACCCCACCGGGCGCATCGAGGTGTACGCCGGCAAGGTGCGGCTGTTCCTGTCCTCGCTGGGCTACCAGCCGCTGGGGGACGCCGACGCGGGACGGATGCGGCTCTACCAGTGCCCGCTGCGCGCCGAGGGCCAGGTGCCCAACCCGCTGGTGTGCCAGATGCACCGCGGCATGCTCGACGAGGTGCTGGCCATCCTGTCCGACGGGCGGGTCGGCGCGGTCCTCACCCCGTTCGCCGGGCCGTCCCACTGCACGGTCGAGCTCACCTCGGCCGTGGAACCGGCCGACGGCAGGGAGCCGGCCGACACCGCGGAGCAGGCCGCTACGGCCTGACCTCGAGCACGCCGTGGGCGCCCTTCTCCGCCAGGCTCATCGCGTGGTCGACGAAGGAGTAGTGGCCCGGCTCGGGCGCGACGAGCTCGACGAAGCCCCCCTCGGCGGCCAGCAGCGGCAGCAGCTGCGCGCCCGTGGTCCCCTGCGTGCGGCCGTCCGTCGAGGTGCCGCGGTACACCGAGTAGGCACCCTCACGCCACACGGTGTCGAACTGTGTGCCCACCACGTGGAACGCCAGCGGCACGTTCGGCCCGGCGTCGAGGACCCAGAGCCGCACCCGCTCCCCCGCCCGGGCCGTCAGCGGGTGCTCGTCGTACTGGAACGCCCGGCCGTTGAAGGCGACGACGTCCGGGATGCCCGTGGCGACCTTCGCGGCGTCCGCCGGCTCGCCGTCGGCGCCGAGGTACTGCTCGGACTGCAGGAGGACGTACGACCGGTCGACGGGTTCCAGGCCGTCGGGCTCGATCACCACGGCGCCGAACATCCCGTTGGCGATGTGGTTGCTCATCGGCATCGTCGAGCAGTGGTACATCCAGATCCCCGCCCGGTGCGCGGTGAACGTGTACTCGAGCGACTCGCCGGGCTCGAGGGTGCGCATCGGTCCGTCGGGGGCCAGCTCGCCGGCGTGGAAGTCGATCGAGTGGCCCATGGTGCCCGCGTTGACCAGGGTGATGCGGAACGTGTCGCCCACCCTGCCGTGCAGCACGGGGCCGGGCGACGTGCCGTTGTACGTCCACACGGCGCGGGTGAGGCCAGGGGTCACCCGGTCGACGCCCTCCGTCACCGTGAACGTGTACGCGTGCTCCCGCGCGTCGGACAGCGGCGGCAGATCGGCGGGATGAGCGGCGGCTGTGGCCGCGGCCGCGCGGAGCTCGGCCATCGTCGGGCCGGGCGAGCTCGCGCCGTGCCCCGCCATGCCGGCCATGCCGTCCGCGCCTGCGGCACCGGCCGGGCCGGCCGTGCCCCCCGCGCCGTCGGACGGCGCGGGGGCGCCGACGGCGTGGACCCCCATCACCATGCCCATCTGCCGGTGCCCGGGCAGGGAGCACCAGCCGTCCAGGTCGGCGCCGATGACGCCGACGTCGAGGGTCGCCTGGGCGCCGGGCGCCAGCGCCGGCAGGGCCGCACCGTTGGCGAAGACAAGGTCATGGCGCTGGTCGCCCGTGTTGACGAACGTCACGACGAGCCGGTCGCCGACGGGCACCTCGAGGGTCGACGGCGTGAACGCCATGCCCTGGACGGAGACGGTCGCCTCCGTCGTGTGACCGGTGGCCGCCACCGTGGCGCCCGCGCCGCCGGTCGCCGGCGCCGCCTCCGCCCCGGACAGGGGCCGGGCCAGCAGCGTGGCGAGGCCGACGACGACCACGACGAGCACCCCGACGACGGCCCACGCCGCCCGTGCGACCGGGGTGCCGTCCTGCCCCGGGAGGGGCCGCGGTCCGGTGGGGCGGATCTGCTCAGTCATCGACGTCTCCGGAGCTGGGGGTGGCCGCATCGGCCGGGGTGAGGTGGGGCTCGTCGGCGCCGCGAGCCGGCAGGTCGGCGCCGCCCGCCGTCCGGCGGGCCCGCGCCTGGCGGGCGCCCGCCACCGCGAACAGGGCGACGTCGGCCGCGTAGACCAGCAGCACCAGCACCCACCAGGCGGTCTGCGGCGCGGTTCCGTCGTCCGTCGTGGCTGCCGCCACCGCGAGCAGGATCAGTGCCGTGTTGCGCACGGCGGCGCGCAGCGGCGCCCCGGCCTCGAGCACCGCCATGCCGACCCGCAGCGGTCCGGGCCCGCCGCCGACCACGACCGGCATGAGGTAGGCCAGCGCCCCGACGAAGACCTGCGCCAGGCCGCCGGCGCCCAGGAGCGCGAGCCAGGGCAGGTTCGCCTCGCGCAGCGCGGTGGCGTCGGGGGCCGCGAACGCGTGCAGGGCCATGGCGGCGACGGTGACGACGACCCAGGCCAGACCGGCGCTCGCCGTCCACGTCGCATAGCCCCGCGGCGACCGCGCCACCGCCGCGCGCACCAGCGGGAGCCCCACCCCGGGGACCAGGGCCGCGGCGAAGGCGAGCAGCCCGATCCCGACCCCCGGCACGAAGCCGGCCAGGGCGGACCCGGCGGCCACCACGATGCCGGCGGTCAGCCACGGCAGGGCGGCGATCGCGTGCTCGACCGCCGCGGGGTCCATCCGCGTGCGCAGCATCGTCGGGCCGAGGGTGACGAGCGTGCCGGCCATCGACAGCCCGATCCAGCCGCCGAGGTTGACCACCGCGTGCGCGAGCGTCACGTCGTCGCGCGCGGCCAGCAGCCACGCCGGCGCGCCGGCGGAGAACATCGCCACCGTGAGGAACCCGGCCAGGACACAGCCGACGACGAGGAAGCCCGCGGCCACGACGTAGTAGCGGATCACCACGGCGAACCGCGACGCCAGCCTGGTGCGGGCGGCGCGCAGCAGCGCCAGGCCGTGCCAGGCGATCACCACCCCGATGGCGCCGGCGCCCGCCACGGTCCCCCAGGTGGTGGCCGTCCACATCGCGGCGACCAGGCCGACGAGCGAGACGTTGAACGCGACGTCGCGGATCACGTGGTCCCGGCCGGCGCGCCGGTCGCCCGCCGGCAGGTGGAGCAGGGCGCGTGCGAAGTACCACGACCACTGCAGGATCCCGTTGGTCAGCACCCCGAGGGTGACCACGTGGACCATCGTCCACAGCGGCTGCGGCAGCACGCCGCGTGCGGCCAGCCCCACCGCCATCACGCCCAACGCCACCACCAGCCACACCGAGACGATCCGGTCGGTGCGCGCGGGCCGCCTCACCGGGCGGCCTCGGTCGGCGCCGGGCGGGGCGCCGTGCCGGGTGCAGCGTGAGCGGCGGGGCGGGCGGTGGCGACGAGCGTGACGGTGGTGACGAGGAACGCGAGCAGCGCCGCGACGGACAGCGCGCCGCCGAACCGCCAGGCGTCGTCGGCCGACCGCGCCGCGGCGAGCACCCGCACCAGCAGCCCGGCGTGCAGCAGTGCGGCGACCGCCCACATCGCCGGGTGGTACGGCAGGGGCCGCCGCGCGATCGCCGGCACGATCACGGGCGCGTGCGCGACGACCATCGACAGGACGAACCCGATGGTCAGCGCGTGGACCACGGTGTCGTAGCGGTACCCGGACAACGCCGGTCCGCCGACGATCCAGACCAGCGCCGCGACGACGGCCCACGCGTAGCCGGCGAGCATGCACGCCGCCATCAGCCGGGTGAGCCCGGGCACGCGGACCGTGCGCCACGCGACGTCGTGCACCGCGACGTCGACGGCCAGCGCCCCCAGCGCCAGCCCCAGCAGCGGGTAGCCCCAGGCCGGGTCGACGAGGACGGCGACCAGGGCGACCACGACGAGGCAGCTCTCGGCGAGGATCCGCGGTTCGGTCGCGGCGGCCATGAACGCGATCCGGGCCAGCTCCAGCCGCTCGCCGATGATGGTCAGCACGAGCAGCGCCGCCCACCAGGGCACGATCTCCGCCGCCTCGAGACCGCGGACCCACAGCGCGACGCCGCCGAGGCCCGCGAGCGCGCCGAGCAGCTGGACCAGCACCGCGAACGACTGCTGGCGGCGCCAGACCGCCAGGTAGATCGCCGCGAAGACAGCCATGGCGACCAGCCACGCGGCACCGGCGAGCGCCCGCCCGGCGGGTACCGGCAGCCCGGCCGCCTGGGCGAGCAGCGCCAGCGCGCCCACCCCGCACGCCGCCGGCGCGACGTAGGCCCACCGGGCGCGCCGGGGGCCGGCCTGGAGCGCGACGGCGCGCTCCAGCGCGATCGCGGTGCCGAGGAACCCGAACACCATGAGCACCCCGTGCGACGAGGCGAGCGACTCCGAGCGCACCGGCGCCGCCGCGCCCAGCCGCAGCAGCGCCGCGTCCAGTCCCGCCACCACCGACACCGCCGCGAGGACGAGCAGCGCCAGCCGCCCGCGGGGCGACCGGGCCCGCGCCAGGGACTCGCCCGTGGCCACCTTGTTTAACACGGTCCTAACCGTAGTAAATTGGCGCGGTCCGAGGCCAGGACCCACCGCGAGGAGGCTGATGGCGTGCAGGCCGCACGGCGCGTTGCTCCCGGTCGTGCCCCGGACGGGCGCGGTCTGCCCCCGCTCGTCGCACCGGTCGCCCGGCTCGACGAGGACGAGGTGGAGCGGACCTCCCGCCAGACGCTCCTGCCCGAGCTCGGCGACGTCGGCCAGCGCAGGCTCGCCGGTGCGCGCGTCCTCGTCGTCGGCGCGGGGGGGCTGGGCGCCCCGGCCCTGCTGTACCTGGCGGCCGCCGGGGTCGGCACCCTCGGCATCGTCGACGACGACGTCGTCGGCCTGACCGACCTGCACCGCCAGGTGATCCACGCCGCGTCGGGCGTCGGCGAACCGAAGGTGGCCAGCGCCGCCAACCGGCTGCGCGAGCTGGCGCCCGCCGTCACCGTCCAGCCCCACCGGATGCGGCTGACGGCGCAGAACGCGGCGGACCTGCTGTCCCGGTACGACCTCGTCGTCGACGGGGCCGACAACTTCCCGACGCGCTACCTGGTGTCGGACACCTGTGCGGCGCTCGGCCTGCCGCTCGTCTGGGGGTCGGTGCTGCGGTTCGACGCCCAGGTGGCGGTGTTCTGGTCCAGCCCGCCGGCCCCGGCCCCCGGGGTGACGCTGCGCGACCTGTTCCCGAGCGCACCCCCGGCCGGCTCGGTCCCCTCGTGCGCGCAGGCCGGCGTGCTCGGGGCGCTGTGCGGGATGGTGGGGGCGATGATGGCCACGGAGGCGCTCAAGCTCCTCACCGGGGTGGGCCAGGTGCTGCTGGGCCGTGTCGCCGTGGTCGACGCGCTGACGATGCGGGTCCACGAGATCCCCCTGCTGCCCGCCTCGGCGGGCGTTCGCTCGTCGGATCCCGCCCCGCCGCCCCCGGCGACGGTCCGCGCAGAGCCCGGGCTGACCGCGGAGGACTTCCGGGGCTTGCGGCTCTCGTCCCGGCCGACGGCGCTCGTCGACGTGCGCGAGCCGTCGGAGCACCGGGCGGACGGCCTGCCGGACTCGGTCAACGCCCCGCTGTCGCAGCTGCTGCAGGCCGCCCGCGCGGGCGACGACGCGGTGGCGGGCATCCTGGCGGACGCCGGCATCGTCCCCCGGACACGGCTGGTCACCTACTGCTCCGCCGGGGTGCGCGCGGCCCGGGCCGCCCGGGTCCTCTCGGGCGCCGGATGGCGGGCGCACGCGCTGTCACCGCAGGCCGTCGACACCCTGCGGGCCGCGGCCGCGGCGGCCTCGACGCCGGCCCTGGCGCAGCCCCGATGAGCGCCCTCGTCCCGGTCGCCGAGCAGCTGTCGCGGGTGCTGTCCGCGGTGACGCCCCTGCCCGTCGAGAGCGTGCCCCTGGCCGACGCGGCCGGCCGGTGGCTCGCCGAGGACGTCGTCGCCCGCGCGGCGGTCCCGCCCTGGGACAACGCGGCGATGGACGGCTACGCGGTGCGGCACCGCGACGTCGCCGACGCCTCGCCGTCGTCGCCCGTCACGCTGCAGGTGGTGGCGGACCTTCCGGCCGGCACCGCGGCCGACCCCGCGCTGGGCAGCGGCCAGGCCGCGCGCATCATGACCGGTGCTCCGGTGCCGCTCGCCGCCGACACCGTCGTCCGGCTCGAGGACACCGACCGCGACGACCCCTTCGCGCCGTTGGCCGCGACCGTCACGGTCCGGTGCCGCACCACCCTCGGCCGGAACGTGCGCCGCGCCGGGGAGGACCTGCCGGTCGGCGGCCTCGTCGCCGCCGCGGGCACCCACGCCCGGCCCGCGGTGCTCGCTGCGCTGGCGGCCGCGGGGCACGGCGTGGTGCCCGTGCGCCGCGCACCCCGCGTCGCGGTGATCGCCACCGGCAGCGAGCTCGTCGACCCCGGGACCGGGCTGACCCGCGGCCGCATCCCCGACTCGAACTCCCTGCTCGTCTCGGGGCTGGTCAGCGGGGCCGGCGGCAGGGTGGTCGCCACGGACCGGGTGCCCGACGACCCCCAGGCGCTGGCCCGCGCGCTGGTGGCGGTCGGCGGGTGCGACGTCGTCGTGCTGACGGGCGGTGTCAGCGCCGGCGCGTTCGACCCGGTCAAGCAGCTGTTCGCGGGCTCGAACCAGGTGGCGTTCACGCGCGTCGCCATGCAGCCGGGCAAGCCGCAGGCGTTCGGCCGCCTGCCCGGCGGCGGACTGTTGTTCGGCCTGCCCGGCAACCCGGTCAGCGTCTGGGTGTCGTTCCACGTTTTCGTCCGCCCGGCGCTGCTGGCGATGCAGGGCGCGGCCGACGATGCGGTCCACCCCGCGCCGGTCGCGGCGCGGGCCGGGGCCGGCTGGGAGTCGCCGGAGGGCCGGACGCAGTACCTGCCCGCCCGCCTCGCGGCCGACCCCCGCGGCTGGGTGGTACGCCCGGTCGGGCCGCTCGGCTCCGCGTCGCACCTGGTGGCCAGCCTGGCCGCCGCCACCGGCTACGCCGTCGTGCCGGCGTACCGTACCGTGGTGGCGCCGGGTGACCTCGTGGACGCGGTCGTCACCGATCCCTGCTGGGGCGAGGGAGTCCCATGGACCAGCTGACGCACCTGGACGCGGACGGTCACGCCCGCATGGTCGACGTCACGCAGAAGCACCCCACCGTGCGCTCGGCCGCCGCCAGCGGGTTCGTGCACTGCCCGCCCCACGTGGTGGCGGCGCTGCGCGACCGGACGGTCCCCAAGGGCGACGCGTTCGCGGTGGCACGCATCGCGGGCATCGCCGGGGCCAAGCGCTGCGCCGAGCTGCTGCCCCTGGCCCACGTCATCGGCGTGCACGGCGTCACCGTGGACCTCGAGCTGACCGACGAGGGGGTGCGGGTGACCGCCACGGTGCGGACGGCCGACCGCACCGGCGTGGAGATGGAGGCGCTGACCGCGGTCGCGGTGGCGGCACTCGCGCTCGTCGACATGGTCAAGGGCCTCGACCGCACCTGCTGGGTGGGGGAGGTCCGGCTCGAGGCGAAGTCGGGCGGGCGCAGCGGGGCCTGGCAGCGTCCGGAGGACGAGGCGCCGTGACCGACGACGCCGTCGAGGCCGTCATGCTGACCGGCGGGCTCGCCCAGCGCCTGGGCGGGGTGCAGAAGGGCGAGATCGACGTCGGGTGCGGGCCGCTGCTCGTCGGGGAGCTCGACGCCGTGGTGCGGGCCGGCATCGACCGCGCGGTCGTCGTGGGCCCCGGCCCCCTGCGATCGCCCACCGGCCTCGAGCTGTCCGTCACCCGCGAGGACCCTCCGTTCGGCGGACCCGGCGCCGCCGTCGCCGCCGCGCTGCCGCTGCTGCGCGCACCCTGGGTGCTCCTGCTCGCGTGCGACCTGCCCGGCTCCGCCCGGCTGGTGCCCCTGCTGCTGCGCTCCTGGCGGCAGGCGGTCGCGGACGACGACGCGTGGGAGGGCGTGGTCCTCGAGGCCGAGGGACGGCCGCAGTGGCTCGCCGGCATCTACCGGACCGCACCCCTGCGGCGGGCCCTCGCCGAGACCCCGCCGGCCACGACCACCGACCGGGACGTGCCGCCCCGTGGGCCCGCCATCGGCCGCGTGCTCGACCGGCTGCGGCTGCACCGGGTGCCGGACGGCGACGGGGTGACCCGCGACGTCGACACCCCCGAGGACCTCGCCTGGTGGACCGACCAGGTCGCCGGCGGCTTCCTGCGCACCCCAGGCTCCCCTCAACCGACACCCGAGGAGACGAACCCCGATGGAACCGCGTGACGGCGCCACCCCGCACGGGGGGCCCGCCCCCACCGCCCCGGCGGACCTGGACGCCTGGCTCGCCGAGCTCGAGCCGCTGCTGGGCCTCGACGCCCAGGTGGACGTCGGCGCCGTGCTCGACGTCGCCCGGGAGGCGGCCCACGGCGTCGCCCGCCCCGCCGGACCGCTGACGACGTTCGCCCTGGGCCTCGCGATCGGGCGGCGGACCACCGCTGGCGAGCCGATCGGCGACGAGATGGCCGAGCTCGCCGCGCAGGTGCGGCGCCTGGTGGCCCGCCGGGCCGGGGCCGGACCCGCGTGAGCGGCGCCGAGCCGCCGGTGACGGTGCGGCTGTTCGCCGCCGCCGCGGAGGCGGTCGGCAGCGAGCAGGCGCTCCTGGGCGCCGCGACGGTCGGCGAGCTGGTGGCCCAGCTCGTCTCGATGGGCGGCCCCGAGACGGCCCACGTGCTGGGGCGGTGCGCCATCCTCGTCGGCGGCACCCGCGCCGACGACCCGGCCACCCCGGTGCCGGCCGGGGTCGTCGTCGACGTGCTGCCGCCGTTCGCGGGCGGCTGACCGGCGGTCAGCCGCCGATCGCGTTCATCCCGCGCGCCGGCTGGAGGAACCCCGGGTCGTCGATCCCGTGCCCGGCGGCCTTGGCGGCGACGCAGGCGCGCAGCACCCGGTCGATCTCCTCGTCGTCCGCGCCACCGCTGCCGCGCAACGCGCCGACGAGGTCGTACTCGCCCCGGGCGAACAGGCAGTTGCGCAGCTGGCCGTCGGCCGTCAGGCGCAGCCGGTCGCACGCGCCGCAGAACGGCGCGCTGACGGCGGCGACGACGCCGACGGTCCGGTCGCCGCCGTCCAGGCGCCATCGCTCGGCGGGGGCGTGCCCGCGCCCCGGCACGGGCGTCAGCTCCCAGCGGGTGCGCAGCGCCGCGAGGATCTCCTCGCGGGTGACCATCTGCCCCCGGTCCCACGTGTGGCCCGCGTCGAGCGGCATCTGCTCGATGAACCGCATCTGCGCGTCGTGGGCCAGCGCGAACTGCACCAGGTCCACCAGCTCGTCGTCGTTGACGCCCCGCATCGCCACGGCGTTGAGCTTGAGCGGGCGCAGCCCGCTGCGCGCGGCGGCCTCGACCCCGGCGAGCACGTCGGCCAGCCGGTCGCGCCGGGTCAGCTGACGGAACCGGTCGGGCCGCAGGGTGTCGAGGGACACGTTGAGGCGGGTCAGACCGGCGGCCACCAGGTCGTCGAGCACCTTCGGCAGGCCGATCCCGTTGGTGGTCATCGCCACCTCGACCGGGTCGCCGGCCGGCCCGCGCAGCCGCGCCAGGCGGCGCACCACCTCGAGGAGGTCGGGCCGCAGCAGCGGCTCCCCACCGGTCAGGCGGAACGTGGTGACGCCGGCCGCCGCGGCCACGCGCGCCACGCGGACGATCTCGTCGGCGGTGAGGATGCCGGAGCGGGCGAGCCAGGCCGTGCCCTCGGCGGGCATGCAGTACGTGCACCGCAAGGAACAGCGGTCGGTCAGGGAGATCCGCAGGTCGCGGTGCACCCGGCCGAACCGGTCGACGAGCGGCGCCCAGCCGGTGGGCACGTCAGATCCCCACCCATCGGGTGCGCCCGCCGGCCTCGACCTGCCGCTTCCACACCGGCAACGCCAGCTTCACCTGCTCGACGAGCTCGCGCGACACGCGGTAGGCCTCCGCGCGGTGCGGCGTGGCGACGCAGGCGAGCAGCGCGACGTCCCCCACGTCGAGCCTGCCGACGCGGTGGCTGACCGCGACCCGGGCGCCGGTCTCCTCCGCCCCGGCCGCCAGTTCCCGCAGCACCTGTTCGGCGTCGGGGTGCGCCGAGTACTCGATGGCCAGCACCTTCCCGTCGGCCTCCGGGTCGTGGTCACGCACGCGGCCGACGAACGTCACCACCGCGCCGCACGACGGGTGCTCGACCGCCGCCAGGTGCGCGACGAGGTCCAGCGGCGCCTCGCCGACCGTCACGAACGGGCTCATCCGTGGTCGCCGCCGTCCAGCTGGTCCAGCACGTGGGGCACCAGCGGTGCCAGCACCGCCACGCCGTCGCGCGCCGCCTGCGGCGCCCCGGGCAGGTTGACGACGAAGGTGCGACCCACCACGCCCGCAACCCCGCGCGAGAGAGCCGCGGTCGGTGTCGCCGCGCGGCCGGCCGCGCGGATCGCCTCGGCGACGCCGGGCAGCTCCCGGTCGAGCACGGCACGGGTCCCCTCCGGCGTGCGGTCGCGCGGCCCCACCCCGGTGCCCCCGAGGGTCACCACGAGGTCGGCGCCCGCCTCGACCGCGGCGCGCAGCGCCTCGCGCACCGAGTCCGTCCCGTCCGGCACCACCCGCACGTCGTCGACGCGGAAGCCGGCCAGCCGCAGCGCCGCCGCGGCGGCCGGGCCGGAGGCGTCCGGGCGCTCGCCCCGCGCGGACCGGTCCGAGACGGTGACCACCACGGCGAAGGGCGCGCCGGACGAAGCAGGCTCATGGGGTGCGGGCACGGTCACACCTGCGCGGCGTCGCGGTGCGC
>Ga0255338_1002739_pt1 | contig 23988 bp, 17 predicted proteins | sample MeOH1_35cm_T4_19_FD_203715 | JGI IMG/M metagenome (GOLD analysis project Ga0255338, IMG submission 203715) | Sandy soil microbial communities from University of British Columbia, Vancouver, Canada - MeOH1_35cm_T4_195 | ecosystem: Engineered > Artificial ecosystem > Sand microcosm > Unclassified ...
TCACGGTGCCGACCGTGAAGATGCAGAAGCCCGGCGAAGCCGGCAACAGCACGGCCGCGCAGTAACGGGCTCGTCGCGGCCCGGGCTGGTCCGGGCCGCGGCACTGGGGCAATAGGGGCCATGTTTCCGGTTCCCGCCCCGATGCGCGCTGCGCTCGATGCCGCAGCGCAGGCCGCCGCGGCGGGGGAAGTGCCCGTCGGCGCGGCCGTCGTCCTCGACGGACGGATCCTCGCCGTCGCGGCCAATGCGCCCCGCGCGCTGCACGATCCGACCGCGCATGCCGAAATGCTGGCGATTCGCGCCGCGGCCGAGGCGATCGGCGGCGACCGGCTCGCGCAATGCGATCTCTGGGTGACGCTGGAGCCCTGCGCGATGTGCGCGGGGGCGATCGCGCATGCCCGGATCGCCCGGCTCTATTACGGCGCAAGCGATCCGAAGGGTGGTGCGGTCGAGCACGGGCCGCGGCTGTTCGCGCAGCCGACGATCCATCACCGGCCCGAGCTTTATTCCGGGATCGGCGAGGGGGAGGCGGCCGCGCTGCTGCGCGATTTCTTCGCAGCGCGGCGCTGAGGTTCCTGCCCGCCGGACGGGCGATTAGCGCAGGTCGCTTTCCGGGATCGGCACGATCTTGATCTCGACCCGGCGATTCGCCGCGCGCCCCTGCTCGGTGTCGTTCGAGGCGATCGGCTGCGTCTCGCCGAAGCCGCGCGTCCCGATTCGCGCCGCCTGCACGCCGCGCGTCACCAGATAGTCGGCGACCGAGACCGCCCGGCGCTCGGACAGGTCCTGGTTATAGGCGTCGCTGCCGGTCGAATCGGTGTGGCCGTAGATGTCGACATAGGTCCGGTCATATTGGTGGAGGACCTGCCCGACCTGATCGAGCGTCCGCCGGAACTGGGGCTCCACCGCGGCGCTGTCATAGGCGAAGTTGATGCCCGAGGGGATGTTGAGGATCAGGTCGTTGCCCTGGCGGATCACCCGCACGTCGGTGCCGGCGGTGCGGGCGCGCAGGTCGCGTTCCTGCTGGTCCATATAGGAGCCGATGCCGACCCCCGCGATGCCGCCGATCCCGGCCCCGACGATCTTCGCGGTCCGGTCGTCGCGGCCGCCGACCAGATCGCCGATCAGATAGCCGCCCAGCGCGCCGCCGATGCCGCCGATCGCGGTCTTGGACAGATGCCGCTCGCCGGTCACCGGATCAGTGGTGCAGGCAGTGGTCGCCAGCAGGGCTGCGAGGGTGGCGCCGCAAAGGATTCGGCTCGTAAAAGTCACGTCATTCTCCCAATCGTTACGGCGCATGATCGCCGCGGATCGTCGGCTGAACCCGCTCGCCGCCCCGCTTGTTCCACATCCGATCCGACCATGGCCATACTTGGGCGGTTGTTATGTGCGCCGAAACGCGCCAAAGGAGGGGCAAGCGCCATGGCACCGCTTTCCCCCTTCCCCTGGATCGACGTCGCGATCATCTTCGCGTTGATAATCCTGAACGGCGTGTTCGCGATGTCGGAGCTGGCTATCGTCTCGTCGCGCAAGGCGCGGCTCGAGGCGATGGCGCGGGCGAAGAAGCGCGGCGCGCGCACGGCGCTCGAGCTCGCGGCCGATCCCGGCAAGATCCTCTCGACCACGCAGATCGGCATCACGCTGATCGGGATTCTCGCGGGCGCCTATTCCGGCGCGAGCCTGGGTGGCCCGGTCGCGGCACGGCTGCATTTTCTCGGCCTGTCGGAGGAAGTGACGCAGACGGTCGGCTTCGGCATCGTCATCGCCATCACCACCTATGCCTCGCTGGTGATCGGCGAGCTCGTGCCCAAGCAGATCGCGCTCCGGGCGCCCGAGCCGATCGCCGCGATGATGGCGGGCCCCGTGCTGGCGCTGGCCTGGGGCACGGCGCCGGTCGTCTGGCTGCTCGATTCGTCGAGCGGGCTGCTGTTCCGCCTGATGGGGCTGAAGCGTGAGACCGAGGATCATGTGACGGCGGAGGAACTCCACCTGATCGTGGCCGAGGCAAGCAAGTCCGGCGTGATCGAGGAGCATGAGCGCTCGATCATCTCGGGCGTGGTCCGCCTCGCGGACCGGCCGGTGCGCGAGGTGATGACGCCGCGCACCGATGTCGAATGGATCGATGCGACGCTCGACGATGCCGGCATCCGCGCCGCGCTGATGGCGGCATCGCACAGCCGCATGCCCGTGGCCGACGGATCAGTCGATGCGGTGATCGGCGTGGTCCAGGCGCGCGACATCGCGGTGGCGCTGTTCAAGGGCGATCCGCTCGATCTCAGGGTGCTGATGCGCCAGGCGCCGGTGGTGCTCGACCAGATCGACGCGATGGATGCGCTCGATGCGCTGCGCCAGGCCGAAGTGCCGATGGCGCTGATCCATGACGAATATGGCCATTTCGAAGGAATCGTGACGCCGGCCGACCTGCTCGCGGCGATTGCCGGCGAATTCGTCTCGGATGCCGATCCCGACGAGGCGCCCTCGGTGGTGGAGCGCGAGGATGGCTCGCTGCTCGTCGCCGGCCAGATGGCGGCCGATGCGCTGGCCGAGCGGCTCGGCATCGATCTGCCCGAGGACCGCGATTATGCGACCGTCGCCGGCCTGGCGCTCGCGGTGTTCCGCCACCTGCCCGGCGAGGGCGAGAGTTTTGTCGAGCAGGGCTGGAAGTTCGAGGTGGTCGACCTCGACGGACGACGGATCGACAAGCTGCTGGTCAGCGAAGCGCGGAAGAAGAAAGACGCATGACCGGTAGCGCGTTCATCACGATGGTTACCGTCCCCCTACGTAAATAAACCGAATTGCTGCCGAGTGGTCCGGCCCGGACAACCCCGTCATGGAACGCGATGAAGCGAGGGGGTGGCGGTCGCTCCGATGGCTGCCGGGCCGGGGCGACGCGCGCGCCCTGATTCTGCTTGCGCTTGCCTGTTTCTGCTTCCGGCTGCTCGGCTATGCGCTGGGGGCGCTGGTGATCGGCTCCGGACCGCCGATCGCGCTGATCAGCGGAATCGCCATCGCCGGGCTGCTGCTCGGCGGAAAGCGGCTCTGGCCGGCCATTCCCGCGGGCGTGCTGCTGGCGACGCCCTTCACCTCGGCCGGCGATTCATGGCTGCGCTGGGCCGTCGGCGCCTGCGTGATCGCCGCGGCGGCCTTGGCGGGGGTGTTCACCATCCAGCGGCTGAGCGACGATCCGGTCCGATCGCCGCGGGCGGAAACGATGCTCATCCTCGGCGTCGGATGCCTCGTCTCCGCCATCATCCTTGCCGTGGCCACGACCAGCGCCCTCGCGCTCGGCGGCACCCTGCCACGCGCGGCGTGGCTCGGCGCGACCTTCACCGGCGTCCTGCGCCACGGCGTGGGCGGCCTTATTACCCTTTCCCTCGTCCTGTCCTGGACACAGGCGCGTGACGATCGCTGGACCGCGTGGCGCGTCGGCGAGCTGTTGCTGCTGCTTGCCCTGAACGCGGCGGTGACCGGTGCCGTCTTCCTGACCGACCATCCGGGGCCGCTCGCCTGGGCGGTCGGCCCGCCATTGATCTGGTGCGCGCTCTCCTTCCGGCTGCGCGGGGCGACGCTGGCGCTCGCCATATCCGTGGCCATCGTCCTGCTCGGCACGGCGTCGGGGCTGGGGCCCTTTGCCGCCTATTCAATCGACCCGATGACGGATCTGCAATTGTTCGTCGCGGTCGGTGCCGGTACGGTGTTGCTCGTGGGCGCGCTGTCGCACGAGCGCCAGAGCGAGGCAGGCCTCCGCCGCGCGGCCAATCTCGCCCAAGCCGCGGCGGAGGAGGCCGAGGCGCGGTATCGCGCGATCTTCGACCAGGCCGCGGTGGGGGTCGTCCGCTGGTCGCCCGAGATGCGATTCGAGGCGATCAACGATCGTGCCTGCGAGATCCTCGGCATATCGCGCGCCCGCATCGCGGACATCGACTGGTCGGCGCTGCTGGGCCGCAGGGCCGTCGCTGTCCATGCCCGCGCGATGGCGGAGATGCTGACCGGGGCGCGGCGGGAGATCGGTGGCGAGGCCCGGATCAGGCGGAGCGACGGCACCGTCATCTGGATCGCCGGTTCGATCGGGCTCGTCCGGAACGCCCGCGGTGAACCGGTCTGCTTCGTCGGCATGCATGCCGATATCACCGGCCGCAAGCTGGCCGAACAGGCGCTCCAGGAGGCGACGGCGCGCCTCAGCCTCGCCCAATCGGCGGCGGGCGCGGGCAGCTGGGAGATCGATCTGGAGACGGGCGTCACCGTGCATACGGCGGAAAGCGCCCGGCTGTTCGACCTGCCCATCACGCCGGATCTGCGCTATACGGTCAATCACCTGACTGATCGCATCGATTCCGAAAATGCCGAGATCCTGCGGTCCGCGGTGCGCCAGGCAGTCGCGACCGGGGGCCGCGCCGAGGCCACGGGGAGCATTCGCCTGCGCGACGGGAGCGAGCGGTGGCTGCGCAGTGTCGGCCAGTATAACGATCGGGGCCCGCGACCGCGCCTGCTCGGCATGACCATGGACGTCACCGCGATCATCGAGGCCCAGCGCGAGGCGCAGTCCGCGCAGAAGCGGCTGATGGCGTTGTCGCGGCTGAGCGCGGTCGGTGCCATGGCCTCCACCCTGGCGCATGAACTCAACCAGCCGCTTACGGCCATCTCCAATTATTCAGCGGTAGGCGCGCACCTGCTGGCGGGGTCGCCGGATCCGGCGGGAGAGCGGCTGGGCGAGCTGTTCGCCCAGCTCGGCGCGGAAAGCCTGCGCGCGGGCCGGATCATTCGCCGGATGCGCGACTTCGCCGTCAGCGGTGAAGTCGCGTGCGAATTCGAAAACCTGCCATCCATCATCGATTCGACCTGCTCGAGCTTGCGCGAGAAGCTGATCGCCGAGGATGTCGAGATCGAGCTCGATCTGGACGACGCTGCCGAGGACGTGTTCGTCGACCGGACGCAGATCGAGCAGGTCATCACCAACCTGGTTTCCAACGGCATCGAGGCGACGAGCGGCCGGCCTTCCCGGCGGGTGTCGGTCATCACGCGCGTCGATGGCGATTTCGCGCGAATCCAGGTCATCGACAATGGCTGCGGGCTGTCTCCGGAGCTGATCGCCAATCTCTTCGAGCCGTTCCGCACGACCAAGACGACGGGCACGGGCCTTGGCCTGGCACTGTGCCGGACGATCGTGGAAGCACATGGCGGGCTGCTCTGGGCGGAGCCCGTGGCGAGCGGGGGGGCGATGTTCACCCTGACGGTACCCATGCACGACGGCTCGGCGCAAAACGGCCGATATTGACCAGGGGCGAATTCAGGGGGAAGCTGGACAGAGATTTCAATGGCGTAAGGCCGGGGTGCTTTCGTGGGATCGATTTATATCGTCGATGACGATCCGGGCGCGCGCGAATCCCTGTGCCAGCTGCTGTCGGTGTTTCCGATCCATGAGGTGAAGACTTTCTCCTCGGGCATAGCGTTCGCGGAGTCGGCCGCCGGGCTGCCGCCCGGCGTCGTCCTGCTGGATCATCATATGCCGAAATTGACCGGGCTCGAGCTTCTCCAGATGCGGCAGGTGCACGACAGGCATGTCACGATCGTGATCACGGGCATGGGCAATCCGGCGATGGCGGCGACCGCGAAGCAGCGCGGCGCGTTCGACTTCATCGAGAAGCCCTACCCGCCGGGCCAGCTCCTCGACGCGATTGCCCGCGCCATGGCACGTCTCGACGGCGACAAGGCCGACGGGTAGCGCGGAAATCCGTCCCGGCCGCCGTCCTATCCGCCCAGCTTCCCGAACGCCGCCTCATAGGCGGCCGTGTCGCCCGCGCTGAGCAGCTTCGCCTGCTCGATCCAGCGATCGCGCGCCATCCGGCCCTTGAAGGTGCCGAGCCGGGCGTCCAGCGCCGCCGCCTCGTCGGGGCCCAGGGCGGCGATCTGGTCGATCCGGCTATAGCCCAGCTCGGCAAGCGTGGCGGCGAGCCTGGGGCCGAGCCCCTTCAACCGGGTAAGGTCCGCGGAGGCCTCGGCTGCGGGTGCCGCCGGGCTGGCCGGAACATCAGCCGCGATCGAGGCTGGCGTCGCATCGAGCGGCGCCGCCGCGGCGATGGGCTCGTTGGCGATGGGCGGTTCGGCGACCGGTGATTCGTCAGCCGGTAATTCGTCGGCGATCGGCCTGGCCGGCGCGGCGGGCACGGCACCGGCCGGCGACGCGCCCTGCTCGGCCGCATCGCGGTTCGCCGCCACCATCCGCTCTGCCGTGCCGCGGTCACGCCGGAGCTTCATGCCCCAGACGATGCCGAAGATCACCACGATCGCGAGCAGCGCGATCAGGATGAGGGGGGTGGTGATGGTCATGCGCTGACTCCATGGGTTGCCGGATCGCCTTACCGCAGGACGGCCCGGCTACGCCACCGCGCCGTCAGGCGCGCTGGCGTGCGATTTCGCGCCAGCCGATATCGCGGCGGCAGAACCCGCTCGGGAAATCCACCGCGTCGACGGCGCGATAGGCGGCCGCCTGGGCATCGCCGATATCGGGCGCCATGGCGGTGACCGCCAGGACGCGCCCGCCCGACGCGACCAGCCTTGCGCCGTCGAGGCGCGTGCCCGCCTGGAAGACCCTCGCACCCGTCGCCTCGGCGGCGGCGATGCCCGCGATGGGACCGCCCGTCTCGGGCGTGCCGGGATAGCCGCGGGCGGCCATCACCACCGTCAACGCCGTCTCGGGCGAGAAGCGGGCCGGGCCATGCCGGGCGAGCCGCCCCTCGGCGACGTCGAGCAGCAGATCGAGCAGGTCCTCGTCGAGCCGCATCATCAGCACCTGGCACTCGGGATCGCCGAAGCGCGCATTATATTCGATCAGCCTGGGCCCGGCGGCGGTCAGCATCAGCCCGGCATAGAGCACGCCCGAAAAGGGCATGCCTGCCGCCTTCATCGCTGCGACGGTGGGAAGGATGATCTCCTCGATCGCCTGCTGCTCCAGTGCCGCGGTCAGCACCGGGGCCGGGCTATAGGCGCCCATGCCGCCGGTATTGGGCCCGGTATCCCCGTCGCCGACGCGCTTGTGATCCTGTGCCGAGCCGAAGGGCAGGATCGCCTCGCCATCGGTCAGCACGAACAGGCTGGCTTCCTCCCCCTCGAGGAATTCCTCGATCACCGCCTCGGCGCCGCGCACCGCGAACAGGTCGGCGATCGCTGCCTCGGCCTCGGCGCGTGTCGTCGCGATCGTCACGCCCTTGCCCGCCGCAAGGCCATCCGCCTTGACCACGACGGGCAGGCCGAAATCGCCGAGCGCGGCCAGGGCGCCGTCGCGCGAGGTGACGCGGGCATAGCCGGCGGTCGGGATCCTGGCCCGCTTGCACAGGTCCTTGGTGAAACCCTTCGACCCTTCGAGCTGCGCTGCGGCCTTGTTCGGCCCGAACACGGCAATGCCCATCATCCGGATATTGTCGGCCAGGCCATCGACCAGCGGGGCCTCCGGCCCGATCACGACCAGGCCGATCGAGTGACGGTGGCAGAAATCGATCACCGACCGATGATCGGCGGGATCGAGCGACGCCAGTTCCGCATGCTCGGCGATTCCCGGATTTCCGGGCGCCGCATAGAGTTTCGTGAGGCGCGGCGATTGCGCCAGACGCCACGCGAGCGCATGTTCACGGCCCCCGGAGCCGATCAGCAGGACATTCATGGCCGACCCCTTTTTCGACAATAACGCGCGGCTGGTAGCCGAGCCGGTGCCCGGCGACAACGCTGCGCCGGTCAGTGTCGGCGAACTCGCCATGAAACTGAAGCGCGTGGTGGAGGGCGAGTTCGGCCATGTCCGGCTGCGCGGCGAGATTTCGGGCTACAAGCGCGTCGCCTCGGGCCATGCCTATCTCAGCCTGAAGGACGACAGCGCGGTGATCGACGGCGTGATCTGGAAGGGCCAGGTAGCGCTGATCCCGTTCCCGCCGCAGGACGGGATCGAGGTGATCGCGACCGGCAAGGTCACCACCTATCCCGGCCGCTCCAAATACCAGATCGTGATCGAGCGGATGGAGCTGGCGGGCGAGGGTGCGCTGATGGCGCTGCTCGAGAAGCTGAAGGCGAGCCTCGCGGCCGAGGGGCTGTTCGACAATCGCCGCAAGAAGATGCTGCCCTATCTGCCGCTGGTGATCGGCGTGATCACGTCGCCGACCGGCGCGGTGATCCGCGACATCATCCACCGGATCGAGGACCGTTGCCCGACCCGGGTGGTCGTCTGGCCGGTCAAGGTGCAGGGCGATGGCGCCGCGGCCGAGGTGGCGGCCGCGCTGCGCGGGTTCGATGCGATCCAGCCGGGCGGGCCGGTGCCGCGCCCGGACCTGATCATCGTCGCGCGCGGCGGCGGCTCGATCGAGGATCTCTGGGCGTTCAACGAGGAAGTCGTGGTGCGCGCGATCGCGGCCTGCTCGATCCCGGTCATCTCGGCGGTCGGGCACGAGACCGATACGACGCTGGCCGATTTTGCCGCCGATCTCCGCGCGCCGACGCCGACCGCGGCGGCCGAGATGGCGGTGCCGGTGCTGGCCGACCTCCGGCTGACGATCGAGGGCCATGGCCAGCGCATGGAGCGCTGTGCCCGCCGCTATCACGAGCGGGCGCGCGAGCAGCTCGGCGCGCTGGTCCGGGTGATCCCGCGCCGCGATGCCCTGCTCGGGCCGCAGCGCCAGCGTGCCGACGATCTCGGCGCCCGGCTCGATCGCGGGCTCGAGCGCCGCGTCACGCGCGCGCGGGGCGTGCTCGACCGATCGTCCGGGGCGTTGCGCCTGCCGGTGCTGGAGCACCGCCTTGCCGCGGCGCGCGACCGGCTCGACCGCACCTGGCGCCTGGCGGAATCGCTCAGCCACAAGAGCGTGCTCGAGCGTGGCTATGCCTATGTCTCGGCGCGCAGCTCGGGCGCGGTGGTGGGGTCGGCGGCCGCGGCGCGGACCGCCGGTGCCGTCACGCTCCACTTCCGGGACGGGCCCGTCGATGCGCGGGTTGAGCGCGCGGGCGGCAGGGCATATGAGAAGGCACATCCCGAACAACCGAGCCTGTTGTGAGTAGAAATGCCATGCTGATGTCGAACACCGATCGCCCCGCGCGGCTTCACTACATGGCCAACGGGTTTCGCGTGCTGTCGACCGGCGATCATGTCGTCTGCGCCGTCTCGGGGCAGCGGATTCCGCTGGAGGACCTGCGCTACTGGAGCGTCGCGCTGCAGGAGCCCTATGCCAGCCCCGATCTCGCGATGAAGGCGATGGCGCCGCAATGAAGCGCCTGCGGCGCTGGGTGGTGGGGGGCACCGCGCTGATCGTCGCTGGAAGCTGCACCACCGCGCCGGCGGCGCGGCCGATGGTGCAGCGCGTCGCGCCGGGCGCGACCGTCGCACCGCCGACGCCGCAGCCGCGCCGCGCCCCGGTCCGGGCAAGCTTCAGCTATGCCGGCAGCATGATCCAGGGCGGCCTGATCATCGGCATCGCACCGGCCGGGACCAGCCTCCTGGCCTTCGACGGCGCAACCATTCCGGTCGCGGCGGACGGCCGCTTCCTGATCGCGTTCGACCGCGATGCCAAACCCACCGCGACGCTCGTCGCCACGCTGGAGGATGGGCGCGAGGTCCGCGATACGCTGACGGTCGCGCCGCGCGCCTGGGACATTTCCAGGCTCGACAGCGTGCCGAAATACCCGGTCCCGCTGCCCGAGTTCGAAAGGGCGCGCCCGGCCGAACTCGCCCAGATCAACGCCGCGCGCCGGATCGTGACGGATTCGGATGGCTGGCGGCGGCCGTTCATGTGGCCGGTGCTCGGGCGGATCTCGACGCTGTTCGGCTCGCAGCGCATCTACAGGAATGGCGAGGCCGGTGCCTATCACAGCGGCATCGACATCGCCCGCCCCACCGGCACCGTCGTGCTCGCGCCCGCCGACGGCGTGGTGATCCTCGCCGCCGATCATCCCTTCACGCTGGAGGGGAACCTGCTGATGATCGATCACGGCATGGGGCTGAATACCGCCTTCCTGCACCTGTCGCAGATCACCGTCCATGTCGGCGAGCGCGTCCGCCGCGGACAGCCCGTCGGGCTGGTCGGGATGACCGGCCGGGCCTCGGGCCCGCACCTGCACTGGAGCATGAAGTGGCGCGATTCCCGGATTGATCCGCTGCTCGTCGCGGGGCCGATGCCGGTCGCGCAGTAGCGGCCGAGGCCGCTCGCACCCGCAACATGATGACAGCCGATACCGGCTGAATGCTGCCGAGACGCGTCGGTTCTGTGTCTTTTTGGATACATCTGCGGCGAAAGCAGCGCAGCGAAGATGAATGGCACCTTTACAGTCGGCGGCCGCTTGTCCCATCACCCTGCCATGTCTCTGGGGGCCGTATTGCGTGCGGTCGATGGGGGCTTGGCAACCACCCTGCCGGATCGTGAAATCGCGACCGGAGGGGTCAAGCGAGGGAAAAATTTCGTGACCAATCCGTTCAACTTCGCGCAGAAGGCGCGTCTGCTCGCCACTGCGGCACCGTTTGCACTTGCGCTGACAGCGAGTCCGGCCTTCGCCCAGTCGGCGGATACGGCGCCCGAAGCGGCAAACACCGACATTGTCGTCACTGGCTCGCGCATCGCGCGCCCGGAAATAGACTCCGCGATCCCGATCGCGGTGATCAACTCCCAGCAAATCCAGTCGCAGGGCATCACCAACGTTCAGGATCTCGCTCAGAAGCTGCCGCAAGTCGGTATCCCGGGGATCAGCAAGACCAATTCGAACTTCGCCACTACCGGAAACGGCATTGCGACGATTAACCTGCGTAACCTGGGTGACTCACGCACGCTGGTTCTCGTAAACGGCCGTCGCTTCGTACCGGGCGTCGCAGGTACGTCCGTCGTGGACGTCAACAATATCCCCACCGACTTCGTCGATCGCGTTGAAGTCGTCACCGGCGGCGCGTCGGCGGTGTATGGATCGGAAGCTGTTGCCGGCGTTGTGAACTTCGTGCTGAAGGACAATATCGACGGGATCATTGCCCGGGTGCAGTCGGGTATTTCGGAGCGTGGCGACAATGGCAATTATTCGGCCAGTATTTCCGGCGGCCTGAAGTTTGGCGCTGACGACCGTGGCTCGATCATCGGTAACTTTACCTATTCGAAGGATGATGGGCTGTTGTCGCGCGATCGTGCGATTTCCTCTCAGGATTGCCTCTATGTCTGCGGCCCGAGCGCCAACAGTTCCTTTGCCGCTCAGGGGCGCTTCCTACTGCGTGGTTCGAACTCGGCGATCCTGCCGGGGGGCACTAGCACCTTTACGTTCGCTCCCGATAACAGCGTGGTCTACGGTTTCAGTGCGGCCGCCAATGGTTATAACCGAAACAGCCAGCGGCGCATTTCGACGCCCGTCGAACGTTATCTTGGCGCGGCTTCCGCGAAATACGAGTTGAGCGATCATGTCACCGCTTTCCTCGAGGGAACTTATGCCCGCACCAATTCATCGTCGCAGATCGAGGCGAATCCGTTCGGAGCTGGCGCAGGTATTTCCGGCGCGGCCCTTCCGCTCGGCTATGGCATCGACAATCCATTTATCCCGGCTCCGGTTGCCGCTGCCATTGCTGCAGCTAACGCTGCAACGCCGGGTAGCGTGACCTCCATCAGCTTTGCGCGCCGCCAAAACGAGGTCTTTACCCGCAGCAACACTAATCGGCGCGAGACCTTCCGTGTTGCCGGTGGTTTCCGCGGGGATATCACAGACAAATGGAATTATGAGGTTTCGGCGGTCTACGGGCAGTTGAAGGATCATACTGAGACCCAGGACGTCGACCTCACGAAATACGCGTTTGCTCTCGACGCAATCCGTGACGGTTCGGGGAATATCGTGTGTCGCAGCGCTGCTGCGCGGGCTGCTGGCTGCGTTCCGATCAACCTCTTCGGGTTCAACACTGCAAGCGCGGCAGCATCGAAATATGTGCAGGCCGACCTTCCGCGTTCGGACGACGTCACCAACACCGAATTCGTCGCGAGTGCGAGCGTTTCGGGGTCGCTCGTTACACTGCCTTATGGTGACCTGAAGATTGCCGCTGGTGCTGAGTATCGTCGCGAAAAGAGCATCGATAATTGGGATGCCCTCACTAACGCCGGCAACAACTCCGGCAACCAGACGCCCGATACCACGGGCAGTTTCAATGTGAAGGAGGTCTTCGGGGAAGTCGATATTCCGCTACTTTCCGGTCTGCCGCTTGCTGAATCGCTCAGCCTTAACGGTGCTGCTCGCTATTCGCATTATTCGACGGTTGGGGACATCTTCAGCTGGAATGCCGGTGGCGAGTATTCGCCGATCTCGGGCCTTAAGTTCCGCGCCAATTATGCTATTGCGAATCGTGCGCCGAATATCTCCGAGTTGTTTTCAGCTGCGTCAGAAACGTTCCCGTCGGTTTCGGATCCCTGCAACGGCCTCACCTCAGCCAGCACCGGCCAATATGTCGCTCCCTGTAAGGCGATCCCAGCCGTCGCGGCCGCGATCGCAACGCCTGGAGGTTTCAAATATGGCCAGTCCGATTTGCAAGGGATCAATGGCTTTAATAGCGGCAATCCCAATCTGAAGCAGGAGAAGGGGCAGACCTTCACGGCCGGCGTGGTTGTTGCGCCGCGCATGGTTCCGGGTTTCAGCTTTACGGCGGATTATTTCAACATCAAGGTGACGAACGCTATTGGTACGGTGCCGCGCTCGACGTCTATCAATCAGTGCTTGTTGCTTGGGCTGCCGCAGTTCTGCAACAACGTGATTCGCGACCCGAACACTGGCTTCATTACGACGGTCAACTCGACTGCGGTCAATATCGCGTCGCTCAAGACGAGCGGCATCGATTTTGGTCTGAATTACGGTCATAAACTTGGTTTGATAAGCAATGATCGCTTCGATCTGCGCGTTCTCTATACGCTTACACTGAAATACGAGTCGCAGTCTGATCCCGCGTCGCCGGTGCTGAACGGGGTGGGTAATCTGAACAATGGCGAGATTTTCAAGAGCAAGATTAACGCCAATGTAGCATATACTGCCGGGCCAGTGACCTTTACATGGAACGGAACATATTTGAGCCGGATGGTAGCCTTCCTCGAAGCCGACTTCGGCACGGCGGATACGCTTGATTTCCTGGTCAATTCAGCAGGCTTGACACAGGCGCAGGCGCAGAATGCGGTTTCGCACAACCGTATTGCGGCACGGTTGTATCAGGACGTGCAACTTAAGGTTGCGGTCGGTGAGAAGAAGAATTTCGAACTCTTCATCGGCGCAACCAACTTGTTCGACGTCAAGCCGCCGATTCTGGAAGACGGCATCTATCCGGGCGTGTCGATCACCGGCACTACCACTGCGGCAGACGTGTACGATCCCTTTGGTCGGCGCTTCTATGCGGGTGTCCAGGTCAAGTTCTGATCCCGTCAGAACTCCGAGAAGCGAAGGGGCGGTGCGAAAGCATCGCCCCTTTTCTTTGGCTGGAGATCAGATCGAGTTCGTCGATCAGGAAAGCGGCAACTCTTCATCGTTGCCTCGTCGACCTCCAATCTTGCCCAACCGTATGTTGTCGCGCTGAATCAAATCAGCGGGCCGATTGCCGGTGGCGCGGCCCCCCCCCCCCGCTTAGGCGGGGACCCATAAATCACCCGGTTTAATCACGCCCGTGCGCCTTCCGCGGGGCCGAGTTTCATCTTGTGGTCGGCCACAATCTCCGCAGGCGCTCTATCTTGATCGACGTTGGGCGCCGGTCGCTCGTTGCGGCCAATGCCGGGAGGCGTCGTTGCTACTCGGATGACGATTCTCCCGTATGAGACACAATTGCCCGGAACTGGCGCCCTGTCTGCCTAACCTCTCAATCCTGTGTCATTTCGGAAATATGTGCTCGCGTCACAATACGCGCTTCACCCGGATTCCGGGCGAGCCGCCAACCCGCATCATGAAGCTGCCCAGGCTGGCGCGCTTAACCACCACATCCAGGCCCGGCTTCGGTGTGCGCGGGAAGGGGCTGGTGTCGATCTGGCGCCACACCGACCCGTCGGCCAATCCGATGACCCATCCTTCGACACCTTCATGGGCGGAAGTGATCCTCGATTCGACCTGCGCGACTTCCTCCCCACCGCCGGATCCGGCAAAGATCTTGAAATTGGGCAGCGTCAGACCGAACAGGGAGCGCTTGGCATCGCGGATCTGTTCCTTGTCCACGATCACCACGCTCTTTGTGCTTTCCGCCTCGACCAGCGCCTGGACTTCCCGATCGAAACAAGCGAGGCGCGCATCGGCTGCCGTAATGGCGCGGCAATCGACGACCTTCTGAAAAACCGGTGCCCTGCCTGTCGCGCGCTGCGGCTCTGCGTGGCTCGGACCGGCTGCCAGCAGTGCCAGCGGGGCTGCGCAAACCATCATCCTCATCGCTTGATCTCCCCAATCCTTGTCTCAACATACTCTCGTAACATTGTTGCAGCACTGCAACAGTTAAAGGCAATTTCCCGAAACGACCTCCAAGGTGTTTACAGCGCCCCCCCCCCAGCGGCACTGTTTCAGATATTGTCGGAAGCAGGCCCGGGAGCCGCTTATCGATATCATTCCGCGGCGAACGCCGCGGCTCGAAGGGGAACAGGGAAGTGAGCAAACTCGCAACCATCAAATCGCTCAGGAACGGCGCCGCGCCGATTGTCCTGGGCCTGGCTATGCTATCGACACAGGCACACGCGCAGACGGCCGATCAGGCGGCCCCCGCCAGCGCCACGCTGCCGTCCGATCAGGCGACCGACACCGCCCCGGCCGATATCGTTGTTACGGGGTCGCGTATCCCGCAGCCGAACCTGGATTCGACAAGTCCGGTCACCGTCGTCAGCACTCAGGACATCAAGCTCGCGGGCACGACCAAGGTCGAGGACCTGCTCAACTCGCTCCCGGCGGTCTTCGCCAGCCAGGCCTCGTCGCTGTCCAACGGAGCAGACGGCACGGCAACGGTGGATCTTCGCGGCCTGGGCACGACCCGTACGCTTACGCTGGTCAATGGCCGTCGCCTGCTTCCCGGCGATCCGAGCCCGACAAGTGGTTCGGCTGCCGATATCAACATCATTCCGGCTTCTATCCTGAAGCGCGTCGAGGTTCTGACCGGTGGCGCCTCGTCGACCTACGGGGCGGACGCCGTCGCAGGCGTCGTCAACTTCATTGTCGATACGGATTTCACCGGCATCAAGCTCGACGGCCAGTACAGCCTCTTCCAGCACAACAACAATGACAAGTTTCTGACGCCGCTGCTCGACGCGCGCACGCGCGCGGGCCTTGCGGGTTATGGCTACCCCGATGGCAGTGTCGCGGACGGCGGCACGGTCGACGCCACGCTCACGATCGGGTCGGGCTTCGATGACGGTCGTGGCCATGCGATGGCCTATTTCGGCTATCGAAAAGTCAATGCCGTGCTCCAGTCTCGGCGAGACTACAGCGCCTGCGTTCTTCAGAATACCAGTAGTGGCGGCCAGCAATGCGGCGGCTCCGCGACGTCGGCCAACGGCAATGTGTTCCTGTTCGATACCTCAGTCACCCAAGGGACCTCGACTGCCTATACCTTCACGCCGGGCGGCGGGTTCGCCAATGGTCTGACGCGTTACAATTTCGCGCCGGACAATTACTATCAGCGCCCGGATGAGCGCTACACCGCTGGTCTGTTTGCGAACTACGAGATCAACAGTGCGATCAAGCCTTATCTCGAGTTCATGTTCATGGATGATCGTACCGTCGCGCAGATCGCGCCGTCGGGCGATTTCGGCAACACTCTGACCGTCAACTGCGACAACCCGCTGATGTCCTCCACCCAGCGCGCGGTGGTCTGTGATTCGGACAATCTCATCAACGGTTTCCTGGGGACTTTTCCAACGGCCCAGTCTGCCCCGTACAATCAGAATCCTGCTGCTCCGCCGATCAATTTCGTCGATTCGCAGGGCACCGTCTATAATCAGGGCTTCTTCCAGTTGCTTCGCCGCAACGTCGAGGGTGGCCCGCGGCGGTCCGACCTGCAGCACACCAACTTCCGCGCGGTGGTCGGCAGCAAGGGCGATCTGGGCAGCGCCTGGTCATATGATGCTTATTATCAATATGGCCGGTCGAACTACACGCAGGTCTATTCGAACGAGTTCTCGGTCGCCCGCCTCAATCGGGCACTCAATGTCGTCACCGACAATCGCGCGGGCAGCGCGACCTTCGGTCAGGCTGTCTGCCGATCGGTCATTGACGGAAGCGATCCCAACTGCGTGCCCTATAACGTCTTCGGCGGCGCGGGCGCAGTAAGTCCGGCGGCGGTGGCCTATCTTTCGGCGACCGGCTTCCAGAAGGGGCAGACCTCGGAACAGATCGCCAGCGCTTCGGTGACGGGTGCGCTGGGCAAGTATGGTATCAAGTCGCCCTGGGCGGATGACGGCGTGGCGATCAACCTAGGCGTGGAATATCGCAAGGAGTCGTTGGAACTGCAGACAGACAATGCCTTCTCGACCGGGGATCTCACTGGCCAGGGCGGTGCCACACTGCCATTGTCTGGCAGTTTCCATGTGGTTGAGTTCTTTGGGGAGACCCAGGTTCCAATTGTTCGTGACAGCTTCATCCACGATTTGTCGTTGAACGCGGGCTATCGCCGCTCATCTTACAAGACGAGCGTGAGCAAGAGCTATGATACCGATACCTGGAAGGTCGGTTTCGAGTTCGCGCCGATCCGGGATATCCGTTTCCGCGGGACCTACAATCGCGCGGCTCGCGCACCCAACATCCAGGAGCTTTTCGCAACGCCGACCGTTGGCTTGAACGGCAGCAGCGATCCTTGCGCCGGCCATTCGATCCTGGCCACGGAATATGGTTGTCGTGCACAAGGATTTGCGGTTGGCACTGGTACGGCATCCAATCCGGCGGGCCAGTATAACGGCCTGATTGGCGGCAACCCCAATCTCCAGCCAGAAATTGCGACCACCAAGTCGATCGGGGTTGTGATCCAGCCGAGCTTCCTCAAGCGCTTCTCGCTGACCGTCGATTATTTCGACATCAAGATCAAGAACACGATCAGCGCGACCAGCCAGGACGCAGTTCTGAAGGATTGCGTTGCCAATGCGACGGCGACCTTCACGCCGGTTTCTTGCGGCCTCGTCCATCGTGACGTTGCCGGATCACTGTGGTTGACGCCGGGTGGCTATGTTAACGACATCCCGACCAATATCGGGAGCACGGAGACCAAGGGTATCGAGGTCAGTTCCGCCTATTCGCAGCCTCTCGGCAATTTCGGGACGCTCGGGCTGAGCATGACGGGAACGTATCTCGACAGCTATGTGACCGACAACGGCATCACCCAGCCCTATGACTGTGCGGGCTATTATGGACCGACGTGCAGTAGCGGCGGTACGACGTCCTCCGGCGCACCGCTTCCGAAATGGCGTCACAAGGTACGTGCAACCTTGCAAATGCCCTCTGGGATCGGCTTCTCGCTTCAGTGGCGCTATATCGGTTCGGTCAAGGCGGAGACGCTGCAGAAGAACAACCAGTCGCTTGCGGGTGCCTTCAATTACGACCCGGGCCTGCACATCAAGCCGTATAGCTATTTTGATCTGTCGGCGTCGTTCAAGGTTGGCGAAAATTACACATTCCGTTTGGGTGCGAACAATATTTTCGACAAGACACCTCCATTTGTGACGTCGGGTAATTCCGCTGACGGGTCGAATATCTGCCCGACCGGCCCGTGCAACGGCAATACCTATCCGGCGACCTATGATGCCTTGGGCCGCTATCTCTACGCGGCGGTGTCGCTCAACTTCTGATAGGCGATTCCTTCGTCTTCTCTTTCGGGGCGGCGGTCTTCGGACGAGCCGCCCCATTTTTTACTGCTCCGCCCCGGCATCCTTGATCCGGGATTGCATTGACACGGCGGTGCGGTCCAAACATCCCAGATGGCAAGCGCACCTATGCTAGATCCCGATACCGCCGACGTCCTGCGGCAGGCGATCGGCGCCGCGCGAACGGGCGACGTCGCAGTTGCACAGGCCCTTGCCGAGGCAGCGCTTTCGCGCGGTGGCGATCTGGTCGCGCTGAACGCCTTTCTCGGCATGCTGAGAACCCGTGCGGGCGATCCCGCCGGTGCAACCGCGTATCTTCGTGAGGCGCATCGGCATCGGCCGCAGGACGCCACCATAGCATGCAACCTGATCGCGGCGCTGATCGAGACAGGCGATAATGCCGGTGCGCTCGAAGTGGCCAGCCGGGACCTCGCTCACGCTGATCCGTCGCTGCGGGTGGCGCGATATCGCGGCTTCCTCGCTCAGTCGCTTGAGCAATTCAAAGCGTCGGTCGAGGCCTATGAATATGTAGTGGCGGCCGTGCCCACCGACTTCGAGTCCTGGAACAATCTCGGTAACGCGCTCGCCGGCGTTGAGGATCATGCCGGTGCCGTCACGGCGTTGCAAAGGGCCGTCGAACTGGATCCGCAGGCGCCGCCGACCCGCCTGAACCTGGCGGCGGCGTTGCAGGCTGCTGATCGTTATGATGAGGCCGAGTCGGTCTTGCGTCGAACTGCGGCCGACTTCCCGACCGACGTTCGCGCGCTGGAAGCGCTCTATATCCTGCTGAAGCGTATCGGGCGATATGATGACGCGCTGCCAGTGATCGAGGAGGCGGTCCGGCGCAGCCCTGAGAATGGCGGACTCCACCTTAAATACGGCGTGGAATGCGGGCTTGCGCGCCGCACCGACGATGCCCAGCGCGCCTTTCGGCGGGCGATCGCGCTCGACCGGACTCTCGTGGACGCTTATCTGGGCCTTGCGATTCAATATGAGCATACCAATCGCGAAGAGGAATTCGCACCGCTGATCGCCTTGGCCGTGGCGAACGGATTGGACGAGGGGGCATTGGCATTTCTGCGCGCTCTGGAGCATCGTCGCGCCAAGCGGTTCGAAGAAGCGCTCGCATGCCTGGCACTGGTTCCGCCCGAGATCGAGCCCGAACGAACAGTGCATATCCGTGCCACGCTGCTCGACCGTGTGGGTCGGACAGATGAAGCCTTTGGCGCGTTCGAGCAGTTTGCGCAGCTGCATCAGGCAAGCCCCACTGACCCGCTTCGCCGCGGCGCGGTGTTGCGCGACGAGCTCAGGGGGGAGCTTCACCTGCTCGCGCCGGGCTGGCCAGCTACGTGGTCAACAGCAAAGCCGCCTGCCCTTTGTCCCGACCCGGTGTTTCTGGTGGGCTTCCCCCGATCCGGAACGACCCTGCTCGATACAATTCTGATGGGCCATCCGGGTACGGCAGTGATGGAAGAGCAGCCGCCCCTGAACTTCGTGGACAGGATGATCGGTGGAATCTCCGCGATCTCCACGCTCGACGAAGCGGGAATAATACGTGCGCGAGAACATTATTTTGCTGAAATGGCCAAGCTAGGCGAACTGTCGCCCGGCCGACTGCTTATCGACAAATCTCCGCTGTTCCTGTGCAAAGTGCCACTGATCCAGCGGTTGTTTCCCGATGCGCGGTTCATCCTCGCGATGCGCCATCCTTGCGACGTATTGCTCAGCTGCTTCATGAGCAGCTTTCGTCTCAACAACGCGATGGCCAATTTCCTGCGCCTGCAGGATGCAGCTGAATTCTATGACCTCGTATTCCGTCATTGGGAGCAATCGTGCGCGCTGTTTCCCCTTCGAATACACACGGTGGTTTATGAGCGGCTGGTCGAGAATGTGGAAGCTGAAGTCCGTCCGTTGTTCGATTTTCTCGGCCTTGAATGGGAGGAGCGAGCACTCGACCATCGCAGCACCGCGAGGTCCCGCGGGCTGATCACTACCGCTAGCTATTCGCAGGTGGCCGAGCCGATCTACCAGCGCGCCGCCGGGCGTTGGGAGCGTTATCGCGCGCATCTGGAGCCGATTTTGCCGACCCTTGCGCCCTGGGTCGCGAAGTTCGGCTATACGCTTTGACCTCGAGCGTGGCCGAGCGGATGGCGGTCAAGCCGCCAATCCAAGATATGGGGCCGCTGGTCGGCCGCCCGTGACTGTGGTCGACAATGTCGAGACGGCGAAGGACCCAAAGGCTCTCGCTGCCCGGGCCATGCAAGCATTGGCCGATGGCAGCGAGGCAGCCCTGCTTCCGCTTCTGGCAGCAACCGCGAGGCGAATTCGGGACAACGCACTGCTCTGGCAATGCACAGGACTCCTCTCGCGTGCACTTGATCGACACAGCGAGGCGCTAGTCGCATTCGGCCACGCTGCAAGGTTGGCGCCTGCGGATCCCAAGATCGCCTACGGCTGGGCGCAAGTGGCGCTTGAAGCCGGGGTAGATTCAGTTGCGTTGTTCGAGCGGGCGCGGCGGCTCAATTCGGGCGTCGGTACCGTACATCTCGGCATGGCGGCGGCGCGGTTCGCCGTCGGGGACAGCGTCCGCGCGCTCGCCGAGCTGGATGATCTGCTGAGACGCAACCCGGCGTGGATCGAGGGGCACGCCGGGCTCGTGCGACTGAGGGCGATGATGGGTGAGCGGGATCGCATAACCGAGTCGCTCGATCGAGCCCTTGCGGCTCAACCGCGCAATTTCGAGCTTTGGAGAGCCTTGATCCTGACCCTCATCGAGGGCGAGCATCACGCGCAAGCGCACGCAGCGATCTCGCGCGGCAGGGCGGCGATAGGCGGCAACGTATTCTTCGATGCCAACGAGGCGACGGTGCTTTCAGAGGCCGGGGATGTTGCCCGCGCCGACGCGCTTTTCGCGCGCGTCGCCCATGTCGATGAGGAAGTGCTTGCAGTACGGCATGTCCGTCATCTGCTCCGGACGGGGCGGGCCGACCAGGCTTTGCCGCTTGTCGACCAGTGGGTGGATCGGCCGGGCGCTGCGCTGATCTGGCCCAATGCGGCGATCGCGTGGCGCCTGACTGGCGACTCGCGCCAACAATGGCTGGAAGGCGACGAGCGCCTTGTTTCGGTAATTGACCTCGCCGACCGGCTTCCCGAGTTCGACCACATCGCGACGACGGTACGTAACCTTCACCATGCACGGGCGCAACCCCTCGACCAGTCGGTGCGCGGCGGTACGCAGACCGATGGTCAACTGTTCCAGCGAATCGATCCGGTTATCCAGGTGCTCCGGGGCATTATTGTGGAGGCCGTCGAAGCGCACCTCGCCCAACTGCCGCCGATTGACCCGAAGCACCCGACGCTCCGCCATCGTCGCGGACAGACGGTCCGGTTTGCCGGCGCGTGGTCGGTGAGGCTCGCTGACGCGGGATACCACGCCAACCATGTCCATCCGTCGGGCTGGATCAGTTCTGCTCTTTATGTCGCTTTGCCGGGCGAGGGCGAACGCGGCGGTGCGCAAGCCGGGTGGTTGACGCTCGGCGAGCCGCAACGGGCGCTCGGCCTCGATCTAGCGCCGGCCAGAGTGATCGAACCAAGGCTGGGCAGGCTCGTCCTTTTCCCATCGACGATGTGGCACGGCACGCGCCCCTTCGCCCGCGGCGAACGACTGACCATTGCCTTCGATATAGCGCGACCGAGTTGATTCCGGGGGCAGGGGCGACCGAAAATATTTGGCACAAGGGCTCGTATGCGGCAGGTTGTGGACAGTTCCGACCCGTCAAGGAAATCGATCATGCGATTCCCGTTCTCCTTCGCCCTGGCCAGCCTGATTGGTCTCGCGCTCGCTCTTCCCGCCGCTGCACAAGATGCAGCGCCGTCGCACGGGAAAAAGGCGCGTGACCCAAATGAAGTCATCTGCGAGAAGCAGGAGGTGCTCGGCAGCCGGTTGGCGACCCGCAAGATCTGCATGACGCGTTCCCAATGGGACGAGCAGCGCCACTCTGACCGGGAATTGCTCGAGAAGTCGCAGACTAATGGGTGCGTGGCCGGTGCGGGCTGCTGAGCCATCGGAGCGCTGAGCGATTGATTGGGATTGTCCAACGCTCCGAATTTTTTCTCATCTCCCTGTTTTAAGAGGGCCTTGTTCGGCTTCGTCTGCTCTAAGAACGCATCACTCCACCGCCAACTCCAGTTCTTGCCGCCCTCGTTGATCCGAATGGCTGCCGCCCGTCACCTCACCGTGCCGGATCAGCCCAGCGTCATGAAGCATGTCAGGCTGAAACGACGTTTGGATGTTGTGACGTGTTCTCCTGATTGTTGCCAGTGAGGGGGCGAATCTCAACCCGTCATGACGGTTGACCGAGTTGGTGGCGACGTGTCTGGAGGCGCTTCCCCAAACACTTCGGACCATGATCGTGGCTGGGGAGACGCACTCCCGCTAGAGCTGAAGAAAGTTCCCGGCTTCGCGGCCATCGGTAGACCGTCACAAATGTTGTAATAAAGTTATGCATTCTCGGTACAGAGAGTGTCTTTGTTTCCGGTTTGTGTCCAATTGGTGACACGCTTCAAGAAAGCGAAAAGCGCGACGAGGTTGTCGCTTTACAGTCGGATGTCGCTTGACCATCAGGCGCCTCATCGTCTCGAGCGCGCAATTCATACTGCGCCTCGCGACTTGGCAATCGCTCGGGTGACGTGGGATCGCGAGCCCGGGAATTATGGGGGAACCTTATGACGAGCTTTATCTATAACGCAGGCAAGGCGCGCCTGCTCGCAACCGCTGCGCCTTTTGCAATGATGCTGGCGGCGAGCTCCGCTTTCGCGCAGGCTTTGCCCAGCGACACCGCGCCGGCCACGGCCGCTGATCAGAGCGAAGGTAATGAGGTCGTTGTTACAGGTTCGCTGTTCAAGCACGCCGAGACTGCGAGCCCGTCACCTGTCACCGTCCTGACCGCGGATAATCTGCAGAAAGCCGGAATCACCAACATCACGGATGCTGTCCGGTCGATCTCTGCCGACAGCGCCGGTTCGATCGGCAATGGCTTCCAGGGCGGCTTTTCCGCCGGCGGTGCTGCCGTTTCGCTGCGCGGTCTTGGCGTTTCGTCGACGGTCGTTCTTGTCGATGGCCTGCGCTCGACCAACTTCCCGCTCAACGACGACGGCCATAACGCCTATGTCGATCTGAACAGCATTCCGATCAGCAACATCGAGCGGGTTGAAGTGCTCAAGGATGGCGCGTCGTCGCTCTATGGCGCGGATGCGATCGGCGGCGTGGTGAACATCATCACCCGCAAGCATATCAAGGGTGTCGAAGGCGGCGTCGAAGGTGGCGTGGCTGAAGCGGGCGATGCTCAGAAGTATCGGGCGCACCTGCTTGCCGGTTACGGCGACTATGACACGCAGGGCTTCAATATCTATGTCGCCGGTGAATATGAATTTGACGGGCGCGTCAGCAATCATGACCGCGGTTTTCCGTTCAATACGCTCGACCTGAGCAGCATCGGGGGCAAGGACAATAACCGCGCTGACGACTCCCTGACCACGTCGACCACCGACGCCATCGTTACGCGGGTCCACCAGTCGGACCTGAACAACCCCTTGGCCGGTTCGGTTGCGAACATCACGACTCCGGCGCTGTTCCAGACGCTTAGCGCAAACTGCACAAACGGTACGTTTAGCGTCAACTCGGCGTCGCAGATTGGCACCGCCTGCAAGCACAATCTCCAGGACGAATATCGCCAGGTCCTGCCGCTGCAGGAACGCTATGGCTTCAGCGGCCGGCTCAGCTTCCGTCTGAGCGACTCAGTCGAAGGGTACGTCACGGCGAGCTATACGCATGATCGGGTGGACATTATCGCGCCGCCGCAGGGCATTCGCAACACGCAGCCATTTGGCGGTTCGCCATCAGTCTCGGCGAGCAATCCCGGCATCGTCCTGCCGGTCTATGTCTGCTCATCGGGCGTCAATTGTGCGACTGCGGCAGATCGTCGGCTCAATCCGAACAATCCCTATGCGGCAGCCTATGCCAATGACCCGGCAAACGGCGCAGCGCGCATCTATTACCTGTTTGGAGACGTGAAGTCGGGCAGCTCGCGCACCAACGAAGTGTTTCGCGCGACGGCCGGCCTTAATGGTCGCTTCGGGGACAGCTGGGATTGGCGCGTCGACGCAGTCGGCGCCAAGGACAATCTCTCGGTGACCGATTATGGCT
>Ga0255338_1002740_pt1 | contig 23984 bp, 12 predicted proteins | sample MeOH1_35cm_T4_19_FD_203715 | JGI IMG/M metagenome (GOLD analysis project Ga0255338, IMG submission 203715) | Sandy soil microbial communities from University of British Columbia, Vancouver, Canada - MeOH1_35cm_T4_195 | ecosystem: Engineered > Artificial ecosystem > Sand microcosm > Unclassified ...
CGACGCCGGGGACGGGCTCGTGCCAGACCTTGCCCTTCTCCCCCACCCAGCCCATGCGCATCAATTGGACGCGGAGCGTGTGCAGGCAGCACTCGTACATCAAGGTGCCGGGCATGACGTTGTCGTCCTTGAAATGGCATATCAGATGCCAGTCGTCGGGGTGAATATCCATCTCGCCGACGGCCCGGCCGAGGCCGTAACGGCCGCCCTTGGGGTCGAGTTCGAGGATGCGGTCGACGAGCTTCATGCGGCCAGAGGGCAAGGTGTCGGGAACGAAAGGCAGGGACGCGAACGACGGACCAAACGCCGTCTTCAAATCTCCGGCGCGCAAGGCTTCGAATTGACCTTCGGTCAACGAGACCTTATCGGTGAACGGCGCGAGGGGCTTCCAATCGGACGGGAGCTTGCCCGGGACCGGCTGTTTTTCGGCGTCCGTGAGGACGATCCCCTTGCCCTTGGCGAGTTCGGCGTTCGTGAAGAAGCCGGCGCAGCCTTTGCGCATGGTCAGCAACGGCTTTCCGTCGACGGTCGAATCGTAACGGAAGAAAAAGAGCCAGATGTCGTCATGCTGGCCAAAACCATCAATACTTATGTCGTACTTGATCACCTGGCCGGGCTTGGGCAGATGGTCATGGAAGGTGACGATCGCGTCGAGGAGGCGGTAGACGGCCTTGCCCTTGGTCTGGGTGTCGATGCCGAGGTAACCCGAGAGGAAGAGGTCGGCTTGACCGGCCTCGACGGCGATGCAGGTGGGGATGCGGCCCGCATCCAGATACCAGCCGTCGTGAAGGACATCGTGCTCGGTGACGCACGAGCCGGACTTCATCGAGTTGGGGACTCCGGTGACGGACATCACCCGGTCGCACAGCATGAGCGGCTCTTCGGGGAGGCGGACGCGCGTGGGGTAGGCGTCCACGTGGGCGAAGGCTTCGCCGAGGACGGCTCCGATCTTTCCGGAGGCGAACTCGAGACACGCCTTTCGGTCCATGAACACCGGGCTCGTGGGCGCCGGAGAATTCAACGAATTTGCGTGCCTGACCCCAAGATCGGACGGAATGCCGGACGGCGCAGGGACGACGGCCTGGCCCGAAGCGATGCGGATCTGCTCCGCCAGATTCTTGCTCTGCAGCGCGGAGAAGTTCTCCGCGAGCTTCAGGTACATCTGGTGAGCCTGGGCGGTCAAAGAAGCGGCGTTCGCGAGGCTGCCGGCGGCGCTCTGTGTCGTTTGAGGCAAGGGAACTGGCGCCGGGAAGAGTTCGCGTGACTTATTCGGCACGGGCTGGAACTCGTCGCCGGGCAAGCGCGGTTCCGGGATACGAACGGAAGGGGCGACTCGCACCGGTGCGAGTATAACGGGCTCCGGACTTGCCGCCTTCGGCGGCGACGGCGGAGACGGAGGAGTCCAGGACACTTTGGACGGGCGCCCGCCGAGAGACAGGCGCACGAATTGCGCCGGCTGCGCCGGCGCGGAGCGGTGGCCGGAGCAGAAGGTGCGAGCGCCGTATAACGGCTTGAGATCGACGGGGACGCGTTCGGCGATCAGGAAAGCTAAAGCCTTAAGTACGCCGGAAACGTCATCGAGGCCGCGGCTGTCGACCGACCGCGCGTTGTGGGTCAACGGACCGAGGATCTTGCCGATCATCCTCGTGCACGAGCCCTGGGGGCCTAATTCGATGAACGTACGCACGCCGTCTTCGTAGGCGGTCTTGATCAAGGCCGAGAAGTTCACGGAACGGATGGCCTGGGTCGTGATCGAGTCGGCGGCGGACTCGCGCGTGACCTCGTAGGACTTGCCGAAGGCGCCGGAGTAGTAACGGATCCCTTTGGGGGCGCGCGTCGGGAAAAGATGGAGATCGCGGTACTGCTTCTCCACCAATTTAGCCGCGGGGAAGTGCACCGTCGAGACGCCCTGCAGCGGCAGGAACACGCAGCCGAGGCCCTCGACCAATTTCTCGACGGCGGAGCGATATCCCCCCACCACGCACTCGACGGGGGCGTTGACGATGAGCAGAGCGGCGCGCTCGGCGCCCTTGAGGGCCATGTTGACCGCGTCGGCGGGGCGGTCCACGACGCCGAGCACCCAGTCCACCTTCTCGTTCGCGGGCAGGCGCCAGAACTGGCGGGCGGCGTCGCAGGGGCCGGCGAGCTCGGAGGTGAAAAGCGAAGACTGCTTCATGCGACGCAGCATCTCGTCGCGGGCGGTCCAGGCCCGGGTGGCGAACAGGCCGGCGGTCTCGCCCAGGCTGTAGCCGACGACGGCGGTGGGGTTAACGCCGAAGGAGCGCATCAGGTCGCTCGTCACCGTGCCGTGGGCAACCGAGGCGAAGATGAGGGCGTGGTAGTCGGCGTTGAGCTCGCTGTCGGCCTTGGCCTCCCAGCCGGGCTCGAAGGCGAGGCGCCAGGGGGCGACGCGGGCGGGCGTCATCTGGTCGCGCAGGTGGCCGTTCTCGGCGTCCTGGCGGCGCAGGACCTCGGGCCACTGGGCGCCGAGGGAGGCGGTCATGCCGAGGTACTGGTTCCCGGAGCCCGGGAAGACGAAGGCCAGGTCGCCGCCGAGGGGCTCGCGCGTGGTGAGGTAGGCGCGGTCGGAGGGGAGCGGGCGCTCGGGGTTGTCGCGCACGGAGTCGGCGGCCATGCGGGCCAGGGCCAGGAGCTCCTTCCAGTCGCGCGCGACGAGGGCGCAGGCGTGGGAGGCCTCGGGGGCGGAGCCGCGCTTGATCCACCAGCGACGGGCGAGCGCTTCTATCCCGTCGCTCGGATCTTGAGAGGCGGCCCAGTCGATCAGCGCGTTGAGCCTGGCGAGGAGGAAGACGGGATCGGCCGCCTCGACGACGAACAAGGCCTCGGCGCGCGCGCCGAGCGGCTGGCGGCGCTCGTCCTCGACGAGAGGGTCGGCGGTCTCGCGCTCGAGCTGCTCGAGCACGGCATGGACGACGCCGCCGTCGATTCCGAGAGAGGTGACGCCCGCGCGGCGCGGGCCGTCGGCGCGGTTGCGCAGCCAGAACGAGGCGCGGCGCGGCGAATGGAAGCGCTTGGAGGCCGTGGACAGGGGCGAGATCGGGTTGACGATGACGGGGCCGGCGGGAAGGATCTCCTGATACAGCGACAGGGCCGCTTTGACCAGGCCCGCGAGCCCGGCGGCGGCGCCGGCGTGGCCGATCACGGATTTCGAGGACGAGAGCGCGAGAGGGAGGTCGGCCTGCGCGGTCCCGAAGAAATCGACGAGGGCCGACGCCTCGCTGCGGTCCTCGCCCGGATGGCCGGACGCGTGGCACTCCAGAAGTCCGACGGTGCTCGGGTCCACCTTCGCGTCGTCGTAAGCCCGGCGCAGGGCCTCGACGCAGGCCTCCGGCGTCGGGACCACCGCGTCGGCCCCTCCTCCGGAGGCGGCCCCCATCCCTTTGATGACCGCGTAGACCCGGTCGCCGTCGCGCAGGGCGTCGTCGAGGCGCTTGAGGACGACGCAGGCCGCTCCCTCGCCGGGCGTCGAGCCGTCGGCGGTCGCGTCGAACGGGAGCGGGCGGCCGTCGGGCGAGAAGGGCTTGAGCGCGTGGGCGCCGGCGAGCGCGCGGGCCTCGCCCGATATATCGACGGCGCTGCTAAGCGCCGTGTCTACCTCGCCGCGCTGCAGGGCGCGGACCGCGGCCTCGAGCGCCTTGAGGCCGGAGTTCTCCTCGGCCGAGACGGTGAAGCTCGGGCCGCCGAGGCGGAACTCGCGCGCCACGCGGCTGGCGGCGACGCTGGCCAGGCCGCCCATGACGCGGTTCGCGGTGAGCGCGGGTCCGGATGCGTCCCGCAGGGAGGACAGCCAGGAGGAACGCTCCGCGGCGGACAACGACCAGCCCCTGGCCTTCGCCCAGGCGTCGGCGGAGGTCTCCAGGGACCAGCGGAGATCGTAGTGCGTGATGGCGAGGTCGAAGGCGACGCCGAGGAAGACGCCGACGCGGTCGCGGCCCTCTTCGGACAGCTTGGCGTCGGCGATCGCCGCGGCGGCGCTCTGGAGGGCGAGGAGCTGCTGAGGGAGCATCTCCTCCATCTCTTTTGGAGGGATGCGGAAGGCGGCCGCGTCCGAGCCGGCCTCGCGCAGGAACCGGCCCTTGAAGCCGGCCGGGGCGTCGATGCCGTGCCAGCGGTCTTCGGCGTACGAGCTTTCTTGTTCGACGCCGCTTAAAACGGCTTCTTGGAACGAACGGAGATTGTCGAGGGTCCCGAAGCGAGCGTCCATTCCCACGATGGCGACGGGAACGGAAGACGGATTTGAACGGCGAACGGATGGAGAACTCTTCGCGGGCGCCTTACGACGCTCCGGAGCCTCCTCCACCAGCAGATGAGCGTTGATGCCGCCGAAGCCGAACGCCGATAGCGCGGCGCGGCGCGGAGTTTTCGCATCACGACGAGTCCACGGCGCCGCTTCGGACTGAACCTTGAAAGGACTGCCCGACAAACCGGCGTTCGGATTTTCGGCACGGAAGTTGGCGTTAGGCGGCAGGGTCTCGTTCTCGAACCCTAAAAGGACCTTCATGAGTCCCGCGGATCCGGCGGCCGTCAGCAAGTGGCCGATGTTGCTTTTCACCGAGCCCAAAGCGCATTGCCCGGGGGTCCAGCCCCTTTCTCCCCACAGCGCCTTGAGGCTCGCGACCTCGATCGGATCGCCCGTCGGCGTTCCCGTCGCGTGGCACTCGACGAAGTCGATCTGCGACGGCGAAAGCCCGGATTCGAGATACGCGGCGCGCATCGCGCGCAGCTGGCCGACGGTGTTGGGAGCGAGCAGGCTTCCCCCCACGTCGTTCGAGAGGCCGCCCGCGAGGAGCACGCCGCGGATGCGGTCGCCGTCGCGCTGCGCGTCCGACAATCTCTTCAGGACGAACAGGCCGGCGCCTTCGCCGACCACCAGGCCGTCGGCCGCCGCGTCGAACGGCGACGGGACGCCCGACGGGGAAAGAGCGCGCAGCTGGGCGAAGCCCATCTGCGTGTACAGCGACTGAGGGCGGGCCATGCCGCCGGCGAGCATCGCGTCGGCCCGTCCCGACCGGAGCTCCTCCATGGCGAACTTCAACGCGTAGAGGGACGAGGCGCAGGCCGCGTCGAGCGTCCAGGAGCCGCCGCCGAGGCCGAAGGCCTTGGTCAGGACGCCGCCGGGAAGGCCCGCGACGAAGCGGTTGGCGGGGTTGACGCGCGAGGCAGGCTGCCTCGGGGCGATGCCGAGGGCGCGGCGCTCGAACGCGGGCAGGAGCAGTTCGCGCGACCAGGCGGAGGCGCCGTCGGTGGGCAGGACGAGCTGGCCCATGACGACGCCCATGCGGGACTTGTCGGCGGCGGTCAGCTTAGCGCCGGCGAGCGCCTCGCGGGCCGCGTGCAGCGCCAGGTGAAACGCCGGGTCGAGGGACAGCGCCCACTCGGGGTCGAGCGCCAGGCCCGCGGGGTCGAAGACGAAGTCCGAGATGAAGCAGGCCTTCTTCGAGTAGACCTTGTCGGAAGCGCCCTTCGCCGGGTCGAAGGCCGCGTCGGCGGGGATCGCCCAGCGGCCCGCCGGGACCTCGCGCGCGGAGCAGCGGCGCGCGACCAGGTTCTCCCAGAACCGCGCGGGCGTGGGGGCGTCGGGGAAGATCCCCCCGGCCCCCACGATCGCGATCGGCTCGTGTTTCTGGGTCACCGCTTATAGATGGTGTACGCTTCGGCGTCTTCGGTCCATTCGACGCCCGCGCGGTTGAGCCGCCGCAGGACGCCGAGCCAGCCGCCGTCCGCGGGGCTGGTGACCGTCTTCGACAGGGCCGCCTTCGAGGCGATGACGCGGATCGTCTCGGCCGAGATGACGTCGCCCTCCTGGGGGAGCTCGGCGACGAGGCGCACGCCGAGCTTCTTGGCCTCCTCGTCGGGGTACTCCCACGACTCGCCCGCCTTCAGGCGCTTCTCCTTCACGTTCTCGTTGGGGACGACGAGCGCGGTCTGGTCCTTCACGCCGAGGTCGTAGATGTTGTACAGGTAGATCCAGCAGTCGCGCGTCGCGGCGACCGTGATCTTCGCCTCGTCGCCGTGCAGGAAGCGCTGGTTCGAGACCTGGAGCTCGACGAAGAAGTCCTTGTCGCCGGCGGCGTCGCGCGGGACCGCGCAGGCCTTGAGCTTGAGGCGGTACAGGCAGCCCGGGCAGTCGGGCGCGTCGCGGTAGCCCTCCTCGAGCACCTGCTCCTTGACGATGCGCCCGTTGCGCGTCGTCTGGAGGATGCCCTCGGTCAGGCGCGACTCCTTGCGCAGGCCCTCCTGCTGGAAGTCCATGAACTTCGACTTCACCTCGACGCCGAGGAAGTCCTGGACGGCGGCCGCGCGGGCCTGCTCCATCGCGGCGGCGCGCGTCTGATGGCGCGTGTCCTGGGGGCCGACCGCGACGGACGCGGAGCCTTCGACCCAGGTGCAGCCCTCGGGGTCCACGCCCAGGACCTTGCCCTGGCGCTCCTGGACCTCGTTGCGCACGACCTCCGCCTTCGACTCCCCTTTCTCGGTTTTCACGACCGTCCCGCCCGTCTTGGGCGAGAGCTCGCCGTGGGCCGTCTCGGCGCGGACCTTCACCGCGTCGTACTCGGGGCCGGAGCCGGTCTTGACCTGGGTCTTGCCGCCGCCGCAGGCCGCGAGGGCCAGCGCGCAGGCGAGCGGGAGGAGTCGTCTCATTTAGTTGCCGTTCGCCTCTTTGTCGAGAGACTGGTGCGCCTTCTCCGAGGCGGAGTGCGAGCCCTCGTAGTTGGGGCGCGGGTCGGCCTTGCGCTCCTTGCAGGCGGCGGCGAAGGCGGACACGACGATCAGCGCGAGAAGCAGTTTCTTCATAAGCCTCCTAGAGGGATGCGGCTCCGTCTCCGATCATCTGCGGGGTCTGGTCCCGGTTGTCGCGGCGGGCGGCGTCGCGGACCTTCGGGGACAGCGCGTCGAACAGGTCCTTCATGGTGGCTCTGCCGGCGCGCGCGCCCAGAGCCTTCAAGAGCTGATAGGTGAAGAGCCCGTGGCCGGAGGCCTCGTCGATCCCGGAGATCTCGTCGCCGGCCGAGGCGGACAGCGCCGTCACGCGGCCCGCGATGCCCTCGCCGAGGTCCACCTTCCCGACCAGGGGACGGGCGCCCTTGGCGAGCACGGACCGGCCGCCGGTCCCGGAGAAGCAGGAGTCCATCGCCACGACGATCTTCTTCGCCTTGAGGGCGTTGAGCTTCGCGTACAGGCGTTTCACGGGATAGCCCGTGGCCTCGAGGAACTTCGGGTCCCCGTCCCAGGGCATCAGGTACGCCTGGCCGTCCTCGGGGTTCGGCGCGCCGTGTCCGGAGAAGTAGAACAAGACCTTCGACCCGGCGTCCGTGTTCCGCTGCAGCCAGGACTCGAGGTATTTCTCCAGGCCCGATTTACCCGCCTGCTGATCGACCAGCAGGATGATGTTCCGCTCGGGATACCCGAGGCCCAGAAGATGAGCCTTCACGGCCCGGGCGTCGCGTCCCGCGTGATCGGCCTTGGGCAGCGCTTGATAGGACTCCACGCCGACGACGATCGCGAACTTCGAGTCGTCCTCGGGGAGGCGGAAGGCGGGAGCCTCAACGTCGGAGCGGTAGGAGGGCGCGGCGGGAGCCGCCGCGACGGCGGGAGCCGCCGCGACGGGGGCGGCCGGCAGCGGCGGCGCCTTGGCCGCGAACGCGGCCAGCTCCGCGTTGGTCGAGAGCGCCACGGTGAAGCCGTCGAGGGCCGCGCGGGAGGAGACGTCCCAGCGCGGGTTGAAGGCGGGATAAGGGACGCGCCCGCTGCCGTAGCCGCGCACGACCGCGATCGGCTCCTTGTCCAGGCCGCGGAAATCCACCGAGATGGCGAGTGAGGTGAGCATGAACGAGACCGTTTTGATGGTGGCGAACACGTCGACGACCGCCACGAGATGCGCCCCCTCGGCGCGGGCCTGTTCGACACCGCTCACGGGGAGCACCTCGCCGAACATCGCGTCGAGCGACGACTTGACCTCGCGGATGAGGCCCGCTCCGTCGGGCGTGATCTGCCCGGAGAACGGGCCCGCCTTCGACTTGACCCCGTCCACGTATTTGACGGCGTTGCGTGTGTTCTCGGAGTAAAGCACCCCGAGCTTAAGGTTCTTGAGAGCCCGGTTCCTCGGGCCCATCTCCAGGACGCTGAGGGCGTCCATGCGCGCCGGGGTCGAAGGCATGCAGCCCGCGGCGGAGGCGACGAGGACGGCCGCGAACAGGACGGTCCTCATGGGAGGCCTCACGCCGTCGCCTCGACGGCGTTGCGGCGGAAGGCGGCGGTCAGCGAGGCGTCCGAGGCGCACTCGAAGCCCTCGAAGCGCGCGACGAGCGCTCCGCGTTCGTCGACGAACTCGATGTCGGCCCCGGCGAGGCCGTCGGCGCGCTTGACCGCCTTGATCACGACGCGCACCCCCGACTCAGGGAAGCGCTCCGCGTACTGGCGGTAGCGGGCGGCGAAGCTGGGCAAGGACGGCGCGCCCATCTGGGACTCGGTCCAGAGGATCATCGCCTGGAACGCGGCGTCGAGCGCCGCGGGATCGGTCAGCCAGCGGTCGCGGATCGGCTGACGCGCCCACGAGGCGGGCGGCAGGGCCGTCTTCGACTCGACGACGATCCCATCAGGTCCGCAATGCGGCGCGGAGAGGATGAACTTCATGTCGGGCCCGTGGAAGAGCACCTCTCCGTAGGCCTTGTCGATGGTGCGGCCGTACGCGGGGCCGGAGACCTTGAGCGAAGCCGCGGGGGCCGCGGGGCGCTTGGCCGCGAGGAGGACCCTGGCGGAGACGTGCAGCGCCCCCCCCTCGCCGCGCAGCTCGGCGGCGACGACGAACAGGCCGTCCCGCTTCTCCGCGGGGCCGGCGTGAGCCTTCACCGTGGTCGCGGCGGCGGGCCGCACGACGATGCCCTTGGCCACGCGCAGGTCGTCGAAGCCGACGAAGGCGAAGCCGGGGTTGGAGTGCAGGGCCGCGTGCGCGAGCCACTCGGCCGAGACGGCCAGGGGCAGGACGGCGCGCCCGTTGAGGACATGGGAGGTCAGGAACGGGTAGGCCTCGAGCGTCAGGTCGCGCTCGAAGCTGACGGGCAAAGCCGCCTTCGTCCCGGGCAGAGCGGCCAGGACGACGGTCTCGGCCGGGCCGGAGCCGCGCAGCTCGGAAACGAGGTACTCGCCGCCGGCCGCGAGGCCGATGACGCCGACGCCTTCCGAGGCGAACAGCTTCTTGAGGCCGGCGTCCACCATCCCGCCGTCCCACGGTCCCCAGCCGAGCGAGGCGACGCGGCACTCGGGCAGGCGCGCGGCGAGGACCGAGGCGGCCTTGTTCAGGGCCTCGTTGGCGATCGCGTAGTCCGACTGGCCCACGCGGCCGTAGCGGGCCGTCGAGGACGAGAAGAAGGCGAGGACGCGCAGGTCGGACGGCTTGACGGCGTCGAGGAGGTGGCGGAGGCTCGAGAGCTTGGTGTCGAGCACGGCGTCCAGCATCGCCGGCGTCTTCTCGAGGATGTTCTTGTCGGCCAGCACGCCGGCGCCGTGGATGATGCCGCGGACCGGGCCGAAGTCCTTCACGGTCTCGGCGACGAGCGCCTTCACGGCTTTCGCGTCGCGCGCGTCGACGGCGCGGTAGCGGGCCTCGGCGCCGGCGGCCGCCAGGCGGGACAAGGTGGAACGGATCTCGCGCGCGGCCATCAGGTCCTTCGCGCGGGCGCCGATGTCTTTCGGGGAAAGACCGGAGGAGGATTTCGCGATCAAAGTCCGGAGAGCGCTCTCGTTCGTCGCGGACGCGTACTCCGCCGGCTCGGCGCCGGGGAGAGGGCTGCGGCCGACGAGGACGAGGCGGGGCTTGAAGGCCTTGGCGAGGGCGAGGGCGCACTCGGCGGTGACGCCGCGCGCGCCGCCGGTGACGATGACGGCGTCCCCGTGAGCGAGGGGCTCGCGGCCGGACGGGGACGCGGGGCGCTCGACGAGCGCGACGGAGCGCAGGCCGGTCTCGGAGAGGGCGGATTCGACGGGGCCGTCGAAGGACATCTCCTTGACGAGGAGCTTGGCGGCGGCGTCGAGGGGCAGGGACGGGGAGACGTCGACGGCGCGGCAGACGGATTTCCACTCGCGCGCGGCGGTCTTCATGAGGCCGGAGAGGCCGCCGAAGGCGGGGTCCTGGTCCTGGCAGCCGTCCAGGCCGAGGGCGCCGTCGAGACGGGTCACGGTCATGACGAGGCCGCGGACGCCGCGGGATTCGAAGGAGCGGCCGGCGGACTGCACGAGGGAGAAGGACTGCTTGAGGTAGAGCTCGGAATCCGAGGTCCACGGGGAGCCCTTCGCGGCGGCGCGGACCGGGGCGATGAGGATGAGGGCGCCGAGCTCGGCGGGGAGGGATTTCGCGTCGGAGACGGAGACGAGGGCGGTTTTATAGCCCTTCGCGGAGAGCTCGCGGATGACGGCGGTGTCGAGGCCGGAGTCCTTGGTGACGGCGATGGTCAGGGACTTATCCAAGGGGAATGCGTCGCGGGGGCCGGCGGGGACGAGCTCCGGGACGAGGCGGGTGATGACGCAGGGACCGTCCGACGACGTCACGGGAGGAACGCTGACGACGGCCGCGGGGACGGGCGCGGGCGCGGAAACCGCGGTGCCTTCGGATAGATAGGCGGCGATCTGTTTCAGAGTACGGAGGGTGCCGAGGTGCTCGGGCTTAACCTTGGGGGCGCCGGGCAATTTTTCGGAGACGGCGGAGAGAATTTCAACCCTTTTGATCGAATCGATGCCGAGGTCCCCCTCCAGGTCCATGTCGGGGTTAATGGTGTCGGCGGGGTAGCCGGTCTTGTCGGCGACGACGGACAACAGAACCGGCAAGATCTCGGTCGACGGCGCATTACCGGGAACGCTGACGACGGCCGCGGGCAACGACGCGGGCGCGGACGCCGCGATGCCTTCGGAGAGATAGGCGGCGATCTGTTTCAGAGTACGGAGGGTGCCGAGGTGTTCCGGCTTAACCTTGGGGGCGCCGGGCAATTTTTCGGAAACGGCGGAGAGGATCTCCACGCGCTTGATGGAATCGATGCCGAGGTCGCCTTCCAAATCCATGTCGGGGTTGATCGTTTCGGCCGGATATCCCGTTTTATCCGACACGACGGCCACGAGCACCGGAAGCACATCCGCCTGTGCCGTATTCGACACTGAGACTATTCCCGGGACGAGTTCCTGTGCTTTTGACGGCACGGCCGCCGCGGAGGACATCCCCTCCGACAGATAGACGGAGATCTGCTTGAGCGTCCTCAGCGTGCCGAGGTGCTCGGGCTTCACCTTCGGGGCGCCGGGCAGCTTTTCGGAAACGGCGGAGAGGATTTCAACCCGTTTGATCGAATCGATGCCGAGGTCGCCCTCGAGGTCCATGTCGGGGTTGATCGTTTCGGCGGGATAGCCGGTCTTCTCGGACACTACGGCGACGAGGACGGAGACGATGTCCGCCTTCGGCGCGGCGGGAACGGCGACGGGGACTGGAGCCGGGGCAGGCAACGGCTTTTGAACGGCAACGGATTGGGGATTCGTCACGGGCGCCAACGGCGCCAGGCCGCCCGACATACGCGCGTACAGCGCCTGCTGCTGCTCGACCAAGGCTTGCACGCTCCGCTGCGCGGAGTCCTGGCCCTGGAGGAACTGGAGATGAAGGGCCGCGGTCTGTTCCTGGAGCCGGGTCAAGGCGTCGATGCTGGCCTGGGCGGCGGACAGGGCTTGGCCGAGGAGCCCGGGATCGCCGCCTGCAGCGGCGAGCGTCGTCGCCTGCGGCGCCGACGGTTGAACGGCAACGGCGACGGGGGCGGGAGCGGGGAAGTTTTTCTTCGGCGTCGAACGATAGGTGGCGCCCGTGAGCACGACGGACATCTTGGGCTTGGGGCGGCAGTCCGACAGGCCCGCTTCTCCCCCCTGCCAATCTTTGAGCTCCACGGAATGGCCTAGGGCGGCTAATTGGGCGAGCGTTCTGGCAAGGTCGCCCATGCCGTTCTTCTTCCCGTTCGAGGCGTCGACGGAAACGGCGGTGAATTCCTGGCCCTTCAGGATCTGACCGACCAATCCCGTGAGCCTATTGCCGGCGCCGCACTCGACGAAGGTCGTGATGCCGTCGCGGCGCATCGCCTCGATCGATTTGACGAACTCGACGGGCTTGCCGAGCTGATTGCCCAACATCTCGCGGGCCTTCTTCGCATCTTCAGGATAGATCTCACCCGTCGTATTGGCATAAACCGACGACGAAGGCTTGCCGAAGCTCACCTTCTCCAAGGCCGCGCCGAACGGCTTGAGCGCGGGAGCGACGAGCGGGCTATGGAAGGCGGCGGCGACGGGAAGGCGCACGCACTTCAAGCCTCTCGCGGTGAGAGCCTTGTCGGCCTTCTCGATCTCCGAGGTCGCGCCGGACAGGACGTTCTGCGTGGGCGCGTTGCGGTTGGCGATGACGAGGTCGAGCTTCTCTTCCTTGACCGCCTTTTCCACGTCGGCGAAGGAGGCGACGACGGCGAGCATGGATCCCTTGTCGGAACCGTCGCCCTTCATCAGCTTGCCGCGGAGGCCGGACAGCTCATGGAGCGTCTTCGCGTCATAGCGACCCGCGAGGTGCAAAGCGACCAGCTCGCCGTAAGAGTGCCCGGCAAGAGCGTCGGCCTTCAGGCCGAAGCGGGAGAGGATGCCCCACGCGGACATCGCGGCGGCGCCGAGGGCGGGCTGGGCGACGGAGGTGTCGCGGAGGGCCTTCTCCTGGGCTTCCTTCTGCTCCGGCTTCCACGCCGGCTGAGGGAACATCAAGGACGAGAGCTTGCCGCCCTCGAAGGCCGCCTCAGCCTGGGACAGCGCGTCAAAGGACTCGGGGAACGCGCAGACGAGGTCGCGCGACATGCCGACGTACTGCGCGCCCTGCCCGGGGAACAGCACGCCGAGCTTGCCGGGCTTGCCGGCGCCGTAGAAGACGCCGTCGATAGGAGAGCTCTTCAACGCCGCCGCTTTAGCCGCGAGCGCCTTCCAATCGGAGCTCCTTTCGAGCGCCAGGACGAGGCGAGCGTCGGCTTTGACATCGAACGACGAACGGGAGGCCTGGCAGGCGGCGCGGACCTCATCCCAGTTGCGGGCGGCGGCCAGCGGCGCCAGCTTGGAGGCGCAATCTCCGGAAACGGCGAACAGCTCGTGCTCGGCGTCCCAGTCGGTCTCGGTCTTCGCGGCGCTCCCCTCCTCGAGGATCGCGTGGAAGTTCGTGCCGCCGAAGCCGAGCGCGGAGCACGCGGCGCGGCGGGGATGGTCCTTGGACGCCATCCACGGGCGCTTCTCGAGGCTCAGATAAAAAGGAGTTTGGCCGGAGGCCAGGATCGGGAGAGGCTCCGAGACCTTGATGGTCGGCGGGAGGACCTTGTGGCGCAGGGCCATCGCGGCCTTGATGAAGGCGGCGGAGCCGGCGGCGGCCTTGGTGTGGCCGACCATGGACTTCACCGAGCCGAGGGCGCACCAGGCCCCTTCGCGCTTGCCGCTCTTCTTGAAGACGCCGGAGATCGCCTCGACCTCGATGCCGTCGCCGACGGCGGTGCCGGTGCCGTGGGCTTCCACGAGCTCGACGGTCTCGGGAGACAGGCCGGAGAGGCGATAGGCCTCTTCGATGGCGCGGGTCTGGCCGCCGGCCGACGGGGCATAAATCGATTTTCCGCGGCCGTCGGACGAGGTCCCCAGGCCGCGGAGGATCGCGTGGACCCGGTCGCCGTCCTTGACGGCGTCGTCGAGCCGCTTGAGCACGATCATTCCGACGCCCTCGCCCAAAGTCGTGCCGTCGGCCGACGCGTCGAACGGCTTGGCGTGACCCGACTTGGACAGAGCGGGAGTCTTGGTGAAGCACGTGTACATGAAGATGTCGTTGAAGGTGTCCACGCCGCCGGTGACGACCATCTTGGAGCGGCCGGCTTGGAGCTCGAGGGCGGCCATATGCATCGCGGAGAGCGAGGAGCCGCAGGCCGCGTCCACGACGCAGTTCGTGCCGCCGAGGTTGAAGCGGTTGGCCACGCGGCCGGCGATCACGTTGCCGAGCAGGCCGGGGAACGAGGCCTCCTGCCAGGGCACGAACTCGTCGGACATGCGCGCGAGCGCGTCCTCGGCCTGCGTGGGCGGCACGCCGGCGGCGAGGATGGCCTTGCGCCAGGCGGGCAGGCTCAGGCGGGCGCCGAGAGGGATGACGATCTCGAGGGCGCCGGTGACGCCGAGGATGCACGACACGCGGCCGCGCTCCCAGGTGTCCTTGTCGACGGGGTAGCCCGCGTCGGCCAGCGCCATCTTCGCGGCGACGAGCGCGAACAGCTGCGCGGGGTCGGTCGCCTCGAGCGTGTTCGGGGACAGGCCGAACTCGGACGGGTCGAAGTCGTAGGCGTCGAGGAAGCCTCCCTTGTAGGAGTACACCTTGTCCTGCTTCTTGGGGTCCGCGTCGAAATAGTCCTCCTTGCTCCAGTGCGTCGCCGGCACGTCCTGGATCGCGTCCACCTTGTTCTTGATGTTCGCCCAATACTGGCGCAAGGTCTTCGCCTTGGGGAACACTCCCCCGAGGCCGACCACGGCGAGCGGGATGAACTCAGGGGACTTGTCGGTGTTTTTCATGGTCTCTCTAGTCGAGCAGACGCTCGAGCTCGGCGGCTTGCAGGGGCTCGATGCGGGTGGTGTCGGGGTCCAGGGCCACGCCCTGGCAGCGGAGGAAGTGCGCGCGGGTCAGGACGGCCGCGCCGTAGAGGATGTTGCGGGCGACGACCGCGGCGGTGCGGTTTTCCGGCGCCTGGAGGAAGGAGCCCTGGGCCCATTCGTTGAAGGCGCCCATCGCGGGCCCGCACCAGACCTGATAGTCGAGCACGCGGTCGGGGACGCCGGCGTTGGCCCAGCGCGAGGCCTGGCCGAGGTAGGAGCGGAAGACGAGCGCGAGCTTGTGCTTGGGCTCTTTCTCGGCGCGAACGACCTGTGAGGGATCCCGCTTGAGGAAGAATTCCCTCGTGGAGGCCCAAACGGCGTCGAGGTTCTCCTTGAACAGGTCCTTCTCGATCGAGGCCCTCACCGCGGCCGGGATGGCCTCGATCGAATCGCTCGACTTCCAGATCTCGTACAGCTTCATGCCCCTCTGGGCGAACATCGTGCCGCGCTTGAGGACCTGCACCTTCACGCCGAGCTCGAACATGTCGGCGGCGGGGGCCATGATGCAGTCCGCCTGGCCGGCGGCGGCGAGCATGGCGCGGACCTTGTCGCTCGAGCCGGACTCGACGCAGGCCTGGTTGACCGAGCCGGTCATGACGTAGGCCGCGCCCATCATGTAGGCCGCGGCCGCGGCGTCGGGGGTGGCGATGCCGCCGGCGGCGCCGACGCGGGCGGGGCTCTTGAACTTGAAGCGGGCCTGGAGGCGGTCGCGCAGGGCGATCATCGCCGGGAACATCGCGATCAGCGGCCGGTTGTCGGTGTGGCCGCCGCTGTCGGCCTCGACGGTGAGGTCCTGGGCGACCGGGAGCTCGGCGGCGAGCGCCGCCTGCTCGGCGGTGATGAGGCCGGAGGCGGCCATCTCGCGCAGGAGGGTCTCCCCCGCCGGAGAGAGGAACTTCGCGGCGACCTCGACGCGGGAGACCTTGGCGACGACCTTGTTCGGGGCGCTCACGCGGCCGTCGGCGCCGCGCGCGATCCCGTGGAGGCGGTAGCGCACGATCGCGGGCGTGAGGTCCATGAACGCCGAGGCCTCGACGAGGCGCACGCCGCGGCGGAGATACAGGTCGCAGACGGCGTTCTCGAGGTCGGTCTCGCTCGGGCTGTGGATGAGGTTGAAGCCGCGGGGCAGGGCGCCGAGGGACTTGTCGAGGCGGTCGATCGCGGCCTCGACGCGGGCCGGCGGCAGGCCGGCGGCGCCGAAGAAGGAGAGCAGCCCCGCCCGGGCGCCCGCCTCGACGAGGGCCTCCGAGGCGATCCCGTTGGCCATCGCTCCCGTCGCGTAGGCGTAGCGCACGCCGTGCTCCCGCAGGAAGGCGGGGTCGCCGAGCATCTCAGGAAGAAGCGGAGGAGCGGTCGCCGTTCCGACCGCGACCGACGCGCGGAGGTCGCGCAGGCGCGCGCGCAAAGACGCGGTGTCGGAGGGCGCCTGATTCGATTCGAGAGAAGAGGTCAAGTTCGCGCGCGCGGGACGGAGGATGTGACGAGATTATAGCGTTTTTATCGTCATTTTCGCGCGCCGGGGCGTCGACTGTGCTATCCTTTCACCCCGTGGAAGAACTGATCGGACTGCTCAAGAAGGTACACGACGTCAAGGCCATCGTCCAGTGGGGCGGCCTGACGATGATCTCCCTCATCGTCTTCGTCGAGACCGGCCTGTTCGTCGGCTTCTTCCTGCCCGGAGACTCCCTCCTCGTCACGGCGGGCATATTCGCCCGGACCGGGCACCTCTCCCTCGGGACCTTGCTCACCGTCGTGCCCCTGTGCGCCATCATCGGAGACCAGGTCGGCTACATCATCGGACGCAAGGCCGGCGAGGCCCTGTACAGCCGCCCCGACTCGCTCGTCTTCAAGCGCGCCCACCTCAAGCGGGCCCACGATTTCTACGAGAAGTACGGCGTCAAGACCATCGTCATCGCCCGCTTCGTGCCCATCGTGCGCACCTTCGCCCCCGCCGTCGCGGGCGCCGCCCAGATGGACTACAAGACCTTCGTCACCTACAACATCCTCGGAGGCATCCTCTGGGTGTTCTCGACCGTCCTCGGAGGCTACTTCCTGGCCTCGTTGGTCCCCGACATCGACAAGAAGATCCATCACGTGATCGTCGTCGTGGTGATCCTGTCCGTGCTCCCCGGCCTGTACGAGTGGTGGTCGCACAAGCGCGCCGAGCGCGCCTAAGCAACCTTCACCGCCTGACCGTACTTCTCCAGGATCAGGCCGATCGCGGCGGTGCGCGCCTCGGCGGTGATCGGATGGGCCAGGTCGAACCAGCGGTCCGCCGTGGCGCCCTTCCCCTTTTCGGCCGGGAAGACGACGAACGGGTCGTCGTTGCCCGGCTCGGCCTTCTTCAGCACGCGGATGCCCTTGATCACGAAGGCGTCGGCGATCATCAGCTCCGCGAAGGCCATCAGCTTCGTGGGACGGTCAGACGGGTCCTGATACGGCCGCACGCGCGCGTCCAGCTTCGGCAGTTGTTCCATGTTCTCCCCCTTTCTCGCGAGCCGCGTATCCCGCGGCCCACTCTATAGACGATCCAGGGGTCGAAAAAGTTGCATCAACGAGGCGCGAACTCGTTGAACCGGAGCCAGTAGTCCTTCACGGCGGCGGCGAGGGCGGTCAGGTCCTGCGCCGACGAGGGCTTGGTGACGAAGGAGTTGGCCCCGAGGCGGTACGCCTCGGCCACCTCCTCGGGCCAGGTGGACGCCGTCAGCATGATGACCGGGAGGGTCTTGAACCTCTCCTGCTCGCGCAGCCAGGCGAGGATCTCGAGGCCGGATTTGCCGGGCAGCTTGATGTCGAGCAGAACCAGGACCGGCGCCGGGTAGGCGGCCCGGTCGGCGTAGCGTCCCTCGCCCGCGAGGTAATCGCAGGCCTGCTCGCCGTCCGAGACGAACGCCAGCGGGTTCGACACCCCGGCCTTGATCCACGCCTCCCGGAAGAGGAATTGATCGTCGTCGTTGTCCTCGACGATGAGCAGAGTCCGCCGGTCATCGTTCATGGCCCGCCTCCGACAGCTCGATGGTGAAGCGGGTCCCGGTGCAGGGGTCGGAGTCGACGCGGATCGTCCCCCCCAGGCGCTCGACGGCGCGCTTGACGATGGCCAGGCCGATGCCGGAGCCCGCCACGCCGCGGGCGCTCGGCAGGCGGGCGAAGGGCTGGAATATCCTCTCCCAGTGCACGCGAGGGATGCCGGGCCCGTTGTCGGCGACGATCAACGTCAGCTTGCCGGGGGAGGCTCTCTCGGTCCGGACCTCGATCGCGGCCGCCCTGCCGGCCGGGACGAACTTGACCGCGTTCACCAGGAGGTTCGAGACGACCTGGAGCAACAGGGATTCCTGCGCGAGGACGACGCCGAGGGGCCGCGCCACGTCGAGCCGCGCCGACTGGAGGATCGGATACAGCCCCACGACATGGGAGACGACCTTGTCGAGGTCGACGGGAGCGAGCGCGACCTGCTGCCGCGCGATCGCGCTGTAGGACAGGACGTCCCGGATCAGATGGTCGAGGCGGACGGCGGAGGCGCTGATGCGCTGGAGCATCTCCAGGCTCTCGGCATCCGCCTTTTCTTTCAGACGCTCCTGGGCGAAATGCGCGTAGCCCTGTATGGCCCGCAGCGGGGAGCGCAGGTCGTGGGACACGGTGTAGGCGAAGCCCTCGAGGTCCTGCACGGTCCGCCGCAGGTCCTCCTCCGCCTTGCGCACCTCGGTCAGGTCCCGGACGACCTTCCCGTAGCCGACCAAGGTCCCGTCCCGGCCGGTCACGGGGGTCATGACGACGTCGGCCAGGAAGCGGGAGCCGTCCTTTCGGACGCGCCAGGTTTCGACCTGCAGCGAGCCCCGCTCGAGGGCGGCCTTCAGATCGCTCTCGTTCTTCCCGGCGGCGATGTCCTCAGGGGTGTAGAAGGCCGCGATGTTCCGGCCGAGGATCTCCCCGGCGCTGTAACCGAACAGGCGCTCCGCGCCCTCGTTCCACACCGTGACCTTGCCCTCCGGGTCGTGCATGTAGATGGCGTAGCCCTTCACGCTCTGGACGAGAAGACGCAGGCGCTCCTCGCTCTCGCGCAGCCTCTGCTCCACGGCGATGCGGCCGGTCAGGTCGACGACCGAGGTCACGACGAACTTCTCTCCGGCGAGGTCCACGCGGGTCAGGACGATCTCGACCGGGAACTCCCGGCCGTCCTTGCGCCGTCCCACGAGAGGGCGCCCCACGGCCATCGCGCGCTTGCCTCCGGCCTCATGGACGAAGGCGTCTCGAAGGGCGGGATGGCTCGCGCGGAATCGTTCCGGGACAAGGTCCTCGACGCTCCGTCCGGTCAATTCCCCGGGGGCGTACCCGAAGAGCCGGCCGGCCTCGGCGTTCGACACCGCGATCCGCCCGCGAGAATCGACCATCACCATGGCGTTGGCGGCCGATTCGAGCGCGATCCTCAGCTCGTCGTGGCGCTGAGCCTCGGCGAGTTGGAGCTGCGCTTCCTCGGCGCGTTTGCGCTCGCTGAGGTCCCGCACGAAGGCCTGCCAGCGCCCGTCGGGGAGCACGCCGGCGCTGACTTCGACGGGGACGAAGGAGCCGTCGCCCCGCTTGAGCTCCCACTCGCCCACCCGGCTCGCGCCGGTGCGAAGGAAGAACTCCTTATCCTCCGTCAGCCGCGACTCCTGCCCCGGGCGAAGCAGGTCTCCGATCCTCAGGCCGAGGAGCTCCTCGCGCGTGCGGCCGAGCAGGCGGCACGCCTCCTCGTTGACGTCCGTGTAGCGTCCGGAGAGGTCGGCGATGAATATCCCCACGGGTGCGTTCTCGACCACCTCATCGAGCTCCTTCGTCGCCGTCTGCCACGCGAGGGTGACCTTCTTGAGGCGGCCATGCGAGACGCTGAAGATCGCGCCCATCAGGATGAACAGGGCCGCCGGGACGAAGGCGTAGTACCCGTGCTCCGGCCACGACTCCGCGGGAGGCGTGAAGTAGAACTGCCCAAGAAAGGCGGAGACGGCTGTCGCGGCGAGGCCCGCTCCCGTGCCGCCGAGCCGCGAGCTGAAATAGGCCGCCGGGTAGAACAGCGCCCAGGTGAAGTGCGGATAATACTCCGTCTGGACCAGAGCGACCCCGAAGGGGAGCAGCACCGCCGCGACGACGCGCGCGGCCGCGATGAGCGGATGCGGCTCCGGGGTCGGACGGTCCGGCGCCGACGGCGCCCGACCGAATCGGCGCGGCGCGGCCCGGCGGCCGTTGACCCGGTCGGCGAGCCTATGCGGAGGCGACGCCCGCTTTTGCGCGGGCTTGGCGGCCATGCGCAGATGCTAGGACACGCCGGGACCTGAGTCCATGGACCACGCGTGACGCCTTTATGACGGGTCGGCGAGGGCGCGCAGGACGGAGTTGTCGACGAGGGCGGCGCCTTCCTCGGCGTCCTTCAGGACGCCCCGGCGGCGGAGTATCTTGACCGCGGCGCGGGCCCGGTCCGGGGGCAGGTGCGCCGCCGGGATGTAGGAGTCCGCGCCCCCCCACAGGGCGGACAGCTCCGGCACGACCAGGACGCCGTCGCCGCTGAAGCCGGCGTAGGCGAGCAGGTGCAGCAGGACCACGGTCTCGTCGGGGGTGAGCGCGGAGGCGCGCTCGATGAGGCGGGACAGCTCGGCGACCAACGCCGCGCGCAGCTCCGGCGTCAGCCGGGAGAGGTCGTGCCTACGCTGCGACCCACTCATAGGACGAGCGATGGCTGTCGAGCGCGTCGGCGTGCGACACGAAGCGCGCGTAGACGGGATGGCGGCCGATCGTGGCCGAGTCTCCGACGACGATGAGGCAGCGCCGGGCCCGGGTGATCGCCACGTTGAGGCGGCGCATGTCGGAGAGGAAGCCGATCTGGCCCGCCTCGCTCGAGCGCACGAGGCTGAGGATGATCGCCTCCTTCTCGCGGCCCTGGAACCCGTCCACGGAGCCGATCTCGAGGCCGGGCTCGCGGACCATGGTCTTGAGCAGCTTCGCCTGCGCGGTGTAGGGGGTCAGGATGGCGACGTCCTTGGCCTTGAGGCCGGAGCCGAGCAGCTCGTACAGGAGCTTGACGGCCAGCTCGGCCTCGCCCTTGTTCTCGCGGCTCTCGAGCATGTCGTTCCACGCCTCGTCGAACCCGGCGCCGGCGGTATCGACGAAGGTCACCGGGCGGCTCGTGAGGTCGGACGGCGTCACGCCGGGGAGCTCGGAGGCGACGTGCTTGGCGACGGTCTCGTCGGCGATGAGCTTGCCCTCGTAGAACTCCTGCGACGGGAAGCGCATGATGTCCTCGTGCATGCGGTACTGCACGCGCAGCAAGGTCTGCGCCGAGGCGGGCAGGATGTCCTTGAGGCGGTCGAACAAGGTGACCGTCAGGCCGCCCTCGGCGGCCTCCTTGGAGTAGATCGTCGGCGGGAGCTGGTTGGCGTCGCCGGCGAAGATCGCCTTGCGCGCGATGGTCAGCGGCACCCAGGACAGAGGCTCGCTCGCCTGCGAGGCCTCGTCGAGCACGACGAGGTCGAAATCCCCTTTGACGTACCTCTTGGAGATGCCCGCGTGGGTGGCGAGCACCACGTTGGCGCCCGCGACGATGTGACGCGCGATCTCGGACTCGAGGTCGCGCGCCTGACGCCAGAGCTTGCCGACCTCGCGCTCGCGCAGCTGCCGCTCCTCGTAGCCGAGCTGGTTGATGCCGCGGCCGAAGCGCGACTTGCGGTGGATGAGGCGCTCGCGGTACGCGTCGAGCTCCTGGACCTCCTCGTAGGCCGGGTCCTCCTCGATCTGCGCCGCGAGGTTGCCGTGGCGCAGGCTCTCGAGCGTGCGCGCGGGATGCCCCAGGCGGGTGACGCGCAGACCGGTCCCGATCAGCTTCTCGAGGATGTTGTCCACGGCGATGTTCGACGGGGCGGTGGCGAGCACGCGCTCGCCGCGGGCCACGTGCTGGCGGATGATCTCGACGAGGACGGTCGTCTTGCCGGTGCCGGGCGGGCCGTGGACGAGCGCGACGTCCTCGGCGGCCAGGGAGGCCTTCACCGCGGCCTGCTGATACTCGTTGAGGCCGCGGTTGAACCATATGACCTTGGGGACCTTGGTCCGTTCCGGCTGCTGCTCGCCGAGGAAGATCTCCCGCAGGGTGCTCAGCCGGGAGCGCTTCGACTCCGCGACCGTGACCAGCGCCTTGCGCATGCGCTGATAGGTGGCGTCCGAGCCCAGCAGGTCGATCTGGCAGTGGCCGCGGATCTCCTCCTCGGGGGCGGGGCGGTTCATCGCGACGGTCACGCGGTACTCGTCGACCTTGTACAGCGTCCCTTCCACGGACTCGAACTCGTTCTTGGGCGCCAAAGTCAGCAGGACGTTGTCGCCGGCGTTCATCGCGTGGAACGGCGCGAGCTCCTCGCCCTTCGGCGCGCGCGACAAGGTCACCATCGTCAGGCCGCCCATCCCGCCCTCGACGCCGTCGACGACCAGGCCGGAGACCGTCTTGCCGCGCGCCTCGCGCTGGGAGACCGGGAACTTGCGCAGCTCGCGAAGGTTCTCCGCCTTCTCGGCCTCGCGTTCGAGGTCGATCAGCTCCTGGAGTCGTCCGAAGTGTTCCTTGCCGGCCATGGGGACCAAGAGTCTAGCAATTAGGGACCTGTCTTCTTTGATAACATCCCCCTCGTGGCGCTCCCCCAGATCCCGAACCTCCCGCCCCCCGTCCGGAAGTACCTGCGCCGGCCCAAGGCGAGCTCGGGCGACTTCACCTGGGACGCCGACGAGTACGTGGCCGGCAACAAGCTCGCGCTGTTCGTTCGCGGCAAGGACCTGTTCTCCGCGATGGGCGAGGCGATCGACGCCGCGAAGGAGTCCGTCAGCCTCGAGACCTACCGCTTCGGCGGCGACGACACCGGCCGCGCGTTCGCCGGGCTGCTGGCGCGCGCGGCCAAGCGCGGCGTGCGGGTAAGGCTGATCTACGACTCGGTCGGCTCCATCGAGCTCGAGCCCGAGACCGAGACCTTGATGCGCAACGCCGGCGTGCAGATCCTCGAGTATCACCCCGTCGCGCCCTGGCGCCCCCGCTGGGCGTGGAACAAGCGCGACCACCGGAAGATCCTCGTCTGCGACGGGCGGACCGGCTTCATCGGCGGGATGAACATCAGCGACGAGCACGCGCCGCTCGAGGAAGGCGGCCTGGACTGGCCCGACGCCCACGCGCGCGTGGAGGGCCCCGCCGCGCACGAGCTCGAGCGCCTGTTCCGCGCGGTATGGCACAAGGAGACCGGGCGCTGGTTCGAGTCCCATCCCGCGGAGCCCGCGACCGGCTCCTCGCCCGTGAGGGTGGTCGGCAACCACGAGCTCCTCAAGCGCTTCGCCATCCGCGAGGCCTACGTCAACGCCCTGCGCGCCGCCCGCACAGAGGTCTCCATCGCCAACTCCTACTTCATCCCCGACTGGCGCGTGCGCCGCTCGCTCGCGCAGGCCGTGCGCCGCGGCGTCGACGTGCGCGTGCTGGTCCCCGGGCATTCGGACATCCGCTCCGCCTGGTACGCGATGCGCGCGACCTACGGATCGCTGCTGACCCGGGGCGTGCGCATCTTCGAGTGGCAGGGGCCGATGATGCACGCGAAGGCCGTGGTCGTGGACGGGCGCTGGTGCGCGGTCGGGTCCTACAACCTCGACCACCGCTCCCTGCAGCACAACCTCGAGGTCAACCTGCAGACCACCGACGCCGCGTTCGCCTTGGAGCTGCGCGCGCGGTTCGAGGCCGGCCTCGGGGGCGCCGTGGAGATCACCCCCTACGGCTGGAGCAAGCGCTCGTGGGCGGAGCGGGCCCTCGAGCAGTTCTTTTCGTCCTTCGACTATTTTTTTTGATAATCTCCCCTCTCTGATGAAGCGGCTCTACCTGATGCGCCACGGACACTCCCCCACGACGATGGAGGCCGGCGTGTCCAAGGACGCCCTTCGCCCCCTCTCGGACCTGGGCCGGGAGAACGCCCGCCGCATGGCCGCGGAGCTCGTCAAGATGGGCTGCACGCCGGGGCTCATCCTGCACTCCCCGCTGCTGCGCGCCGTGCAGACCGCGGCCGAGGTCGCCTCGGTGCTCAAGCCGTCCGGCGGCCGGGAGCTGTTCCCGCCGCTCGACAACACCAAGCCCGCCGAGGAGGTCGAGATCGCGATCGCCGCGCGCGCCGCGTCCGTCGACGAGGTCCTCGCCGTCGGGCATCAGCCGCAGATCGGGGAGATCGCCGCGCTCCTCGCCAAGACCTCCTTCGAGTTCCGCCCCGCCACCATCGTCGCCATCGAGTTCGCCCCCGAGGCGCGCGTGCTGTGGGCGATGA
>Ga0255338_1002741_pt1 | contig 23956 bp, 16 predicted proteins | sample MeOH1_35cm_T4_19_FD_203715 | JGI IMG/M metagenome (GOLD analysis project Ga0255338, IMG submission 203715) | Sandy soil microbial communities from University of British Columbia, Vancouver, Canada - MeOH1_35cm_T4_195 | ecosystem: Engineered > Artificial ecosystem > Sand microcosm > Unclassified ...
CAAAGGTCAGGGAATCGTGCTGCGGGAGCCCTCGGTGGTCGCCATCGACCGCGAGACGCGCCGCGTGCTCGCCATCGGCGCGGAGGCCAAGCGCATGCTCGGCCGCACGCCCGCGTCGATCATCGCGGTCCGGCCGCTTCGCAACGGCGTCATCGCCGACTTCGAAGTGACGCAGGAGATGATCAAGTACTTCATCCGCAAGGTGCACAACCGCCGCTCGTTGCTGCATCCCCGCGTCGTCATCGGCATCCCCTCGGGCATCACCGAGGTCGAGCGCCGCGCCGTGCAGGAGTCGGCCGAGCAGGCCGGCGCCCGTCGCGTGTATCTCATCGAAGAGCCCATGGCCGCCGCGATCGGCGCCGATCTTCCCATTTCCGAGCCCCACGGCAATTTCATCGTCGACATCGGCGGCGGCACGACGGAAGCCGCGGTCATCTCTCTCGGCGGTCTCGTGGTCTCCAAATCTTTGGATATCGCCGGCGACGAGATGGACGAAGCCGTCATCATGCATTTCAGACGCAAGTACAACCTCCTGATCGGCGAGACGACCGCCGAAGAGGTCAAGATCCAGATCGGATCGGTCTTCCCGCTGAAGGAAGAGAAGACCATGGAAGTGAAGGGCCGGGATCAGGCCACCGGCTTGCCGAAGACGGTCTTGATCACGTCGGAAGAGGTGCGCCAGTCGCTCATGGAGCCGGTGCAGCTCATCCTCGACGTGATCAAGAACACGCTGGAGGAGACTCCGGCGGAATTGGCTGCGGATTTGGTGGACCGGGGCATCATGCTCGCGGGCGGCGGATCCTTGCTGAGAGGTCTTCCCGACCTCATCCGGCAGGAGACCGAGCTGCCCGTGCATCGCGCCGCGGACCCCTTGAGCTGCGTTGCGCTCGGGACGGGGAAGTTCCTGGAAGAGCTCGATCATATCGACGATCGGCGCCCGGACTTCGTCACGTCCTATCGAGACCGCTCGTAAGAGCGGTCGTCCCCGGCCGAAAAACCGTCCATCGTGACGTGCCGAACCTCCGGGCCTAGGCCTTAGCCTAGGGCTCGGTCACATGCAACGCGAAACGCGTATCGCCAACATCGTGCTGGGCGCCTTATCGGCGCTCTCGCTCCTGTTTCTGTCCCTGCCCTTGTCGACGCCGGTGCGTTCGTTCAAGGCCGGGGCGGGGTATCTCTTCGACCCCCTCGCCTATCACGGCGAGGCGGGCTATCAGCGCATCTCCGGCCTGCCCGCCCGCGTCGGCCAGCTGCTCCGGGCCGACATCGAGAACGAGAGCCTGCGCGCGGAGCTGCGGAGGGGGGAGTGGCTGTCGACGACCGTCTCCGCTCTCTCCCTCGAGAACGAGCGCCTGCGCCGCGCCCTCGTGCTGAAGGCCCCGGCGGGCCGCTACCCCGCCTGGGTCCACGTCATGGAGCGCGACCCGATACACTGGTACCGCAGCCTCGTCGTCGACGCCGGCTCCGACCGCGGCGTCGCCCTCAACGACCCCGTCCTCGGGCCGCGCGACGGCCGCCTCGTGGCCGTGGGTCGGGTCGTCGACGTGCGCCCGAACATGTCGACGGTGCTTCTGCTCACCGACGAGCTCTCCGCGGCGGCCGCCTACCTGTCCTCCGGGACCTTGGAGGGCCTCGTGCAGGGCCAGGACGGTCCGCGCCTGCGCATGAACTATCTCAACGCGGAGGCGGGGCTGTCCGAGGGCGACTCGGTCTACACCTCGCCGACGAGCGCGACCTTCCCGCCGGACGTGCTCATCGGCCGCGTCGCGCGCGTCAACCCCCGCGACCCCTTCCTCACCTTCCAGTCCGTCGAGGTCACGCCCGCCGCCGACGCCTCCTCGCTCCAGGAGCTGATGATCCTTCGCGCGAAGCCCCTCGAGGGCGAGGGCAAGCCGCCGGTCTACGTGCCGCCGCCCGCGCCCGTCGCGCCCGCGCCGGTCGCTCCCGTCGCCGCTCCCGCTGCCGCCGCCGCTCCGGCCGTCGCGCCGGCGGCCGCGGCGGTCTCCACGACGACGGCCCCGCGCCCCCGCCGCCGCAAGGCTCCCGCCGTCGCGCCGTCGTCCGCGCCGGCCCCGTCCGAGGCGGCCTTCGAGGCCGTCGATCCCGAGGAGCCAAGATGATCGGCTTCCTGCGCGGCGTCCTCGTCTTCTTCGGCGCCATGTTCCTGCAGTGGTGGTGGAACACGCACCTCGCCTATTGGGGCGCGGCGCCGCAGTTCCTTCTCGTGCTGACCATCCTCCTCGCCGCGCGCCGCGGGCCGGTACTGGGCATGCTGGCGGGCTTCGGCTGGGGCTTGTACCTCGACGTCGCGCGCGCCGAGCTGTTCGGCGCCAGCGCCCTCATCCTCACCTTGGCCGCGTATTTCGTCGGAGTCGCCCGCCGCCAGATCGACCTGCGCGCCCTTGGGCCCCTCGCCGCGACCACCTTCCTGTTCACGTGGGGCGCCTTCGTCGCGCTCGGCCTGCTCGGCCTGGTCTTCACGAAGAGCTTCGAGTGGAGCGGCTGGATCGCCGTGGCCGCGACCCCGTTCCTCAACGTCGTCGCGGCGACGGTCTTCGCCTTGGTCTGGGACGCGAGGGACGACAGATGAGCCGGGGAGGCGCCGTGCCTCAGGAGAGGCTGGAGATCCTCTGGTACTGCATCGCGGCGGCCGGCCTCGTGCTGGGGCTGCGCCTGGCGCAGATGCAGCTCGTCCAGGCCGCCGAGTGGCGCCAGGCCGCCGAGCGCAACCGCTCGCAGATGATCCATCAGAACGCCCCGCGCGGCCGGATCTACGACCGCAACGGCGTTCCGGTGGCCACCAACGCGCCCGCGTTCTCCCTGATCTTCCTGCCGGGCAAGGACCGCCGCCGCCAGGACCTCAAGCCGCTGGCCGACGAGCTCGCGCGCCAGCTCGACCGCGATCCCGAGACCCTGCTCGAGTCCCTCGAGCAGGCCGTGCGCGAGGAGAGCGCCGTGCGCCTCGCCGAGAACCTCCCCACGCAGACGATGTTCCGGCTGTCCGAGCTGAAGACCATCTATCCCGGCGTCGACCTCATCGTCGAGGCGCGGCGCTACTACCCGTTCGGGCGCTTCGCCAGCCACCTCATCGGCTACATGGGCAAGATGGGCCAGAAGGAATGGCGCGAGCGCAAGCCGAAGGGCTACCGCGTGGATTCCCGCACCGGCCGGCTGGGCCTCGAGCGGATCTTCGAGGACGAGCTGCGCGGCCGCGACGGAGGCCTGCGCATGGAGGTCGACGCGCAGGGACGCCTCAAGCGCATCATCGACAAGATCCCGTTCGAGGCGGGCAGCAACGTCCACCTGACGATCGACTCCGCCGTCCAGCGCGCGGCGGACGAGGGCCTGCGCGGGACCTCGACGGGCCGCGGCGGAGCGGTCGCCATCGACCCGCGCAACGGCGACCTGCTCGCGATGAGCTCCCAGCCGGATTTCGACCCCAACGCCTTCCTCTCCACCGACCCCGGCGAGGTGCAGAGCACCGTCGTCGGCCTGACCGAGTTCAACAACGCGATCTCCGGGGCCTATCCCCCGGGCTCGACGTTCAAGCCGATCGTGGGGCTGGCGGCGCTCAGCGAGGGCCGGGTCAAGCCGGATGACTCGGTGTTCTGCCCCGGCCACTTCGAGATCGGCGGGCGCACCTTCCTCTGCTGGGAGCACAAGGGCCACAAACGCGTGTCCTGGCTCATGGGCCTGGCCCTGTCCTGCGACGTCTATTTCTACACGACCGGCCTCAAGGTCGGCGGCGCGGCCATCGAGCGCTTCGCGCGCGACTTCGGCCTCGGCACGCCGACCAAGATCCCGCTCAAGTTCGAGAAGGGCGGCCATCTGTTCGGGCCGGAGACGCGCAAGAAGGCGGGCAAGAGCTGGTACGACGGCGACACGCTCAACCTCGCCATCGGCCAGGGCGAGCTGACCGTCACGCCCCTGCAGATGGCGATCGCCACCGGCGCCCTGGCCAACCGAGGCAACGTGTGGCGCCCGCGCTACATACAGAAGATCGTGTACGCCGACGGCCGCCCCGACTCCGTGATGAACACCGAGCTGCGCCAGGTCGTGGCGGCCAAGAAGGAGGCCTGGGACGAGGTCCAGCACGCGATGGAGGTCGTCGTCTCCTCCGGCACCGGCGGCGGGGCGCGCATCCCCGGCCTGGTCGTGGCCGGCAAGACGGGAACCGCGCAGAACCCCCACGGCGAGGACCACGCCTGGTTCATCGTCTACGCGGCCAAGCCCGGCGAGCCCGCTTCCATCGCGATCTCCGTCCTCGTCGAGAACGGCGGCCACGGCGGCTCGACGGCCGCGCCCGTGGCCCGCAAGATGATACTGGCCCACTTCGGCATGAAGGATCCCAACGCCCCGCGCGCGGCCGCGCCCATCGCCGCGCCCGTGCCGGCCCCCGTGCCGATGCCGCTCCCCATCCCCGGGAGGACGCGCTGATGACGATGGCCCGCGCCGTGCGCGTGCAGTCCGGCCTGTCCGGCCGCGTCGACTGGACCTACATCGCCGCCGTGGCCGGGCTCATCATCGCCGGCTCGCTGGCGATGCTGTCGGCCGCGAGCACGACGAGCATGTACTCGGCGATCCTGCAGAAGCACTTCATCGCGCTGACCCTCGGCATCACCTTGTTCACGCTCACGCTCGCCTTCAACTACCAGGTGTTCCAGGACCAGAGCAAGTTCGTCTACGCCTTCGCGATCCTCATCGTCGCGGCGACCTTGATCCTGGGCAAGATCTCTCGCGGCCAGCGCTCCTGGATCCATCTGTTCGGCTTCAGCTTCCAGCCGGCGGAGATGGCGCGGACCCTGGTCATCCTGGCCCTCGCCGATTTCCTGGACCGGCGCGCGCGCAAGATCGGGGACATCTCCACGATCCTCGTCGGCCTGGCCCTCTGCGGCCCCGTGATGGTCCTCGTGCTCAAGCAGCCCGACTTCTCGACGACCTTGACCTTCGTGCCCGCGATCTTCGGCATGATGTTCGCCGCGGGGGCGGACCTGTTCCAGCTCGGCGCGATCTTCGGCTTCGGCGGGGTCGCGATCTCGGTGCCGCTGATCTACACGATCTGCCAGGTGCGCTATCCGCTCGCCTCGCCGACGACCTTGCCGGGGATGATCCTCGCGACCTCGCGCATGGGCTGGGCGACCCTGGCCGCGATCGGCATCTTCTGCGCGATCGGGTTCCTGGCCTGGCGCGTGGCGAGCTGGATGCGCGTGCAGGTCAAGCCCGCGGCCTTCGCGGCGATCCCGATCCTGCTCTCGGCGGCCCTGCTCTCGGGCATCCTCGTGCACCGCCAGCTCAAGGGCTACCAGCGCAACCGCTTCGTCTCGTGGATCGCCCCGCAGAGCGACGTGCAGGGGGCGTCGTACAACGTCATCCAGTCCCAGATCGCGCTGGGCTCGGGGGGGATGTGGGGCAAGGGCCTGTTCTCGGGGACCCAGTCCCAGCTCGGCTTCCTGCCCGAGCGCCACACCGATTTCGTCTTCGCCAACGTCGGCGAGGAGATGGGCTTCTGGGGGACGTCGTTGATCCTCGGTCTGTATATGGTCCTTCTGTGGCGGATCGTGGCGGCCGCGCGGCAGGCGCGCGACCGCTACGGTTATCTGGTGTGCGCGGGCTTGGCCTCGACGATCGCATTCCAGCTCGTTCTCAACGTCGGCATGTGCGTGGGCCTCATGCCCGTCGCCGGCGTGCCTTTGCCTCTCGTGTCTTATGGCGGCTCGAGCCTCCTCGTCACTCTGTGGACGCTCGGCATCGTCGCCAACATCTACGCGCGCAGGTACGCGCTCCTTTAATCTCCGGAGGACTTGTGTCCAACGATAACGATCAGATCCAGAAGAACGACGCGCCGGTCGAGACGCCGACGCGCGTCGAGCCCGTCCGCGTGCATGACGATTCCACTCCCGGGCCTGTGACGGCGCCGGCGGCTCAGCCCCAGGCGCCGGTCGCCGAGGCCCCCGTTCCCGCGGCGCCGACGCCGGCGCCGGAGCCGGTCCGCTCGGCCCCCGCGCGCGAGGACCTTTACCCGAGAGCTGACGGTCCTGTGGAAGCCGACCGCGACATCCCTCAAGCCTCCGAAGCCGCCGATGACGCGGACGACGACGCCGAGGGAGTCGAGGACGAGGGTCCCGAGGTCTCCGTGGAGATCCCTCTCACGGGCGTCTCCTCCGTCACGCCGCAGGCTCCCGCCGCCGAAGGCGGAGCCCCCGCCTCTCCCTCCGTCCCCGGCGCGCCCAATCCGCAGGGCGCAGAGCCCCGCGAGGGCGGCCGCCGCCGTCGCCGTCGCCGCCGCGGCGGCCGGGGCGGGGACCGCAACGGCCAGAACCCGCAGAACGGCCAGGCCGGCGCGGCGCCTCAGGCGCCGGGCGCGCCCGGACAGACGGGCTCGTCGCCTTCGGCGCCGAACGCCAATCCCCAGGAGCGCCGCGACCAGCCGCAGGGCGGCGGCCGCGACCGTCACGAACGCCACGGCCAGGAGCCGCGCCGCGACCAGGGACGCCGCGACCAGCAGGGACGGCGCGACGAGCGCCGCGACGGCGGACGCGGGGACGGCGGACGCGGGCGCGGCGAGGGCCGCGGCGGCGACCGGCACCGCGACGAGCGGCGCGACGAGCGCCGCGACCGCGGCATGGAGCGCACCAACGCCGGCAAGAGCACGCGCGGCCCGGTCAAGCGCGAGGTGCTGGCGAACACCAGCTTCGAGGAGACCCGCATCGCGATATTGGAGAACGGCCGCCTGGCCGAGCTCCACTGGGAGCGCAAAAGCTCGCAGAACATCGTGGGCAACATCTACAAGGGCACGGTCGAGAACGTGCTCCCCGGCATCTCGTCGGCCTTCGTCAACATCGGCTTCGAGAAGAACGCCTATCTCTACATCTCCGACGTGCTCGGCGACAAGAACGCGCCCATCGACCAGACGCTGAAGAAGGGTCAGACCGTCATGGTCCAGGTCGCGAAGGAAGCGATCAGCACCAAGGGCCCCAAGGTCACGATGGACGTGTCCCTGCCGGGACGCTACCTCGTGTTCACTCCCTACCAGGAGTACGTCGGCATCTCCAAGCACATCGCCGAGCCCGAGGAGAGGACGCGTCTCGAGGGGATCGTCGACAAGCTGGTCAAGCAGCACCTCGGCGGCAAGGGCGTGGTCGTGCGCACCGAGGCGGAGGGCGCGACCGAGGAGGAGCTCGAGCGCGAGGTGAAGTACCTCCAGAACCTCTGGGCCTCCGTTCAGAAGAAGTACGAGGAGCAGCCGTCGCCGGCCATCCTGCACAACGACCTCGGCCTCGCGATGCAGATCGCGCGCGACGTCCTGTCGGACCAGGTTTATGTGTATCTCCTCGACAGCCGGGAATCGCAGAAGCAGGTCATCGACTTCGTCGAGGGCTTCGCCCCGGAGCTCAAGGACCGCATCAAGCTGTACGAGGCCAAGACGCCGATCTTCAAGGCGTTCAACATCGAGAAGCAGATCGAGACCATCCGCGAGACGAAGGTATCCTTGCCCAACGGCGGCTCGATCGTGATCCAGGAGGCCGAGTCGCTGTGCGCGATCGACGTCAACACCGGCCGCTTCACGGGCTCGAAGTCGCAGGAAGAGACGGTGACGGCGACGAACATCGAGGCGGCGACGTTGGTGGCGAACCAGATCCGCCTGCGCAACATCGGCGGCATTATAGTGGTCGACTTTATCGATATGCGCAAGGCCTCCAACCGCGCGAAGGTCATGGAGGCGTTCGCCGACGCGTGCCGGGGAGACCGGGCCAAGATCCGCATCCTGCCCATCACGAGGCTCGGCCTCATCGAGCTCACGCGCGAGCGCAAGCGCATGTCCACCGCCGCTCAGCTCACCACCGAGTGCCCGCAGTGCCGGGCGTCGGGGCGCGTGCTGTCGGTGGAGACCTTGCGCATCAAGATCCAGCGCGAGATCTTCGAGATGACCGGAGGGCGCCCCGGCGGCTCGATCAAGGTCTCGCTGCATCCGTCGGTCGCGGATTCGTTCCGCTCCCAGCAGCCCATCATCGAGAAGAACGTCCAGCGCGCGGTGCGCATCCAATCCGATCCGAACCTGATGTGGGAGGACTATCACATCGTCCTCGAATAGAAGAATGAAGACCATCGTCCTCCTGACGGCGGCTCTGTGGATCCTCTCGGCCGCGCCCCTCCGGGCGCGCGCCGAGGGGATCGCCGTCGTCGTCGCCGGCAAGGCCCAGGAGGCCGCGGAGTCCTACCGGGCGGGGGGCAAGGTCTACATCGACGCCAAGCGCGTCGGGGCGATGTACGGGGGCCAGGTCTATTGGTACGCCGTCTCCGGGCGCGTCCAGCTGAGCCTGCGCGGGCGGACCTTGCAGCTCGTCGCCGGCTCGGACAAGGCTCTGGCCGGGGACCGCGAGCTGAAGATGAAGGATCCCGTCATCGTCCGCGCCTCGCGCGCCTTCGTCCCGCTCTCGTTCCTGACGGGGACGGAGTTCGCGTCGTGGAGCGGGCATCAGACCCGCTACGATGAGCGGACGAAGACCCTGCTCGTCGAGAAGTCCGGGACCGTCGGCTCTCCGCGGGCGTTCTCCTACAAGGGGCACACCCGGATCACGCTCGAGCTGGCGCCCGGCGCCTCTTACCGCGCGACCGCGCGCGGCACCGGCGGGGTGGACCTCGTCGTGGACTTCGGCGTCGCCGAGGGCGACGACAAGGCCAGCGTCGACGACGGGATCGTCGAGTCCTACACGCTCAAGCAGGAGGCCAAGCTCGTGCGCCTCTCCGTGAGCTTCGCGGAGACCGGCCAGCGCTGGCGCGCCTCGGAGCTGTCCGACCCCCGCCGCGCGGTCCTCGACGTCTACGCTCCCGGGGCGGCGCTCCCCGAGCAGCCCGCCGCCGCGGCGGAGGAGGCTCCCAAGGAGCCCCCGAAGGCCGTCGTCGCCGCTCCCGCGGCCCCGGCCCCCGCGGCGAAGCCCGCCGCGAAGGACAAGGCTGAGGAGCCGAAGGCGGCGCCCAAGCGCCGCCGTCTGATCGTCATCGACCCCGGCCATGGCGGCAAGGACCCCGGGGCCACGGGCGTGCGCGGCACGCGCGAGAAGGACGTGAACCTCGCCGCGGCCCTGGAGCTCTCCCGCGTCCTCAAGGAGCGCGGCGACTTCGACGTGCACCTGACGCGCGAGGAGGATGTGTTCCTGCCGCTGTCCGAGCGCTCGGAGATCGCCAACGCGAAAAACGCCGACCTGTTCGTCTCCCTGCACTGCAACGCGGCCGGCAACAAGCGGGAGAGCGGCTTCGAGGTCTACTCGGTGTCCGAGACCGCGTCCGATCCCGCGGCCGAGGCGCTGGCGGCCTCGGAGAACGCCGTCCTCGAGCTCGAGGGCAAGAACCCCCAGGACGAGATGGCGAAGATGATCCTCCTGGCGATGACGAAGACCGAGATGATCAACGAGTCGGTCGCGTTCGCCGCCCTCTCCGCGAAATCCATCGGCCGGCGCGTCGACATCGAGGCGCGCGGCGCCAAGCAGGCGGGCTTCTACGTCCTGCGCGGCACGCACGCCCCGGCCATACTCGTCGAGATGGCCTTCGTCAGCCACGCGAAGGACGAGGCGAAGCTCACCTCCCGGCGCTTCCGGCGCACGATGGCCGAGGGCGTGGCGGCTGGCATCGCGGAGTACGCGAAGCGTCAGGGGTGGCTCGAATGAGCAAGCGCGCTCCGATCGGCGTGTTCGACTCCGGCCTAGGCGGCCTGACCGTGTTCAAGGTCCTCGCCCGGCGCATGCCCGAGGAGTCACTGATCTACTTCGGCGACACCGCGCACGTCCCCTACGGCTCGAAGTCGCCCGAGGCGATCGCGCGGTACTCGAGCGAGGTCGCCCGCTTCCTCGCCAAGCGCGGCATCAAGCTCCTCGTCGTCGCCTGCAACACCTCCTCGGCCTGGGCTTTGCCGGCCATACGAAAGGCCGTGAAGGTCCCCGTCATCGGCGTCATCGAGCCCGGCGCGCGCGGCGCGCTCGGCGTCTCGCGCGGCGGGCGCATCGGCATCATCGGCACCGAGGCGACGGTGAAGTCCGGCGCCTACGAGAGGGCCATCCGGGCGCTCAAGAAGGGCGCGCGCACCGCGGCGGCCGCGTGCCCCCTGTTCGTGCCGCTCGTCGAGGAAGGCTGGTGGAGCGGGGAGGTCGTCGAGTCGGTGGCCCGCAGGTACCTGGCCCCGCTCAAGAAGGCGCGCGTCGACACCGTGATCCTCGGCTGCACGCACTACCCGTACCTCAAGCCCGTCCTGGCCCGCGCGCTCGGCTCGCGCGTGCGGCTCATCGACTCGGCGGAGGAGACCGCGCGGGAGACGGAGATGATACTCTGCGACCTCGGACTGCGCGCCCCGCGGGGCGGGCGCGGACGCCGCGAGTTCTACGCGTCCGACGCCCCGGAGCGCTTCAAGCATCTCGCCCGCCGCATGCTCGGGGCCGGCGTCGCCAAGGTCGGCCTGCACCGGTTCGACTCATGAAAGACATGATCACTTTGACGGGATTGGCGAAGGTCCGCATGGACGCGGGCTTCTCCCGCGTCGGGCGGAAGCTGTCCTCGTCCGACCCGGCCGACCGCGCACTGATGATCATGGCCGCGCGCGCGATCGCCCAGGGCAACGCCGTCATGGCGCTCAGCGAGCGCGGGCTCGCCAACGAGGCCTTGCCGATCCTGCGCGGAATCGCGGAGATTTCCATGATGATGCGCTGGGTCGCCGAGAAGGAATCGACCGCGCGCGCCGTCGCCGCCTTGGCCGAGCTCCAGGACCCCGATTGGGAGACGCACTGGCCGAGCGCGCGCCTGCGCGAGCGGGCCGAGGCCTACGCGGTCCCCGGGGAAGCCGTCGAGGCCGTGCTCGGCTCCGTCGCCGACTTCGCCCGCGGCTCGGCCCAGGGCCTGCCCTGGGGCCACGTGTTCTCAGACGCGACGCGGCCCGGACGGCGGGCCGAGGAAGTGCTGCCGGCGGCGGCGGTGTTCCTGGGGCACGCGCTGAAAGCGCTCGATCTGAGATGGGCCGGGGAGTTCCCCGGGGCGGAAGAGATGTGGACGGGCGCTAAGATTTCGAGAGGATAATAGAGATGATGAACGAAGAGACGACGGGACAAGGCGGCGCGGCGGGGTCTAACCCTCCGGCCGGAGGCAGCGGCGACCAGCCGCCCCGTCAGCAGAACCCGCAGGGCGGCGGGGGAACCGGAGGTTCCCAGCATGGCGGAGGCCAGCAAGGACAGCCCGGAGGCGGAGGCGACGGCCAGGGACGGCGCCGGCGGCGTCGCCGCGGCGGACGCGGCCGCAGCGGCGGCCAGGGCGGGGGACAGCAGCAGCACGGCGGCGGCCAGCAGCAGCACGGCCAGCGCCAGGGCGGCCAGCACTACGGCGGCGGCAATCGCCAGCAGCAGAACGGCGGCGGCCCCCGGCCTCCCCAGATCCCGCAGGCTCCCGTGCGCACCGACGTCGAGCAGCGCTTCTCGGCGCTGACGCCCGTCGACCCCTACCAGTGGTTCCAGCTCGAGAAGGGCTCCACCGACCCGTCCATGCGCGCGCTCGACCTGCTGGCTCCCATCGGCAAGGGCACCCGCGGCCTCATCGTGGCACCCCCCAAGGCCGGCAAGACGACCTTCCTCAAGCAGGTGTCCAACGCCATCCACGAGATCGACCCGAAGGTGCGCCAGTACTGCCTGCTCGTCGATGAACGCCCCGAGGAGGTGACGGACTTCAAGCGCTCCGTCCCCGCCGAGGTGTGGGCGTCCTCGTCGGACCAGAGCTACCAGCAGCACAAGAAGATCGCCGAGGACCTGTTCCGCACGGCGCTCGAGAAGGTCGTCGAGGGCGAGGACGTCTTCATCCTGCTCGACTCCCTCACGCGCCTCGCGCGCGTGTACAACCAGTTCGCGACCGGGTCCCGGACGATGTCCGGCGGCCTCGACTCGCGCGCGATGGAGATCCCGCGCCGCTTCTTCGGCGCGGCGCGCAAGCTCGAGGGCGCGGGCTCGCTGACCATACTGGCGACCATCCTCGTGGACACCGGGTCGAAGATGGACGACATCATCTTCCAGGAGTTCAAGGGGACGGGCAACATGGAGCTGGTGCTGTACCGCCAGGCCGCCGAGCAGCGCATCTTCCCGGCCCTCAAGGTCCGCGACAGCGGCACCCGCAAGGAGGAGAAGCTGTTCACCCCGGAGTACCTCGAGGGCGTCTACAAGCTGCGCCGCCTCGTGGCGGGCATGGGCGACATCGAGGCCATCAAGGCCCTGACCGAGATGATGCGCGTGCACAAGACCAACAAGGCGCTGCTGGAGTCCCTGAAATGAGCGACCGCAAGATCACGCCGGTCATCACGGCGAAGGCGCCCGGAGCGATCGGGCCGTACTCGCAAGGCGTCTCCGCCGGCGACATGGTCTTCGTCTCGGGGCAGACGCCGCTGCGGCCCGACGGCTCCATCGTGAACGGGAGCGTGGCGGAGCAGACCGAGCAGTGCCTCAAGAACGTGCTCGAGGTCCTGCTCGCCGCCGGCCTGACCATGGACGCCGTGGTCAAGACGACGGTGTACATGACCGACCTCGGGAAGTTCGCCGAGATGAACGAGGTCTACGCGAAGCACTTCCGCGCGCCGTTCCCGGCGCGGGCGACGGTCCAGGTGTCGGCCCTCCCCAAGAAGGTCGACGTCGAGATCGACGCGGTCGCGGTCAGGCCCTAGGGCCGCATGCTCCCCCGGGCCCTCGCCGCGGCGGCGCTGGCGCTGCTCATCAGCGGCGACGTCGCGCGCCTGGGCTGGGACGCGGTCGGGCCGTGGCATCTCGTCTTCCCGTACCTGTGGCTGTTCCTGCTCCTCGAGGCGAGCCGCGCGCGGCGCCGCATCGAGGACGGGGAGGTGTTCCTGGCGGGAGCCGCGATGGCGATGCTCTACGGGGGCGTGTACGCCAAGGACCTGCAGTACGGCCCGCATCCCTTCGGCGTCGACTGGCTCGGCACCCTCTGCGCGCTCTTCGACGGGGGGATGACCGCGGTCCTGGCCTACCACGCCGCGGACCGCATCAGGCCCCGCGGCGACGGTGAGCCCGCGGAGATGGGCATGCTCGCCATCATCTTCCTCGTCTTCTCCCTCGGCGCGGCCGCGGCCGTCTACGGCGTGAAGACCGCGCTCAACTTCTACCGCGCCGACCGCATGCTGGGCGACTCCTGGCTCGTCGCCGACATCCTCTTCGCCGCCGCCGCCTGGTTCCTGGCCCGCCGCGCGTGGACGCGCACCGAGGAGGACGCGGAAGCGGGCCGCGAGCCGTGGGTCTGGGCGCTGGCCGCGTTCGCCGTCTGGCTTCCCGGCGCGCGCCTCATCGCCCGCGCCTGCATGGCCGTCGAGCTTCCCGGCGTGCTGCTGTACTTCTTCGTCGGCTCCTGGACCGCCTCCGCGGCCTGGCTGTTCTGGCGGCTGTGGAAGGAGCGGGGCCACGGCGACCTGTTCGCCGTGTCGGGCTCCCGCCCCGCCTTGGCGTCCGGCCTGTGGCGCGCGGGGGGAGCCATCATCCTCGCCCTGTGGCTCGGCGCCGACCTCAACGACGCGAGCGCCGCCGGCCTCTTCTCCGCCCTCATCGACTGGCCCACCCGCGCGCTGTTCGCGTGGGCCTTCCTCACCTCGCGGCTCAAGGTCTGATCCCGTCTCGCTGACCCGGCCTGACAATCCCTGACCGTCCCTGTCTGGCGCGGGCCTCTTTCCGGGATTACATTGATGACATGACCTCTCTCAAGCGCGTCAGCGCCCTGATCATCGACGACGATCCCGAGGCGGTGCTCCTGATGGGCATGCGCCTCAACGAGGCCTGCGCGGCGGACCAGCGCTTCGTCCTGGAGGGCGCCGAGACCCTTCACGCGGGCCTCGCGGAGATCGCGCGCGGGGATTACGACGTGATCCTCCTCGATCTCACCTTGCCGGACAGCCGCGGCCTGGACACGGTCAAGGCCGTGATACCGAAGGCGGGAGGGATCCCGATCGTGGTGCTGACCGCCCTCGAGGACGAGGCCGTCGGCCTCGAGGCGATCGCTCTGGGCGCGCAGGACTTCCTCAACAAGGACCGCCTCAACATGACCTTGCTGGGCCGCGCCGTCCGGTTCGCCATCGAGCGTTCCGCCTTGATGCGCGAACTGCGGGAGCTCGAGAAGCTGCGCGCCGAGGTGCGCGAGCGGCGCAAGACCGATCAGTTCAAGGACCGCCTGCTCGGCGCCGTCTCGCACGAGCTGCGCTCCCCGCTGACCGTGGCGCAGGCGGCCGTCGCCAACCTCGCCGAGGGGCTGGTCGGACCGCTGACCGCCGGGCAGGCCGAGCTCGTGGACATGGCGAGCCGCAACCTCGACCGCCTGGGTCGCCTGGTCATGAACGCGCTCGACTACTCGCGCCTCGATTCGGGGCGCGCGAGCCTGGAGTTCCGGCGCGTCGACGCCCGGCGCCTGATCACGGAGCTGGCCTCGGATTGGAAGCGCTCGCGGCCCAAGCCTTTGCGCGTCGAGGTGGAGATGGAGGAGGGCCTTCCGCCGGTGCGAGCCGACGTGGACCACTTCGCCCAATTGCTCAGCAACCTGCTCGACAACGCCGGTCGCCACGCGGCGGGGAGGGTGCGCGTCTCGGCCCGCGGCGAGGGCGGGATGGTGCGGGTCACCGTCGAGGACGACGGCCCGGGCGTGCCCAGCGGCCGCGCCGAGGAGATCTTCGCGCCGTACATGCAGCTCGTCCGCGGCAAGGGCGAGGGATACAAGGGCACGGGCCTCGGCCTGGCCATCTGCCGGGAGATCGCGGCGCTCAGCGGGGGCCGTATCTGGCTCGACGAGGCCGCGGAGCAGGGCGCCCGGTTCCATTTCGAGCTCCCGCGCTGGACCGCCGCGACGGCGGCGGCGGCGAAGTGATCCGCGTCCTCAGCGTCGAGGACGACCGCGACCTCCAGCGCCTGCTCGCGCTGGCCTTGGCCGGCGGCGAGTTCGAGGCGCATTTCGCCTACACGGGCCCCGAGGGCTACGACGCGGCCGTGGCGCTCAAGCCCGGCATCATCCTCTGCGACCTGATGCTGCCCGGCTACGGGGGGCAGGAGCTGATCCGCAAGCTCAAGGAGACGCCGCGGACGCGGGACATCCCCATCGTGGTCGTCACCGCGTACTACGACTCGGCGTCCTTGGTGGAATCCGAGATCCGCAAGCTCGGGGTCATCGAGTACGTGCGCAAGCCCGTCCGCTGCGGGGACCTGCTCCTGCTCCTGCGCCGGATCGCCGCGGGCCTGCCTAAGCCTTCAGCGCCGAAGCCAGAGGGCCGTCCGGCGCCGTGACCGTCTCCGCGCCTAGGAAGCGCGCCAGCGAGCGCAGCGCCCCCGCCGTCCCGGCCAGAGCGGCGTCGCCGGGCTTGCCGGCGAAATGAACGGCTCGGACCTCGAGAACCTTCGCCTCGCGGTGGTTCTTGGGGTCGAGGCGGCCGATGAGGCGGCCGTCGTGGAGGATCGGCAGCGAGTAATAGCCGTGCACGCGCTTGGCCGCCGGGACGTACACCTCGATCTTGTAGTCGAAGCCGAACAGGGCCTTGGCGCGGCCCCGGTGCCACAGCAAGGAGTCGAACGGGGAGATCAAGGTCGTGCCGCGGGGAGCCGGGGGAGACTCGAGCGCGGGCAGGTCTTCGGCCAGCGCGTACCAGCGCCCGGCCAGGCCTTCGACGGAAAGCTCGACGGCTTCTCCGCTGATGAGCATCCCCTCGAGCGCGCGGCGCCGCTCGGCGGCGTCGAGCTTGGGGAAGGTCATGTAGCGGGGCAGGTCGGCCTCGGCGGAAGCGCCCAGCGCGCGCATGGTCTTGCGCAGGTGCCAGCGGGGGAACTCCGCCCTTGGCAGCGGCTCGACCGGCTTTAAAACGCGCTCGGCCAGGTCGTAGCGCTTTTGAAAATGGCGCCGGGAGTGGACGGCGAGGCGGCCCGTCATCCAGAGATAGTGCAGCGCGTGATGCGCGGGCTTCCAGTCCCACCAGCCCGCGGACTTTCCCTGAGCGGCCGGGCGCTCGAAATCCGAGGTGGAGAGGGGGCCGCGGTCCTTTATCTCGCCCTCGACGCGGCGCAGGACGCGGGGGTTCGCCTTGAGCCAGGTGGACCAGCCGGTGTGGCGGCGGCGGTAATCGGCCATCGCGCGGGACCAGGCCGGGCGGTCCGCGTCGGCGATGAGGCAGGCCGCGTGGGACCAGTACTCGAACAGGGCGCGGTCCTCGTAGACCAGGCGGTCGAGCGCCGCGGGGTCGTAGGGGCCGAAGCGGCTCCACACGGTCAGCTCGTGGGCGCGGGCGGCGACGTTGATGGAGTCGAGCTGAAGTCCCCCGGCGTCGGCGACGAAGCGGGCGAGGGTCTCGGCGTTGAGCTCCCGGGTCCCGGGACGGTCTAGGTGCTGCCGGCTCAGGAACAGCCGCGCGGCCGCCTCGAGGGGGATCGTCCTCATCGGTCCCGGTCGAGGATCTCGCGCACCATGGCCGGTATCCGGTCGAGCGTGAACGGCTTGGCGAGGAACGGGTGCTTGCCGGCGAGGATGGCCTCCTCGGCCTGGCCCGTCGCGTGGCCGCTGATGAACAGGACCTTGAAGCCCGGCTCCTTGGCGGCGATGCGCGCGTACACCTCGTCGCCCTTGAGACGGGGCATGACCACGTCGAGCACGGCCATCGCCACCTTGCCGGCGTTCTCGGTGTACAGCCCCCAAGCCTCCTCGCCGTCCGCGGCGACGAGCAGGCGGTAGCCCAAAGGCTCGAGGACGCGCGCGATGATCCCGCGCACGGCCTCGTCGTCGTCGGCGAGCAGTATGGTCTCGGTGCCGCGCGCGGGCGCGGGGGCGGCCGCGGGGACGGGGGTCGGCGCGGGCACGCGCTTCGTCACGGGCAGGTAGAGCCGGAACTCCGTGGCGCCCGGGCGGCTGACGAGGTCGACCGCGCCCTTGTGGTCGGCGATGATGCCGTAGACGATGGACAGGCCCAGGCCGGTGCCCTGGCCGCTCTTCTTCGTGGAGAAGAACGGCTCGAAGATCATCGAGCGGATGTCCTCGGGGATGCCGGCGCCCGTGTCGGCGACGGAGAGGACGGCGTAGTCGCCGGGAGGCACGGCGCCGTGGGACAGGATCAGGGCCTTGGGGACGCGCTGGACGCGCGTCGCGACCGTGAGCTTGCCGGCCCCGGACATCGCGTCGCGCGCGTTGAGGCACAGGTTGAGGAGCACCTGCTCGAGCTGGTCCGCGGAGGCCAGGACCGCCGGCGCGGCGGGATCGAGGTCGAAGGCGAGCTCGACCTTCTCGCCCGCGGCCAGGCGGAGGATCTTCTCGTTGGCGATGACGGCCGCGTTGAGGTCGAGCGGCTTCTTCTCCGAGGCATGACGGGTCATCGACAGGAGGCGCTTGGCGAGCGCCCCGCCGCGGCGGGAGGCGATGACGATGTCCCCGGCGTCCTTGGCGGTCTGGGAGCCGGCGGCGGCGTCGTTGCGGATCAGCTCGGCGAGGCCGACGACGCCGGTGAGGACGTTGTTGAACTCGTGCGCGACGGCTCCCGACAGGCGGCCGACGGCCTCCATCTTCTGGGCCTGGACGAGCTCGCGCGTGCGCCGGTCCACCTCGGCCTCCAGGCGGTCCCTCGAGCGCCGCAGCTCCGACTCCGCCCGCTCGCGCTCCCAAACGAGGGCTGCCATCGCATAGCAGCTGAGCGCGGTCGTCGCCAGGAAGCCCTGGAGGAGGAGGAGGTCGCGACCGGGTCCGAAAGGGCCGCGGCCGCTCAAGGTTCCGGCCACCGCGGCGGCGGTCAGGACGGCGACGGCGGCCGCGGAGCCGCGCGTGCCGTAGCGGAACGAGGCCCACACGATCCCCGGCAGGACGAGATAGGCGGTGGGTTGGCTGTGCCGGTAGAAGACGAACCAGAGGGTGGCCCCGAACATCGTCGCCAGCGCCCCGGCCTCCGCCCAGCCGCCCTTGAACTTCTGCGGCGGAGCGGCGGACCAGGCCAATATGAGGGGCGCGCCGATGATGATGCCGGAGGCGTCCCCGAGCCACCAGGTCGTCCAGGCCGCGGCCGCCGCTGAGGCGGGGAGCATGCCCGCCGCCCACAAGGTCGCGACGCCGACGGTCGCGCTGACCGTGGTGCCGAGGCCGCCGGCGAAGATGGCCAGCTTGAGCAGGTCGGCCGCGCGTTCGACCGCGGCCTTGCCCCCGGCGAAGCGTTTGATCATCCAGGCGCCGGCGACGGCCTCGAGCGTGTTGCCCGCGGCGATGCCCAGGGCCGACAGGAGGCAGGCCGCGAGGCCGAACTCCTGGCGCGAGAGGGCGGCGTGGAGGTTGACCAGGAAGGCGCCGGCGAACACGCCGGGCCAGCAGGAGGGCCCCAGGACGAGCAGGGCGCCCAGGCCGATCGCCGACGGCGGCCACACGGCGCTGACGCTGGGATGGACCACGGCCAGCGCGAGGCCGACCTTCGCCGCGAGGCCGTAGACGGCGGCCAGGCCGGCGATCGCCGCCGCGCGCGAATAGTCGGTCGTTCTCAAGCGACCTCGAGTATATCGGGTTTCCCGTGACGGGGCAATATCAACCGGGCGACATCAAAGGATCGGCTGCAGCGGCAAGGCCCGGAGCAGGAGCAGGTGGAGCCGCTTCTTGAGCGGCGCCCCGGCGTCGCCCTCGCCGCTCGCCGCGTCCCAGCTGTTCTCGGGGAGCATGTCGCGCAGGATGGAGGCCTCGACGCGTCCGGCCAAGGTCTTGCCGCGCACGAGGAGGCCGACCTCGGTGTTCAGGTTCGCCGAGCGCGGGTCCAGGTTGAAGGTGCCGACGAACACGGCCTCGCCGTCGATGACCACCGTCTTGGCGTGGATGGCGAAGATGGGCGCCTTGGCCCCGAACTCCGCGCGGCGCTCGATCATGTCGCGCTCGACGGCGGGGTGGGGCTTGAACTCGAAGACCTTCACCCCCGAGGCGAGCAGGCGGGCGCGGATCTTGCGGTAGCCGCTGAAGGCGGCGAGGTTGTCCGTCGAGGCGAACGAGTTCGTGACGATGCGGACCTCCACCCTTTTGGCGAGCGCGGCGAAGAAGGCCAGCCCTTCGTCCGACAGGACGAGGTAGGGGGACTGGATGACGACGCGCCTGCGCGCGCCGCCCACCACGGCGGCCAGGGCGCTCGTCGAGCCGCCTCCGCCCGCGAGGCCTCTCGACTCGTTCTTGCCCGGCCGGTCGCCGATGAAGGTCGCCTCCTTCTCCCAGACCAAGGCGCCCAGCAGCGCGGCGAAGCGGCGGGGGAGCTCCTGGAGCGCCCGGCGCGGCCCCGGCGCGAGGTTCGCCGGGTCCGCGGCGTAGCGGTGCAGCTCCCGGTAGGCCGCGTCGCGGCGCTCAGGCGTCATCGCGGCGACCTCGCTCTCGAGCAAGGTCTCGATGGGCACGACGAACGGGCTCGCCCAGAAGGCCTCGAAGTGCCTTTTTACGGACCGGGTCTCCGGACCCATCAGCAGCAGGTCACGGTCGCGGAAGTTGTACTCGCGGTCGTAGTCGAAGTATTCGTCGGCCACGTTGCGGCCGCCGACGATCGCGATGCGGCCGTCGACGAGGAAGACCTTGTCGTGCATGCGCTGGTTCGCGTCGCGGAAGCCCGTCGCGAGGTTCCAGAGCCGCCGGGCGCGCGAGACGCCGACGTTGTGCCTGGGGTTGTAGACCCTGATCTCGACGCCGGGGTGCGCGGCGAGCGCCAGCAGGCTGTCCGAGCCGGCGTCCAGCAGGAAATCGTCCACGATCACCCGGACCTTGACCCCGTTCTCCGCGGCGCGAAGGAGGCGCTGGGCGGCGAGTATGCCGATGTTGTCGACGCTCCAGATGAAGTACTGCACGTCGATGCTCTTCGCCGCCTGCGAGCTGAGCCAGGCGCGCGCCAGGAGGGACTCCTCTCCCTTCTCGAAGGCGTACACGCCGTTGCGGCCGGGATGGGCGGCCAGGAGGCGCTCGAAGCCGCCCCAGAAGGCGGGATCGCGCCCGTCCGCGGCCGTCGCGGCCGCCCGGAGCGGGACGGCGAGGAGTGCGGCCAACGCGAGGAAGCGCATCGCCTCTAGTGTAGAAGATTCGCGCGGCGGCTTCACGACTTCAAGTCCGGCACCGGACTTCCGGCCCAGAAAGCCTAGGCCGACTGCCCGATGCTTCGTTCCCCCATGGGCCCACGCCTCTAAGCAACGCCTCTGCCATAATCCAGGTGTGCCGAAGTTGATTTGGATCAATAAATGAGGCGCTTCCCTCTGCGCCGCCTCCTCGGAGCGCTGCTGTCGCTCGCCATCGTGGCGGGCGCGCCGGGCTCGTCGGCCTATCAGGCCGCGGCGCAGACCGCCGCTGGGCGCGCCGCAGAAGCCGGCTCCTCCGCTCGCGCGGTCCCCGTCCTCGGCCTGTCCCAGCTCTCGTCGCCGGTCCCCTCTCTGTCGGCCTCGGCGCTGACGGCCACGCCCTCGCTCTCCGCTCCCGTCGCCGCTCCCGAGGCCCGCGCCGTGCCGGCGGCGGCTTTGGCGATGCCGGTCCGCTCGGCCCCCGCCGTCCCCGTCCCGGTCGGGCCGGTCCGCGTCGTCGCGGCCCAGGCGCCGCTGACGAACGCCGCCAAGACCGGGCCCCCGTCTGTCGCCGTTCCGGCCGCACTGACCCGTTCCTTGACCGCCGCCGCCTCCCCCGAGAAGGTCGCCGACGCCGCGCGCCTGTTCGACGGCGCGTCCGCCAAGGCCGCCGCCGGCGGCTCCGTCCCGGCTTCTCAAGGCGGCTTCGGCCGCTCGCTCAAGAAGGGCCTCGCCATCCTCGCGCTGTCGGTCGGCCTGCTGGGCGCCCAGCACCAGGCCGCCGCCCAGACCGCCCCGCTCCCGCAGGCCGCGCCCCACGGCCAGATCTCCAAAGGTTCGGCCGACTCGATCGCCCGCCAGGCCGCCAAGCAGAAGCTCCAAGGTCTCGCCGCCCAGGCCCAGGCGGGCCCGGCTCAAGCCGCCCCCGCTCCGGCCCCGGCGGCCGCCGCCGACACGGTCCGCGTCGTCCTCCCGCGCCCGCTCGAGGCGACGGCCTCCGTCGACCGCCAGGGCGTGACCGTCGGCGAGCGCATCCACCTGACCATCACCCTTCGCAACACCTCGGACAAGCCGGTCACGCTCCAGAACCTGCGCACCTCTCTGCAGGACGCCGTGCCCTCCGACCTCGAGCTGCAAGGCAAGGGCGCCGAGGCGCCGCTGACCTTGGCCCCGGGCGAGACCAAGACGGTCGTCTACGAGGCCATTCCTTTCGGGTCTGGAACGCTTACTTTAGATGGCGGCATCGCGGTCGTCTCCGTCGGCGAGACCGCCGTCTATCCCGAGGGCATCGAGATCGTCCTGCCCAAGACCGAGATCAAGGTCGCCACCGTCCTCACGCCCGACTGGAAGGACAAGGGCCTGCGCGACATCGTCGGCGTCAAGCGCGCGAACGGCCCGGACTGGATGTGGCTGGCGGCGATCCCGCTCGGGATACTCTTGTTCGTCGGCGTGCACCGCCTCGTCGCGGCGCGCCGCCTGTATCCGAAGCTCGACGCCAAGCGCTTGTCGCTCGTCACGGTCACCGAGGCCGAACTGGAGCGCCTGGCCGCCGAGTCCGCCGCGCTCGACGCCCCTTCCTTCTATGCCCGCTACCAGGACCTGCTGACCGGGTTCATGGTGGACTTCGCCGGCCTGCCCAAGAACGCGCGCGACGCGCGCACGCTCGAGCGCGACCTGCACAAGTCCTTCTACGACGCGGGCCAGATCGGCGTGGCCGCCCGCCTGGCCGCCCAGGCCGAAGCCGCCCGCTTCGCGGGGTCCGAATCGGACGCCTCCGAGCGTTCGCGCATGATCGAGCGCCTGCGCGCCCTCGTCGAGAGCGTCGCGGCGAAGTCCGGCAAGCCCAAGGCCGAGGGCAAGACCGGCATGCTCGGCATGCTGGCTCTCCTGCCCGGCGCCGCCGGCCTGACCTTCGGCTCCCCGTGGGTCCTGCTCCTGCTGATCCCGTACGTCGGCTACCTCGTGTGGTCGTGGCGCAACCGCGCCCAGGGCGCGCGCTTCTCCGTCTCCTCCGCCGCCCAGACGCCGACCAAGCGCACTCTCCGCGAGCGCCTCGCCGGCCTGCCGAAGATCCTCCGCCTGGCCGCCGTCGGCCTGATCATCGTGGCGCTGGCCCGGCCCATGATCGGCACCGAGCGCACCGAGACCTTCATCCCCTCGACCGATACGATGGTCTCCATCGACCTGTCCGGCTCGATGAGCGGCGACAAGCTCCAGGGCGTGCGCGACGCGGTGAAGGGCTACGTCGAGGAGCAGCGCCGCGGCACCGAGAACCGCGTCGGCATGGTCACCTTCTCCGACGAGTCCTACCTCGACGTCAAGCTGACCACCGACTACGACGCGCTGATCTCGCACCTTAAGGAGCTGCAGACGACGGGCTCGACCGCGATCGGCAAGTCCATGCTGACGGCCATCGCGCACTTCCTCGAGCTCAACGCCCTCGAGCTCGACGGCAAGAAGGATCCGCGCGCCGCCGAGGTCCAGCGCCTGCTGCGCGACCAGGGCCTGCCCGCCGCGCTCGCCTACGCCAAGCAGCACCCCGACCTCCTCAAGACCATCTTGCAGCCGGAGCGGGCGAAGATCGTCGTGCTCTTCACCGACGGCGACTCCAACTCCGGCATCGACCCGCAGGCCGCCGCGCAGATCGCCGCCTCCCTCGGAATCAAGGTCTACGGCGTGGGCATCGCGGGCCCGAACGAGTCCTTCAACGAGGCGACCCTGCGCGGCGTGGCGGAGAAGACGGGCGCCAAGTTCTACCGCGCCGGCGACGCGAACGCGATGCGCGAGGTGCTCCTCGAGATCGCCCGCCTGGAGAAGAGCCCGGCCAAGATCGTCTCCGCCGTGTCGGTCAAGGACTACACGAGCCTGCTGGCCCTGCTCGCCTTCCTGCTCATCGGCGCCGAGCTGACCCTCGCCAACACGCGCCTGCGCACGCTGTACGGCCTGGCGTTCATGATGGCTCTCAACCAGGCGCCGATGGATGTGACGAACATGGTCGCGTCGCAGGGCGCCGCCGTCGCCATCTCCCAAGTCGACACGCCGAAGTCGGTGACCTCTTCCGTCCCCGCCGAGGTCATCGAGGGCAACAAGCTCTACAACCAGGGCCGCTTCGCCGAGGCGCTCAAGAAGTACGGCGAGGCCGTCGAGCGCCACCCCGACGTTCCCGAGATCTACTTCAACATGGCCGACGCCTACCTGCGCCTGGGCGAGAACGCCAAGGCCGAGGCCGCCTGGGCCAAGTACCTCTCGTTGACGCCGGACCCGAAGAAGCAGTCCCAGACCTTGTTCAACCTCGCGAACTCGGCCTTGATGGCCAAGGACGCCGAGAAGGCCATCGAGCTCTACAAGGAAGCCCTGCGCCGCGACGCGACCAACATGGACGCGAAGTGGAACCTCGAGGCGCTCAAGCAGGCGCAGAAGGAGCAGCAGGACCAGCAGAAGGACTCCAAGAAGGGCAAGCCCGGCAAGCAGAAGGGCAAGCCGGGCGACGGCAAGCCGGGCGACGGGAAGCCCGGCGACGGGAAACCCGGCGACGGCAAGCCCGGAGACGGCAAGCCGGGCGACGGGAAGCCGGGCGACGGGAAGCCCGGCGACGGCAAGGCCGAGGCCAAGCCCGGGACCCCGAAGGAAGGCGCCGACAAGCTCGGCGAGGCGCTGGGCGAGCAGGAGAAGGGCGAGAAGGACGCCGCGCGCAAGGGCATGACCCGCAAGGGCTCCGGCGTGTGGGGCTTCGGCGCCCTGCCGCTCGCCTTCGCCGGCCAGGGCTTCGTCTTCTCTTCCTCGATGTTCCTGTGGGTCGTCGGCATCGGCCTGCCGGTCCTGGCTTTGCTCGTCGCGTGGGGCATCAAGAAGCGGCTGGACGCGGCCAAGCGCCTGAGCCCCGGCACCGCGCCCAAGACCTTCTCCTCCTGGTGGGGGGCGCGCCG
>Ga0255338_1002742_pt1 | contig 23947 bp, 20 predicted proteins | sample MeOH1_35cm_T4_19_FD_203715 | JGI IMG/M metagenome (GOLD analysis project Ga0255338, IMG submission 203715) | Sandy soil microbial communities from University of British Columbia, Vancouver, Canada - MeOH1_35cm_T4_195 | ecosystem: Engineered > Artificial ecosystem > Sand microcosm > Unclassified ...
TAAAGGCATTACTTTGATCTGAACATGATAGGTCATGATACTATTCGGGTTGTTTGAAGGCCAAAGATAGAATTACGTAAGCAATAAATGCGATGGGAACTGCCAGCCAGCCAAAACTTAATCCGCTGGCCAGTGCCACCAGCGCCAGGATCAGGAAGGGAACCAGTTTTTTGGTGGTGATCCCCGAAAATTTCAGGGCCAGCATCGGCAAACGGGATACCATCAGGTAACTGCAGAGCAGCACCGCCCCGTACCAGAACCATTTATTCAACAGGGTATTGATCAGGATATCGGTTCCGGAATACCAGTAAATCAGCGGAAAAGACGCAAACAGGATCCCCACGGCTGGTATCGGCACCCCTTTGAATCCATGACGCTGGGTGGTATCGATATTAAAACGTGCCAACCGGTAAGCACCGGCGCAGGGCAGGATAAAGGCGGGCAGTAACCAGGCTGTATTAATGTCCAGTCCGTCCGGTTGCTGCGCATAACACAATCGCAGAAACTGGTAGGCAATGAGTCCGGGTGCTACGCCAAAACTGACAGTATCGGCCAGTGAATCCAGCTGTTTGCCCAGCTCTGAGGGAACATCCAGCATACGGGCCACAAAACCGTCCAGGAAATCAACCAGGGCAGCGGCACCGATGAAAACACTGGCCAGCCAGATCTTCTCAGGTATCACCACCAGGTTCTCCCCATTGGCATCCACGGAAATAGTAACACCTGCCTGCATAATACATACAATGGCCAAACAGCCGGCCAGCAGGTTCAGCAAAGTAAATAAATTGGGGATCTGTTTCATGCCTGGTTGAAGGGGGGTAAGGATCCCTGTTCCATAGTGTGGTAATCGGTTACCCGGACCATCGAACAGGGTCGATTCGTTTATTTTCTTTTCATCAAAGCTTCGATCTCTTCTGCAGTGATCGGGATATTTTTCATTAAATCAATATTACCATTTTTGGTGATCCAGAAATTGTTCTCGATGCGTACGCCCATTTGTTCTTCTTCGATATAGATGCCGGGCTCGATGGTAAATAACATACCGGCTTCGATGGGTTCGGTACGGGTGCCCAGGTCGTGCACATCTATGCCGAGGTGATGCGATATACCATGGTAGAGATATTTCCGGTAGGCACGGTTTTCCTTGTCTTCATTCTTTACATCTGATTTGCGCAAGAGACCGATCTTCAGGAATTGCTGGGTGGCTTCTGCTCCTACTTTCTCGGTATAATCAACGATCGAGATCCCGGGTTTGAGGATGCTTTTGGCATAATTGTGCAGGTGCAGACAGCCATTGTATACGGTTTTCTGCCTGCGGCTGAATTTTCCGTTAACCGGAACGGTGCGGGTCAGATCCGCGCAGTAGTTGCCGTATTCAGCGCCAAAATCCATCAGTATCAGTTCGCCGTCTTTACAGGTAGCATTATTGGATACATAATGCAGGGTTCGGGCATTATCGCCACTGGCAATGATGCTGCCGTAGGCTGGCCCCGTGGCCCGCTGGCTCAGAAAGCTGTGCCAGATCTCAGCTTCGATCTCGTATTCGGTAACACCGGGACGGATAAACTGCAGTAAGCGGCGGAAAGTAACTTCGGTGATATCGATGGCCTGCTGTACTACTTCAATTTCTTCTTTTGTTTTGATACTGCGCAGTTTTTTCATGATCCTGGCCGCCCGTTGAAAAGAATGCAGCGGGTAAGCAGCTTTCATCTCATCTACAAAACGGTATTCGCGGCTGCGTACATGACTGGCTTTGCGGTCGTTTTCGTTTGTATCAAGGTAGATATGCTCTGCCAGGTGAACCCAGGTTTGCAGCGGGGCATCAATGGTATCCAGCCATACAATGGTATGGATGCCGGATAGTTCGGCAGCTTCTTTGGCGCGCAATCTTTTGCCGTCCCATTTTTCTTTCAGTTCGTTGGGGCGAACCAACACCAGCACTTCCCGGTATTTGGGATCGGGATTATCGGGAAAAAGGATCAGCATCGAATCTTCCTGTGTAATACCTGATAACCAGACCAGGTCGGTATTCTGTTTAAAAGGGTGCAGGGCATCGCCGTTGGAAGGGTATTCATCATTACTCACAAAAATGGCAATGCTGTTGGGTAACATCTCTTTGACAAACCTTTTCCGGTTTTTGATAAAGAGCTGCGGGTCTAAGGGCAGGTATTTCATAGCGGGCAATTCAGAACCCGCAAGATAAAAATTAAGCAGCAGGAAAATACATATTTATGTTGGGGGTATAATTCAGCCTCCCCATCCCGTTTTTGTTAAATAAATAAAAAAATGATGAACGGAATGTTCAATTACGAACCGAATCGTATATTTACTACGAAATTATTCGTTTATTAAACCCTGTACACATGAAAACACAACAATTACGCTGGCTCGGAGCTTCTGCCCTTGCGGTAACAACTCTCTGCTTTCTTTCCTGGAAAACAGCTGAAAACAACCATTTCCAGGTAAAACACCTGGCCGAACAGACCCAGGAAGACACGATCAAACCCCGCAAAAAAACAAACTCCAAAAAAGAATATACCGTGGGTGATCTGGATCATGCCATGAAAGAGCTGGACCATGCCATGCTGAATCTCGATAAGAATCTCAATATCGATCTCGGCAAAATGGAACTGGAAATGAAAACCGCCCTGGCCGAAATGAAGAAAATTGATTTCGACAAGATCAGCCAGGAAGTGAAAATTGCTTTGAAAAATGTGGATTGGGACAAAACAAGGATCGAAGTGGATAAAGCCCTCCGCGAAGCACAGGTGAAAATGAAGGAAGTGGACATGAAACAGGTCGAAAAAGAAATGGCCAAAGCCAAAGAAGAAATGAAAGCGGCGCAACTGAGCGTTAAGATCGATGTGGAGAAGATCAAAAAAGAAGTAGCCGAAGGAATGGCCAAAGCTAAAATAGGAATGGAGAAAGCGAAAAAACAAATCGCGCTTTTAAAGGAATTTACTGAGTCGCTGGAAAAAGACGGGCTGATCGACAGGAAAAAAGGCTATAAGATAGAAGTAAAAAGAGGAGAACTCTATATCAACGGTACCAAACAACCGAAAGAAGTGAACGATAAATACAAAAAGTATTTTACGGATGAGGATTACAGTATCAAGAGTGATGGGGATGATTTCACCAGTATCTGATGCATACAACCGTCATTCCGATAAGACCCATTCGTTTTATCCGGGATGACGGTTCTCTTTAAAAACGGACCGTAGGGCATCGCACCGATTTACCCGCACTGGAAGGGAATACACCGCTTTTTACAATCGATATTTCGTAAGCACCCCGGGTGCCGTTAAAGGTTTTCAGGCTGGAGATGGTAGCGTCATAATTAACCGTGATACGCATATCATTTACCTGGTAACCCACCATCGGGATCAACGCATCTTTGTTACGGTAATACAACCCGATGATAAACTGGCTGAGACCATCACCGGTGAGATCGCGGTGGGCATTAAAACCTACCACCGTTTCCCAGGCATTACCCATTTTACTAATGTAGAGGTTCGGATTTACGATCCAGGTATTCTGTACTTTAAAACTGCTGTTCACAAAAGCCGTATACCGGGGTTCTACACGGCTATCAGAAACGGTAGCATCAAAAAAACTTTCGCGCGGACGGTTGATATGCGACACACTGATACCCGCATTCAGGTACATATTCTCTGAAGCGAAATACGCATAGTTCAAACCCATCTGCAGATCAAAATAGTTCACTTTGTTATAGGCAAAGGGTTCATTGGGCGGAATGGTTACATCAAAGAAACTGCCGTTCCACTGGTTATCGAAAGTGAGCTTGGAGATATCGACCCGTTTAGACATATAACCCAGCGTGAAGCCACCGCTCAATAAACTATTATACCCCAGCATCTGGTGATACGCTACACTGGCATAACCGCCGGTAGAAGAAAGGATACCGCTGCCCGCCACATCTTTCAGCAAAGAGCCGCCCACACCCAGCCATCCGTTTTCGAAACGATCGGTAAATAATTTGGTATCACCCCATACACTCATGGTACGGTAAGGGATTCCTCCACTGCCCCACTGGTTGCGGTAATTAGCGCCTACCCTGAAATCATAATCGGGGTTAAAACCGGTATTGGCAGGATTGACCAGCATGGGGGTATTAAAATACTGTGAGAAATTCAGATCCTGCGCATAGCCATCTTTTACCACCGCAGCGATCAGTAACAAGAGTGCTATCTTTATTCTCACGTACATAGTAACTATCTGAGTAAGGTAATATCTCCTTTTTTCGTCATCCGCTCCTTGCTGCTGAATTCTATCACTAAGGTATAATGATATACATCCTGCGGCTGCAATTTTCCATTAAACCTTCCATCCCATCCTTCGTAAGGATCGGTGCTTTTGTAAACAACAGCACCCCAACGGTTATAAATCGTCCATGTCATCCGGTCAATGCCATACCCCCGCACATACACTCTATCATTCTGTCCATCTCCATTGGGCGAAAATGCATTGGGCACATCCAGTAAACTATTGATCGTAACAGAAATCGGCAAACAGGTAGTATCGCTGCAACCGGCATTATTATACGCTACCAGACAGCTATTATAGGTGCCAGAGGCATTGAACAGGTGCTGTACGGTTGTATCCGGGCGGATGGTGAATAGCGTATCATTATCACCAAACAACCATTTATACCGGGTAGCTCCTACAGAAGAATTGAGGTAACTAACCGCTGTATTCGGCTCTGTTGGATTGGGCGAGTACGTAAAGGAAGCGGAAGGATTCGGATTAACGGTGATTGTAAAATAACCGGAAGTATCCGTTCTGTTACAAGTATTGGCATCATTAGCAATCAAACGCACGCGATAAACACCTGTGCTGTTGTATACATGCACCGGATCATGAACCGTAGACGTAGTGCCATCTCCAAAATCCCAGATAAAAGCACTGCCACCCAATGAGGTATTATTAAAGGAGGCATTGTAAGGCGCACAGCCATTGGCTGGTGTTTCAAACTGGGCTTTAACATTGGTAGCGATCCTGATCATCTGCGTAATACTGTCAGGAGCATTACAGTAACTCGTATCGAGTAATACCAGCCGTACATTGTAAGTACCCGCAGTACTATACGTATGGGTTACTTTTCCGAGGCCCGCCAACTGGGTGGTTCCATCTCCGAAATCCCAGCGGAAGCTGGTATTCGTAAAGGGTTTGATGGCAGTAGAATTATTGGTGAACTCATAGGCCAGTGAAGTACAGGGTGGCAGTTTCACCGCCGTTATATTCAATACCGCCTGGTCATCGCGCACGCGCATCGTAATTTGTACGGTATCAGCAATATTACAACTGGTAGAATCTACCGATACCAGTTTTACCCGATACAACCCCACGGTATTGAATGTATGTGAAACAGTGGGGCCGGTAGTAGTCTCGAGCGGACTGCCATCATTAAAATCCCAGATATATTTTTGTCCCATGGCAATGGTATCCCTGAAATCAACCGTCATGGGTACACAACCCGATGTATCGCGGGGCACCCCGTTAATAGAAGCCTGAATACCCGCACCAATACCTGCCAGGTTAAACGCAATTTTTACCGCCGCCAGATTACAATTTGGTGATCCATTATAGGGTGACCACACCCCAGGTGTGGTAGGAAAACGATTGGCTCCAGTGGGTTTGGAGGTACCACAGTTGGCACACATGGATTGATAAATCACTCCATTACGGTCAAAACGGCTGGTACCACCATCCACATGTTCGCCAAAACCACCGAGCTGTCCGAAATAACTTCCGTATAACTGCGACTTGGCATTTTTCTCCAACACAAAAAAATAGAAATCACTATTGTCAGATACTTTCTGGTAAGCATCATTCGTGATCGGTAAACCGTTGGTACCGGCATTGGGATATGCATCTGCCGTATTTACAGAACCGCCCCAACCGGAAAAATATACATTCTCACATCGGTCTACCAGAAAAGCCGTGGGCGATAAGTTAGGATTGGCAGCACCTGTGCCAAATACAGTTGAATATTCAAAATCAGACAAATCGGGTTTCAGTTTGGAGATGAACTGTTTTCCGTTGGCCTGACTGAAAGCAGCATTTAATACGGGCCAGGCACCGGTAGTGGTACCGGCAATATAGGGGAACCCGAACCGGTCGAACTGGATGCCGTAAATGATGTCAATACCGGAAGTACCAAAGAATCCATTTTTAACGAGGTTACCATTGCTGGTGAACTCGGCTACAAAACCGTCGGCCAGTCCACCCTGATAGGTAGGATATTTGGTTCCTGTTTTATTACCCGGAAAATTACTGCTGGCCGTAGCACCTGCAACAAAAATATTATTGGAGAAAGGATTGATGGCCAGTACAAAAGCGGCATCATCATCATTGCCACCCATGAGTACGCTGAAGAGTACCTGTCCGAGGTCGGGCGTTAATTTTAATATCACCGCATCCTGCGAACGGTTTTTGGCATTGGCACCGCCCAGGGTGGTTTGTCCGGAAACAGCCGTTACCGGAAAATTAGCCGACTGCGTACAGGAAGCAAATAACACGTTACCGGCATTATCGAATATCACTTCGCTCCTCGCATCATCGCCGTAATTTCTATCAATCGATTCGGCACCCGACCCAGTTGTTGAATATTTGTGACGGATATTGACCCCATCATCTCCCCCGCCGCCAATACGCACAGAACCGATCAGGGCAGAGCCCGTAGCATTCAGTTTGGTAACAATAATATCCCAGCCACCTCCCAAAGGGCCATAGGTTTGTAAAGCACCTTTTACCGGAAAATCCGTTGAAGTGCTTCTGCCGGCGATCACCAGGTTACCTGCACCATCCACTACCAGGCTATGCGGTTGTTCGTTACCGGTGGCACCTCCGAGGTAGGTAGCATATACACGTTTGGCACCCGTAGGATCAAATTTAATGATGGCTATATCAAAACCTCCCTGTTCGCCGGTTTGGGTATTACCCCCCTGGTACGACTGTTGAAAAGCGCCATTGCTTACCGGAAAAGTTCCATTTCTGCCAAATACAATACCACCGGCATAAAAATTACCACTGGCATCGTAGGTAGCGGTATACCCCCAGTTATCAGCCGAACTTCCTGTAAACGTAGAAAACACCATCGAAGGGTCTATCACCAAAGTAGCAGTGCGCGAATAAGCGGCCCCCAACCTGAACTGTACAATATTGCCTTTTACATCATAACTGCAGGGAATTTCCTTACGGCTATTGTCGATCAACTGATAGGTGTAAGGCGCCATTTCCTGCACCAATTCTACCGAAGTTTTGATCTGCAAAGCGCCATCTTTTACCCGCAGGTTTTCTGCGCCATCAAAATACATGGCAATGCTGGCGGGGTTACCACCGGGATGTACAATGAAATCATATTTCAACACGCCATTGGCCGTATAGTAACGCACATCTATATTGGGATATACATTTTTATAAGTAAGTGCCTGGTAAGTCTGGCAGTTAGCTGCCCATTTAGTGGGATCGTTCCCAATAAAATAATTGGAATAAGCATCCAGCGGTTTATCAGGTATGATCTGCGGATTTTTATTGGCGTTGAGGAAACGCATTTCGTAAGCATGTCCGCGTAATGACTGTGGCTCGCCTGGCTTCGGAACTTCTTCGTTAGCAACCGTTTCTTTTTGCCCCGCTTCTTTCATCCCATGCGCATGAACCGATTCGCCGATCCGGCTAAGATCTTCTTTGTTATACAATACTACCCTGTAACCATTATCCTGCAACAGAAAAGAGCCCGTAGTCATCTCCCCTTTGTAGCGGATATTTTTATCCCACTGCCCTTTGTTCTCGATAAATTCAAGGTAATTCTGTGAAAAGGCATTCGTTGATACCAACACCCACACCAGCATCCTCCCTATCGTCTTCAGTACTGCCAAGCTATTTTTTTAAAAGTTACGATTTATATACGTCCGAAACGCCTCTTAAGTTCGAAATCCGGCATATGTTATGATAGTTTTAAGAAATGGGGCGTGAGATGTGAGTAGTGAGTAGGGAGTTATAACCCCAATCACGACTCAGGACTCACCCCCGACCCCTCTCTGCTGCGCAAAGAGGGGGGAAGGACTGGGCATTGATTGCCCATTCACCATTCACCACTCACGATTCATGCCTCACGAAATCTTCCCCCACCCATGTTTCCTTTTCTGCGATTGCAGAAAATTCTTTAGCTGCAAATTCTTTGCCATACTAAGCTCCACATCTTCTTCCACCAGTTTTTCCGCTTCGGCACGGGCCAGTTCGAGTAAGGCTTTGTCGTTCACAATACTGGCGATCTTGAAATTGAGGGCACCGCTCTGGCGGGTTCCTTCAATGTCTCCCGGACCACGGATCTCCAGGTCCTTTTCGGCGATCTTGAACCCATCATTGGTGGCGCACATAGTCTTGATACGTTCCCGGGCCTCTTTGCTGGCTGAGCTACCCGTTAATAAAATGCAAAAGCTCTTTTCGCTACCCCGGCCTACCCTGCCCCGCAACTGGTGCAGCTGCGAAAGCCCGAATTTTTCGGCACTTTCTATCACCATCACCGAGGCATTGGGCACATTCACACCCACTTCTATCACGGTGGTACTCACCATGATCTGCGTATCGCCCTTTACAAACCGTTGCATATTGGTTTCTTTCTGCTCTGCCGGCTGCCGGCCATGCACCATGCTGATATAAAACTTGGGTTCGGGAAAGAAACTTTTTACCTGTTCATAACCCTGCATCAGGTCCTCATAACTCAATTTCTCACTTTCTTCGATCAGGGGATAGATAAAATAGGCCTGGCGGCCCTTATCTATCTCCGATCGTACAAAATCCATCACATTGGCCCGGGCAGTTTCATAACGGTGAACGGTGGTGATCGGTTGCCTGCCGGGGGGCAGTTCATCCATCACACTATAATCCAGATCGCCATAGGCCGTCATGGCCAGGGTGCGCGGAATGGGGGTGGCCGTCATTACCAGTACATGCGGCGGCACGGTGGCTTTCTCCCATAATTTGGCCCGCTGTGCCACGCCAAACCGGTGCTGCTCATCCACGATCACGAGCCCGAGGTTGCGGAACTGCACCGTATCCTCAATCACCGCATGGGTGCCCACCACAAAATGGATGCTATCTTCCAGTAATCCTTTTAAAATTCTTTTGCGTTCGGCGGCTTTGGTGCTGCCGGTGAGTAAAGCCAGTTCTATGGGCATTTCTTTCAGCAATTCGCTCAGTCCGGTATAATGCTGTTGCGCCAGGATCTCCGTAGGTGCCATTAAACAGCTCTGGTAGCCATTATCTGCCGCGAGTAACATGCTCAGCAGGGCCACAATGGTTTTGCCGCTGCCCACATCGCCCTGTAACAGGCGGTTCATCTGGTGACCGCGGCCGGTATCGGTCCGGATCTCGCGCAAGACCCTTTTCTGGGCACCGGTCAATTCAAAGGGCAGGTATTGTGAGTAGAGGGTATTGAACAGATCACCCACTTTCTCAAATACCACACCCCTGCTGGTATGGTGGCGCTGTAAACGCACCAGGTTCAATCGCACCTGGGCAATGAACAGCTCTTCGAACTTCAATCTTTTCATAGCCGCTTCGGCCAGCGCCGCCGAACCGGGAAAATGCATGTTGCGATAGGCTTCGAAACGGTTCATCAACCCCAGCTTATCCACGATCTCCTGCGGAATATTCTCTGGCAGATCTTTGGGCTGCAGCAGCGTAAGTAATGTGTAGGTGAGTTTACCGAGTTGCCGGCCATTAAAACTCCGGGCCTTCAATTTTTCGGTAGTAGGATATACCGGTTCGAGAAAAGCTTTGCCCCCGGCCTGTGCGGCCATAAAGGGTTCTATTTCGGGATGAACGATCTGGGGTTTGCCATTAAAAAAGCCTGTTTTGCCAAATACGAGATAATCACTCCCCACATGCAAGCCCTTTACCACCCAGTTAATTCCCTGGAACCAGGCCAGTTCCAGTAAACCCGAGGAATCGCGCAGTTGCGCTACCAGCCGTTTGGCCCGGCCAACACCTACGGTTTCATAACTGATCAGGGTACCGGCCACCTGGGCGTATTCTGTCTGCGGACTGATTTCCCTGATCTTGTTCACTTTGGTCTTATCGATATGCCGGTTGGGAAAATGATCCAACAGATCCCCGAAAGTGAAGATCTCCAGCTCCTTCTTTAACAGATCGGCACGCAGCGGCCCTACCCCTTTGAGGTATTCGATGGGAGAAGTTAATATCGTAGCAAGTTCGCTCAAGGGAACATTAGCGGATGACGGATTAACGGATTGGAGAACATAAGAATCCGTCAATCCGTTAATCCGCCATCCGCCAATCGGCACAAATATCCTTACACAAATTCATATTCAGCATGTATCGGATAGACTTGTTTCACAAATTCTACTCAGTATTCAGTTGAAATGTTTTCGGCTGCTTTTATGTGCAGGGAATGATTCACGGATTAGCAGATGACGGATTAGCGGATTTGGGAACCACAGGTGTTCGCTAGCTGTTGGGAATTCTTTGATCAAAGAGAATTACGCGGGACTAAAGTCCCGGATAAAAATTGTAAAAGAATATCTCACCCGCTCTAAAGAGCGGGGCAAAAAGAAAAAAATGCTACGCTCTTCAGCGCGTGGATGCATAGGATAAGGATATTTCCTATCGGGGCTTCAGCCCCGAGTAGCCAATTAGATAACTATTCCGAACATCTGCCATTAGGGAACCCAAAGAACCCCTTAATCCGCCAATTCGTAATCCGTCATCCGCCAATCGTCCAAAAAAATCTATTGCCCATTGCCCATTCCCCACTCACTACTATTATCTTCGCACCCATGGAGAAAGAGGTTGTTTTAAGTGGTATACGCCCTACCGGGTTCCTGCACCTGGGTAATTATTTCGGGGCCATGCGTAATTATGTGCGGATGCAGGACGATTATAACTGCTATTTTTTTGTGGCCAACTGGCATAGCCTCACCACCCATCCTGATACCAAAGAATTACAGAACAGCGTTCACCGGGTGATCGCTGAAAATATTGCCTGCGGACTGGACCCCGACAAAGTGGCCCTTTATATCCAGAGCGATGTGCCGGAGATCGCGGAGTTATACCTGTACCTGAATATGCTGGCTTACAAAGGCGAGCTGGAGAAGACGGTCACTTTTAAAGAAAAAGTAAGACTGCACCCCGAAAATGTGAATGCCGGTCTGTTGACCTATCCCGTATTACAGGCTGCTGATATTCTGATACACCGTGCCGTAAAAGTACCTGTTGGCAAAGACCAGGAACAACACCTGGAAATGGCCCGCAATTTTGCCGAGCGTTTCAACTACCGATATGGCGAGGTGTTGCCCCTGCCTTATGCATTTAATTATGGCGGAGAGCTGATCAAGATCATGGGACTGGATGGCACCGGCAAAATGAGCAAGAGCGAGAACCAGCTGGCCACCCTCTACCTCGCAGATACCGATGAAGAGATCCGCAAGAAGATCATGAAAGCCAAGACCGACCAGGGACCGGCCGAACCCAATTCGGTTAAACCCGATTATATACAGAACCTGTTTACCCTGATGCGCCTGGTAAGTACCGCAGACACCGTTCAGAAATTTGAAGATGATTTCAATGCCAGCAGCACCGGTAACTGTGTGATCCGCTATGGCGACATGAAAAAACAACTGGCCGAAGATATGGCCGCCTTTATCAAACCCATCCGCGAGAAAGCGGCTGATATACAGCATAACAAAGAACTACTGGGTAAGATCATCCGCCAGGGAGCCGATAAGGCCCGGGCCAGCGCCTCTGAAACACTGAAACTGGTTAGGCAGGCGGTGGGGATGAATTACTAGTTGCGGGTTTCCGGTTGCTGGTTACAGGTTGCTCGTTACAGGTTGAAGGGATTAGCAAATACCTCATGTGCTATTAGATAATTCAAAATTTGGTTGATTGGTAAAAAAACTGCCACCACAGGGTGCTCGATAAAACATTACTATTCAGTCCCTGTGGACGGGCCTCATTGGGGTCGGTGTCAATCCCGCTTCAGCGAGAGTAGACAGATCAGATCATGCGAAGCAGATCTGATCAGAGGCCAATGCAGCCCGGTAACAGGGACGGGGCCCAGCGGCCGCGAGCGACAAGGGTATTCGAATCACAAGGTGTTTTAAAAAAAATAGCGCAACACGTTAAAAAAAAATCTTTATTACTCCCTAGTTCATATACGTATTTCGTACTTTCATTTTTATGGCAAAGGCAAAAAAACCAAAACACATAGCGGTGGCCGGTAATATCGGCGCGGGTAAGACCACTTTAACGGAAATGTTGAGCAAGCACTATCGCTGGATCCCCCAGTTTGAAGATGTGGACCATAACCCCTACCTCATGGATTTTTATGAGGATATGCCCCGCTGGAGTTTTAACCTGCAGATCTTCTTCCTGAACAGCCGCCTGAACCAGTTACTCGAAATACACCACGGAACAGAGACCGTAATACAGGACCGTACCATTTACGAAGACGCCAATATTTTTGCCCCCAACCTGCACGAAATGGGCTTGATGAGCAAAAGGGATTTTGATAACTACTACCTGTTCTTCCAGACACTGAAAACCATGGTACAGCCACCCGATCTGCTCATTTACCTGAAAGCATCGGTACCCACCCTGGTGGCACAGATCCAGAAAAGGGGCCGGGAGTATGAGGAGAATATCCGCCTGGATTACCTGAAACGCCTGAACGAGTATTACAATAAATGGATCGAGAGTTATAAAGAAGGGCCGCTACTGATCATTGATTGCGACAAAAACAAGTTTGCAGAAACCGATGAACATTTCGGGGATATTATCAGTAAGGTGGATAGTACTTTGTTTGGGTTGTTCTGATAAATACGAAGTAGTTATTTATAAACGGTTGGGGGGGTTCAACCGTTTTTTTATTGCCGTATAGATCTCAGACACAAACCCTTCCATCTCTGCAGATAATTAGATTTATGGAACTGCAGGAGACGTATACCTGGGTTAGGCACCCTGACTGCAGAGTTCCCGCCTAAGGCAGAAGAGATCTGGGGGAGACCAATCATGAAAAGGACACTCTGCGGAGAATAAAAGCCGATAGCGAACGGTAGCTGAAGTTACAACGTCCTGCCAAACTTTTGCAAAACCGATGTTGTGCGTTCGTGCTTTTTTATCTATTAATTCAGATGATATTCTTTTTTGATTAAAGCAATTAATTGATTGGCTTGATTTGATTGATCAGTTAAATTCTTTGTGTGTACGCCCTGCGTAATCATAGCACCTGTTGCCATTAAATTGGCCATTTCATCCCACTTTTTCTTATCGGAATCAATCACCCGTAATGTTTTTATCGAATCTAATGGAACTGACATCCCGCGATTGTATACTAATTGACTGACCCAAAGCTTGAAACTAATTACTCTGCCTGCTTCCCTGTAAATCATATACCTGTCCAGAGATACACCCGAAGCATCAATACTTTTCCAGTAGCGGAGAATGGCATCGCTGACATGTTTGTTTCTAATCAGCCGCATGGACCCGGAATTTTTGAGTTGTGTGGCCGTACGGTCGGTATTGATATGATTTTGTCTCTGCCCGGCAGTACCGATCATTTCATCGAAATGAGCAGGCAATACTTCTCCGATTTTATAAGTTGATAAGAATATCAGGACAGAATCAGTATACCGGGAAACTGATTCACATACTTCAAAGGCGTTATTCAATTCTGCAGTATCAGATTCCAGATCTTCTACCAGTGAAATCATAAATTGTTTTTCCCTGCTATGTTCAATCACATGCTCCAACTGGTACTCGGCCAGAAATCCACAGAATACCGCCAGGAATAACATTAGAAATTCCCAGAGATATGATTTCCAGTTTTTCTTTCCTTCGTGATGCGCATGGTGATGAACTTCCATATTTTCAGTTTCTTGACTTTGATTAATAGTCTCCCTGTCAGCGGTAGGAGTAATTTCGCCAGCTGGATTTTCCGATGCAGCATTTGTCGGAATACCTACATATTCTTCGTCTCTATTGTCCGCCATTTGTTTTAGTTGGTTAAGTTATTAACGTGTTCGTTTAGCATGACGCACAACTTAGCAATACCCGCTAAACTATTGCGCCGCTACAGCCATTTAGTCAAACTTTACGTGTAAAACTATCGCTTATTGAAAATAGGAAAAATACATTATAGGTCATGTAGAGGTATGGGGCAGTATCATAACTGTTTCTAAACCAATGTAATGTAACTGGTCCCCCATCAGCAGAGAGCACTTGGGTCTCTCCCATATAAGCGGTCTCCGCAGATGCCTCCCGCCTGAGGCGAAGACCAAATATGAAGAAGACACTATTATGGCCAACGGGAAACGGTTTATGGCGTATGAACTGGTTAAGCTGCTGCGCAGTCAGGCTAAACATGATATTCTGGCGCAATTGTCGTTATGGGTAAATGCAACAGACGCAATGCGCAACAAGCAGCATGAAGTCTTCGAGCCCTCATTCGATCGGAAGGAATGTTTTCGGATTCCATTTATGCAGCAAAAGGCCGACTATATACACCAAAATCCTTGCAAAGAAGGGCTTGCTCGGATACCCGAGGAGTATGTTCACAGTTCAGCCGGTACTATTTCACAGGCGAGCAAGGGATCTACCCTGTTATTACCTTTATGGAACTGCAGGACGTAGACCTGGGTTCGGCACCCTGACCGCAGCATCTCCGCCTCAGGCGGAAGACATCTGCGGAAACCAATCATGAAAAGGAAACTCTGCGGAGACTAAAAATCTTACTACTAATGGGCCAAATGCTACATACCCATATTAGTGATAATTGTTTACAGGGAACGAAGTGATATGATAAGATGGGGAAGAAATGATTCTTTAATCTCCCAAACTATCGAATAATCAATACCAAAATAATGATGTATGATTCTGTTTCTAAATCCACGAATGCGATGCCAGTCTATATTGGGATGTAGCTCCTTAAAATCTTCTGGCAATCTATTGGCCGCTTCACCAATGATTTCAAAGTTCCGAATGACAGCGTCAATCGTTTTACTGTCAGTAACAAATTCTTGAAAGGAAAGATTGGCAGTGTATTCAATAATTTTATTGGCACTGTCAATGATGTCTTCAACCAGGAGGGCCGGTTCACGTTTAGACATAAATGATTTCAGATTCGATCTGATGATAATATTTGGGTTTAACTCCCTTTCTCGAAACCAAATCTACTTTCTTACTTAATTTACTCTCTATGTAATTGGCGAGATCTATAAATTCTATTCCAACAGGCCTGCTAAAATCAACAATGATGTCAATATCGCTTTGATCTGTAAAATCATCTCTTACAATTGATCCGAATAAACCAATAGAATTGACAAAATATTTCTGCCTCAACTCTGGTTTAAGTTGGGTCAGGATTTGCTTTATTGCATTCAATTCTGTCATATTTCAAAGATAAGGAAAGTTTTTCTGTAGCCCCAAGTACATACATCCCTCCCATATAAACGGCCTCAGTAGATGATTACCTTTTTGGAACTGCTGGACGGAGACCTAAGTTCGGCACCCTGAGCGCAGAGTACTCGCCTCAGGCAAAAGACATCTGCGGAGACCAATCATGAAAAGGAAACTCTGAGGAGACTAAACCAATGTAATGTGACTGGTTACTGTATCCCCCTTTCACACATCCGTTGATGGCAGTGAGTAATCACCCATCCTGGTATGCGTAAAACCCATAACAGAAAACGCCACCTTATGGGTGGCGTTCCTTGTAACAGACAAGCAACCGAAGAGACCATTGTATCCCGCCTGGCGGGACAAGTAAGCAGTTAGATTTTGGGTGCGGCCTGCAGAATCTCTTCCGAAACGCCCGAAGCGTATTTTTCAAAATTCTGCACAAATTGAATGGCCAGGTCCTTCGCTTTCGCATCATAGGCAGTTTTATCCGCCCAGGTGCTGCGTGGGTTTAAAATTTCCGGAGGTACACCGGGACAGCTCAGGGGCATTTCCATCCCAAATACGGGGTGAGTCTCATACCCCACATTATCCAGCTTGCCTTCCAGCGCCGCGGTAATCATGGCGCGGGTATAGGCCAGTTTCATGCGGTTACCAATGCCATAAGGTCCCCCGCTCCAGCCGGTATTGATCATCCATACATTTACTTCGTGTTTACGCATTTTCTCTCCCAGCATGGCGGCATATTTACCGGGATGCAGCGGTAAAAAAGGTGCACCAAAACAGGCACTGAACGTGGTTTTGGGTTCGGTAACACCCGCTTCAGTACCGGCCACTTTAGCGGTGTACCCGCTGATGAACTGGTACATGGCCTGGCCCGCAGACAAACGGCTGATGGGTGGCAATACCCCGTAGGCATCGCAGGTTAAAAAGAAAATATTTTTGGGCAGTCCGCCGATACTGGGTTCCAATGCATTGCTGATAAAGCCCAGTGGATAACTCACCCGGGTATTCTCGGTAATTTCTTTACTGCTGAAATCGATCTGGCGCGTGCCAGGATAAAAATGGATATTCTCTACTAGCGCAGAAGGTTTGATAGCTCGGAAGATCTCGGGTTCTTTTTCCTCACTCAGGTCAATGGTTTTGGCATAACAACCGCCTTCAAAATTAAATACGGTGTTATCTGTCCAGCCATGTTCATCATCGCCGATCAGTTTGCGGTTGGGGTCGGCACTGAGGGTGGTTTTACCGGTGCCACTCAGGCCAAAGAATACGGCCACATCTCCTTCCTTACCCATATTGGCGCTGCAATGCATGCTCAACACATTTCTTTCGTTGGGCAGCAGGAAATTGAGGACACTGAAAATGCCTTTTTTGATCTCGCCTGTATAACCGGTACCGCCTATCAGGATGGTTTTGTGTGTAAAGGAAATAACCGCAAAATTGTGTTGTCTTGTTCCATCTTCTGCGGGGTCTGCCGTAAAGCCCGGTGCCTGTATGATCTGCCATTCGGGTTCAAAGCGGTTGAGTTCTTCCTCTGCCGGGCGCAGGAACATATTGTGTGCAAACAGGTTACTCCAGGGATGTTCGTTGATCACACGGATATTCATCCTGTGAGCCGGATCAGCGCAGGCCTGTGCATCGCGTACCCACACTTCTTCTTTGGCAGCTAAATAATCCAGCAGTTTTTTCTTCAGCTGGTGAAAATATTTTTCGTCGATGGGGATATTGAAACCGTTCCAGTCAACAGTAGTTTCTGTGAGCGCATCTTTCACAATGAATTTGTCTTTCGGACTGCGCCCGGTAAATTCTCCGGTACGGATACAAAGCGCGCCGGTATCGTTCAGCACACCCTGGCCGCGCAGTACCGTCTGCTCTGCCAGTTCTTCGGGCGATAACTGGTAATGAATCGTTGTTTTGGGGGTAAAGCCTAAGTCCTGCAGCATCTGTTGGGGATCCATAGTAGTAGCCATCATATACGAACAAACGTTAGTTAGAATGCAAAAGTAATTGTTTAACCCTTTCCGATATTTTTATGTGTTGAGGGTACACATAAAAAATGTATAACCGATGCCCGGTTTCTTGCAAAATATCCAAAAGAGTTCCTGCTTACCTAAATAATAGCTATAGATAACTCACGTATTTTGAATGTTTTAGAAATCATTTTCGGCTATGGCCCCAAATTGGGTGCGGGAACTGAAAAAGCCCTGCCAGGAGCTTGACAGCAAAGGTTTTGCGCCAGGTCCCGTTTTTTTTCCTCATCCTAACATTTTTTTAGATAACAAAAAATTTGTATACCTGACTAAATGAGTAGGTTTGCAGTAAATGCGTGTTATGAAGAACCTGAAACTGACTGTTGCATTCTTTTTATTGACCATCTGTAGCACCGCTTCGGCCCAACAGCAGGGCGCTGATGAGCAAAAAGGCAAATTCAAACAAGAGAATATTTTCCTCGGAACCAGCCTGAACCTGGGCATTGCCAACCGTTCCTTTAATGTGGGTCTGAACCCTGAGATTGGCTATAGCGTAACCCGCTGGTTAGATGCGGGTGTATCGCTCAACATCAATTATTTTTCGCAGAATGCGTCTGATTTCAGCAATATCCGTTTCCGCAATTTCAATTTCGGGGGAGGTCCTTTTCTGCGGGTATGGCCACTGAGTTTTCTGCATTTCCAGGTACAGCCTGAATATAACTGGATCAGCTCCAGCCAGAAGAATATGGTTACCGGTCAATCCGGAACCTATAAATACAATGCCGGCAGCTTACTGGTAGGCGTAGGATATGGTACCCGTGTATTGGGTTCCCACTATTCTTATGTTACATTGATGATCGATGTGATGCAGAACCTGAACTCGCCTTACCGCGATCAGTACAATGATCCCTTGCCGGTTTTCCGGGCGGGTTTTGGCATGTATCTTAAACCAAGGCGTCGATAGCTGCCTGCGCCGTATCGCAAACGATCAGGCGTTTCCGCCAGTTATCATACAGAAATCCTTCTCTCGCCATGGTATCAATATGTGCGATCAGGTGTTGATAGAAACCGGCCGTATTCAACAGCACGATCTTCTTGTTATGTATATTGAGGTTGTTCCAGGTAAGCATTTCAAATAATTCATCCAGGGTACCGTTTCCGCCGGCGAGTACAATGGCCGCATCACAGAGCTCATACAGGGTCTTTTTCCGCACATGCATATCTTCTACCACCCGCAATTCAGTAATACCTTCATGCTGCGCTTCCCATTCCAGTAACACTTTGGGAATCACGCCGATCACTTTGCCTCCCTGGTCCATGGAAGCATTGGCCACGGCCCCCATCAAACCCTTGTTACCACCACCATATACGATCGTTAACTTTTTTTCCGCCATCAGTTTACCCAATGCCGCCGCTTCCTTTTCGTACAAAGGGTTGGCACCGGATTTTGACCCACAGAACACCGCAATATGGCTTACACGCATACACCAAAATTTGATACAGCAAAATAGGTTAAAATTTTTTACTACTTTCCGTTTTCGTTTGCTCATCATTTAACCACCCCCATATGTCGCCATTATTGCTTTTTTCCTTTGTTATCGCGTATTTTCTCATTTTATTGGGTGTTGCCTGGTATACCGGCAAAAACAGCACCAATGATTCTTTTTTCATCGGTAACAAAAGCAGTAACTGGATGCTGGTGGCATTCGGCATGGTGGGTACCTCTTTGAGTGGTGTTACGTTTGTGAGCGTACCGGGTGCCGTGGCCAAAGAATCCTTTGCTTATTTCCAGATCACATTGGGGTACCTGATCGGTTACCTGGTCATTGCCTATGTGCTGCTACCACTCTATTACCGGCTCAACCTCACTTCCATTTATAATTACCTGCACAACCGATTAGGTTTTACTTCCTATAAAACCGGTGCCGGCTTTTTTATCCTTTCCCGCATTCTCGGTGCTACTGCGCGTTTATACCTGGTAGTGAATATCCTGCAGGAAGCCATCCTGAACAGTTTTCATGTACCGTTCTGGGCCACTACCCTGATCATCCTCGTGATGATTCTTTTGTATACCTATGAAGGGGGTGTAAAAACCATTGTCTGGACCGATACCCTGCAAACCACCTGTATGTTACTGGGATTGATCATCTGTGTGGTATACATCCTCAGTAATATGAACATGAGTTTTACCGAAAGCCTGCAGGCCATGGGCGAAAAAGGCTATTCCAAGATCTTTTTCACTGATCCTAACAGCAAACTTTTTTTTGTAAAACAGATCCTGGCAGGTGCGTTCATTACCGTTACCATGACGGGCATGGACCAGGAAATGATGCAGAAAAACATTTCTGTAAAAACACTGAAAGATTCGCAGAAGAATGTGATCTCTATGTCCATTGTACTGATGATTGTGATCCTGATCTTCCTCTTCCTCGGTGGTTTATTGTACCTGTATGCTACCCAGCTAAACCTGGATGTAACCGGTGATAAATTATTCCCTGCCATTGCGCTACAGCATATGCCGCCCTTTGTTTCGGTGATCTTTATCATTGCCCTGATCTCGGCCCTCTTCCCCAGTGCCGACGGTGCCATTACCGCGCTTACGTCCACTTTCTGTATCGATGTCATTGGCATGCAGCGAAGAAATGACCTCACAGATGCACAGAAGAAAAAAATGCGTCAGCGGGTACACCTTTCCTTTGCCGCCATCTTCCTGTTATTTGTGATGATGTTCAAATGGATCAATGATTCCAGCATGATCGGTGTGATTTTAAAAGTGGCCACTTTTACCTATGGCCCCCTGCTCGGTCTCTTCACTTTCGGCATCCTGCTGAAAAGAAAAGTCAACGACAAACTGGTACCCTTTGTCTGTATCGCTTCCCCCATCATCTGTTTTTTCCTTGACCGTTTCCAGAAACAGCTCTTCGGTTCCTTCGAGCTGGGCCTCGAACTGCTGATCATCAACGGCCTCATCACTTTCATTGGGCTCTGGCTGATCTCGAAACCGGCGGAGGAAGTAGCTGAAGCGTAGACGCTATCATTCTATCATTCTGTATATTTGCCCATGCACCTCATCCTCCCCCAGGCAGAAGCTTATGCGGCAAAATATACTTCCCCGGAAGATGCCCTGTTACAGGAGGTGAACCAGCGCACTTTGGCCGATCATCCGCTCTCTCATATGCTGAGCGGACATGTGCAGGGCCGGTTTCTGTCGATGATCAGTGCCCTTATCCAGCCCAGGTATATACTGGAAATAGGCACATTTACGGGGTATAGCGCCCTTTGTCTGGCCGAGGGCCTGGCAGAAAATGGCGAATTGCATACGATCGAATTGCGGGAGGCGGATGCAGCCACTGCGAGGGCAAATTTTAGCAAATCGGAAAAGAATAAGCAGATACATTTGCACATTGGTAATGCCACCGATATCATACCCCATCTTGCCCCTGTCTGGGACCTTGTTTTCCTGGATGCGGATAAAACCGGGTATATCACGTATTATGAACAATTGGTGCCCCGGTTACGCCCCGGAGGTATCATACTGGCCGATAATGTATTGTTTCATGGCGAAGTATTGCAGGAACCCGTGAGTGGTAAAAATGCCAAAGCCATTGATGCCTTTAATGAACATGTAAACAAAGACCCCCGTACCGAGCAGGTACTGCTGACCATACGCGACGGGGTCTTACTGATCAAAAAGAAATAAGATGAAAAAACTGATCCTCTTCTTTTGTATCCTGACCGCTTTTACGGCCCGGGCGCAGAAAGAAAAAGTGACAGCCTATGTGAATGCATACAAAGACCTGGCCATCGAAGAGATGATTCGTACCGGTGTGCCTGCGGCTATTACACTCGCACAGGGAATACTGGAATCACAATCAGGAGAAAGTGCATTGGCAAAAACTTCGAATAACCATTTCGGCATCAAGTGTAAAACCGAATGGACCGGCGCTAAAACCTACCATGATGATGATGCCAAAGGAGAATGTTTCCGGGTATACAATAGCTCCGCTGAATCGTACCGGGATCATTCTGATTTTTTGAAAACGCGCCCGCATTATGCGTTTCTCTTTACACTGGATCCCACCGATTATGAAGGATGGGCCTATGGATTGAAAAAAGCGGGTTATGCTACCAGTCCCACTTATCCGCAACGCTTACTGAAGCTGATCAACGATCATAACCTGCAGCAGTTTACCCTGGCTGCCCTCTCACGCAGAACAACTCCGGCAACTGAAGTAAAAGAGAACATCACTGTTATGCCTGCCGCAGAACCCGTTCAGATTGTCACTGAAAAACCGGCTTCCCAACAGACCGTACAGACAGACACCCCTGTTGAAAACACAAAACCCGTTATAGATAACAAAGCAGAAAACGCGGCGGTACCTGTGGCGGCTGTAAAAGCCATCAGTTATCCAACCGGTATTTTTACGATCAACAATACCAAAGGGATGTATGCCGCAGAAGGTACTTCTCTTCTGTCATTGGCCAATCAGTTCGATATTCCTTTAAGCAAACTGCTCGAATTCAATGATCTTCCGGCGATGGATATACTCGATACCAACCGCCTACTATTCATTGAAAGAAAACCCAAAAGAGGAGCCGTAGATTTTCATGTGGTGGCCGATGGCGAAACACTGCACAGCATCAGCCAGCTCGAAGCCATCCGTCTGGATAGTTTGCTCGAGTATAACCACCTTGCACGTACCGCAGTAGTAAACACAGGCGACAGGATTTATCTTCGCCCCGTAACTGCCGGCTCAACACCTGCACCCCGTACTCCCAAATAAGTATCGTATTTTCAGGATTCCCTAAAACCGCTATATGTCAGTAATCACCGTTCACGATAAAACATTTGTTCCCTATTTACCGGAGACCCTGATCCTGGAAAAAGTGAAGGAACTGGCGGCTGAACTGGACAAAGATTATGCGGGCAAGAAACCCCTGTTCATTGCCATCCTGAACGGTTCCTTTATGTTTACGGCAGATCTCTTTAAATACCTCACCATCGAAGTGGAGATCTGTTTTATCAAACTCGCATCCTACAAGGGAACCAAATCAACGGGGCAGGTGGTTACTGCCATCGGACTGGACACAGATATCAATGATCGGCATGTAGTGATACTGGAAGACATTATTGATACCGGCAAAACCATGAACGAGTTCCTGCCGCAACTACGCAACCAGCAACCCGCTTCGCTGAAAGTGGCCGTATTGCTGCACAAGCCTGATGCCACTGTTTTTCCGGTAAATATTGATTACTGCTGTTTCTCAATTCCCAATAAATTTGTATTGGGTTATGGACTGGATTATGATGGACTGGGTCGCAATATCCGCGAACTGTACCAGTTAAGGGAACAAGCTTAAAATTCTGCCAAACTTTGTAGCGGTTGCCGTTTTGCCGGTATTCTTCCCTATTTTGATAGAAATCCCTGTTGACAAATGAAGAAAGTCAGGTGGGTCTGCTATTGTTTGCTTGCCTTTGCCACTGCACAGGCACAGTATTACCTGCGCGGAGAGGTGAAGAATGAACGGGGCCAATCCTTGCAGGGCGCCAAGATCAATCTCTCTTCCAAAGGCAGTTTCCCGTATTACAGTGGCAGCAGCGGCACTTTCGGTATCTCCGTTTCAAAAATAACAGATACGATCCGCATCAGCAGAGATGGTTATGAAGACCTGGTGGTGTTGATTGATACGCGGAGGTTCCAATCGCTGGTTATGAAAATGCTGTCCACTACGGCCCATTTATACAACCGCAAACTGGCTTCCTTAACCACCAATCTCAGAAGACAAAAAGCCAACTCTTTTTCTGTGCCGGGCGAGAGTTACAGTAACCTGGTAGAAAATGATTTTATTGAAGCTGACAAATATCCCGAAACAGGATTTGCCCTGAATATCAACAAAGCTTCTTACAGTAATATCCGGCGTTTCCTGGGTAATGAAATGTATGTGCCGGTTGATGCCGTTCGCATTGAAGAGATGCTGAACTATTTTGATTTCACACAGGCGGCGGCTCCAAAACAACAGGATTATTTCAACTGCCGCAGTCAGTTAACCAGTTGTCCTTGGGAAGAAAAGAACCAGCTCCTTTTTCTGCATGTAACCGCACCCAAACTGGCACTCGACAGTATCCCTCCTTCCAACCTGGTTTTTCTGATCGATATCTCCGGCTCGATGGACAAACCCAACCGCCTGCCTTTGTTACAAGCTGCTTTCACCTTACTTACAGATAATCTCCGCGAAAAAGATACCATTACCATTGTAACCTATGGCGGTGGTGTAGGTATTGCCCTGCCTCCCACCAGCGGGGCACAGAAGAAAAAGATCAGGGAAGCTATCGACTCATTGGTAGCGAGTGGCGATACGCCGGGCGAGGGTGCTATCCGCATTGCCTATGAGCTGGCCAGGAGAAGTTTTATCAAAAAAGGAAATAACCGCGTGATACTCGCTACAGATGGTGATTTCAATATTGGCCAGACTTCTGAAGCAGCACTGGAAGACATGATTACCGGCTACAAACAGACCGGTATTTATTTAACCTG
>Ga0255338_1002743_pt1 | contig 23942 bp, 25 predicted proteins | sample MeOH1_35cm_T4_19_FD_203715 | JGI IMG/M metagenome (GOLD analysis project Ga0255338, IMG submission 203715) | Sandy soil microbial communities from University of British Columbia, Vancouver, Canada - MeOH1_35cm_T4_195 | ecosystem: Engineered > Artificial ecosystem > Sand microcosm > Unclassified ...
CCTCCATGAACGGGAGGCTCTCGATGTCGCCGACGGTGCCGCCGATCTCGATGATCGCGATGTCGGCGCCCTTCGCCGCGGCGCGGAAGCGGTTCTTGATCTCGTCGGTGATGTGCGGGATGACCTGGACGGTCGTGCCGAGGAAGTCGCCGCGGCGCTCGCGCGCGATCACGGTCTCGTAGACCTTGCCGGCCGTGAAGTTGTTGAAGTGGTGCATCTCCTTGTTGAGGAAGCGCTCGTAGTGGCCGAGGTCGAGGTCGGTCTCGGCGCCGTCCTCCGTGACGAAGACCTCACCGTGCTGGAAAGGGTTCATCGTGCCCGGGTCGACGTTGATGTACGGGTCGCACTTCAGCATCGTCACCTGCAGCCCGCGGGACTGGAGGAGCTTGCCCAGCGAGGAGGCCGTGATGCCTTTGCCCAGCGAGCTCACGACACCGCCCGTCACGAAGATGTACTTGGTGGTCATTTTAGTCCTCGGCGCAACATGGTCTCGGCGCGACTCAGATCGGAGGGGACGTCCACGGCGACCGGGCGTTCATGCACGATCACGCCGTCGATGAGCATGCCGTCTTCCAGGGCCCGCAGCTGTTCGAGCTTCTCGCTCTTCTCCAGCGGGGAGGGCGGCAGGGAGACGAAGCGCTTCAATGCGGCCCTGCGGTAGGCGTAAAGGCCCAGATGCTCCCAGGAGCTCACCGGAGCGCGGGAGAAATACAGGCAGCGGCCGTTCTTCGCTAGAACCGCCTTCACGACATGCTTATCGTTTTGCCGTGCCGCGTCGTCGATCTTGATGACCGAGGTGGCGATATCCGTTCCCCGGCCGAGCGCCCTGACCGTCGCGCGCAAGGTCGACGGCTTGAGGAGGGGCATGTCCCCCTGATAGTTCAAAATGACCGGTTCTCGGCGGCCCTTCGCCGCGGCCCAGACACGATCCGAGCCTGACGGCAACGAAGGCGCAGTCATCACGGATTCCCCGCCAAAGCGCTTCACTTCGTCGGCGACCTCGCGAGAGTCCACCGCCACGATGACGGGACCGAGCTTCGCGGCCTTGGCGGCGCGCCAGCACCATTCGATCATGGTGCGGCCGGCGAGCCTCGCCAGCACCTTGCGGGGGAAGCGCGTCGAGCCGAGGCGCGCGGGGATCACGGTCAAACAGGCGGCGGTCATCTGACCGCCCTTGAGAGTTCCTTGGCGTCGGTCGTCGCGGTGCCGAGCTTGGCGACGACGATGCCGGCCGCGTGGTTGGCCAGCGCCGCGGCGCGGCGCAGCGGGGCCCCGGCGGCCAGGGCCAAGGTCAAGGTGGAGATCACGGTGTCGCCCGCGCCGGACACGTCGAAGACCTCGCGCGCCTGGGTGGGGATGTGCGTGATCCGAGGCCTGCGGCCTTCCTCGAACAGGCTCATGCCGTCGGGCCCGCGGGTGATCAGCACCGAGCGGCTCTTGAGCACCTTCAGGATGTCGACGCCGAGGGCGTCGATCGCGTCCGAGCCGGGCTTGGCGTCCCGGCGCATGCAGGCCCAGGCCTCGGAGGTGTTCGGGGTCACGCAGGTGACGCCCTTGTACAGGCGGAAGTGCTCCGGCTTCGGATCGACGGTGATGGGGATGCCGCGCCGGCGGGCGGCGCCGATCGCGCGAGCGAGCACGCGGGGGTTGATGACGCCCTTGCCGTAGTCCGAGAGGATGACGGCGTCGGCGTCCGGCAGCTCCTCATCGAGGCTGGCGAGCAGGCGCGATTCGGTCGCGTGCGACAGAGGCCCGGAGGTCTCCCGGTCGAAGCGCACGACCTGCTGGCGCTCGGCGATGACGCGGCACTTCTGGGTGGTCTGCCGCTCGACGTCGACGCACACGCCCTCGACGTTCACGCCGCGGCCGCGGAAATGCTCGACGAGGCGGGCGCCGGCGTCGTCCTCGCCGATGACCCCGAGGACGGACACCTTGGCGCCGAGCGAAGCGAGGTTGTTGACGACGTTCCCGGCGCCGCCCGGGATGTGCGACTCGCCGGTGACGCGCACGACGGGGACGGGGGCTTCGGGGGAGATGCGGCCGACCGCGCCGCGCACGTACTGGTCGAGCATGAGGTCGCCGACGACGAGGACGCGGCGCCCCGAGAATCGGGCGATGGTCCGTAGAAGCTCTTTGCGCTCGGGGAGCCTGGGGGGCATCGTACGGGTGTTGATCATAACATTTCTCGCAGCGCCGCCGTGACGTTGCCGAAGAAGACCTCGGCCTTCATCATCAGCATGCGCTTCTGGGGGTCGTCGGAGAACCACAGCCGCAGGCGCTTGCCCTTCTGCACGAAGATGCCCTCCCGGATCATCATCGGCTCGACGATGACGGACGGGAACCTTCCCGCGGGGACCTTGAGGCGCTCCCGCTTCATGACCTTGATGGCCAGGGGCCAGTTGTCGGGGGTGTTCACGTGGACCTTCAGCTCGGCCCCGTCGGGCAGGGCCTGGGCGCGCACGAAGAAGATGCTGGAGAGGATGTCCTGGACCTGCGCCGGGATGGTGCCCACGCGCACGTTGAAGCTGCCGTCCTTGTTCACCCGGCGGTTGACGAAGGTCCCGGCGTCGCGGTCGTAGAGCACCCACTCGTCGCGGAAGAACTTCCCCTCGCGGACCTTCTTCGAGTAGCCCAGCGAGGTCAAGGTGCGCGCGTCGAGCCATGACTCGTTGAGGTCGCGGACGACGTAGAAGGTGTCGCAGAAGGAGTTCGAGCGCGCCTCGCTGACGAGGTGGTAGGCGGGCCGGCCGTTGAACATCACGATCTTGTCCACGCCGAGCGTGGCCTCGCCCACCGATAGCAGGCCCCAGGACATGTCGAAGACCAGCTTCTCGGGGAACACGGGGAGCGGCTTGTACTCGGGGGAATAGGCGACGCGCGGGCCGATCAGCTGGGAGGGGGACACGATCGCCGTGGTGATCGCCACCCGGCCCCAAACCCGGGCCTTGACCGGCGCGGGGGCCGGGGCCTTCGTCGAGATCGAGGGGAGCGCCGCGACGGGCGCGGGGGCGGGCTCCGGCTCGGGCGCCTCGAGGACCACGCTGACCGGGACCGTGCTCTGGTCGACGAGGACCGGGGCGGACTCGGTCGGCGCCGCGGCCATCGGCAGGGGGTCGGTGGGCCGGCGGTGGACGCCGCAGGCCGCCAGCGCCGCGCACAGCGCCAGGGCGAGGGTCCTCACTTGCGCTTGCCCCCGGCCAGGGACTCGAGCAGGTCGAGCCAGGCGTTGCGGCCCTTCAGGAGCTCGAGCTTGATGCCGAGCACGAACACCTCGCCGGAGAGCCTCTCGCGCCAGTCGTCGGTCAGGCGGACGAAATCCTTGTGCGTCGTGACGACCGGCAGCCCTCCACGCAGGTCCTCGATGGACTTGAGCTCGCGGCTCGTGTACGGATGATGGTCGGGGAAACGCCAGGACTGGGCGACCTTGATGCCGAGGGACTCGAGCTGGGTCTCGAAGGAGAGGGGGTCTCCGATGCCGGAGAGCGCCACGACGGCCTTGCCCTTGAGATGATGGAGGGAGTGGCGGGCCTCGGTCTTCACGTCGAGCAGGTGGTCCGCCTTGTGCGCGGATTCGACGATGGTCACGCCCGGGTGGAGCGAGTCGATGTCCTCGCGCAGGCGGGTGAGCTCGGCGGCCGTGACGCGGTCGGCGTGCGTGATGACGACCAGCCCCGCGCGGGTGAGCGCCGACAGCGGCTCCCGCAGGTCCCCGAGAGGCAGGAGGCGGCGCCCTCCGAACGGGTCGCGCGCGTTGACGAGGACGATGTCCAGATCGCGGTGGAGGTGGAGGTGCTGGAACCCGTCGTCGAGGATGACGACCCGGCTGCCGTACATCTCGACGGCGAGCTCGCCCGCCTTGGCCCGGTCGGGGCAGACCAGGACGGGGATGCCCTGGCCCTGGAGGGACTGATGGATCATCCAGGGCTCGTCGCCGCACTCGCGCCAGTCCGTGTGTCGCCCGTCGAGCAGGACGGACACCTCCTTGGCGGAGGCCGTCCGGCCGTAGCCGCGCGAGACGATCGAGACGTCGTGGCCGCGCTTGCGCAAGGTCTCGGCCGCGAGGAGCACGGCGGGGGTCTTGCCGGTGCCGCCGACGGTCAGGTTCCCGATGCAGACGACCTTGGCCTTGATGCGCTTGCGCTTGAGCACCCCCGCGGCGTACAGGCCGCGGCGCGCCATAACGCCGGCGCCGTACGCCAAGGACGCCGCGCCGAGCAGGGCGCGGCCGCCCAGCGAGGACTTCAGCCGCTCGCGGCGCTTGGCCCAGGTCGTCACGCGCGGGCCTCCGTCCGCTCGAGCAGGCGCTCGACGGCGGGAAGGACCCGCTCGGCGGGGAGCTGGCGCATGCACTCGAGGTTGTACGGGCAGTCGTTCGACCGGCAGCCGATGCACGGCAGCTCGTCGAGGCGCACGAAGAGGTGGTCGGGATGGACGGGCGTCCAGGACGCCGGGTCCGAGGAGCCGTGGATGGTCACGGTGGGCACGCCGAGGGCCAGGGCCACGTGCTTGGGCCCGGCGCAGTTGCCCACCACGACGCGGCAGGAGGCGAGCTCGCGGGCGAGGTCGGCGATGCCGCGGGTCTCCTCGATGGCGAAGGCGCCCGCGCCGATGCCGCGCACCACCTCGTCGGCCAGGCCCTTCTCGCCCGGCCCCCAGAACACCTTGATCCTGCAGCCGTGCTTGTCGCGCAGAAGCCGGCCCAGGCGCGCGTAGGAGGGCGCGGGCCAGCGCCGGGTCTCCTTGCGCGAGGGGGGCACGAGGCCGACGACGTTCTCGATCTTCATCGGGCGCTCGGCGAGCATCAGGCGGGGGAGCTCGGGGGCGTCGGACGGCGCGACGCCCAGGGCCGCGAGCCAGCGCACCTTCTCGAGGGCGGCGTAGCAGGCCTGCGGGGACTGGACCATGCGGACGTTGTACGCCCAGCGGCGCGCGACGTGGGCCGGGCCGGCCTTCACCTTGGCGCCGGACAGGGCCGCCAGGAGGGCGGTGCGCGGGTTGGCGAGGAAGTCGATCACCCAGTCGTAGCGGCGGGCGCGTATCTTGAGCGCCCAGCGCAGCGCGCCGAGCGCGCCTTCGGCGTCGTAGACGAGGACCTCGTCGATGGCGGGATGGCCGGCCACGGCCTCGGCCCCGGGCGCCTCGACCAGGAAGTCGAGCTTCGCGTCGGGGAACTTCTTCTTCAGCGCCTCGAGGGCGGGGGTCGTCAGGATCACGTCGCCGAGGCGGCGCAATTGGACGACGAGGATCGACCGGGGGGCGGCGATGTCCATCAGAACCTGGCCTTGCCGCGCGTCATGTTCAGGTGGAAGTCGAACATGTTGTCGTCGCCGCGGACGAGGAGGCGTCGCACCGCCTCCTTCTCACGGGCCCAGGGCAAGGACGAGATGCCCTGCTTGATGGAGAAATCGAACCGGTAGCCGGCGTCGAGCGCGGCCTGGCGGACGTCGGCCTTGTACGCGCCGGAGCCGTACGGGTAGGCGAAGCCGACCATCTCGCGGCCGAGCTTCTCCTCGAGGCGGGCCTTGCTCTCCGTGAGCTCCCAGCGGACCTCGTCCATGGGGAGCTCGGCGAGGTTCCGGTGGCGCATCGTGTGCGAGCCGAACTCCACGAGCCCGGAGCCCTGCATCTCCTTGATCTGCGCCCAGGTCAGCATCTTCAGCCAGGGCTCGGTCTCGGGGTCGTGCCAGCCGTTATGCTTCTCCATCGTCTCGTAGACGAGGAAGACGCAGGCTTTCATCCCGAACTCCTTGAGCAGGGGGAAGGCCTCGGTGTAGTTGTTCATGTACCCGTCGTCGAAGGTGATCATCACGGGCTTCTCGGGAAGGGGCTTCACTCCCTTCTCGGCGTCGCGCCAGTCGCGAAAATCGACGGCGGCATAGCCGTGGTCCTTCAAATACTGCAGCTGCTTGCGGAAGTCCGCGGCCGTGACCCAGAGCTTCTTGAGCCCCGAGCCGGGGGGGTAGTCCCCGATCTTGTGGTACATGAGGACAGGCATGCCGCCGGACACGGCGGGGCGCCACCAGTTCCAGCGGGCGCTGAGGCCCGCGGCGGCGACGGCTCCGACGGCGGACAGGACCTCGATCATGATTTTTTCTCTTTCCGCATCCGACCCAGTTTCACATATTTGAGCCAGCTGTGGAAAGCCGACAGGCCGGCCCAAACGAGGCCCTGGTACCCGTCGAGAAAACCGAGCTTCAGGAAGACTCGGGCGAAGAACTCCCAGGGCAGGATCAGATGCTGGAAGAAGTAGAAGCGCTTGCCGGCGTCGAAGCGCTTCTGGGCGGCCAAGGTCGTGTACCGGTCCAATTTCGAGAGGTAGTCGGGGATGTCGCGGTACGGCTCGTGGACGATCTTGCCGCGGAACGCCGACACGGGACCGTCGATGATGAGGCTCTCGTGGAGGGCGCCGCCGGTGAAACGGGCTTTGTCGCGCCGGAACAAACGGATGTGGGACTCGTGGCCCAGGCCGCCCCAGCGCATGGTGCGTCCCAAAAAACGGACGGAGAACGGGATATCAACGGCAACGAATGGAGGATTCGCCGAAAGGGCCGCACGGATCTCGTCGGCGAGCGACGGAGTCACCCTTTCGTCGGGATCGATCCATAAACACCAGTCGCCTTCGGCGACATCTAAACTTTTCTGGCGCATGCGGGCGTAATCGTCGAACGGACGGCGCAGCGTTTTGGCGCCATATCGCTTCGCGATCTCCTCGGTGCTATCCGTCGTGTCGTCGGAGATCACGACGACGATCTCCTTCACCAAGCCCTTCAAAGAGTCCAAGCACCCGGGAAGGTCCCTCTCTTCGTTCTTGGCGATCAGGATGGCGCTAAGAGATGGAGTCATAGATCTTCTCCATCTCGTTGGCCATGCGGGTCAGACCGAAACGGCCCAGATTTTTGCGGCCTTCGGCCGCTAAACGCAAACGAAGCGTCGCGTCATCGATCAGGCGGATGAGATTGTTCGCCATCGCCTCGGGGTTTCGCGGCTCGACGAGGAGCCCCGTCGCGCCGTCCTCGACGACCTCGGGGATGCCGCCGGCGGTCGTGGCGGCGATGGGGACGCCGCACGCGGCGGCCTCGATGAGGACCGAGCCCATGCCCTCGCCCCACGACGACTGGACATAGATGTCCAAGGCCTTGAGAAGGGGGACCGGATCGTCGCGATGGCCCAGCAGGATCACCTTCCCGAGCAAACCCATGCGCTTGATGCTCTCGAAGAGGGCTTCCTCCTCGGGGCCGCGCCCGGCGATGAGGAACTTCACCTTCGGGCGCTGGAGGAGGACGATGACGGCCGCGGCGAGCAGCGCGGCGTGGTCCTTGTGCGGCACCAGGGCGGCGAGGTTGCCGATCAGGAGGGCGTCCTGGGGGAAGTTGAACTCGGCGGCGAGCTCGCGGCGGCAGGCCGCGCGCCGCTCGGCCGTCGGCGGGGCGAAGCGCGCGGGGTCGACGCCGGCCCACTTGCTCTCCTCCGCGGTCACGGGCAGGCCGTCGGGGATCACGGCGAGCTTGGCCTCGGGCGTGCCGGCCTCTTTCATGATCACCGCGATGGCCTTCGACACGCAGACGACCCTGCCCGCGGCGCCGTATTTCCAGCGCGCGCTGAGGCCTTTCACCGGGAAGTCCACGCGCCGGTGGGAGACGACGGGCACGCCGGCCCAGGACGCCCAGGCGGCCGTGCCGGCGGCGTGGCCGGTGTGGGCGTGGACGATCGCGCCCTCGGCGCGGGCGCGGCGGATGAGGGAGAGGGCGGATGCGGAGGCCGTCGCGAAGCCTTGCCGGCGGGCCTCGGCGTCGAGCTCTCCGCCGGCGCGGGCGCAGACGACGCCGTCGCGACCGCGCGCCCGAAGAGCGGCCGCGAGGTAGAGGAGCTGGCGCTCCCCGCCGCGCAAGCCCGGCTCGGCGTCAAGATGGAAGATGGGCCGTGGCTTCATCGTAAACCCGCTGGGTCTCCTCGTAGAAAGTGGTCAGGCCGAACTCGCTCTCCCAGCGGGCGCGGCCGGCGCGCCCGAGGGACTCCGCCTTGCCCGGGTCGCCGAGGAGCGCGGCGAGGGCCTCGGCGAGAGCCTTGGCGTCGCCCGGGGGGACGAGCAGGCCCGTGACGCCGTCCTCGACGAGGTCGGGCAGGCCGCCGACCGCCGAGGCGATGACGGGACGTCCCAGGGACATCCATTCGAGCGCGGAACGCGACACCGCCTCCGAGCCGAGCGACGGGACGACGCCCACGCGGCAGGCGGACATGAAGGACCATTTGTCGGCGACGCGGCCGGGGAAATCGACGACGGCCTCGAGGCCGGCTGGCTTGAGCTGCCAGCGAAGGCGCTCGAGCAGGCGGCCCTCGCCGGCGCAGCGCACGCGCAGGCCCGGAACCGAGCCCTTCAGGCGGGCCGCCGCGTCCAGCAGTATCTCGTGCCCTTTGACCTTGTCGAAACGCGCGACCATGCCGACGATGGGAGCGCCCGGCAGGGCGGCCGCCTCGGACGGGCCTTCGATCCCCTGGGCGACGCGGGCGACCCGGGCGCCGGGGAATAAGGACTTGAAGGCGTCCTCGAGGGTCCGGTTGACGGCGATGAAGGCGTCCGTGCGCGCGGCGACGAAGCGCGCGAGCGCCCCGCCCTTGGGCGGGCGGGCGTCGCCGCGGGTGCGCACGACGGCGCAGGGCCGCTTGGCGGCGAGCACGAGGGCCGTCGTGTGGGCCGAGCCGGTGTGGGCGTTGATGACGCGGGGGGCGAACTTGCCCGCCTCCCGGCGCTGCGAGCCCCACGAGAGCGCGCCGTCCCAGCCGCGCACGACGAGGCCGAGGCGGCGCGCCTCGACGAGGACCGGCGAGTCGGCGCGGCCCCAGAACTCGACGCGGTGGCCGTTGCGCGCCTGCTCGACGGCGAGCGTCAGCGCGTAATGGGCCATGCCCGAATCCCAGGGCTCGTCTTCGATATGAAGGATGTTCAGGCGGGCGTCTCCATCCTCAAGGCGTCGCGGCAGGCGGCGTGGACCTGGTCCACGGTGAGCAGGCGCATGCAGAGGAAGTGCCCCTCGGGGCACTCGCGGGCGCCGTGCAGGCCGCACGGGCGGCAGGCGAGGTCCGCCTCGACGACGCGATGGCCCGGGCCGTACGGGAAGAAGCCGAGCTCGCGCGTCGTCGCGCCGAAGATCGCCACGACCGGAACGCCCGCCGCCGCGGCGAGATGCATGGGGCCCGAGTCGTTGGTCACGAACACCGACAGGCGGCCCATCAAGGACTTGAGGTCCTCGAGGTCGGTCTTGCCGACGAGGTCGAGGGCGCCGCATTCGCGTGCGATGCTCGCGCCGAGGGCCTTGTCGTCGGGCCCGCCGACGAGCACGGGCGTCAGGCCGTCGGCCTTGAGACGGAGGCACAGCTCGGCGAAGCGCTCCGGCAGCCAGCGCTTGGTGGCCCAGGCCGAGCCGGGGTGCACCCCGGCCAGCGGACCCGGGGGCAGAAGGGCGGCGAGCTTCGCGCTCATCGCGGGAGGCGCGACGTACCGCGATTCGCCGGAGGACGGCGCGGCGCCGGAGCCGAGCGGCAAGGTCAGGGAGAGGTTCCGCTCGAGGTCGTGCATCAGCCAGGAGAAGGGCACGGCGTCGGTGAGCAGGAAGCTCCCCGCGCTCGAGTCGAAGCCGATGCGGCGCGGGACGGCGGCCAGCTTCGCGATCAGCGCCGAGCGGAAGGACCGGTGGGGGATGACGGCCAGGTCGAAGGCGCGCGCCGAAAGCTCGGCGGCGATGGCCCAGGGGCCGCTCAGGCCGCCGTGGACGCCGCGCTTGTCGTCGATGAGGACCTCGTCCGCCCAGGGGGTCCCGCGGAATATGCCCGCCGTCTTCTCCAGCGTCAGCACGGTCACCGTGGCCCCGGGGAGGAGCTCCTTGAGGCGGCGCAGGAGGGGCAAGGTCAGCAGGCTGTCGCCGAGGAAGGCCGACTGCATGACGAGGACCTTCTTCGCGCCGAGGGTCGAGCCGGTGGCGCCGTAATCCGCCGAGCTGAGCACGCTCGGAGCGCGAGGCACGCCCCAGGCGGCCAGGGCCTCATGGTAGCGGTCCACGGTGTGGCGCTGCAGGCCCGGCGTGGACACGCGCAGCGCCACGAACAAACGCCGCGCCAGGGCGTTCTTGCGGTAGGTCGCGGTGTTGGGCACCCGCGCCAAGATCCGGATCAGGAACGAGCGCAGGTTGCCGTGAAGGTCGAGGAGATGGGTGAAGCCGCGCTCCTTGACCAGGCGCAAGGCGTCCGCTATGCCGGTGAAGGGGATGACCTCGTCCACGCCCGGGTGGCCCTTGAGGGCGGCCGCGAACTGGGGTTTGACGAGGACCGTGACCCGGCAGTCGGGCCAATGGGCTTTTAAGGACTTATAGACCGGCCCGGTCAAAACGACGTCACCGAGGCTGGAAAGCCGTATAACGAGGATTTTGGGCGACAACCGTGATTATATCATTTCGCCCGGGGGGCTCTCAGGGAGCCGCGTCGAGGCGGCGGAGGGCGAGCTGGGCGCTGAAGCGGACCTCCGCGTCCTTGTCCTTGAGGGCGCGCCGCAGGTCGTCCAGGACCCCGGCGGCGGCCTTGCCGACCGCGCCGAGGGCAAGCGCGGCGCTCGCCCGCACGCGCGCGTCGGGGTCGGACAGCGCGCGCCGCAAGGCGGGGACCGCCGGCTCGGCCGCGGCGCCGCGGCCGCCGAGCTGGTCGGCGGCGAGCGCGCGCAGGCGCGGCAGCTCCGACGAGAGCATGGCGGTCAGCTCCGGCACGGGGTCGGTCTGGGGCCTGCCCATCCCCATGTCGCGAACGAACCCCGGGGCCGCCGGCTCGGGCTTCGCGGGCGGCGCGGCCGGCTTCGGCGGTTCGGGGAAGGATTCCTCCTTCCGCCAGCCGCGGAGCTGCTTCTGCAGCTCCGCGAGGTCCAGGCTGAGCGACGCGACCGGCTTGCGGCCCGCCCACTCCTTCCAGGGCTCGTCGATGAGCTTGCGCAGGGCCGCCTCCGTCGCGGGCGGAGTGGGGGACAGCACGCCGGTCTCCTTGTAGCGCTGGAGCTGCTCGGCGAGCAAGGCGGTCCGCAGCTCGAGCCCGGCGGTCTCCTTGCGCTTCTCGTCGAGGAGAGAGACGACCAAGGCCCGGGCCTCCGCCGCCTCGCGGCTGTCCGGCGAATGCTGGACCAGGGACTTGGCGATGTCCGCGATGCCGACCGTGGCCCGGACCAGGCTCTCGCGCTCCTCGCTCAGCCTCCCGTCGAGCTCCCGCAGTTCGCGCTCCAGGGCCTGGGGCGACGAGGGGACCGGGGCCGCCGCCCCGGCGGCCGCGCAGGCCAGCATGAGGGCCGCCGAACGCGCGATCACGACGGCGGCGCCGCGGCGGGGAGCGTGACGCGGAAGAGCGAGCCGCCCCCGGCGGGGAACGTCGCGTCGACGGAGCCGCGATGACGGAGGACGATCTCGTGGACGAGGGAAAGCCCGAGCCCGGTGCCCTTGCCCACCTCCTTCGTGGTGAAGAACGGGTCGAAGATGCGGCTCCGCAGTTCCTCGGCGACGCCCTCGCCCTCGTCGCGGACCTCGAGAAAGACCCGGCCGCCGCCGGTCCCGCCGGAGCGGATCGTGGCCCGCCCGCCCTTCGGCATCGCGTCGACCGCGTTGGTGCACAGGTTCATGACCACCTGCTGGATCTGGCCGCGGTCGCCGGCGACCCGGAGGCCCGGCTCGAGATCGCGCGCGATCGTCACGCCCTGGACCCGCGCCTGGGATTCGATCATGGCCAAAGTGTCCTCGACGGCGCGCGCGAGGTCGAACACCTCGACGGAGCCCGCGTCCTGGCGGGAGAAGGAGAGCAGGCTCTGCACGATGTTCCGGCAGCGCACCGCCTCCTCCTCGATCGCCTTCAGAGGGGGCGTCAGCGCGTCGGACGGCGCGAGCCTCGCCCCCGCCGCCTGCGCGAAGCCGAGTATGCTGCCGAGAGGATTGTTGATCTCGTGGGCGATCCCGGCCGCCAGCCGGCCCAACGCGGAGAGCTTCTCCGTCCGCCGCAGCCGCTCCTCGCGCCGGGCCAGATCGCGCATCAGCAGCAGCAGCAGGCCCAAGGTCAGGCCTCCCGCCGCGCCGGTGAACAGGAATATCTTCATCGCGATCCGGCGCTCGGTGAGCAGGACCTCCTCGAGACCGAAGCCCAGCAGGAGCCGGCCCCGGGCCCCCGGCATGACCATCTCCCGCACCGGGCGGCCGTCGAGGACCGTCTCGCGCGTCGCGGGCCGGAGCGGCGGGCGGGCCCACTCGCCGAGACGCTCCCCCAGCTCGCGGGTCGAGGTCGAGACGCTTTCCGCGGCGACGACGATCCCCTGCTCGTCCAGCGCCGCCGCGTAGGTCGCCCCGAAGGCGCCCAAGCAGCCGCGAAGGTAGGCGGACAGGGGCTCCTCGTTGCCCTTGCGCAGGCCGACCGCAAGGGAACGGACGATGTCCGCTTCGTGCGCACGGGCGGCGGCCTCGAGGTTCGCGGTCAGGACGGAATGGACGGCGCGGCGGGACGAGGCGCTGATCAGGCGCGCGAAGAACAACAGCACGACGACGAGCAGGAACAGGAGCTTTCGGTCGAGTCTCACGGACCTTGACGCGAGTCCGGGAGCACCGCCCGCTCCAGGATCGCGAACAGCTCCTTGAGCTCGTAGGGCTTGGCGATGTACCCGAAGGCCCCGTTCTTCATCGAGGCCGACGCCAGGGCGTTCGTGGCGTAGGCCGTGGCCATGATCACCGGAAGCCGGGGCTGGAGCGCTTTGAGCTGCTTGAGGGTGTCGACGCCGTTGACGCCCGGCATCATGATGTCGCAGACGGCCGCGTCGAAGACCTTGCCTTTGGCCAGCTCGAGCGCCTGGGCGCCGCTGTCGACGGCCGCGACCTCATAGCCCCGGTCGCGCAGGGCGAACGCCAGCATGTTCCGCTGATTCTTGTCGTCGTCGACGACGAGGATCATCGGCGGGCTCGTCTCGGCCATTTCCGGAGTATAACCCCGGACCGGACGGGTGTCAACGGGAGGATTCCCGGTCGAGGGGGAGGATTCCGAGGGGGGGTCAGCGCCCGGCGGCAGGCGGTTGAAGTCGCTCCCGGATCTCCCGGTGGAGCTTCCGAACCTCGTCGAGGAGGGCCGCCACGCCGGCCGGGCCCGCGGCGGCGGCCCCGCGGGCCTTCTCGAAGGCCTCGGCGGCCCGGTCGTAGTCCGACGAGACCCGGCGGAGCTCGTCGGCGCGGTTGCACGCGCGGTCGGCGTCCTGGAAGAGCATCCGGGTGACGCCGCGCAGGACGTCGAGCTTCTCCCAGGCGCGGCCCCGGGCGGCGGCGCGGGGCTCCTGGCCGAGGAGCGCGAGGCGGGCCTTGGCCTCGGCCAGGGCCGGGGGGAGGTCCTCGGCGCGGAGGATGGTCCCGGCCGCCGCCGACGATATCTCGAGAAGGGGCCCGCGGGAATCCCGCTGGACCTCCTTCATCGCCAGCGCCTGTTCCTCCATGGTCCTGATCGCCTCGTCGAGTGGACGCAGGGCGTCGCCCGCGGAACGGAGGCCGTCGCCCGCCTTGGAAAGGAGGGGACGCAGCTTCTTCTGAACCTCCTCGGGCAAGGCGTCGACCTTCTTGGCCAGCTCGGCCTGGTCGGAGGAGAGACGCGTCAGGCGCGCGCGCTCGGCCGCGACCGGGTCCAGGACCTCCTTGATCCGGCGCGAGAGGACGGCGTCCTTGGACCCGGCCTCGAGCGCGGCGCCCCGCTGGCGCGCGGCGGCGTCGAGGGAGCGGGCGGCGTCGGCCGCGAGGCGCGCCTGGCGCAGGCCCTCGTCGAGGCCGGCGGTGATCGCGGGGACCTTCTCCGGCTCGAGGCTCAGCCCCGACGCGTCGACGACCGAGGAGTTCGCCAAGGTCGCGGCCTGGCGAAGGGCCGCCCGGTCGAAGCTCGGGTCGTAGCGCGCGGCCAGGGCCGGGGCCGGGGAGAGGAGGACGGCGGCGGCGAGGAAGGCGGCTGTCTTCATCGCCATATTATAGACCCGCGCGGACGCGGACCGACAGCTCGGAGACGAAGCGGCGCATGGTCCGGGCGTGCGCGCGGCGTCCGTCGGCGGCGGCGGGACGGCCGGCCGCGTCCTCGGCGTCGGCGAGACGCTCCAGCGCGAAGGCGCTCATCGGCGAGGCGGCGACGGCGCGGCTCCACAAGGCGGCGTCGGACGACCAGACCGGGAGCTGGAGGCGCGTCGCCGCGGCGAGGGCCAGGAGGACGGCTCCGGCCGCGACGCGGAAGGCGCGGGCGTCGAGGGCCCGCGCCAGCGCCGCCGCGGCGAGCAAGGAGAGCGGGATCGCCGGGAGGTAGGACCAGCGGTCGGCCGCGATCATGCGTCCCGACTTGTACAGGCCGAGCGCCGGCGAGAGGAGGATCAGGTAGGAGAGCGCGGCCTGGGTCAGGCCGTCGACGCGGCGGCGGGTCAGCGCGAGGAAGAGGACGAAGGTGGAGACGCACGCCGCGGCGACGGCGAACGGCCGGGGCTCGAGCAGGACCGAGTACTCGTACAGCGGCGCCAGGCCCGTCGGGAGCACCGTCTTCCAGGGGTAGAAGGCCAGGCCGAAGAAAGCCTGGGCGAGGCGGTGCGTCACGCCGAAGTCCGCGAGCGAGACGGCGGCGCCGCTGCCGTCCTGAGCCGCGAGGTTCAGGCCCAGGGCCGCGAGAGAAAGGGGCAGATAGGGGACCTTCTCGCGCCAGCGGGGCGCGCCGGCGAGACGCAGGTCGAGAAGGAGCCAGACGGCGGGAAGCACGATCGCGAACACCTTCGCGGTCATCGCGAGCGCGGTGAGGGCGTAGGCGCGCCGGCGCCAGACGGGGTCCGAGAGGCCGCGGGCATAGGCGAGCGCCGCCGCCAGGGAGACGACGCCGCACAGGACGTCCCGGCGCTCGGTGACCCAGGCGACGGACTCGACGCGCAGCGGATGCAGGGCCCACAGGAGCGCGGCGAAGGCGGCGGGGAGCGCGGCGAGCGTCAGGCGGCGCGCCAGGAAGTAAAGGAGCACCGCGCCGGCGGCGTGGAGGACGATGTTGGTCAGGTGGAAGCCCATCGGGTCCGCGCCCCACAGCGCGCGGTCCAGCGCGAGCGAGAGCCAGGTCAGCGGCTGCCAGTGTCCGAGCCGCGACCCCGAGAGCATGAAGCCCAGGCCCGGGCCGTCGAAGGCCAGCCAGGCGTTGTCGACGATGTTCACGCGGTCGTCCCAGTTCAGGAAAGGGTAGCGCAGCGCGGGGAGGAAGACCGCGACGACCGCCGCGAATAGGACCGCCGCGATCAGGCGCGCGCGGTGCTCGCGCTCAGGCACCGAGGGCCTCGAGCGTCCGGGCGACGGCGCCGCGCAGGCGGTCGGCGGACCTGCGCGCCGACTCGCCCGCCGCGCGCGCGGAAGCCTCGTCCCGGGCGAACTCGGTCAGACGGGCGGCCAGCTCCTCGGCGTCGCGGACGCGGCGGCCGCCGCCGCCGTGGGCGGACAGCAGGGCGGCGGGCTGCTCGATGTGCCCGGTGTGCGGCCCGAACATCACCGGCACGCCGGCCGACGCGGGCTCGAGGAGGTTGTGGCCCCCGACCTTGACCATGGTCCCGCCGACGAAGGCCGCCCGGGCCAGCGGGTAGAACGAGGAGAGCACGCCCATCTCGTCGAGGAGGAGGGCGTCACGGCCGCTCTGCGGCGCGCCGCTCCACCGGGCGAGCTTGAGCCCCGCGTGGGAGAGAAGATCCGCCGCGTCGGCGGCGCGCTCGAGGTGCCGCGGGGCGAGGACGAGGCGCAGGCGCGGGGCGGCGCGGCGGGCGGCCAGGAACGCGGACAGCACCATCTCCTCCTCGAAAGGGTGAGTGCTCCCGGCGACGAACAAGGGGTCCCCGTCCCAGCCGAGGGCGGCGACCCTGGCGCGGGCGGCGTCGCTCGCGGTGGGGGCGAGGGCGCGGTCGTACTTGGCGTTGCCGGCGACGGTCAGCCGCGCGCGCGGAACCCCGAGCGAGGCGAAGCGGTCGGCGTCCTCCTCGCTCTGGGCGGCGACCGTCGCGAGCGCGCCCAGCGCCGGGGCGAGGAAGGCGGAGACGAGGCGGTAGCGCTCGAGGCTCCGCGGCGTGAGGCGCGCGTTGACCAGCGCGGGCGCGAGCCCCGCGCGGGCGGCGAGGATCAAGGTGGTCGGCCACAGCTCCGTCTCGGCGAGGATCAGCCTCCGGGGAGAGAGCGCCTTCAAAAAGCGGGAGACGAACGGCCAGGCGTCGATCGGGGCGAGCTGGGCCCAGGCGACGGTGTCGAGGGCGCGCGCGGCGTCCCGGCCGGACAAGGTCGTCGTCGTCAGCACGATGGCGGGGCCGCCCTTCTTGTGGAGCGCCTCGAGCAGGGGGGCCAGGCCGGCGACCTCCCCGGCCGAGGCCGCGTGGAACCACCACACCTCGCGGCCGTGAAGGCGGTCGAGAGCCGTGTCGCGGATCCCGCCGAACCGCTCCGGGAGCTCGTCGTGAAGGCCGGACAGCCGTCCGCGCTTCGGGGAGAGGAGGAAGCCGAGCACGACCGCCAGCGCGGCGAAGGGGGACAGAAGCGCCTCGAGGACCAGGACCAGCAGGCTCATCGGACCAGGCGGTCGGCTTCCGCGGTGAGCGCGTCCAGCGCCGCCTTGAGCTCCGCGGCCTTGGCGGCCAGGTCGTCTCCGTCGCCCACGCGGACCGGCTCGCCATAGATGACGACCGAGCGTCCGAAGGGCAGCGGCACCTGGAAGCGGTCCCAGGCCTTGGCCACCTCGATCCGGTGCGACAGGGAGTTGGCGATGGGGACGATCGGCATGCCCGCGAGCTGGGCCACGCGCACCGCGCCCTCCTTGACCTCGCGCGCGGGGCCGCGGGGCCCGTCGGGGGTGATGCCCACGTCCCGGCCCGAGCGCAGTATGTCGACCATCTCCCGGGCCGCGGCGGCGCCGCCGCGAGACGAGGAGCCGCGGACCGCGTCGATGCCGGAGAGCTCCATCGTGCGGGCGATCATCTCCCCGTCCTTCGACTTGCTGACGAGGACGGCCGCGGACACGTTCCGGTGAGACCAGGTGAAGAACACCTGGCGCTGATGCCAGAACGCGTAGATGAATCTTTCACCCCGCCTGTGGATATTAAGGGGGATGTCGGCGTTCAGTACGCGCTGTCTTGTCGTCCAGCCGATAAACGACACGTAGGAATAGACGAGGTAGGGTACGAGCTTCCGGATCACTATTTGCGGCCCTTGGCCTTCGACTTCGCGAGCCACGACTGGCTGACCGCGAGGGAGGCGGCGGGGACGAGGCGGCCTTCGGCCAAGGTCACGCCGAGCTTGGCCGCGGCGTCGAGCTTGCGCAGGGCGGCCTCGAGCGCCTCGGGCGACGAGATCGGGTTCAGGGGGGAGAGCTCGCAGTTGTCCTTCTCGGCCTCGTCGGCGATCAGGGCGGAGGCGAAGCGCACCGCCTCGTCGAGGGCGTGCTCCTCGAGGACGGGCCATAGCTTCTCGGGGATCGCCGATTCCTTCTCACGGAACGGGCCGAAGCCGTCGCCGAGGCTCGCCAGGATCAGGCTGTACGCCAGGCCCGGCATCGGGGAGAGGAGCGGCTGGTCCGCGTCGGGATGGCCGAAGGTGTCGAACACCACGCCCGGGACGAGCGCCTTCGACGCGCGCTCCAGGAACTTGCCCAGGACAAGGTCGTTCAGACCCGCGGCCTCGATGTCGATCTTGAACTTCTTGGCGCGCTGTTTGACGACGTGGGGCCGCAGCGTGAGCTTAAAGCCCTTGATCTTCCTCACCGGCGGCGACGACCCCCTTCGCGGGGCGCGGCCGGCGCCTCGGGCTGGGCGGAGCGGCGCCGTCCCTTCTGGAACTGGAAGACGAGCGGCATCGAGATCGCGAGCGTCGAGTAGGTGCCCGAGATCGAGCCGATGAGCATCGCGAACGCGAAGTTGTGGATCACGCTGCCGCCGAGCAGGAACAGCGCGAGCACGACCGCGAACACCATGCCGTTGGTGATGATGGTGCGCGAGAGCATCTCGTTGACGCTGTCGTTGATCAGGGTGCCGATGTCGTCGGCGCGGCGGTGGCGCATGTTGTCGCGCATGCGGTCGTAGATGACGATGGTGTCGTTGATCGAATAGCCGGCGATCGTCAGCAGGGCGGCGACGATGACCAGGTCGACCTCCATCTGGAACGCGGAGAACACGCCGGCCGTGATCAGCACGTCGTGGGCGATCGCGGCGACGCCGGCCGCGCCCCAGAGGGGGTTGTCGAAGCGGAAGGCCACGTAGCCGATGATGGCGAGCAGGGCGAGCGTGATCGCCGTCGCCGCCTGGCGCTTGAGGTGCCGGCCGACGGACGGGCCGACGAACTCCTTGCGGTCCACGCGCAGGCCCTCGCCCGCGGCGGCCTTGAACTTGTCGACGAAGGTCTCCACGATGGAGACGTCCATGGACTCGGAGCCCTTCAGGTACAGCGCGAACTCCTTCTTGCCGCCGAAGCTCTGCACGTTCGCGTCGGGGTAGCCGGCTTTCTCGAGGTCGCCGCGGACCTGTTTGAGCTCGCGGGGCTCGGAGTAGCTGACCTGCACGAGCGTGCCGCCCGTGAAGTCGATGCCGTAGTTGAAGCCCTTCGTCGCGATGGAGACGAGGCTCAGGGCGCACAGCGTCCCGGAGATCGCGAAGAACATCCCGCGCTTGGAGATCCAGTCGATGGTGAACTTGTTCATGGGGTCCTCAGGCCGCCGCTTCGGCGTCGCCGCCGAGCATCCAGGCCTCGTAGAGCATGCGCGTCAGGATCGTGGCGGTGAACATGCTGATGATGTTGCCGCCCGTCAGGGTCACGGCGAAGCCCTTGATCGGGCCGGTGCCGAACTGGAACAGCAGCGCCGAGGCGATGAGCAAGGTGAGGTTCGAGTCGATGATCGCGCTCGCCGACTGGTCGTAGCCGGCCGCCACGGCCGCCTTCATCGGCCGCCCCTTCGCGAGCTCCTCCTTGATGCGCTCCAGGATGAGCACGTTGGCGTCGACGGCCATCGCGATGTTGAGCGCGAGGCCCGCGATGCCGGGCAAGGTCAAGGTCGCCTTGAGGTACGCCATCAGGGCGAACAGGAAGAACAGGTTGGCGACGATGGAGACGTTGGCGATCATGCCGCCCGCGCGGTAATACACCGCGAAGAAGATCAGGATGATGGCCACGCCGACGCCGGCCGCCTGGAAGCCCTTGCGGATCGAGTCCTCGCCGAGCGACGGCCCGACGGTGCGCTCCTCGATGATGCGCACGGGCGCGGGAAGGGCGCCGGCGCGCAGGACGATCGCCAGCGACTTGGCGTCGTCGGAGGTGAACTGGCCCTCGATGATGCCGGAGCCGCCGCTGATGCGGCCCTTGATGACGGGAGCCGAGAACACGGTGTCGTCGAGCACGATGGCCATGTTCTTGCCGATGTTGGAGGCGGTGAGCGCGGAGAACTTGGCCGCGGCCTCGGGCTTGAACTTGAAGGCGACGACGGGCAGGCCGTACTCGCCGCCGGTCTCGACCTTCGCCGAGTCGAGCAGGGCGCCGGTCAGGGGGACCTCCTTCGACAGGAGGTACATCGAGCTCTCCTTGCCGCGGAACAGCTCGAGGCCGGCGGGGACGAGCTTGGCCGCGGCGCTCGAGGCCTTGACGCCGTCGAACGGCTGGCCGAGCTCGAGGATCTTGTTCATCGCCGCGCGGGCCTTCTCGGAGTCGTCGACCATGCGGAACTGGAGCAGGGCGGTCTTGCCGACGAGCTCCTTGGCCTGGGCCGAGTTCGAGATGCCGGGGAGCTGGACGACGATCCAGCGCGCGCCCTGGCGGGCGATCAGCGGCTCGGCGACGCCGAACTGGTCGATGCGGTTGCGGAGGATCTCGATGGCCTGCTGCATCGCGTCGGCGAGGGGGATCTTGGGGTCGAGCTTGTCGATGTCGAGCTCCATGACCATGTGCGTGCCGCCCTTGAGGTCGAGGCCGAGGTTCACGAGCCATTTCGGCCGCTCGCGCAGGGCCTCGAGCTTGGTGCGCTCGGAGGAGTCGAGCTGGTACCAGTTGATCGAGGGGAAGAGGAGGAAGAAGGAGCCGACGATCAGGGCGAGGAGGCCCAGCCACTTGATTTGGGATTTGGTCATATGGGGTTTCCTTGGGGGCTCAGGATACGACGACGCCGGTCTTGACGTCGCTGACCACGCGCTGGACGGCCGACCGCGCCACGGTGAGCTTGACCGTCTGGGAGAACTGCACTTCGAGGTCGTCGCCCTTGAACCCGGTGATCGTGCCGTACAGGCCGCCCGTGGTCAGGACCTTGTCGCCGGTCTTGAGGGCCTTGAGCATGCGCTCATGCTCGCCCTGCGCCTTCTGCTGGGGCCGGATGAGCAGGAAGTAGAAGATGATGAAGATCGCGACGATCGGCGCCAGGTTGATGAGGGGGTTCGGGGCGGGCTGCATTGGTTCTCCTTATATGAGCGCAAAATCCTAGCAATTTTCACGGCCAGGCGATACAGAAAGCCGGCCCCGGGATATCTCCCGAGGCCGGCGTGTCAGGCGGGTGAGAGGATCAGGCGACGGAGAAGTACTCCTTCGACTTGACCGGATCGGCCTTCATCGTCTTCTTGCCTTCCGACCAGTTCGCGGGGCAGACCTCGCCGGTCTTCTCGACCTGCTGGAAGGCTTTGAGGACGCGCAGGGTCTCCTCGACGGAGCGGCCCACGGCCAGGTCGTGCACGACCGAGTAGGCGACCTTGCCCTTCGGGTTGATCAGGAACAGGCCGCGCAGCGCCACCGCGTCGTTGACCAGCACGCCGTAGGAGCGGGCGATGCTCTTCGTGATGTCGGCGAGGAGGGGGTACTTGATCTCGCCCAGGCCGCCTTCCTTGCGGGAGAGGTTCGTCCACGCCAGGTGGGAGAACTGGCTGTCGACGGAGCAGCCCAGGATCTCGCAGCCGAGCTTGGTGAAATCCGCGTGCGCGTCCGAGAACGCCGTGATCTCGGTCGGGCAGACGAAGGTGAAGTCGAGCGGGTAGAAGAACAGCGCGACCCACTTGCCTTTGTAGTCCGCGAGCTGGATCTCCTTGAATCCCTTTCCAACGAGCGCCTGGGCCTTGAAGTCCGGCGCGTCCTTCTGCACGAGGGTATCGGCCATGATGATGTCTCCTTTGTTCAGCGAGTTTTTTGAGCGGAAGCCTTGGCGCATCGCGCGCAAAGGCCGTGGAAATGGACGGAATGCCCCGACGGGACGAAGCCCTCCGCCTTCGGGGCGGGGAGCTTGTCCAGCCGGGGGTCGAACAGGTCCTCGATCTTCCCGCAGGCCGTGCACACGGCGTGGTGGTGCGTCTCCACGATCGCGTCGTAGCGGGCCTGGGCGGCCGGGGAGTCCACCCGGGCGACCATCCCCATCTCGTGCAAGGTCTGCAGCGTCTTATACACCGTCGCCAGCGAGAGGCTCGGGTAGTCCTTCTTCAAGGACTCGTACAGGGCCTCGGCGCTGGGATGGTCCTTGCGCCCGGACAGCTCCTCGTAGACGGCGAGGCGCTGATGGGTGAGGGGGACCTTCTTGGCCTTGAACAGTTCGCGGACCTCGTCTCGGTTCTTCATGGGCTCAGCTCAGGTGGCTGCGCAGCATCCACGCCATCTTCTCGTGGGATTCCATCAGCCCGGTCAGGAAATCGGCCGTGCCCTGGTCGCCGAGGCGGCCGCACTCGTCCACGTCCTTGCGCAGGGCGCGCACCAGCGACTCGTGGTCGGCGAGGAGCTCCGCGATCATCGCCTCCTCCTTCTTCCGGGAGTCGCCCACGGCCTCCGTCAGCCGGGCCTTGCTCAGGAACTCCCGCATGGAGCCGAGGGAGCGTCCGCCCAGGGCCCGGGAGCGCTCCGCGACCTCGTCGACGAAGCCGTCGAGCTGCTCGTACTGGTCCTGGAAGAACTTGTGCATCGCGGCGAAATGGAACCCGGTGACGTTCCAATGGAAGTTGCGGGTCTTGGTGTAGAGGAGGTACTCGTCGGCGAGGACGAGGTCGAGGAGGGCGAGGACGGCCGTCTTCGACGGCTCCTTCAGGCCGAGGCCGGACACGACGGACGGCTTCACGGCGGTGTGAGTGTTCATCTAATCCCTCCTGTTTGATAATTATTATCCACTAGTAAAAGAATAGCAGACGATGATCATCCTGTCAAGGGGGTGCCGCAACGGCGCGGCCAGACGGCTACGGCGCGAAGGTCTTCGGGCGCTTGTAGTGGCCGTACAGCTCGGAGGCGGGGGCGTCCTCCGGCTTGGGGCTGCGGCGCCGGCCCGACAGCTCCGCGTACACCTCGGGGAGGCCCGCGGAGGTCCGGGGGGAGGACGCCATGTTCTCCGCGGCCATCACCCGCTTCATGTAGTCCACGCGGACCTCGAGCGGCGGGTGGGACCCGTCGGACCGGCCGCGGGAGAACTCGTGGCGCGGCTCGGAGTCGATCTCGCGCTTCACCGCGATCAGGGCGTCGGCCGCGGCCGCCGGGTCGTAGCCGGCGTTGGCGAGCAGGCGCAGGCTCAAGGCGTCGGCCTCGCACTCGTGGCCCCAACGGGCGTCGAGCTCGGCCTTCGATGGGCGGGAGGGGGTGAACATGTCGCCTCCGCCGCTGCGCGGATGCCGCCTGACCGTCTCGGCGAGCTGCTCATGATGGGCGCGAAGGTGATGGACGAGCTCGTGCGCGACGACCGCGGCGACCTCGTCCTCGCTGGTCATGATCGCGATCAGCTCCGGGTCGATGAACAGCACCCCGGCGGACAGCGAGGCCGAGGGCGAGCCCCAGGAGGAATCGTTGACCCGGACCTCGGGGGCCTGCGCCGTCAGGCCGGACCCGGCCAGCAGGCGGTCCACGATGCGGGCGACATACGCCTTGGTCTTGGGGATCGGGAAGCGCACCACGCGGGGGTCGTCGACGTCCTTCAACAGGGCGGCCCGCTGCTCGGCGGCCAGCTTGCGCGTCTTGGACGGCAGCGTGGAGCGGTCATAGACGGGGACGGGATGCGGGACGACGAGCTTGGGCTCCGGGGCCGCGACGGCGGCGGGGCGAAGGGGGTTGGCGGGGAACTCGAAGGCGGGCAGGGCCTGGGCGCCGGCGTGGGAGGCCAGGAGCAGGGCGGGCAGGGCGAATCGGTTCATGCCTTGAGGATAACGGCGGGACAGGGGCGAGGACAGCGGCTAAAGGCCTACGCGCGGGGGACGATGGGCCCGGGAAGCCGGAATTCAACGAATTTGCGTGCCTGACCCCCAAAATCAAAAAAAACGCCCGGTCCTTTCGGACCGGGCGTCTTGGTTCGCTCTCCCGCTTGTTAGATGAAGAGGGGGGCGAGGACGAGGGTGATCGTGGCCAGGAGCTTGATGAGGACGTGCAGCGAGGGGCCCGCGGTGTCCTTGAAGGGGTCGCCCACGGTGTCGCCGACGACGGCGGCCTTGTGCGCGTCCGACTTCTTGCCGCCGTGCGTGCCCATCTCGATGTACTTCTTCGCGTTGTCCCAGGCGCCGCCGGCGTTGTTGAAGAACAGCGCCATGAGGATGCCCGCGATGGTGCCGACCATCAGGAACGCCGCCACGGACTCGGCCGCGATGGTCTTCTGGGTGTCGGAGATGAAGCCGCGCATGAGCAGGCCGACGACGATCGGAGCGCCGACGGCGAGGATGCCGGGGGCGACCATCGCCTTCAGCGCGCCGAGCGTGACGATGTCCACGCACTGCCCGTAGTCCGGCTCCTCGGTGCCCTTCATGATGCCCGGGCGCTCCTTGAACTGGCGGCGGACCTCGGTGATGACGGTCTGCGCGCAGGTGCCGACCGCGCGGATGGCCAGCGCGGAGAAGAGGAACACGAGCATCGCGCCGAGCATCGCGCCGACGAACACCTCGGGCTTGGACAGGTCCACGCCGATGCGCACGCCGGTGTAGTTGAAGATCTCGTCGAGGTAGGCCGAGA
>Ga0255338_1002744_pt1 | contig 23907 bp, 14 predicted proteins | sample MeOH1_35cm_T4_19_FD_203715 | JGI IMG/M metagenome (GOLD analysis project Ga0255338, IMG submission 203715) | Sandy soil microbial communities from University of British Columbia, Vancouver, Canada - MeOH1_35cm_T4_195 | ecosystem: Engineered > Artificial ecosystem > Sand microcosm > Unclassified ...
CACCTTGCCGAGTGGATCGGCGTCGATTCCTGGGACCCCAGGGCCTTTGACAGCACCGAGGCCAACGATCGTCTGGCCGCGATCAAGCTGTGACGTTGGTCAAGAGGGCCTTCGTCGCACGCTTACCTACAACGTCCGAGGCATCGAAGAGGAATCAGCCATGTCCATCAAGTCATTCATCGTAGTAACGTACCACGACCACACCCCCACGCCTGTCGAGGCTGGCAATCCTCGCGAGGCCCTCACCGCGTACCTCGCCCTGGGTAAGGTCAACCCAACTCACTACGGCTCCAGCGCCGATATGTACGTCGAGGTCGATTTCTACGACGATTGGGATTTCGCGGTTTGGCACCCGTGGGGTGGCACTTCGGAGGACCACATCAAGTTTGCCCTGGCCTGAGGGAGTGACGATGTCGAAGAAGAAGTTGGCCGCTGAGTGGTTGGAGCACGCCAGCAAGCTCGCATCAACTCCCGCGCAAGCGGCGCGACTGTTGCGCGGAGCGTGTGAGCTCGCGTTCGAAGACAGTAATGAATGTTCCGCGCGAGCGTACCTCGTGGACGCGCATGTTCGCCGGTTGCACGGGGTCATCGAGACTCACGTCGAACATTTGCGTGTGCACGATTTCTCGACCGCTGCGAAGTGGCGGGCCGCTGCGATGGCGGCCGCGGACGAGGCGCTCGACGAGGCCCAGGCCGCCCTGCACATTGCTTCGCTTAGCACCTCAGAGGAGCATCGGAACGATGCCTTCTCAGGCTAACCTTGCCCATTGATATCCGTATGACGCACCGGTCCGGCAGCCGACCGCGCGACGCGCGCGGGGCGCACCTCTTCACCGCGTGCTGGTGCCAGCTTCGGCGAAAATCGGCACCATGGAGCTGGACCAACTGCCGGAAGACATCCGGATGGCATTGCTGCGCTCCCTCGCCGCTGGCGAGGATGTGCACGAATCTGCGGTGAAGTCGCGTGTCCAAGCCGCCCTTGAGGCAGCCCGCCTGCCAACGATGGGGCCGTCCGAGGAGCGCTTGCTAGGGAAGGGCGTAGTTTTGTTCCTTGACCTAGACGGCCCGTGCCACCCTCAGGGCGCAAGTCGCATTGACGACCAAGGAATGGTGACGGGCGAAGGCCTCTTTAGGTGGTGGCCTCAGCTCAAGACGGTTCTGGACGATTACCCTGACGTCCAGGTTGTGGTGCATTCGAGTTGGGGACGCCTGTTCGGGCCGCTTCCATTCCTGAAGCCCCTCCTCCCGGCCGACTTGGCCCGCAGAGTGGTCGACATAACGAGCATGGACGAGCCCAGGCGCGGCCACGCAGTGCAGGAGTGGGTGGACTCACATGCTGCCGAACTGGGCGCCTACGTTGTGTTGGACGACCAGGCCGACAGTTTCGCGCCCCACGTTCCTCTTGTTTGTTGCGACCCCCAGCGAGGGCTGTCCGCCCCCGCGGTCGTGCAGCAGCTACGCTTCGCTCTCGAATGCGCTACGCACCGTGTCCTTCGGGCGTGACTTGGATGGCCCCCGCCGGCGTTCACTAGCTGATTGCTGGGGACTATGTACGGCGTACGCACGTGTACGTTGTACATACAGCGCTGGCACGTACATTGGTGTACGTACGGTGTACGTACGGTGTACGCGGTGTACGTACGGTCATGTAGAGGCCTCCGGTCCACGGCTACTTCCCGGCCCTTGCAGTCTTCTTGTCCGGTGCGACGGATTCCGCTCCTGGGGCGCCAGCTAACACGCCCTGAACGAGCGCGTGCACATGCGCCTCAGAACGTGCAAGCGCCTCCTTGAGCTCGCTTACGCGCGTGTTCAGGCCTCCCTTTTCCGCCTCGAGTGCAGAGAGGCGTTCGCGGGCGCCTTCAAGCTGCCGCTGCGTTTCCTGAAGTTGCTTAAGGGTGTCTGCGCTGGCCTTCTCAACCTCGGATTTGGATGCGAGCTCCACGGTCACCGCCCTAGCGTCACTCCTAGCCGCAGCTGCGTCCGCCAAGGCCGCATTGAGCCCTTCCCTCAGAGACTGGATTTCTTCGGCAGCGGAAGTGGCGGCGGCGTCGAGCCGGGCACAACGCTGTTCACTTCCTGCGAGCCGCTCTCCCGTCAAGCTTGACTCTTGCCGCGCCAACTCGGCACGTCCTCGCGCGTCAGCAAGCTGCTCGAGGGCATCCTTCAGTTGGCTGCGCAACTCACGCTCAACCCCCGCCTGCTGCGCATTCAGCTGCTGGACATGCTGCAGCTCTCCTTCGTGCTGGACAGCCTCTTCTTGCAGCCTCTCGCTCTCGGTAATCAATTCGTTAACGGAGCCACGTGTATCCCGAAGCGATGCTTCGAGAACCGCAGTGCGTTCGGCAGCCAGCCTTCCCACTTCCTTGGCCAACAGCTGCAGGAGGTGCTCTGCAATTCCGACCGTGCCTGGGTCTGTCGGGTCGGGTTGCTGCTCGCGCCACTGAGCCAAGTGCTTGAGGATGGTCGAGTTGGAGCCTCGGCCGCCCAACTCCACGCGAAGGTTCTGGGCAGACAGCGATGTTCCGGCTGCAGACAGCTTTTCAGCCGCTACTCGGACTTCGTCGTATGTGATGAATCTGAAACTCATGAAGCACTCCGTTCTCCCCTGCATAGGGGGCGAGAAGGAGTGCTCCGGCGTCTGCATTGCGGCGCACTATTCGCGGTCGGGTGACCGCAGGCCGTCCGAGTCGGCCTTCAGGCACTCAGGCTATCGGTCCTGGGACAGATTCACCGCGGCAACTACACGTCGCCCGCAGACGGTAGGTCGGAACACCTCGCCTGAGTGCCCCAATCTTAGCAAAGAAGCCATTCAGCGTGAAAACGCGGGCGCGGCCGAACTGTCAGCAGTGCGTGAGGCTTGACGCTTATCGTGGGCACGCCATCGGTCTCAGTTGTTAGGCCGTTCAGCGTCCGTGCACGCCTCATTGCGAGACGGGCTCCTGCCGGCGGTCTCAGGGAATCCCAGTAGAGCGTTGAAGAGCTGGTCCGTATACTCAGCGTTTCGCTAGCGTTCCGCTGGCGTAGTACTTACAGGTGCACATGGCGACCGCAAAGTCTGAAGTCGTGAGCGTTCGCGTTGAGCCTCACATCAAGGCGGCGCTGCAAACTGCGGCGGAACGCGAGCTGCGCAGCCTGGCCAACATGATTGAGGTGATGGTCGTCGCTTACTGCAGGGAGAACGGCGTTCCCCTCGCGGGCGTTCCAGCAGAGACGCTGGCCGCGACCAGGCCGAGAAAGAAGCAGTGACCGAATCGCGCGAACTGCTTCTCTCGAAATTGGGATTCCGATTCGGCTCGAATGGTCCTCACGCGGCGAGGACCATGATGCTTGACGACCTGCGGGTGCTGCTCGCGGAGGTTCCGCCAGGTGCTGCACGTGCCGCGTATGCGGAAGCGGTGGTCGACCGTAATGTGCTGGGCAAACCGACCAAGAAGGCTCGGGAACTCGCCCTGCGCCACCTGGCAACCCTCTACGGCCTCGACGCTGGGGTGCCCTTGTTCCGCGCACTGCGCAGGTTGTGGCCGTTCAGCGAGGCAGGGCAGCCTTTCCTCGCTCTACTCGTTGCATTGGCACGGGACCCCCTCTTGAGGAAGACCCAGGAGTTCATCTTGACAAGAGAGCCGGGTACCCAGGTGCCGCGCAGTGACTTGGAGAACCAGCTTGCCCAGAACCAGCCCGAGCGGTTCAGTGCGGCATCGTTGAAGTCCTTTGCCCAGAACGTCAATGGCACCTGGACATCTGCTGGGTTCCTGCACGGCCGAATCCGGAAAGTCCGCAGCGTCCCGGTCCTAACGCCCTCTGTGGTCGTGCTTTGCCTTTTCCTGGCCCATTTGGAGGGCCTGTCCGGGCAACGGCTGTTCTCGTCGTCATGGGCCAAGCTGCTCCCTGGTGGCCGTCTCGAGTGGGAATCACTTGCGGCGACTGCGGCACACCAAGGCGTCCTCGTGTTCCTGAACGCCGGGGGAGTCAAGGAAGTTCGTTTCCCGGACTTCCTCACCGCAGAAGAAGAACGTATTCGGCAGGAGGCCGCCCATGTCGTCCAAGCTTAACAAGCTGCTCGCTGCTTATCGCCAGCATCTGGAGGTCCCGTGGCAGGCGGGCCTCGCCTCCATTCAACGTGTCATCTTCGCCGTCTACGACAAGTCAGACGAGTTGCGCCTGCGAGCGAACGTCGACGAGTTCGCGCTCGCCACGCAGGACGCGAAGAAGAAGTGGCTCCTGGTGGACCTGACGAACGCCTTTCCGGTCTGGATGGCGGCGCAGGAGTTCCGCGACGCCTACTTCGAGTCTCCTGAAGACCTTGCGGGTTACCCGACCGGCGAGCTGACCGGGTTCCTGGCCGACACAGTGCGCGACCTCAAGACTCGCATCCAGTCGGAGGCCGACGCAGACACGGTGGTTGCCATCCTGGGAGTGGGGGCCTTGTTCGGGCTCGCCCGGGTCTCGTCCGTGGTGGAAAGAATCAAAGACGCCATCTCGGGCCGTTTGCTGGTCTTCTTCCCGGGAGAGCATCACCCGGAGAACCACACCTACAGCCTGCTCGATGCGCGTGACGGTTGGAACTACCTGGCCATCCCGCTGCTGGCCAAAGACTGACCACCAGTGCTGTCCAAAGAAGAATCCAGGAGGAAAAAAATGTTGAACAGGGACATCTACGTTACCCCGCCGACGGAGAACCGGCTCGCAAACAACGGCGTGGCCGAAGTTTCGGAAGACCACTCCGAGGCGGCGCAGGCCATCTTGCGCTATGAGCTCGAGACCTTCGTTTGTGACGGACAGTATGAGAAGGGCATCGAAAGCATCCTCGACAATTTCTTGGTGAACCTGGGTGCCGGCACCGAGCAGCCCGGCGTCTGGATTTCCGGCTTTTACGGCAGCGGCAAATCGCACCTTGCCAAGATGCTGCGGACGCTCTGGACGGACCACCAGTTTGCGGACGGCGCCACCGCCCGCAGCTTGGCCAAGCTTCCTGCCGGAGTGTTCGAGCACCTGAAGGAACTCAGCACACAGGGCAAGCGCCTTGGCGCGTTGCACGCCGCAGCCGGCAAGCTAGGTGCGGGGGCGGGCGACAAGGTCCGTCTGGCGCTGCTCGGCATCGTCTTCAAGTCCAAAGGCTTGCCCGAGCAATACAACCAGGCGCAGTTTGTCCTTTGGATGAAGCGCGAGGGGCTGTTGCTGCAGGTGGAGGCGACACTGCAGGCTGCGGGTCGCTCGCTGGCGAGCGAGCTGCCGCATATGTACGTGTCCAGCCACCTGGCCAAGGCGCTCCTCAAGGTGCGGCCCGACTTGGCCCACACTGAGGCGGACACCCGCAAGCTGCTCAAAGAGCAATTCCCGCAGGTGACAGACGTCTCCAGCGAGCAGATGACCAACGCCATCGCGGACGCCCTGTCAATCGACAGCAAGTTCCCTCTGACGCTCGTGGTCCTTGATGAAGTCCAGCAGTACATCGGAGCTGATGCAGAGAAGGCCTTTCAGGTGCAGGAAGTCACCGAAACGCTCTCCAAGCATTTCAATGGCAAGCTGCTCTTCGTGGGCACGGGCCAGTCGGCGCTATCGGGTATGCCCAACTTGCAGCGGCTCATGGGACGTTTTCCGGTGCAGGTGATGCTCGGCGACTGGGATGTCGAGAACGTCACTCGCCAAATCATCCTGGCCAAGAAGCCGACCGCCCAACCCGAGGTGGAGCACGTCTGGCGTGCCAATCTGGGCGAGATTTCCCGCCACCTGCGCGGCACGAAACTGGAGCACGTCACCGACGACGAGGACGTGATGACCTCGGACTACCCGCTGCTGCCCGTGCGCCGTCGTTTCTGGGAACGTGTTCTTCGCACCATCGACACCACGGGGACGGTTTCCCAGCTTCGCAGCCAGCTCCGCGTGGTGCATGAGGCAGTGCTGGCCACAGCCGCGGCTCCGCTCGGCCACGTAGTCTCAGGCGACTTCCTCTATGACCAGATTGCCGCAAACCTGGTTTCCACGGCTCAACTGCCGAAGGAAGTGTTCGAGAACGTTCAGCGATTTGCCGCCGGTGACGCCGGCAGCCAGCTAAAGGCCAGGGTACTCAAGCTCGTTTACCTTATCAACAAGCTGCCCGCAGACGCGGCGCTGGACATCGGTCTCAAGGCGACCGAAGACGTACTGGCTGACCTGCTCGTTACGGACCTCTCGGTCGGCTCATCCGAACTGCGCAAGCAGATTCCCTCGCTGTTGGAGGAGTTGCAGAACACGGACCGGCTCGTTATGGGTCTGGTCGGCGGCAGCGGAACCGAATACCGGCTGCAGACACGCGAGTCCAGCGCTTGGTACGACGAATTCCGCGCTCAGGAGGCCGAACTCAAGGCCGCCCCCCAGCGCGTTGAGCAGAAGCGAGCTGACCTGCTCAAGGCTCGGTTCGCCGACGTGCTGAAGAAGGTGCGTGTGGTGCAAGGCAAGGACAACGTCGAACGCCGGTTGGCGCCGACCTACGATGACACCTTGCCTAAGGACCATGCCCAGACGTTGTACTTGTGGATTCAAGACGGTTGGCAGGTGGACGAGAAGTCGGTCATCGCTGAGGCGAAGGGAAAACCAACCGACAACCCGACGCTGTTCGCCTTCTTGCGCGCCGAGCACAAGACGGAGCTCGCCAACGCCATCGTCGCATTGGAGGCTGCGCGAACTACGCTGCAGAAGAAGGGCAGCCCGTCGACGGAGGAAGGACGTGACGCCCAGCGGTCGATGGAAAGCCGCCAGAGAACCGCCGAAAAGGAATTGGCCGAGCTGCTTGAGCGACTTTTCGGCAGTGTGCGTGTCTTCCAGGCAGGTGGGCAAGAGGCCCACGATGGCAACGACCTCGCCGACCGCATCAATCGCGCAGCGAAGGCCTCTGCCATCCGCCTCTACAGCCAGTTCGACGCGGCTGACCACGACCAGTGGAGCAAAGTGCTCGACGAGGCGCGCAAGGGAAATCTCGAGGCTCTCAAGGCCGTGGGTCACAGCCAGGAGGCTGACAAGCACCCTGTCTGCCAGAAGCTACTTGCCTTTGTCGGCCCCGGGAAGAAGGGGGCGGAGATTCGAGAACACTTTGAAGCGCCCCCTTACGGTTGGCCCCGAGATGCCATAGATGGCGCGCTCTATGCGTTGTTGGCGGCTGGTCACATGAAGGCCAGCGACGCATCCTCGAAACCGGTGGACGCCAAGAGCCTGGACCGAGCCAAGCTCACGCAAGCGCATTTCCAGCGTGAGAGTGTCAACATCTCCCCGCCGCAACTCATCAAGATTCGCGCACTCTTCAGCGCTGTCGGCGTCCCTTGCCAGCCCAAGGAAGAGCTCGCGAAGGTACCGCTTCTTCTGGCCAAGCTGCGCGAGCAAGCCGCCAAGGCGGGCGGGCCGGCGCCCGCTCCAGAGGCGCCCAAAACGACCCTCATCGAAACTATCGAGGGCCATTCCGGCAATGCGCAACTGCTAGAGCTCTATAGCCGCTTCGACGAAGTGGTGGCGCTATCGCGAACGTGGACCCAGACGGCGACTGCTGTCGCTAAGCGGATGCCGCCCTGGCGAGAACTCGAACAACTGCTACGGCATGCCAAGTCGCTGGGCCCTTACGCGTCACTTAAGGCGGAGCGGGACGCTATTGAGGCGCAACGCACTCTGCTGGCGGACCCTGACCCTGTGCGTCCGCTTCTGGACAAGGTTGTGGACGTTCTACGGCAGGCGCTCAAGGCGAAGCTCGATGCCTTCGCGCAGGCGCATAGCAAGCAGCAGACCGAGTTGAATGCCGATGCTGACTGGTGCAAGTTGGAAGATGCCCAGCGCGCGGAGCTAAGCAAAGCCCATCACCTCGCTGCACCGGAGACAGTTGCACTGGGGACGCCGGAGCAGCTTCAGGACGCGCTGGATGAATGCGACTTGGAGCACTGGGTGGCCAGGACGGAGGCGCTGTCTAGTCGATTTGCGGCTGCTCGTCACGCCGCCGTGCAACTGTTAAAGCCCAACGTGGTACGGGTGAGCATCCCGCGGCGGACCCTGAACGACGAAGCGGAGCTCAAGTCTTGGCTGTCTGAAGTGGAAGCCATGGTCATGGCGAGCCTTAAGAAGGGTCCTGTGGCTCTCTGAGAGCTCGAGACCAATAACAGCAAGAAGCCACCATGTCGACTCATCGCGCCAACGGTCAACCCCTCGCCAAGCCGCTTCGCGGTCAGCTGGAAGCTACGGTCAAAGCTGCCCGTGACGTTGCGGAACGCGCGGCGCGCGCCGCGCTTACTCAGCTCGCCGTCGGAGAAGGCAAGCCGCCGGAGTATCTGGACGAAGACGCCAAGGCTTTGCGTCGCCGCCTGCGCGCGCATGGCCGTGCGCTCGGAGACCTTAAGGCCAAAGACGACACGCAAGCGGTGACGCACCTGGTCTGGGAGGTCGCCTACGAGCATTGGCATCGCATGCTCTTTGCGCGTTTCTTGGCTGAGAACGGTCTGTTGCTCTGGGAGCGGGGCGCTGCCGTGTCGCTGGACGACTGCGAAGCGCTGGTGCAGGAGACTGACCCCGCCATGAACCTGGGCGCCAAGAGCAAGTGGGAGCTTGCCGGCAGGCTGGCTGCGCGCATGCTGCCGCAGGTGTTCAAGCCGTACAGCCCGGTGTTCGAGCTGGCCTTTGCTCCGGAGCACCAGCGCGAGCTGGAACGCCTCTTGGCCGCATTGGCACCGGACGTGTTCGAGGCGAGTGACAGCCTGGGTTGGGTCTACCAATTCTGGCAAGCCAAGCGCAAGGACGAGGTCAACGCCTCAGAGGTGAAGATTGGCCCAGACGAACTGCCTGCCGTCACCCAGCTGTTCACCGAGCCTTACATGGTGGACTTCCTGCTCCACAACTCGCTAGGCGCCTGGTGGGTGACGCGTCACCCAGGCAAGAGCTGCCCTGTGCCGCTGACCTACCTGCGTACGCTGGACGACGGCACGCCTGCCGCAGGCAGATTCGAAGGTTGGCCTGACCGGCTCCAAGACTTTAAGCTGCTCGACCCGTGCTGCGGCTCGGGCCACTTCCTAGTGGCGGCCTTCCTACTGTTGGTGCCCATGCGCATGGCGGCCGAGGGCCTGAGCGCGATGGATGCGGTGGACGCCGCGCTTGCCGATAACCTGCACGGTCTCGAACTGGACGCCCGCTGCGTGGAGATTGCAGTCTTTGCGCTGGCGTTGGCGGCCTGGCGCTTCCCGGACGAAGACGGCAACCCGGTGGGCGTGCGCGCCGACATGCCCGCCCCGCAGGTGGCCTGCTGCGGCCTGAAGGTGGCGGCCAAGCCGGAGGACTGGATGGCCTTGGTGCCGGACGACGCACCGAATGCCACCTATTTACGGCAGGAACTGCGCCTGCTGCACGCCAGCTTTGCGCAAGCGCCGCTGCTGGGAAGCCTTCTAGACCCAGCGCGCAGCCTGAAGAATGACTTGGCCACATCCAGCTTCGACACTCTGCGCGAGCTGCTGGGGCGTGCCCTGGCGACCGAGCGCCCGGCCACGCTGTGGGGACAAGCCAGTGAGCTGCAGGACGACAGCTGGGATTTAGCGCTCACCGCTAAGGGCCTGTTGGATGCGGCCCGGCTGCTGGATGGGCGCTACCACTTAGTGGTGACCAACGTTCCTTATCTGGCGCGCGGCAAGCAGTTGGATGCGTTGAAGGAATACTGCGAGACGCACTACCCTGAGGCGAAGAACGACCTGGCCAACGTCTTCCTGGAGCGATGCGTCGAACTCAGTCGTGACCTGGGCGAAGGTGTGGTGCAAATTGTGATGCCACAAAATTGGCTGTTTCTCACCAGCTATAAGAAGCAGCGTCAAACGCTTCTGAAGTCAGTGAAGTGGAACTTGCTGGCGCGGCTCGGGCCAGGTGCTTTCGAGACCATCAGCGGCGAAGTGGTGCAGGCTGTCCTACTGACCCACACCAACGCTCCCGCGGCGGAGGGCTTTCAACTGCACGGCGTAGATGCCGGTGCGCCCAGGGTCGCGCTGGAGAAAGCGATGCTGCTACGCGAGGGCAAGTTAGTGGCGGTGAGCCAGAAAGGACAGTTGGAAAACCCGGATGCTATTTTGACTCTGGGAGAACGCTCAACCGACCCTCTTCTCGCCCGGGCTGCTGGGTCCTTTCAAGGCATTTCTACCGGGGACAACCCTCGCTACGTCGTGTGCTACTGGGAAGTTGCGGAACGTGGTTCGCAATTTGTCCCCTTTCAGACGCCAGCCGATGGAACAGCAATGTTCGTTGGGCTTCAATCGCTCTTAAGCACACAAGTGCTCGGCCCGAAGTCTTCAGCGGCTGTGCGCGGTCGGGAGGCTTGGAGCAAGCGTGGCGTCGCGGTCAGCAGAGTGAGTAGCCTGGCAGCGTCTCTGTACTTCGGAAACTATTTCGCCAACACGATGCCGGTTGTCGTCCCAACGAGCGAATCGCTTGTTCCGGCTCTCTGGTGCTTTCTTTCGAGCGGGGAGTTTCAGGCCTCGGCACGGGCAATGAACCAGTCTCTCAGCATTGACAACGGTTATTTGTCCAAACTCCCGTTCGATGCTCCACGCTGGCAAAGAATCGCCGCCGAGCGTTATCCCGATGGTTTACCCCGGCCCTACTCTGACGACCCAACTCAATGGTTGTTCCACGGCCACCCGCAGCCCGCCATCGACCCGCTGCAAGTCGCCGTCGCCCGCCTGGCTGGCTACCGCTGGCCGGCCGAGAACGATAAGGCGATGGAACTGGCCGACGAGGCGCACGCTTGGATTGCCCGCTGCGACAAGCTGGCCGAACACGCCGACGATGACGGCATAGTCTGCTTGCCCTCGGTGCGGGGGGAGCCGCCGGCGCATGACCGGCTGCTCCGGCTGCTGATTGCCAGCTGGGAGACGGTGCAGCCTGGCACTTGGAAGCCCGCCATACTCGATAAGCTGTTGGCCGATGCCGACTGCGCCGGCAAAGGCCTAGAAGGCTGGCTGCGCGACAAGTTCTTCGAGCAGCACGCCAGGCGTTTCCTTCACCGCCCCTTCATTTGGCACGTCTGGGATGGGCTCAAGGATGGCTTCGCCGCGCTTGTGAACTACCACCAGCTGGACGCAAGAAAGTTGGACCGCCTAATTCACACCTATTTAGGTGACTGGATTCGCCAGCAGGAAGGGGGCGTGCGCGACGGCGTGGACGGTGCGTCGCTGCGCCTTCAATACGCGCAGGACCTGCAGCGGCGGCTCAAACTTGTTCAGGCGGGGGAGACGCCATACGACATCTTCGTTCGCTGGAAACCGATTGAAGAGCAGCCGATTGGCTGGAATCCAGACATGAGCGACGGCGTAAGTCTGAACATCCGCCCCCTCATGAAGGCAGAGGTGCTACGCCACAGCAAGAAGCCTAAGCTCAACATCAGCTGGGAAAAGGACCGCGGTAAAGACGTGGAGAGCGCCCCATGGTTCAAGGTGTTCAAGGGAGACCGCATTAACGACCACCACTTGACGTTGGACGAGAAGCGGAAGGCGAGGGAGGGCAAGTGACCCGGGTCAAACGAACGAGGACATCTTCGAGCGCCAACTGGGGCGGCCTGCTTCTACAGCCTTTGGCGGACTCGCTGTAATGGAAATCCGCCTGATTGAATCTGCCGGAGTTCCTGCATCCGAAATCGCTGCGCACCAGCGCATTCAGAAGGCTTTCGACGCGGCGCCCTTCACAAAAGGATGGCGCGGTTATGCGTCGTTTAAGCTCGCACGTGGCGGTCCGGGCGCCGGAGACGATGACTATGACCTTGTCTTGGTCACTCACAGCCACATCATCGTCATCGAGCTGAAGAACTGGCGCGGCAAGCAACTGGTCTCCAGAGGCGGGAATTGGTACGTGGACGGTGAGCCGCGGGGGCGTTCCCCTGTGAACCTCGTGAATCTGAAAGCTAAGCGCTTGGCCAGTGCCCTTCAGGCCCGTGTCGGTCACGCAAAGACGCCATTCGTGTTGTCGTTCGTTGCGATGGGGGACGACCTGGCCGAAATGAACCTGGACCCAGCGGAAAACGACTCGGTCCTCTACTTGAGCGATTTGGTGGACTGGACGTCAGAGGCCGAATACCGAAAGGTCATCACGAGGCCTGGCCGGCTCAACCCGCTCGGCTTCCTGAATGCCTACGACCTATTCTTTGAAGGACAGAGGGGACGTCCGGCCGGTTTCACGCTGCATGGATTTCGACCAGAGAACCAGCCACTGTGGGAGCACCCGACGAAGCTGTACGCGGAGTTCCGTGCCAAGGAGAAAGCGGACCCGGACAAGTTGGCGTTACTCCGCCAGTGGAATTTCGGAGCTCTTGGTACCGAACTCATAGGCGAGGGCGAAAGAGGGTTCATCGGCTTGCGGGAACAGAGGGTGTATGAGTACGTCGAGCCACGAAACGAAGAACTCTCTCGCAGCATGCTCCGCCCGGTCGCCCGTGCGTCAGAGGCTCAGGTCACCCGGGACTTCGCGGAACTCTACGTGTTGCCGCCGAAAGCCACCCGCCTGAGTGAGTTCGTGAATGCCGGCCTGCCGAAGCTTTCTTCTCCGGAACGTGTGGTGCTGGTCAAGTCGATGCTCCAACGCTTCGCGGACCTGCACGACCTGAACGTGGCCCACCGGGACGTCGGCGCCCACTGCCTCTGGATTGAGCGGCCAGCGAAGGTGGTCGTCTCAGGCTTTCCCGCCGCGTACTACCCGGCCATGGGAACGGTTGGAGCGTTCCGCGACCGGGTCAAAGTCGAGAGGACGAACCTGCCGGAGGACCTGGGCCGCGCCTCCGACTCCACGCCGTTCCAGCGCGACGTTTACATGCTGGGTGTTCTTGCGCACCTACTTCTTTTCGGCGAGCGGCCACCTCGAGTCGAAGGCGTCTACACCTGGGAGGAACGGCCCACGGACCCCTTCGATGGCGCGTTTTCCGCGGTGCTCTCGAAGGCCCTCAGCCACCAACCAGCCAACCGGTATGGACATGCCCGGGACCTGCTGGAAGCACTCAATGCAGCTTCCACCTCGGAAGGCGAGCAACTCGTCGACTTGGCTGCTTTTGATGCGTACAAGGCGCGCACGCGGGCCAGGGACTACCCCGTAGCTGGTGAGGCGCTTCAGGACGATGACGACCTGCTTGCCTATCGGACGACCTTGAACGGGGAGCAGCTGCTCGTGAAGGAGTGGCACGGCGTTGACCCCGATTTGAAGCGGCCTGATGTCACGATTCGTCTTCTCTCGTTCCTCGAGCGGGCCAGGAACCTGCGTGCTGCATCGCTCGCCGGTTTGGCAGCCATTCGAGACTACGGCCTCAGCAGACGCAGTCTCCTGGTGGTGCAGGAGTGGGTAGAGGGTGAGTGCCTGTCGCAGTGGATGAAGAAGACTCATACCCACGACGAGAAACTCGCGCTCTCAAGGGCTCTGACCAAGACGCTTGCTCGTCTCCATGATTTCGAATGGGCGCACGGGGACGTGAAGCCGGACAACATTGTTGTTAGGCCCAATGGAGAGCCGGTATTCATCGACGTGCTCGACTACCGCCGCCAAGCCACAGAGGTCTATTCCACGGCGTACCTCCCCCCGGACTACAAGACGATGTCCCCGTTGGCCCGTGACCGCTACTCGTTGGCTGCGGTTCTTGAAGAACTGCTTTTCAGCGACGAAAGAGAGGGGCCACCACCCGGGTCCGCAAAGGTTCGTGAGGAAGTCCAGCGCCTGCTCACCGAGAGGTCAGTGTCCGCCCTCGAACCGCTCCAAAGCGCCTTGGACGGAAAAGGAAGTGTCCCCGCAGGAGCTGAGGAGGCGCCGATTCGCGTCACGGTGCGCAACCTGGCGGCTACAGGCGTGCCGGCGGGGGAGCTCGTCGCCGACAACGGGTTCTTCTACCTTTCGATGGAGGACTCCCGCAAGAATGCTGGCTCGAAGCTTGTGCATCTGACCGGAGCCGGTGCACGTCTGACCATCGAGTGGAATGTTTCGGACCGATATGTTGCGTGGGTGACGGTAAGGAAGGTTGACCTGACGCAGCTGATGTGGGCGCAGGACAAATGCCTCGGACGCATCGGCGTGCGTTTGCTCATTGCCGACGGTGTCAGGAATGAGGCGTCGGAGTTGGAGGCTTCGCTCGAAGAGTGGGTCCAGGATTTCGCTGATGTCGCCTCCGCGCCCGAAGAAGCGAGTCCCGAATCTACTGAGGCCGCCTCCCTGGAGACGATTGCGGCTTCGGAATCGCCGCCTCCTCCCCGCCAGGCCACCATTGACATCCGAGAGTTGTGGCGAGCCCTTCTGACGGCGGAGGAGGATGCGCTGCCCCTTGCGACCGTGACAGGCGAGGGCAGGGCAAATCCGCAGCGGCGGCACCAACTGCTTCTGCCTTGCGCTCTTGAGGGGCCGGGATTCGACCCGGAGGCTGACGACCGCACGTGGGTGGAGCGCTGCTCGCCGGATGGGGTGTGGCGGAGGTGTGGTGAGCTGGAACTGCGAGACACGTCTCTCGGCGCGAACGCGGAACTTGCGATTGAGCGATGGGCGGGACGACCCGCAAAGCCGGGTGACAAGCTTCGTTTACGAAGCAACATGGAAAGCGCCTCGCTGAACAGGCGGCTTTCGGCCGTGGAGCGCCTCCTTGAAGGCCGTTCCGTCATCCCAGACTTGGTGGAGTACTTCCAGACCGACGGAGCCCAGCCCGCGCCCACGGAGTTCCACGTTCCCACCGACGAAGCGCTGGACGCGTACGGGCAGGGAGCGAAGCGGCTGAACGAAAGCCAGCGGGACGCGTTCCGTAAGGCGCTGCAGTTTGGGCCTGTCAGCTTGCTGCAGGGGCCACCAGGGACGGGAAAGACATGGTTCATTGCCTCACTGCTGCATTACCTCGTGACACGCGAGGGGGCCCGACGAATCCTGGTGGTCAGCCAGGCGCATGAGGCTGTCAACAATGCGCTGGAGAAAGCCCTCGAACTCTTCGAGGGCAAGGGAATCGCATTCGATGCGGTGCGCCTCGGGCATGAGTCTGTGGTGTCCGAACCCATTCGCCATCTTCACTCTTCGTCTATCGAACAGGTCTATAGGGAGAGGTTCAAGGCCGAGTACAAGGAGCGCGTGACCCGCCTCGCCACCGAGATGGGATTGCCGGAAGCGTTTGCCGCTGCTGGCGTACAGCTGCACGTTAACGTTGCCAGGTTGGTCGAGCAAATTGGACTGCTCGAGCACGAGGCTGTGGCGGAAGCTTCCAGGTTAAAGAGTCGGCTCCCTGCAGGTGAAGCTGATGAGGAGGCAGCATTGCCGCAGCGTGTTCGCCAGTTGGATGAAACCGTGCGCGACATCTGCCGTCGTGCGTACGACTTCGACATTGGGGAACTCCCTTTGCCGGCGGCCGTCGACGAACTGTTCGAGCTGCTCGCAGTTCGCCACGAAGTGCAGTCGCCACAGGCGCTGGACCGGTTCCGCCGACTGCTGAAGGTTTCGGATGATTGGCTGAAGACGTTGGGCGAGCCAGCGGCCAACTTCGTGGAATTCCTTGCGAAATCCAGGACTGTGGTGGCAGGGACGCTGGTGGGCATCGGCAGGCGGGCCGCCGGCGTTGTCCAGAACATGTACGACTGGGTCATCATCGACGAAGCCGGTCGAGCGGCACCTAGTGAGCTGGCCGTGGCGCTGCAGACCGGGCGGCGGATTCTGCTCGTTGGGGACCACAAGCAGTTGCCCCCGACGTTCAGCCAGGAGGTGCGGGAGGCGGTTAGCCACAAACTCGGATATGCGCAGGATTCGCGAGCTTTTGCTAGCGATTTTGAGCGGTTGTTCGATTCTGGTTACGGCAAGGCCGTCGGCACCTCGTTGAGGGAGCAGTACCGAATGGCGCCTGCCATCGGCGAACTGGTCTCTGACGTCTTCTACGACGGCAAGTTGGCGACGGGGCGAGATGCTTCCAATCTCGACACGAGCCTCCTACCCAGACAACTCGAACGCGAAGTCGCCTGGGTCGATACATCGACGCTGGGCAAGGCGGGCCTGGAATACACCTCGCCGGACCGAATTGACTGCTGGAATGAAGCGGAGGCTGAAGTGGTGATGGGCGTGCTGAAGTCTCTTGTTCTGAACAAGGCGCTCGTGAAGGCCTTGCGTGAAGATTTGCAGCCGGGCCACCCCATCATCGGCGTGATTTGCATGTACTCAAGGCAGAGGGAGCTCCTGAATCGCATGAAGGCAGAGGCCCGGTGGATGCCAGCCGATGTCCGTCGGCTGGTCAAGGTCGACACCGTGGACAGCTACCAAGGTAAGGAGAACAGGATAGTCATCCTGTCGACTGTCAGGAACAACCCGCAACTCAATCCCGGTTTTCTGCGAAGCTCAAACCGTATCAACGTGGCTATGTCGCGCGCGATGGAGCGTCTGGTAGTAGTCGGCGCTGCACAGATGTGGCGCGGGCGAAACGCGGGCCTGCCACTCGGCAGGGTCCTTCATAAGGTGGAGGCCCTCGCTGCGACAGGCCGGGCGTCCATGGTGCGTGCACAGGAGTTCCGCACATGAGCAGCGACCGCCACGAGTTCGGCCGAATCACTTTCGGAGTTCCGGCGCAGACGTTCCGGGTTTCCGCTTTCATTTCGACGGAGGAGCGACTCCCCGCCGTGACCGAGTTCGTGATGCGGCTTCTCCACACGTGCGGACGCCTCTCGCTCGGCGGCTTCCGCCAGTACTTCGGCTTCTCGGAAGCGGAAGCTCTGACTGTCATCGAATCGCTGGACCGACTTGGCTACGTCAGATTGAGCGACGACTTTCTGACCCTCAGTGAGGAAATGGTCGCGCGCTTCGAAGCATCGCCAGACGAATGTCCTTGGGTAACAAAGCTCAAGAAGCGCACGGACGCCGTTCCATTTGACCTGCTTGCGTTCACTCCCTTGCGAAGAGGGGAGTTCACCGGATGGTCCGACAACTGGGTGAAGCTGAATCCAGCTCCCGAAGTTGTCGGGAATGGTGCGGAGCGGGCCAAGCAGGCGTATCGGGAGAACTTCGCTCAGATTGAGCGCGAATTCGCACGCGCCCGCGGAGAAGAGCGTGAACGGTCGTTCGGAGTTCACTCCATTGAGAACGTGGAGCCCCGCCGGCCCAACTTCATCCCCGTCACGGTAAGCCTCGGCGTAGAGGCGGGCAACCGACCCGTCATCAGTCTTCCGGAAGCGTTTGAATCGCTCGCGAGTCCGGTGCTCGTGGCCAATTTCCGCGACCGCATGGTCGACGAATTTGAGAGAAGCCCTGCTTCCGGCTCGAGCGGAGTGCCCGATTTTCTAGACCTGTTTCGTCTGGACTTTCTGAGAGCCTACGTGACCGGCGAGGCGTTGGACGCGCATCGGTATGCGGGGGACGTTCGGCGCGGAATGAGCGCGCCTGCAGGAGTTCAGCCACTCTTTGGCAGCATCTGCCTCAAGGACAATCGGGAGGCCGTGTCTGTCCGCATCCACGAGGCCCGTCAGAGTCAGAAGCGCTCGCCCCAGAATTTGAGCTCCCTGGCCTGGCTCGCGCCCGACTACGAGTATTGGGGCCGAGGGGAAGACTTCCGGTCCACCGTGGAAATGTGGGGCAAGGCGCTCAAAGCAGCTGCACCCGGGGATGACCTGTACGTATTCGACTTCGCGCAAGAGCGCCAGGAAGCATCGGCACGTTCCCAGTACGGGAACACCGGCGTGAACGAGCTGCATCTCCTCCGCCCTCAAGCGGCGCCGCTGATGCCCTACCTGGAGGTGATTCTCTACCCCGGTCAGTTTGCAGTCGCCATGTTGCATGCGCAGGCCCAGGGCCATCCTGGAATTCGGGTGCCGTTTGGCATCTTGTCCAGCCATCCGCACCATTTGCAGGTGGTACACAACTTCATTCTTGACTGCGCTGGGGGCAGTCGCTATGCGGGCCGGTGGTCCGGCAAGAAGCAGGCCGCCAAGGGCAAGCCCTCGAGCACACTCTTCGAGGCTTGCCCCTTTCTTGCGTACTCGGATGTTGATTTCGGCGCGCCAAAACTTTCCCCGGAGCAGTAAACGTGAACCTTCTTGTCAAGCTCGTTGAGTCATTGCGCACGGCGGCGAAGGTGAACCGCTCCCTAATGTCGCCGCCGACAGCCATTCTTTGGACCGACCCGGACAGACAGTGGGAAAACTTGCTTCCGCGGCTGATGGCGGTCGCTCCGGAGGTTCTTGCATGGGGACCGTACAACCCTGAGCGCCATCAGGGGCCCAGCATATGGCTCAAATGTGCGGTCGCCAGAAAACTCGACGACGTGGACCTCGGGGACGGGGTTCCTGTCGTCTATCTGCCTGGCGTCGGCCGCGCTGACCTCCGTGCAATTGAGAGCTGCCCTCGCGAGCTCCAGCCCCTGGCCGAACTGCAGTATCGCGGCGCCTTCTGGAGCCAGGCGAACGGGAAAGACTGGACCATCAATGCATTTCTCACGTCGAAGAATGGCGGTTTAGGCTTGGATGTGACGCACGACAAGGCGACGCAAGAGGCCTTGGGGCAGGCTCTGAATGCGGGCGTTCTCCTGGAACGAAGCATCGACGAACTTAAAGGCCGCTCTATCAATGCCGAGTGGTTGCTCGGACTCCTGGCGCCCAATCCACTGCGCGACGTGCTTCAGTGGCTAAATGCACCCGAGGCGGCCCGAAGCCAGTGGAAGGGTGTCCACTGGGATGTGTTTGTCGGGCGCTGCAAGTCGGATTTTGGATTCGACCCTGTGGCTGACGGTGTGTTGGTAGCGGCGGAGCGGCTGGCCAAATCCGAAGGCAAATGGGCGGCAGTCTGGGAAGCCTATCGGGATTCCTTCACCAGCCTTCCCAACGTCTTCGGGCTGCTTGCCAAGGTGCAGCCGCCGCAGCTAGGGCTATTCCCAGACCTGCAACAACTGGCCGGCTACCCGCAGGCTAACGAGCAAAGCGAAGCGGCATTGCGCTATGTCTTGGCCTCTTGTGGTGGCATGGACCCCATGCAGGCGCGCACAGCGGTGATGTCTGCGGAGAAAGAGCATGCCGGGCGCCGAGGATGGCTATGGGCCCGCATGGGACGCTCGCCACTGGCGTCTGCACTCGCGCATCTGACCCGGGTGGCGGAGCTCAGTTCGACCTTGCCAATCGGGAAGACGCCGGCCGAATTGGCCAGCAGCTACCAGCAGTCCGGCTGGCAGGTGGACGCGGCGGCGCTAGACGCACTCGGCTCCGTCCATGCGAAGTCGGACGTCGAGGCCGTCAGTGCCGCGCTGCGCGTGCTTTACCTTCCCTGGGTCGAGGGAGCGGCCCTACGCCTGCAGGAAGCTGCCAAGGGCGCTGGCGGTCTGCCCCCGCTGACGACAAAGGCGGCCGGCCCCTCAGCGCTCGGAACGTGCACCGTCCTTGTCGACGGCTTGCGCTACGACGTGGCGGTGCAATTGCGCGAGCGCCTCTCATCACTGGGCGACGCCGACCTCTCGGCTTGCTGGACCAGTCTGCCGTCAGTGACGGCCTCCGGGAAGGCCTGGTGTTCGCCAGTGGCAGGTCATATCACTGGCACCGCACAGGATGTTGAGTTTCAACCTCGAGTCGCGGCGGACGGCAAGCCGCTCTCCGGGCACAACTTCCGCAAGCTGCTGTCCGACCACGGGATACAGCCCCTAGACAAGCACGAGACCGGTGACCCGCAAGGCCGGGCCTGGACCGAGGCTGGAGATTTCGACCACTACGGCCACCAACACGGTGTGCGCTTGGCACGTGACCTCAGTATGCAACTCGACCAAGTCGTAGAGCGGGTTGCGGAGCTGTGCGAAGCCGGTTGGAAGCAAGTCCGCATTGTCACGGACCATGGCTGGCTGCTGATGCCTGGCGGCCTGCCCAAGAGCGAACTGCCAAAGCACCAAGCCGAAACCCGCTGGGGCCGCTGCGCGGTGTTGAAGGACACGGCACACGGCACCCCGCTGACCTTCGGCTGGGACTGGTGCAAGGATGTCCAGGTGGCGTATGCGCCGGGGGTCTCGTCCTTCATCGCGGGTGCTGAGTACGCTCATGGCGGTATCAGCCTCCAAGAATGCCTGGTGCCGGTGCTGCGCTTCGACCCTGCTGCAGCGAGCGGGCAAATGGCGTCTGTCACCATCAAATCCGTAAAGTGGAAGGGACTTCGCTGCACGGTGGAGGTGGAAGGAAGCTCTGCAGGTCAGCGCGTCGACATCCGAACCAAGGCCGCCTTGGCATCTAGTTCGCTGGCAGCCAGCGCTAAGCCGCTGGAGGCGGGAAAGGCGAGTCTGGCTGTGGCGGACGACGAAAATATGGGTGCGGCGGCCGTTGTGGTCGTGCTTGGCGCGGACGGGGAAGTCCTGCAGAAGCAGGTCACGGCGGTAGGAGAAAGCTGAACATGCAACTTGATGATTTGGACCGAAAGGCCACGCAGGCCTTCGAAGGGTACGTGGTGCGAAAGGACCTTGTGCGGACCTTCAGCCGCCAGTTCCCAGTGCCGACGTACGTCGTGGAGTTCCTGCTTGGCCGTTACTGCGCCACGACCGATGAAGCGGAAATCCAAGAAGGTCTCGAAATTGTCCAACGGCAGCTAGGCTCACGCACTGTCAAAGCCGGCGAAGAAGAGTTGTTCAAGGCCCGCGCTCGTGAGTCGGGCTCAGTGAAGATTATTGACATCATCACCGCGCGGTTGGATTCCAAGACGGACTCGTATGTCGCTACGCTGCCCAGCCTGCGCCTAAACGATGTGCGACTGACGCCGGAGATGGTGAAGGAAAACGAGCGCATGCTGACCGGCGGCTTCTACGCCGAGGTGACACTGGGGTACGACGCTTCGATTGCCCAAGAAAAGGGCGGCCGGCCGTTCGGCGTTGACTCGTTACGTGCGATTCAGCTGTCCAAGCGCGAGGTGTTGGACGTGTTGGCCAAAGGCCGCGAGCAATTCACGACGGCCGAATGGCGCGACTTGCTCCTGCGCAGCGTGGGTTTCGAACCATCGACCCTGTCCGAGCGGGCCAAGGATGCGCTGCTACTCCGCATGGTCCCCTTTGTGGAGCGCAACTACAACCTGGTGGAACTGGGACCGCGAGGGACCGGCAAGTCGCACTTGTTCCAGCAGGTGTCTCCGTACGCGCACCTGATTTCAGGCGGCAAGGCCACTGTGGCCCGCATGTTCGTCAACAACGCCAGCGGCCAGCGGGGCTTGGTGTGCCAGTACGACATCGTGTGCTTCGACGAGGTGTCGGGCGTCTCCTTTGACCAAAAGGATGGCGTCAACATCATGAAGGGCTACATGGAGAGCGGTGAGTTCTCCCGCGGCAAGGAGAGCATTCGCGCGGACGGTTCCATCGTGCTGGTCGGCAACTTCGATGTCGACGTGGAGCACCAACAGAGAATTGGTCACCTCTTCGGCCCGCTTCCGCCCGAGATGCGTGACGACACGGCCTTCATGGACCGCATTCACTGCTTCCTGCCAGGGTGGGATGTTCCCAAGCTGAATCCCGGACTTTTCACCGAGCACTTTGGGCTGGTGAGCGACTTCCTGTCTGAGTGCTTTACGCAGCTTCGAGGCCAAAGCAGGGTTTCGGCCATGCAGGGTCGCGTCTACTGTGGCGGCGCCCTGTCCGGCCGAGACATCAACGGCGTGAACAAGACAGTCAGTGGTCTCCTGAAGCTTCTGTATCCAGGTCAGGACAGCGAAGTCAAAGACGAAGACCTCGAGTGGGCCGTTCGATTGGCGCTCGAGGTGCGCCGACGCGTCAAGGAGCAACAAAAGCGCATCGGGGCAGCAGAGTTTCGGAATACCCATTTCAGCTACACGTTCGGCGCCGAGGGCGTCGAAAAGTTCGTCTCGACCCCTGAGCTCCAGAGCCAGGGAGGTATCGGAGACGAGCCACTGGAGAGCGGCCAGATTTGGACGCTCAGTCCGGGCGGGCAAGACGAACACCCAGGCCTCTTTCGGCTTGAGGTCACAGAAGGACCGGGTTCGGGAGTGAGAGTCCTGAACAACCCGGTGCCGGCGGCGTTCAAGGAATCAATTCGCTGCGCGGAGCAGAACCTGTATGCGCGTGCGCAGCAGCTGGTGGGGGACCGAGACCCACGTTCGCACGAATTTTCGGTCCAACTTCGGAGCTTTGATGCGGCCAAGACGGGCGCCAAGACGGCGGTGGCAGCCCTCATCGCCCTTTCGAGCGCACTGCTGAAGAAGTCCGTGCGTGGAGGACTCGTCATCGTCGGCGAGGTGACGCTAGGGGGAACAGTTGAACCGATTCACAACGCGGTCACGCTGGCGGAGCTAGCCGTGGAGAAGGGCGCAAAGTCGCTCCTGCTGCCCGTCTCCTGCCGGAGGCAGCTGTTCGATTTGTCGGACGAGATGGCCACCAAATTGGACATTGAGTTCTATCAGGACGGGCGCGACGCACTGCTGAAGGCACTGGTGGACTGAGTTCCACGGCCATTTTCGGTGGGCTGGGACTGCGCCGCCTGCTATCAAGAGGGAGGATGGATGCTTGATTACGAGGGAATGAGGTGGTTCAAGTGCGACCTGCAAATGCAGACGCCGGCGGATGCAGTCCATTGGCGTGGTCAGGCGATGGGACCTACGGTGCAAGAACGCGAGTTTGCAGCTGACGCATACATCCGCCGGTGCTATGAGGAAGGACTTGAGGTCATAGCGGTCACCGACCACAACTATCTTTCGAAGGACTTCATCCCCCTGATGCAAGCGGCCATTCATAAGATGACCGGCGAATTCGGCTATCGCATGGTCCTCTTCCCGGGCTTTGAGTTCGAGGCGGACGTCGGCAAAGGTGTACATGTGCTCGCGCTTTTTGAGCCAGGAGCAAATGTCGATGAGTTAGACCATGCACTCACTGAGTGCGGCGTGGGCTACCCTCGCATAAAAGGAGGGGTCCTCACGAAGTCAACTTGCAGGTTGCCGGAGCTTCTGGAGTGCATTCAACGGGTTGATTCGCAGGGGCGGCAGAGAGGACTCGTCGTGATGCCGCACGCAATGAGCGACGACGGCCTCTTCGATGATGGGAAGGTGAGCGACTGGCTACAGCAAACCGAATATCTGAATACCCAGCTGCTTGCAGTCGAGGTACCCAAGCCGGTAACTGATATGAGCAAGGGTTGGAAAAGGCTGTTCGGCGCAGGGCCGGATTGTGACCCCGCTTGGCGCCGGGAGCGGCCAATCGCGTGCGTGATGTCCTCCGATGCCAAGGCCCTGACGCAAACCGAGAATGCCGAAAATTACGTGGGCATGCGGTACACGTGGGTCAAGATGTCCGAGCCATCAGTTGAGGCGCTCCGACAAGCCTTCTTGGACCACGAGTCTCGTATTCGACTTCAGCCAAACCGACCCAGTGACGAAGAGCGCCATCCCAGACTCATCAGCGTATCTCTAAGCGGTGCGGCGTTTCTTGACGACGAGATAGTCACGTTCTCGCCGAATCTGAACTGCATCATCGGTGGTCGAGGAAGCGGCAAGTCTTCATTGCTGGAGTATTTGCGCTTCTGCATCCAGCCAAACTACTTGGCTACTGTAGACCGTGACCTGCACGAGAAGCTTAAGGCGATTCACAGGACCGTCGAGGACGCAGACGCTGAATTACGAGTGACGTTCGAAGTCACCCCAGGAGTCCAAGACACGGTCTTGCTGCGACCCTCCAAGAATGAGCACCGACTGGCGACGCGTGAGGTCCATGACCTCCAGACCGTACTGGACCAGCTCCGAGTGCAGTTCTTCAGTCAGGGGGAATTGAGCAGATTGAGCAAGCCTGGCCAGAAGAGTCAGGTGCTACGGCTTATTGACGCTTCCGCTGGCGAGCACCTCACCGGACTGGCAGGCCAGGAGTCTGGCGTGAGGGGTGAGGTGGAGCAGTTGTTCGCATCTGCGCGCCAAGCTGAAAGTAAGCGTGCGGCCGAGGCCCTCTAGAAACCGAACCACTGTATGAGCACGATCGCTGATCGTGCCCGCCGAAGGATG
>Ga0255338_1002745_pt1 | contig 23876 bp, 21 predicted proteins | sample MeOH1_35cm_T4_19_FD_203715 | JGI IMG/M metagenome (GOLD analysis project Ga0255338, IMG submission 203715) | Sandy soil microbial communities from University of British Columbia, Vancouver, Canada - MeOH1_35cm_T4_195 | ecosystem: Engineered > Artificial ecosystem > Sand microcosm > Unclassified ...
ACGACCGGCTTCAGTCCCCAGAAAAAACCTTCGACGGCCGGCACTGTGCCGTAGCGGAAGTACAGTGACGAGAGAAGGACGACGAAGACAAAGGTGGGCGCCATGAAGGTAAGACCCGTCACCAGGGCGCCCTTCCAGCCGCGCTGGGTGTAGCCGACATGGATCGCTACTTCGCTCGAGTTTGGCCCGGGCAGCAGGTTCGTGAGGCCGAGCAGGTGCAGGAAGTGCTCACGGTCGATCCAGCGGCGTTTCTCCACGACCTCGTCCAGCATCAGCGCCAGGTGCGCGTTGGGACCGCCGAACCCGAGCAGCGAGATGCGGAGGAATACGCCCGCCAGCTCCCGGTAGCTCGGCGGCGACTTGAGGCGTTCAGCCATCACAGGCGCAGGCGCGTTCCTCACTGCGGCGCGGTTCGCGGCCAGTACATGATCACCGCCACTCCGATGAGGCAGAGCGCAGCACCGATGACATCGGCGCGGTCAGGTTTGGTCCCGTCGAGCCACCATCCCCACAATAGCGAAAGAACGACGAACACGCCGCCGTACGCAGCGTAGACCCGGCTGAAGTGTGCCGGCTGCAACGTCGGTAAGACGCCATAGAGGAACAGGATCATGCCTCCGAGAGCGCCCATGACGAACGCGCGACCCTCACGCAGCCACTGCCAGACCAGATAACCGCCGCCGATCTCGAGCAGGCCGGCGGCGATGAACAGTGCAATCGACCGGAGCACGGTCGCGGCGGAGAAGGCAGGGTCCATCAGGGCGTTAGCTCTGCGTCCAGAAACACTCGGGTGCCTTCAGGCCCCTCGATCGTAAGCCACAATGGACCTGCATCGGCATGCACGTCGATTCTGAACACGAGGAACGGGCAGCACTTCCGTTCGTTGGCGACGAATGCCGCCACATCGTGAAGCATCTCTGGCAGAAATCGAAACGAGTAGCCGGTGCCGGCCTGTACCCGCTCTCGCGCATCGCTGCCGAACAGCCGATGCAGTAACTCGAAATGGGCAGGCCGCTCCGCCGGCGGTATCGCACCAGGGACGCACGCGAGCGGCACCGCGATCTCTCGTTCATCTATCATTGTGGAGCCTCCGATCTCTTCTTCTCACGTGATTCGTGTCGGCGCATTCTACGGCTGGCCTGTGTTGGCTGTCGAGCACTCACAGGACGTCAAACCGCCTCGAGTGGGCAACGACTTCTAACTGATCGTGATGAATGTTGCGAACCAGCCGAGCATCTGATCGGAAGGATTGACACCCGAGAGACGTAAGTTCATACTTACGGTAAGTATTCACTTACGGGAGGTCGCTGCGTCCGCTCTCGACCGTATCGCCGCGCTCAGTGATCCGACACGGCGTCGGATCTTCGAGCTGTTGGCGGGAAGACCCAGTTCCGTCACCGACCTGGCGCGACAACTTCCCGTCTCGCGCCCGGCAGTCTCACAGCATTTGCGCATCCTGGCAGACGCCGGTCTGGTGAAGCACCGGACGGCTGGAACGCGGAACGTCTATCGAATCGATCCGGGCGGAGTGGCCGCCCTGCGCGAGTACCTGGATGACCTTTGGGAGACCGTGCTCGAACAGTTCAAGGCCCAGGCGGAGCAGACACCGCGGTGAAAGGAAAAATGTTGATGAGCGGGATGAGTGGCGGGACGGAGTCGGATGTGATCGTGCGCAAATTCATCGTCGTGAATGCATCGCAAAGCCATGCGTTCAATGTGTTCGTCGAGCATCACGGCGAGTGGTGGCCGCTGGATCGTTACCATATCGGGAGCGCGCCGGCCGAAACCGCTGTGATCGAGCCACGCGTTGGCGGCCGCTGGTTCGAGCGTGGGCGTGACGGGAGAGAATGCGATTGGGGGCGTGTGCTCGTCTGGGAGCCGCCGAACCGAATCGTGTTGTCGTGGGACATCACGGCGAACTGGCAGTTCGATCGGAATCTCGGCACTGAGGTGGAAGTGCGCTTCCTCGCCACCGGGCAGAACACGACGCGGCTGGAGCTGGAGCATCGTCTGCTCGACCGGTACGGTGAGCACGCTGAGAGGATGCGGTCGACATTTGAGTCAGACTCGGGCTGGGGCGCCATTCTTCAGCGCTACGCCGTACGAGTCGCCTAGCGTTGGGGTCCGTCTCAGGCATTCGTATGGCGCCGAGCGCGCCGGCAGCGATAGTCAACGCACCATGAGCAGGATAGCCGCGGACGTGCCGAAGCGGTCCGCGGCAGCGCCTGAACGGGTGCACCAACCACACAGCCGGCCGGTCGTCGATTCAGAAGTTCCAGCGCACCCCGCCGTTGAGCGATCTGCCCTCGAGGGGCGCCCAGCCATCGGTGAGCCAGCGGCCGTCCGGGGCGCGTGAGGGAAGCGTCAGCGGATCGTGTCGTGTCTGTCGTGTGTCGAAGATGTTTCGGCATTCAGGAACAGGCGCGCAGGCCCGAAACTTCTCTCCAGGAGGAACCCTACGATTACATGCGGCTCGGTCTCCGAGCGGTACGGATTATCCTCGAGCTCCTGCCGGCCCGTGTAGTAGAACTCGACGCCGATGCGACCGCGCCCTTCCTGTTCCCAGGCTGCGACCACACCGGCCGTGTGAGTCGGCGTGAGCGGCACGATGCGCTGCCCGGTGCCGGACGGATCAAGCTCCGTCGAACGCATGTAGACGTGAGTGGCCGTCACATGGATCCCTCACGATGATAGCGCGCGAGCAGCTCTGTTCCGGCAGTGCGGACTTCGCCGTCCGCGTTGAACAGCTTGAGGAGCGAAGCGGCGTGATGTCGATTGCCACGACCTCGACGCCTTCGGGGAGGTGGTCGAGGTCGGCACCGGCCCCGGCACCGGAGATCAGCACCCGCTCGCCCGGGCGCAGGTCAAGGAGCGCGATCGAACGGCGCCGCTGGCGCCCGAACCGGACGAGGCGGTCATAGGGCGGGGCGAAGAGCGTGTAGCGGATGCGATCCCACCTGTTCGTGTTGATCTGCATTGCCTGCCTCACACCGGCAGAAGGGATTCGACCTCAGATGCGTTCGCTACTCGGTCGGACCTATGCGCGCGCCGCCGCTCCATCCACGCGTAGAGCGTGGGGAGCACCAAAAGCGTGAGCAGGGTCGAGGTCACGAGCCCACCGATCACCACCGTGGCCAGCGGCCGCTGGACCTCGGCGCCCACGCCGTGCGAGACGGCGACGGGGATGAAGCCGATGGAGGCCACGAGCGCGGTCATCAGCACGGGACGGAGCCGCTCGCGCGCCCCCTGCAGCGCTGCCTCGCCGGGCTCGGCACCTTCCTGGCGGAGCCGCTGGATAGTGGTGAGGAGCACGAGTCCGTTGAGAACCGCCACACCGAAGAGCGCGATGAAGCCGATTGAGGCCGAGACGCTCAGGTGCAGGTCGCGGAGCCAGAGCGCGACGACCCCCCCCACGGCCGCGAACGGCAGGTTGGCGAGCACAAGGAACGCGAGCGGCCACGATTGGAGCGAGCCGTAGAGCAGCAGCGTGATCAGGAGGATCGAGAGCGGCACCACAATGCGGAGGCGCCGCATCGCACGCTCCTGGTTCTCGAACTGGCCGCCATAGCTCAGGAAAACGCCGGCCGGAAGCTCAACTCCCGCCGCGATCGCATGCTGCACGTCTGCCACGTAGCCGCCCAGATCGCGGCCCTCAACGTCCGCCTGTACGATGACGAGCCGCTGCGCCTGCTCGCGGCTGACCTGCACGGGGCCGGTCTCCATGCGCACGTCGGCGAGCTCACCGAGCGTGATCAGCGCGCCCGTGGCGCTCGGCACGGTGATGCGACGGATCGCCTCGGGCGACGAGCGGACGTGCTCGGGGTAGAGGACCGCGATCGGGATGGTGTAAGCGGCATCCACGGCTTCAGCGACCGGGTTGCCGCCGAGCGCCACCTCCAGCACTTCCTGCACCTCCTCGACGGGGATGCCGTAGCGCGCGAGCGCCGCGCGGTCCATGCGCACGCTCAGATAACCCTGTCCCGTCGTCTGCTCGACCTGCACCTCGGCCGTGCCGGGCACGCCGCGAATCGCGCCAGCGACTTGCTGCGCGACGCGGAGGTTCTGGTCGGGATCGTCGCCGAAGACCTTCACCGCCAGATCGCTGCGCACGCCGCTGATCAGCTCATCGAGCCGCATCTTCATCGGCTGCGTGAATGCGAACGCGACACCGGGCACCTCCGCCTCGAGTCGCTCGCGCAGCTCGGCCTCGAGATCCGCCTTCGTCAACCCGTCGCGCCACTCGTCACGGTCCTCGAGCATGACGAACACGTCGGACTGGTTGATCCCCATTGGATCACTGCCGACGTCTGGACGTCCGACGCGGCTCACGACCGTCGCAACCTCCGGCGTGCGCTGCACGACCTGCTCGACGCGGCGCGCCACGTCCATGGAGTGCGTGAGCGAAATGTTTGGATCGCGCGTGGGCTGGATCAGGATCGAGCCCTCATCCAGCTCTGGGATGAACTCGGTGCCGAGCCGCGGCACGAGGAGCGCCGCGCCGGCGAACACGACGAGCGCAATGACGATGGTGCGCACCGGGTGCGACATCGTCGCCCGCAGCGCGGGGACGTAGCGACGGTCAAGCCACTCCGCGAGACGCACGGCATACCGTGATTCGCGGGCGCCGCGGCGGAAAAGGAACGTCGCCGCTGCGGGAACGAACAGCAGCGCGAGCAGTAGGCTGCCGAACAGCGCCATGCCGACCGTCAGCGCCATGGGGCGGAAGAGCCGACCCTCGAGTCCCTGGAGCGTGAGGATCGGCACGTAGACGAGCATGATGATGAGCACACCGAACCCGATCGGTCGCCCGACCTCGCGCGCGACGGCGGAAAGACGCGCGAACAGAGTCTCCCGCGTCGACGCGAAACGGCCCGCTTCTTCGTCCTCGTGCAGTCGCTTGACGTAGTTCTCCGTCATAACGACGGAGCCGTCCACGATCATGCCGAAATCGATGGCGCCGAGGCTCATCAGGTTGGCCGACAGGCCGAGCCAGCGCATGCCGATCATCGCGAAGAGCAGCGACAGCGGAATCGTGGCGGCGACGACGAGCGCCGCGCGGATGTTGCCGAGGAACAGCAGCAGGATCGCAATGACGAGGAAGCCGCCCAGCAGCAGGTTCTCACGGATCGTGTGCAGCGTGCCCTCGACCAGGTCCGTCTGATCGTAGTACGGCGCGAGCCGCACGCCCTCGGGGAGCGAGCCGTTGATCTGCTCGACCTTTTCGCGCACGCGACGCACGACCTCGCGACTGTTCTCGCCGCGCAGCATCATCACGATGCCACTCATCACCTCGCCGGCGGCGTCGCGGCTGACTGCGCCCTGGCGGACCTCGGGGCCGTAGCGCACCTCTGCCACATCACCGAGCACGACGGGAACGCCGCGCGCACTGGAGCGGATCACTGTCTGACGCAGGTCGTCGAGATTGCCGGCCTGTCCGATGCCGCGCAGGATCAGTTGCTGATCACCAGTCTCGAGGTATGCGCCCGCGGGCGTGCGGCTGTTCGTCTCGACCGCCTCGATGACGTCGTGGAGCGTGAGTCCGTAGCCGGTGAGACGCTCCGGCGAGACGACGACCTGCATCTGACGAACGTGTCCGCCGAACGCGTTGATCTCGGTGACGCCGGGGACCGCACGGAGTTGCGGCTTGATGACACGGTCGTGCAGCGTACGGAGCGCCATGAGGTCGAGTCCGCCGCCTTCGACGGTGTAGAGGTAGATCTCGCTCGCTGCGCCGGCGAGGGGGCCGAGTTCGGCTTCGGTGCCGGGGGGCAGCTCCTCGCGCACGCCCTGCAGACGCTCGGAGACGAGCGTTCGCGCGAAGTAGAGATCGGTGCCCTCCTCGAACACGATCGTCGCGATCGCGAAGCCGTACTTGCTGGTCGAGCGGATCTCGGTCACGCGCGGCAGGCCGTTCATCGCGACTTCGATCGGAAACGAGACAAGTCGCTCGACTTCCATCGGCGAGAGCCCGGGCGCCTCCGCGAGCACCTGCACCTGCACGTTCGTGAGATCGGGGAACGCGTCGATGCGGAGCGTGCGCATCGCCCAGAGTCCACCGGCGAGCAGCGCGCACACGAAGAACACGACGGTCCAGCGGTTCTGCACCGCCCATTGGATCATTCGATCGATCATCGCGGGCCTCAGTGAGCGTGGCCGCCGAACTCGGCCTTGCCGAGCTCGGACTGGAGCGTGAATGCACCGCGTGTCACCACCCGCTCACCCGCCGCGATGCCCGAGCGGACGACCAGCTCGCCGCCGCCCAGAGGCTCGAGCTGGACGGCCCGTCGCTCGAACGCGCCCGGCTCCACCTCGACGAACACGTACCGTTCCGCGCCGACCGTCACGACGGCGCTCTCCGGCACGACCGGGCGCATCTCTCGCGGGGCATTGGCCCCCGCGGAGAGCACAATGGACGCGAACATCCCGGGCCGGAGCACACGACGCGGATTCGGCACGCGGATCACCGCACGGGCGGTGCGTGTGGACGGATCCAGCTGGTCGCGGATGCGGTCCACCGTACCCGGGATGCGCTCCTCCGGGTACGCGGAGAGCCGCACCTCGGCGGTCTGCCCGCGTCGGAGCGTCGGCAGCACGCGCTCGGGTACCTCCGCCACCACGTTCACCACGGAGAGATCCGCGACGGTGAAGATCGGGGATCCGGCATCGACGGCGGCCCCGGCCAGCGTGTGCGCCTCGACGACGCTGCCGCCGATGGGCGTGGCGACGGGCAGGAGGTCCAGTGGCTCACCGCCACCGGCCAGACGCTCTAACACCGCGTCGCCCGCGCCCAGCAATCTGAGCCGGCGACCGGCGGCCTCCGCCAGCGCCTTGGCTCCTCCTTCGTCGGCGGTACCCGCAAGAAGCTGTGCCCGCCGCACCGCCTGGCGGAAATCGTTCTGCGCCGTAAGGAACGCCGAGGTCAGCACGTATGCGAGTGGCTGACCGGCACGGACTGCGTCGCCCTCGACGGCCGCGAGCCGCTCGACCCGGCCCGGTGTCCGCGGCGACACCAGAACCACGCGCGCCGGGTCCAACTCGACCTGGCCGGGCACCGGCACGCCCGCGGTTGCGCCGGCCACTTCGCGGGTGCCGACCTCGCTCACTGCGACGCCGGCATTCTTCATGGCGGCCGCGCTCAGCTTTACTCGCCCGCCTTCTTCCGCGTGCTCATCGCCATGCTCGTCCTCGTGCTCGTCGTGCTCCTCCGCGGCTGCCGCAGGAGCCGGGGCATCACCCTTCGAGCAGCCGCTGGCGACCAGTGCCGCCAGGAAAAGCGCGCCGAAGCCGGCCCGGCGCAGCATCGCTATCATTATCATCTCATTTCTCATTGGTTTCACCGGCCGCCAGCGGAGGCGGCAATCAGGTTGGCGTACGCCTCCGCCGCGATGGCGCGGGCGCGCAGGCGTTCGATCTCGGCACGGGAGAGCGCCCGCTCGAAGTCGAGCAGCTCGAGCAACGACAGCTCACCCGTCCGGTATGCGGCGAGGGCGCTCTCGCGCTCCTCGCGTGCACCGCGGAGCAGAGCGGCGTCGTAGACCGACAGGCGCTCGCGCGCTGCATCGTAGAGGGCGAGCGCGCCGGCCAGGTCCGCGCGGACCCGCGCGACGACAGCAACGCGCGCCGCTTCAGCGGCCTCGACATCACGCTCCGCCGCCAGCGTCGCGGCCGCGTTGGCGCGGCGCGCCGTGAACGGGAGCGAAAGGGAGGCGCCGAGCACGGGACCGAAACTTCTTCCACCATCCTCACCGATCCCACGCTGCGCGCCGATGGACGCCGCAAACAGAGGGCGCTGCTCGGCCCGGGTCACGTCCTGCCCTGCACGGGCCCGTTCAACCGCCGCGTCAGCCACCCCTACTTCGCCCGCCAGCATCATGAGCGAGTCGAGCGGGGGCGCAGCAGGAAGTGACTCATCGGGAGTAGCCATCGCGATGAGCGCGGAGTCCAGCGAAGCCGTCAGCTCGTCCCGGTCCTCGGGGCGTGCAAGGCCGAGCAACGCCGCGCGCGCGACTCGTGCATCAGCAATCGCCTGGGCAAGGTCCGTCTGAACCCTGAGCCGCTCGGTGCGAAGCCGGAGGACGTCGACGTAACGGGCCTCGCCCACACTGAACCGGTCTCGGAGCGACCCCTCGGCCGCCAGCAGCAGCGAGTCCTCGGCCGCGAGACGACGGGCCGTTCCCGTGGCGGCAACGCCGCGCGCCAGCTCCTGGACGACCCGGGCGGCCAGGCGCCGCTCGGCGGCGGCCAGGGCTACCTCCGCTTCCCTCACTTCCGCCGCCGCGAGCGCGCGCGCCGCCGCACTCCTGCCGCCAGTCAGAAACTCGCGTCCGATTTCGAGCCGGATGGCTGCTCCACCCAGGTCGTAACCATCCGGAACGTCCTCGATCTCGCCCGAGAGGACCACCGGACCCGGGCGTCCGGCCGCACCGTGCCGGGCCCGGGCGGCTTCGAACTCCAGTCGCAACGCTTTGAGTTCGGGGCTGGTGCGGGCGATCCGCTCGGCAAAACCATTGTCATCGAACACCGCAAGTGCTCGGTGCTCCTGCGCCTCCACCGGTTTCGCGATCGCGGGTACCGCGAGCAGAACCGCGCAGGTAGTCAGGTGCACATAACGCCGCCACCCCGCGCGCCGCATGGGTTCGTGCTTGTCTCTCATGTCCGTTCGTGTCGTGTGCACGACCGAACCCAACCGCAGACGTGCGGCGGTTCCGGTGCACTGGATTTTTTCAAACAGGGAACTACCGCGCGGCGGTTACCGCGCACTCAGACGGCAGGCGGTCGGAAATCGGGGTCGGGACGGATCGAGGCAATGTGCCGTTCCGTCGCGAATCGGCACGCAGAAGACACGGGCTCGAACGTCAGCACCTCCGCAACGGGAGGTTCGCCGGGCTGCGCGCCGGCGCAGCCGCACGCGCAGAGGCACGGGCAATCGTCGCACATGCCTTCATCCTCTGCTCCCGCGCTCGGCGGCGACCCATCGGGCCCCGTAGTGAGAGCCGTTGCAGAAGCTGCTGCAGGAGCTTCAATGGCGGCGCCCCAGAGCACTTCCGTGGCGGACAAGGAGACTGAAACCAGGAGGAGAAGCCCGATAACGCGGCGCAGGATCACTCGGCCTCCCGCGCAGCGCAGTGCGGACAGGATGTGATCGCGTCGGCAAGGTCTCGCAGGAGATCTTCGACCATCCCGAGGAGCACATCCACCCGTGCGTCGCTTAAACTGTAGATCACGTGGCGACCGCGCTGCTCCCGGTGAACCAGACCGCAACCGAGCAGGCAGGCGAGGTGGTTCGAAACGTTCGGCTGCGTCAGGCCGGTGGCCTCGACGAGTTCGCTTACGCTCCGCTCCCCCGTCCGCAACGTCTCCAGGATGGCCAGGCGCGATGATTCTGCCAGGCCGCGAAACAGCCGTGTCTTCGCGCTGGGGTCCGCCGTGAAGTCGGGCAGGAGTGCAGAGTGGGAACACAAGGTTGTCATATCAGCGGTGAATGATACAAGATCGCGTGGCGCCCGACAAGTGCGGAAAGGCTAATGTGAGCGACTCCTCCCAAAAGCGTCATTCGCTCGCCGCGGCCGTGAGAAAGGCAACCCCGTCGCGGCCCTTCACTACTCTGAAACCATTGGCCCTCTCGCACCCGGACCATCAGCAGCAGGTTCGGAGTAGGCCGGTCACGCTCGGCTCTGGCCGCCGCCCCAATCACCGCCCTGTGATCGATCCGGCACGATGGCGTCGATACGTGAGCGGTTGGCCACGCGCCGTGAGCATTTTGGCACAAACGATGGGCGGGCTGATCGCCCTTGTGCGCTCACGGAGGCGACCTTCGGCGTCGAAGTCCATATCTCAGAGTACCGTGGGCGGCCATAGAACACCCGCAGATTGACCCCGCCCTTGAGGTACAACGCACCTTTCGCGGCCCCGGAAAGAAGAGCAGCAGGCGGACGTGAAAGGCCTCAAGTGCCTGAAGCGAGTCATAGGGTCGTTCGGGCGACATGCCTAATTCATTCTCTAACTAACCCCGAGGGCAAGGTGGGCAGTATTTCCAAGGCCATAACACGCGCTAACTGGCCTTCTGGGTTAGCTGGCGCGTATTGCCAGGTCGTAATGAAATCGCCGCGCTGCGGTCGTCCGTACTGTTGAGTAGCGAGGGTCGGGAACAAGCACGCGTAACCTGCGCCTGCTTACCTTCGTCAACGACCAGATCCCGGCCCGCGGGAACTACGCCGATCGCGCGGCCCACGAATCTGAGCACCGGTTGAGGCCGCGCTCGGTGACCTGACACACTCCTCGGCCCCGAACGGCCGCACAGTCCGCGAATTGATCGGCAATGACGCATAGCATTTCATCGATCGCACCATGGTAGCGGTCGACGGCTCGAACAAGTTTGCTCATGGACTCGTGGGCCGTCGGAGTGACGGCATGCCGAGATTACGATAGAGCGAATGCCCTGCGAGGCAGGAAATTACGAAAGATCCTCGCAGGAATTACGAGATGCCGTACAAATTGAGGGGGCGGACCAGCAGCTCCGATCCGCCCCTTGGTCTCACGGCAGGATCACGTCCGTTACAGGCAGTACCGTGGCGGCAGGCACGTCGAACGGCTCGCCAGGGCGGTACGGGTCGTTGATCGCAGGATCGTCGGAACCGTGGTCCTCCTCGTATCCCTCCACCCACAGCGTGGGAAGAGGCCTTCCCGGTAGGCTACGCAAACGGAACTCGGCCGCGTCGTTCTCCGCGAGGGAACCATGGTCATCACCGTCGACAGCGAAGATGACCAGAGGTCCAGGAATCGGATACCGCACCCCGATTAGGTAGCAGTTTGCGCCGAGACGGCTCTCGAAGGCGCGCGCGTCGCAGTACCCGATCATTTGAACGCCCGAGGACGGCGAGGGAATAGGGACGCCAGCGACGCCGCCAGGGAGCAGGTGCCGTAAAGCGAGCTTGGTGGCGTCGCGAGTGCCGATCTCCACGCGGAGTACTCCGTTCTCAATGACGAGATAACGGAGGAGCGGGGGACTGCTGATTAGCAGATATGGGCCGTCCGACAGCTCGCGAATAGAGAGGTTCAACTGAACGTCGGATCCTTCCACATTCACATTGAAGGATGTAGAGGCCCCGGCGCTCCCAGCGTGCTCTGCCGCTTTCCGCGACATTTGCAGAATGTTCCGCAGCCGCGCCAGCGGGTCCAGACCTGCGGCTTTGCCAGCTTCATCCACAGCCACGTGAAGATCGAACGTCTTCCGCTCCATAGCTGCCGGAAATTGGAAGCCTGCGCGTACCACCTCACCCACCCAGGGCTCGTTCATCAGATCGACGATCACTCCGCGTCGCATGAGTTCAGCTCTCGATTGCAGCATTCGGTTTTCCTCTTTTCATAGGATTGATACACGCGTGATCGGCGGCGTCGACGCGGGTCTGGTAGGCCCAAAAAAGGTAGGAATCGAGCGCCGCATGGCCAGCCGGGGAATACCGGACATCGTGTAAGGAGATCACTGCCTCATCGGCCGCGGCGAAGAACCGGGACTGAGCGCTCGTGATCCGGTGCCGGCCATCAGCGACAGGTAGGCTGCCCGTGAAGCATTCACCTTTACGAGGAGCCATGTATGACGCTCGATGCGCGATTCACCGCCTATCCTTCTCTTCGGCCGCAGTCGCCGGAGGATTTCGCGATTTTGTTCGAAATCCTCGAGACCGAGCTCGCGGCCGAAATCGCTGGTGATCGCGAAAAGCTGATCCAGCCGCTTGCGCTGCTCGGCGTGCGCCATCTCGCCGGTCACACTGGCCTTCGCTGCATCATCCGGGGTGAGACTGGAACCGGCAAGACGACGGTTGCCAAAGCCTTAGCCCTCCAGCTCGGTGCACCTTTTTGTCGAATCTCAGCGGGTGAGATGGCGGAGACGACATGGCGAGGAGCGGATCTCACCAACCACATCGACGCTTTACGGCGCGGACTGCTTGGTACGAAAGTCACCATGTCGTCAGCAACTGCGTTGGCGTGCCGCAGCATCGTCCTGATTGATGATTTAGACGTGCTTCGGCTTCAGCCGTTCGAGTCCTACTCCGATTCCGATCGGGGCCAGCGCGCCGGACGCCAAGCGTCGCTCGCAGGATTATGGTCGGGCGAGGACATCCTCGTCAACGAAGGTGAGTGGACCTGGTCTACTGCCGGAGTGCTCGTCATTGGGGCAGGGGCCTTCGAAGGCGTCGAACATCCCATTGACAGCGCGTCACTAACGCAGTGGGGCCTCGCGACTTCTCTCGCGGAGCGGCTGGCCAGCGGGACGATTATTCAGATGGAGCCCCTGCCGCTTGCCGATCTCTGCGCTGTTGCTTTGCGGGAGGCAGAGCAGCTCGTCGCGCCAGCTTTCCAGGCATTCGGCTATGAGTTGACGATCTCCGCCGCCGCGGCCCACCATGCGGCCGGCTATGCACGTGCACGAGACGAGTCGGCGGGCGTCCGATCTGTCGTGGGGGTGCTGAGGCGCGCTGCGGATCGGCTGCTGATCCGTCTCGTGACGAGCGCCAAGCCGGGCGCGAGGGTTACGCTCGCGCCTGATGATCTGTGATGATCGGCGTCTCTAAACTGGTGTTGGATGCTCCCGGGCACCACGTCGAAATCGACGCGAGCCGCGAACAAGCGTCCTCGTTCATTCGGCGTGTTTTGGTCAACGGAACCTACCCAGACGCATACGGTCAGATCTCCTTGAAGTCCTGACGCTTCGCCTTCTCTATGCTGTTCGCGAGCGATTGGATACTGCGCTGCACCTCGAGTTTATGATCGAGAAAGGCCAATCCCTGAAGCGACGGGAGCAGCGATTCGAGGAAATCGGTCCGCCGGCGGAGGAGAGGCACTTCGCTGCCAGACCAAGACCAGGCGTTCGGCTCCAGCTGAGCCGTTCAAAGATGGCGAAGTCGCGGTTGTGCTCCAGACGGCGTGCTTCCGGCAAGCCCCGAGATAACATGGAATAGCCATCCATGCTATTCTGCCTCCGGTTGTAGGCAGCGCCGTCACGTGAGCGGCCCGGTAAGGCTCACACGGTGTTTCGAGCCGTGACCGGTCGATCCACACTCCGGTCGAAGTGACTCGAAAAATCAAAGAGGAATTGCTCGCGCTCGGCGTAACCAGGCAGCGGGGCAATTTGAACGCCCCCGTCGGCGCCTCGGAGGGGACACCTGGGTCTAGCGGACGGGCATGCCAACGTATATGTTTGCAACATGCACGTTGCAAACAACCGAAGAATCGCTTCCGATCCGGCAACAGCGCTCGCTGAAAGTCTCGCACCGCAGTCAGGTGAGGATAAGCGGGTTGGCTTAGTCGCTGGCGCCCCTGGGTTCGGGAAAACCTCTGTTCTGGCGGCGGTCGCCAGTCTCGTGGCTCGACGCACGCAAAGTCAAATCGCTTGGGTAAGTGGAGGGGTCGTCGGAAGTGACGGCCATTTGGCGCAGATGCTCGGCTCAGGGGTTCAGCTGGGGCATCACGTCGTAAGCGGCCCGGCGGGTCCGCAGGACCTCGCATTGGTGCTTGACGTACTCGCCGGTTCTACGGAGCCCATCGTGCTAGCCATCGACGATTTTGATTCGTTAGTATTCAAGCGGGAGGTGCTTGCGGAGCGCCTCGGAATAGTTGCTGCACGTGGAAATGCGCTCCGTCTTGTGGCAAGCTGCCATCCGTCTGCGCGCGATCGACTGATAGCAGATCATGCCTTCGCTAGGGCCGTGTCTGGCCCGATTGCTTCTGTTACGCTCAATCCACTCGATGATGTCGCAGCGCAAGCGCTTATTGAACGGCGCGTTCCAGGCCTGTCGTCCGCAATGGTGGTGGAAATTGTTGCTGCCGCTGGTGGTCACCCTGCCGCCCTTGTCTATCTGAGTCGCCTGGCCAGCTTGCGTGAAAGCGTCAGCACGAAAGTTGGTTGCACGCCGGGCCAAGGACATCACGGTCTTCTCAAGGAGTTCTTCGCTCAGGCAGCGGAGTTCGCGGGGGCCGTCTACGCAGAAGCATGGTCCGGACTCGGGCCACAGCAGCGTGCGATTCTTTGGCAACTCGGCAATGCTGGTAGACCCGTGTCCGCCGGCTACATCGCCCGGGCGATTCGCATACCCGCTTCGCAAACCAGTGCGCAGCTAACCCGACTCGTATCGGACGGACTTGTTCGTCGCGGCGAGGTCCGCGGCCACTTTGCCGTCGCGCCTTTGTTAGCGGCCTGGATCTCCCGCCGGGCAGCTCGATCCGGGCCGGAGGCGGGCGGAGGGCTATCGGTATCCACTGGGGTAGGATTGCGACGTGCTACTGGCCGGGGTGTGTCCGGAGTCCGTGAATTGTCCCGCGCTACCGACGCCAGCAGAAGGTCCGAAAAGCAAATTCAGACATCATCCCACGTCCGCCACGAAGTCCGGCCGGAGGAGCGGTAATGGGTCGGCCCTACGAGAAGGAGATGGCGGCCCTGCCCGAAACGATGGCTTGGGCGCGGAGCGTCAACATCGAAGCACTATGTGTCTTGATTGGAAGGCTCGCCGAACGTCCGCTACTGATCGTAGGCTCTGGCGGATCCGCAACTGGAGGACATCTTATTGCTCGTCTGCAAGAGTTCTATGCGCGTCAGCCGGTTCGCGTCGTGACGCCATACGAGTTTACGCTGTTGCCGGCAGACGAAATGTCGAGTGTCCTTCTGCTTTCCGCAGGCGGCAGCAATCCTGACATCCTCGCTGCGGCTGACCATGCAGTTGCCGTCGAGTATCCCGTTGTGGCGGCGATTGTCGCGAAATCGTTTAGCCCTGTGGCGAAACGGATCGGCGACTGTCGCTTCGGCCTGCACTTCGGCTTCGACGTCCCAACGGGAAAAGACGGATTCCTCGCTACAAATTCGTTACTCGCGACGGCGTTGCTAGTCTCGCGGGCGTACACTCGGGCATTCGGGTCTCCATTCGACCCCGAGCCGGCGACCATCGCGGCTGACGATATCGTTCTCGAGCCGGACGCAACTGGAGGAGTGTTCGACCGAGCCCTCCTAACGGTGCTGGGGGGCGGCTGGGCATGGCCGGCCGCCATCGATTTAGAGTCCAAATGCAACGAGGCCGGACTCGGTGTTGTAACGTGCGCAGATTACCGTAACTTCGCACACGGCCGTCACCACGGTCTCGCGCAGCGCGCGTCGGCGAGCGGCGTCGTCGCATTGATCACGCCGGACTGCGAGAAGTTAGCGGAACGGACATTGGCACTGCTGCCGCGAACGATCCCCGTACATCGAATCGCAACGGCCGACCCTGGCCCGCGCGGCGCAATTGAGCTCCTGCTACGAGTGTTTCGATTTGTCGGCGACGCTGGTGTACGGGCTGGAATTGACCCCGGTCGGCCGCGCGTCGCCGCATTCGGCCGGCGCCTCTACCGCCTTGGAATTCCAAGGCGCGCGGCGATCACTCGACGCGAGCTGATCGACCTATGGATCCGGCGAAAGCTGACTGCACCGGTTTGGGCAGGCGCGACCAAAGCCGATCGCGTTCGCTGGCGCGGCGCGTACGAAGCGTGGGCCGATCGACAAGAGACAGTTCGCGTTGATGGCGTTGTTTTCGATTACGACGGGACAATTTGCGAGGCTGAAGAGCGCTACGGAACGCCCAGTCCGAAAATGGGGGCAGAATTGGCCGCACTGCTGGATCGGGGTGTCGCCGTCGGGGTGGCGACGGGGCGCGGTGATTCGGTGCTGGACGCGCTCCGTGCGGTTGTGCCGAAAACCCATCACGAGCGCGTGATCGTCGGATTGTATAATGGGGGCGTTCTGACGCGCCTCTCGGAGCCGATCTCCAACGAAAGCGAACCCGAGCACGTGCTCCAGGACGCGGAGGTTCTGCTGCGTTCGTCTGCAGTGATTGAACCCCTAGTCACTACTCGAGTGCGGCCGACACAGCTCACGCTTCGTGCGCGCCGACCCATGCCCAAGGGTCTGCTCTGTCGAATGGTGCTGGAGTCACTCGCAATCTGCCCTAACGTGGTGGCGGCCCTCTCAATTCACGAATCGGGTCACACGATCGACATTGTACCGCGCGCGGTCTCCAAGCTCCGCGTCCTTGACCACGTCACCTCTCTCCTTGCATCGGAAAGGGCACGAGGTCTCTCGGACCGCAGCGCGGTTCTTACCATAGGCGACCAAGGCCTGCTCACTGGGAACGACTTCGCGTTCCTGTCGCGTTTGCACGGTCTGAGCGTCGAACGGGTTTCTACGCCACTGGACCGGTGTTGGAACCTGACGGCACCGGGCCGCCGCGGGTCCGCCGCGCTGCTCGATTACCTCGCAGTTCTGCGTGAAACGCCAGATGGGCCGCGGTTCGCGGTCCGAGATATGGAACGGGTGAGGAGGCCCTAACCGATGCGAGATCGCCTCGCGCAACGTGTTCTCGCCGCCGTCATGGGGTGGGAGCAGGAGCGTCTTCTGAAGGAGCAGGACGTGCTCCAGACTCTAGCGGCGTACAAGTACGATGCGTACGAGAACTTCGAGCCTGGGGTCAAGTTCGTGGAGAGCCTGGCACAGTGGCTGGACCAGTTCGCGCGGCAGGATCGCGAGATGGCGTACCGCTTCGTGCGCGAGCGTCTTGTCTTCGTCTCAGGTGCGGAAATGACGCACCTGGTTCGGTCGATGTACCCCGATTTTATTCGCCCGGTGATTCGACGGGCCGCAGCCGATGCGCTCGCGTGTTCTGAGTACGAGGTGCGGCGAGTGGAGGGGTCGCGCGAGTTCGCAGACATGCTGCGCCGGAGCCTCTTTCTCGGCCTTAGTGACGGTGCGCGCATTGACATGTTCCGACGCTCAAGCCCGGACCTTGATAATGAACAGGTGCACGCCGTCTACAACCCGAGTCCGGGAAAGCTCGTGGAGATGCGCGACGAGTTGGTGAAGGCGCTCGGCGAAACGGCCAACGGCGGGTTACTGGCCCACAGCGCAGAGCCGAATTCGCCCGATGGACAGCCGACATTTCGGTTCATTTTTTTGCTGGACGACTTCGCCGGAACGGGTACGACTATGCTCCGGCGCGCGAAAGAGGGCGGGTGGAAAGGTCGCCTAAAGGATGTGTCGGATCTTCTGCGCGCGGTTGAGGGAGAACGAATTTTCGACCCGAATGTCCAGGTCTATGCCTGCTTGTATATGGTTACGCAAAGCGCGTTGGACCATTTTGAGCGCGAGCTGGCGGCGTTTGAGGCGACCGAGGCGGCGTGGGAGCATTGCGAGATCCTCTGCGTACAACACCTTCGCGAGAGCCTCGCAATCCGCCCACATCAGGACCCCGAACTTGACGGTTTGCTGAGCCGTAATTACTCGCCTGATCTTGAAGACAAAAAGAGCTACCGGGTGGGCCAGAGGGGGATCAAGTACGGCTACGGCGCGTGCGGTCTCCCTCTCGTACTTCATCATAATACCCCCAACAACTCGCTATTCGTGCTGTGGAAAGATGGCGTGGAGACCTGGCCTTTTACGCCGCTCTTCCGCCGGTTCGAGCGGCATCGCAAGCTCGTCGAGACCGGAGATCGCGGCGAGCAGCCGTCCGCTACCGTCGCGAGCCATCCCCTCGCGACGCCGGTCACCGCCGGCCTCGCGCTGAACGAAGAGAGCGCACCGCTGGGTGATGGGTCGAATTCCTGTCGAGGTGGGCATGCCGCTAGCGAGTAATCCATTCCATGTCCGTACCTCCGAGCAGGCTAGCTCGGACACGCGATTCCTCGGCTTATTTGGACCAGGCGTCCTTCAGAACATCGCGCCCGGCGAGTTGTGGGATCGGCTGATCGTGTTTCGAAGCGCGCCTGGAGGCGGCAAAACGTCTATCCTCCGGCTCTTTACGCCTGGTGCGCTCCGCGCCCTTCATCAGAATCGAAGCCACGAGGCTACCAAACGACTTGCGGATCTACTCGTGGAGTGGGGAGTGCTCAACGACCGCGGGCCGGCAATTCTTGGGACACGCCTGAGCTGCGACCAGCAGTACGCTTCTATCCGAGATCTCACCGACGATGACTCGCGCCGCCGGCAGTTCTTCTTCGCACTCATAAACGCACGCGCAATTCTCGCGGCGCTGCGGGGCGCGGTAAGTCTCGCCGGAGGTACCTGGCCGAACGATGTCGCGCGCGTCCGCATTGCGTCCGATGAAAGAGAGCATCCGGAGATCCCTGCGGGCGCTGCGCTCGCGTTCCCCGATCGCACCGGGCAGTCGTTGTATCAGAGTGCGTGCTCCATCGAGCGGGACATCTGCGCTCGCCTGAACGAGCTGAGCGACGCGGGATTTTCCGATGCTCCTGCCCATGTCGATCTCTGGGCGTTGCACGTTCTCGGCGGTCGGATCTGGTACGACGGTCAGCTCCTCGCTGATCGGGTCCTGATCGCTTTTGACGACGTTCACATGCTTCACCGGGAGCAGCGCGATGACTTACGCGCCGCGATGATGCGGCGTGATGTTCCCGTCGCGCGATGGATCGCGGAACGTTGGCAGGGGCTCTCGCTTGAGGAAACATTCGGCCATGGCGCAACGCTTGGCCGAGACTACCAGATTGTCCAGCTCGACAGCTGGGCGGACGATCTCAATCAACGGCCATCACGGTTCGAGCGGACGGTGAGCGACATCGCGAACCGCCGGACGCTGGCGTCGGATGTGATCCAGGAGCAGGCGCTTACCACAGCAGCATTTGACGGCTTCCTCCAGGACGTCGGCGATGCACCACCTAGTCCGGCGTGGCTAGAGCGGAACATCTCCGTCGCTCGTTCGCGCGTGGAGGCGATCGGCGGCGACACGCCGCGATACCGGCGTTGGATCGAAGAGCAGATCCGGCCCGGCGAACAAACGCTCGATGCGCTCCGCTCATGGCGTGAACTTGAAATCCTCATGGACCGCGATCGGACGCGGCGGCAAGGGGACCTTTTCCCTGATCAGGAACTGACCCCTGACGAGTTGGAGTCCCGTCACTCTTCGAGTGTCACTGCGGCGGCGGAGCTGTTCATCTCCCGCGAGTACGGGCTGCCCTACTACTACGGTTTGCGACGGTTCTCACAGCTCGGCTCGTGGAACATCGAGCAGTTCCTAGATCTCGCGGGAGACGTGTTCGATCTGGTTGAGATGGCCGTCACGCTGAAGAATCCGGCGAAGATCACGCCCAAGCAACAACACGAAATCGTCCGTAACGCCGCGAAGACGATGCTCGACGGAATTCCACGGCGCATCCCTCACGGCGAGGCGGTCCGTGCACTCATTGAACACGCCGGACGAATGGCCGAGAAGGAAACATACCGGCCGAACGCACCATACGCGCCGGGGGTCAATGGTTTCGCGATTAGCATGGCGGACCTACAGTTACTGAAGGACGGACGGGTGCGCCGCCAAGACCCGACGGCACAGCAGCTCATGCATGTGCTGACAGCGGCAGTCTGGAACAACCTGCTGCAGGTGAAGCTGGACTACCCGTGCAAGAATCGGCTTTGGGCTGTTTTTTACCTGAACCGACTACTCTGCGCACATTTCAACCTTCCACTGCACTACGGAGGCTTCCGTGAGAAGAAGTTGTCCGAGGTCAAGCGCTGGGTGGCCCCGATGGAGAGCGACGCGATGGAGCTGGCATTGCACGGCTAACTGGGGGCCAGGCATCGTATGACCGAAGCCGAATCTGTTTCTGCGCCTTCTGTTCTGAGGGATGCACGAGCCGCTTCAGCGCCGCTCCCGCTGCGGTGGAGCAGCTACGTGATCGAGCGGGGTCCTCGGTTCATGGAGTTCTGGAACCGTCGCTATTCACAAAATGAAAACAGGTTGCTGCTGATCGCAGGACTCGGCTTCGACCCGCGCGCGACGCAGGTACTCCGCGCGCTCATAGAATCCCGGCCAGCGTGTACGCTCGACGTACGTCTCCTCCACTACGATGAAGGCCCGGACTCCGTCTCGCAGCAGTACGCGGCCGCCGTAGCAGGCAACCGCCAAATGTTCGAGCAGCTCATTCGCGAGCACGGGGGTGCCCTGCAGAACGTCATCGTACCGGTCGTGGAGGATAATCGCCGCGTCGGCGGCCGTCGCATCGGCGCGCTCGCGGTGGCAGCGGGGTTCCACGGTTATGCCGACGTAATGGTTGACATCAGCGCACTCCCTCGTACGCTGTACTTCCCGTTACTCCGCTATCTACTACAGCTCAGCGATAAGCGGCACCTTGCGGGAAGCGAGGAGGGTACAGCTCCGGCGAACCTGCACGTCGGACTCTTTGAAGCGCCGGCGTTGGATGCCCAAATCTTTGAAGAGCTCACCGAGCGCGCTGAGTACATCGCGGGGTTCGGGGGTACGGTCGACCTGCAGCAGGACGAGGACATGCCACGGGTATGGGCACCGGTACTCGGTGAGGGACAGATCGAGGCGCTAAAGTTGATCGAGCAAAAGATCAGTATTCTTGAAAACGCTCCTGAGATTTGTCCCGTACTGCCGTTCCCCGCCGTGAACCCACGTCGAGGCGATCAGCTGCTCGTTGAGTACAGAAGCCTATTCGACTCGTGGCGTGTGGACTTACGCAACATCATCTATGCTTCGGAGCACAATCCATTTGATGTATACCGCCAACTCTGCCGGTTGCATGATCAATATTCGCGCGCGCTGGGACCGCTGCGAGGCGCTAAGATGATCGTTTCGGCGCACTCAAGTAAGTTGCTTTCTCTTGGCGCACTCCTCGCTGCGTATGACCGACCGGAGATAGCCGTTGCTCATGTCGAAGCTCAAGGGTACCATGTCGGTGCCGACCTTGCCGCACCGCTCGATGGTGAGCTGTGCTCAATCTGGATCGCGGGAGAGCCGTACGATGCCTAAGCGGCCAAGGCGACTCGCGGTCGAGTCTCGCTGTTCAGGTGCTCCGGACCACGTCGCGCCCACTGCGCCACGCATCTTAGGGGCGGGCCTCGTTACTCTCGACATCGTGCTCAGGACCAGTAAGAGGACGCATGTCGCTGGTGATGTGTGGGAGGTCGCGCATTGGGCCGGTGGGACCTGCGGTAACGTGCTGGCAGCGCTCTCTTACCTCGGATGGCGGGCGGCCCCGATTGCACGTCTCGGAGCCGACGGCGCCGCCGAGGCGATCGTGGGGGATCTGAAGCACAGTGGTGTCGATACGGAGTGGCTTGTGCGGGAAGCACACGGCGAGAGTTCGCGCATCGCGCAGGTCGTGACCGAGCGCCCGGGACATGCCCCCAGGCATCGGTTCGCTTTCTCGTGTCCTGCGTGCGGAGCGCCGTTCGCGCGGTATCGCCCTCCGCGAATGGAGCAATTCGAGGCCGTGAGCGCAGCAGCGTCGGCTGGTGGGGACATACCCGACGTTTTCTTTTTCGACCGCGTCTCGCCCGCAATTCTCGCAATGGCAAAATGGTTTCGTAGACAAGGTGCGCTGATCTACTTCGAACCGTCAGGGATCGGCAAACCCGCTGAGTTTCGCGAGGCCGTCGAGGTGAGTCATATTGTCAAATACGCTCACGACCGTCTTCACGAGCCGTTGGCGGTATTTGGTGGCTTGGGCCGCATGGCGCGCCGTCCGCGCGTGGAGATTGAGACGCTCGGGGTGGAGGGATTGCGTTTCCGCGTCAATGATGGAACTGCTCGGGGCCGGCAGTGGCGCCGACAACCGGCCTTCCGTGTGACGGAGGTTCGTGATGCTGCTGGAGCGGGCGATTGGTGTTCCGCCGGCACACTCTTGCAACTGGGTTGGCGACGGGGTAACGACGTCGAGGAGCTTTCGTCGGATGCTGTTGCATTTGCCCTTACGTTTGGGCAGGCGCTGGCCGCATTGACCTGCCAGCATGTGGGGCCGCGAAGTGTCACTCGTGTCGTGCGAAGTGGTGATATGCTCGCATCCGCAGCGGCTGTTCAGCGCGACGGGCTTTCACCGAGCGTCCCGAACTTCATCCCTTCGCTGAGCGATATTGCGCGGGTGAGTGCGGGGAAATGTGGCACGTGTCTGCGCGTGTAAGACCCGGGGGGGCGGCTGGAGAAACGCGACCAATGTGGATTGTAGAACCCCGCGCTCACGACTGCGTCCGTGGCGGTTTGGCCCGCTGCTCTTGAAATGATCCGGCCTAAAGTTCAGGGAGGTGGCAAGAAAACTCGGCCCCGGTAACATTACAGTCACGCCGCTGCTCGACGTGCATCGACGCGCATCGCAGCGCCGTGAGAGACAATCCGACGGCCGTCGACGCCCACAGACGCGACGGGGTCGCCTGATAAGCGTGAGGTTGGTAGTTCAACTCTACCCAGGCTCACGAAGACAGATACGAGCGCGCCGGTTGCGAAACGGTGCGGGGCTTTTGTCATTTATGCACCCCATTCCTGAGTTGGCGAAGAACATCCGGCAGCAGCTTGTCTGCGAAAAGGTCAATACCGCTGTACCGGCTGCCGCGAACCGCGAACTCAGGCCGACGTGCTGCGAACCGGCGACAGTCCTCGAGCGCCAGACGCGATTTCCCGATCCCCGGGCGCCCGGCGAGGATCACAAGGTCGCCGGCATTGAGAGCTGCCTCCGGCCGCTACCACGTCATCGCGAACCGAAACGCGATATCGAGGGGCATCGCAATCGCGCTGGCCGATTTCGGCCCAGCGGCCTGACCGTCTGCCCGGAGTCGATCAAGGAAGTCGTGATCGCGCGCCATTCGTCCACGCAGCACAGCGGCGTAGTCTACCCACGCGGAGTCGCAGTCGCTATTATTCAGTGCTGGCTCGGGTGGCGGAATTGGTAGACGCGCTCGACTCAAAATCGAGTGGCCGTGAGGCTGTGCGGGTTCGAGTCCCGCCCTGAGCACTAGATGGGATTGCCCGCATCAATGCCCATGGATCGACCGGGCAGGCGCCATAGAGCGAAAGCACCGACGCTGTATCTGTAGGCCACAAGCGAAGCTAGCGCGATTTTGCCCGAGGCAAACTCGCCCCCGTTATAGGCGACTCAAAATCCGCCGGGCGCAAGTCCTTGTGAGTTCGAGTCTCACCTCAGGCATGTAGGAAATGGCGCCGCATCGGTTCAACCGGTGCGGCGCTTTTTTTTCTGGTCTGTCAGAGGATTGCCCCTGCGTTCGTTGAATCAAAGACCACCGAATCACCTCCTCAGCTCCAATTCACCGACACCAGGCAGGACCACGATGCAACGGCACGGACTGTTTCTGTTGGTTGGCGGAATCCTGGCTACGACGAGTTTGGCCGCACCGGCCGGTCAGCCAACCGGAATGCGCGACCCGGCGGTCGCGTCGGCTGTACCGGGCGACCCGGGAAGCCACCCCGCCGAGATCGCGCGGATCCGTGCGCATCTGGCGCAGGTCGAGCGCGAGTTGCTCGCGGCGGATGTCTCGCACCTCACGCCGCAGCAGCGCGCGAGTCGGATGCACCACATCGCCGTCCTTCGGCAGTATCGCGAGCGTGGCGTGTTTCCGCACAATCACGTCACCGACGAGCGCACACCCGTATTCATTGATGAGCATGACACGCACTGCGCTGTCGGGTATCTGCTCAAGCAGTCGGGTCAAGGTGAACTGGCACGGCGCATTGCAACCGAGCGCAACCTCGCGCGCGTGCCGGAATTGGCGGAAGAACCCGAGCTGGCTGCGTGGCTCCAGGAAGCGGGGCTGACGGTTGCCGAAGCTGCCCGGATTCAGCCGACGTATGGTGGGCAAAGCCGATCTGAGGTTGGCGGATACGGCGTCGCTACCGCAGTGGCCGCGGGTGCCACCGGAGGTGTGATCGCATGGAATCTGGTCTCGGACCGCGAGGGTTCTGCGTGGTGGTTGCCCGGAGCCGTCGGTGTTGTCGTGGGTTTCGCTGATGGTGCGCTCGCGCTCGCTGGCGCCGTGTCGAACGAGCTGGATGACGGCGGCAATCCGGAGGTTTCCAGTACACTCATCGGCGTAAACG
>Ga0255338_1002746_pt1 | contig 23857 bp, 26 predicted proteins | sample MeOH1_35cm_T4_19_FD_203715 | JGI IMG/M metagenome (GOLD analysis project Ga0255338, IMG submission 203715) | Sandy soil microbial communities from University of British Columbia, Vancouver, Canada - MeOH1_35cm_T4_195 | ecosystem: Engineered > Artificial ecosystem > Sand microcosm > Unclassified ...
CCAAGGGCTGCGCGGACCTGGCGCTGCTGCTGGCCTCGCCGCGCGAGCGGATCCACTGCATGGAGCTGGCCGGGCGGCTGGTGGAGGGCGACTCAGGCGCGGCCATGGACGCCAAGGCCCGCGCCGCGTGTCAGCGCCGCATCCAGGACCTGCAGGCCGATCTCGACGAGGCCGAGCGCGACAACGACTTCGCCCGTACCGAGCGCATCTCCGCGGAACTCGACGCCGTGATCGAACAGCTCTCCGCCGCCGTGGGTCTGGGCGGTCGCGGCCGCAAGCTGGGCGATCCCGCCGAAAAGGCCCGCACCGCCGTCACCTGGCGCATCCGCAACGCCATCAAGAAGATCGCCAAGATCCACCCGCCCCTCGGCCGACACCTCGAGGCTTCCATCCGCACGGGCGCCTTCTGCGCCTACCAGCCCGAAAACCCCGTCCGATGGACGGTCGACTAGGCCGCCAGGGCCAGGGCGTCCCGCGCCTGGGCGGCGAGCTCCAGCGAGCGTTCGCGCTTCGCCTGGTCGAAGATCTGCGCCGTGAGGATGATCTCGTCCGGCCGGTGCCGGGCCACGAAGTCGCGCAGACCCGCGCGCACGGTCTCCGGTCCGCCCACCACCGCCTTGGACAGCGGCGAGCCGGGCGCCACCGTGCCGGCGAAGAGGCCGTCGGGGTCCTCGCGCGGCGGCGGCAGCGGGCCGGGCTGGCCCCGATGCAGGTTGATGAAGGCCTGCTGCAGCGAGCTGAACAGGAAGCGCGCCTCGTCGTCCGTCTCGGCCGCCACCACGTTCAAGCCCAGCATGAGGTGGGGCTCCGAGCGATACTCCGAAGGCGTGAACTGCTCGCGGTAGATGCCTGCCGCCTGGTCCATCATCTGCGGCGCGAAGTGCGAGGCGAAGGCGAACGGCAGGCCCAATGCCGCGGCGAGCTGCGCGCCATAGAGGCTGGAGCCCAGCACCCAGACCGGGACGTTGGAGCCGGACCCCGGAACCGCGCGGATCGCCTGGCCAGGCCTGGGATCCCTGAGGAAGGCCAGCAGCTCCAGCACGTCCTGCGGGAACTGATCGACGTCCCCGGCCAGGTTGCGGCGCAGCGCGCGGGCGGTGATCTGATCCGTGCCCGGCGCGCGGCCCACGCCCAGGTCGATGCGCCCGGGATAGAGCGCCTCCAGCGTCCCGAACTGCTCGGCGATGATCAGCGGCGCGTGGTTGGGCAGCATCACCCCGCCGGCGCCCAGCCGGATCGTCGAGGTCCCGTCACCCACATAGGCCAGGGCCACGGCGGTGGCCGCGCTGGCGATCCCGGTCATGTTGTGGTGCTCGGCCAGCCAGTAGCGCTCGTAGCCGAAACGCTCGGCCGCCTGGGCCAGGGCGCGGCTGGCGCGGAGCGACTGCCCGGGGCTGCCGCCCTGAACGATCGGGGAAAGGTCGAGGACTGAGAGAGGAACCATGCTGCCTATGTAGGAGGCCCGGCGCGATCTCATAGGCCGCAGCTTGTCGCTCGCCGCCGGGTTGCGCCGCGGGGAAACTAGCCGACCCGCGTTATGCTGCGCTATGAGCACGGGCATGTCGTCCCAGTTGCACGCGCCGGCGCCCCCACGGGCGGCCTCCATCGCCGTGGCGCCGCTGAGCGCCGAGGGCCTGGACGGCGACCAGGCGAGGATCGCCTGGGCGTTCCTGGAGGACGTGGTCGGCGAGCTGTCGCGCTTCCCGAACATCGAGGTGCTGGCGCCGCGCACCTCGTTCTCGCTGTCGCCCGAGGACCTGCAGCCCGCACGGCTGGCGGAACGGTTCGGGGTGACGCATCTGCTGGACACCGCGCCCCGGCCCGGCGATGGGGCCGTGCGGGTCAAGGCAAGCCTGATGGACACCGAGGCTGGCCGGCATCTCTGGAGCCAGGCCTACGAGGTCCCCTTGCGCAACCTGGCGACGGCCTCCGAGGATATCGCGGCCCAGGTGGCCAACCAGCTCTCGTCGCGGATCGACGGCGCCAGGCTGGCCCAGGCCCGCGCCCGGCCGATCGCCAACCTGGAGGCCTACGACCTGTGGCTGCGCGGCCGCGACGTCCTGCGCCGAGGCACGCCGGAGGCCGACGAGCAGGCCCGCGACCTGTTCGAGCGGGCTTTGACCGCCGATCCCGCCTACTCCCGCGCCTACGCCGGCCTGTCTCTCAGCCACTTCAACGACTGGAGCTGCCAACGCTGGGACCGGTGGGAGGACGGCGAGCGGCTGGCCTACGAGTACGCCAAGCGCGCCGAGGCCCTCGACGACACCGACCACCTGGCCCAGGCCGTCCTCGGCCGTATCGAGATCTACCGTCGCAACCCCAGCCAGGGCCGCTGGCATCTGGAGCGCGCCCTGGCGCTCAGCCCGAACAACGCCGACGCCCTGATGCACACCGCGCTGTGGTGGAGTTTCCTCGGCGACGACGACCGCGCGATCGCCCAGGTGGAGAAGGCCTTCCGGCTCAACCCCCTGCATGAGCCCTGGTACTACACCTACGCCTTCCAGGTGTTCCTGTTCGCGCGACGGCTGGAGGAGGCGATGACCTATGCCGAAGCGTCCCCGCCGCACATGATCATCGACCAGTCGGCCTTCATGGCGGCGGGCTACGCGCACCTCGGGCGGATGGACGATGCGCGCCGCCATCACGGCATGTTCGTGGAGATCTTCCGCGAGAAGATCACCGGCGGGCGCGAGCCCCGGCCGGGCGAGCCCCTGGACTATCTGCTGCACGTGAACCCGTTCACACGCGACGCCGACCGCGCCTTCCTGCTGGAGGGCCTGCGCCTGGCCGGATTGACGGGCGTTCCCCAAGGCGGCGTCTATCGCCACGACGACGGCGCAGAGGCGGGGCGGCTGGCCCGCAGCGGCGGGCTGTGGGAAGCGGAGTTCGGCGGTCAGCGGGCGGTGCTGGCCGACACCAAGGGCTGCGCGGACCTGGCGCTGCTGCTGGCCTCGCCGCGCGAGCGGATCCACTGCATGGAGCTGGCCGGGCGGCTGGTGGAGGGCGACTCAGGCGCGGCCATGGACGCCAAGGCCCGCGCCGCGTGTCAGCGCCGCATCCAGGACCTGCAGGCCGATCTCGACGAGGCCGAGCGCGACAACGACTTCGCCCGTACCGAGCGCATCTCCGCGGAACTCGACGCCGTGATCGAACAGCTCTCCGCCGCCGTGGGTCTGGGCGGTCGCGGCCGCAAGCTGGGCGATCCCGCCGAAAAGGCCCGCACCGCCGTCACCTGGCGCATCCGCAACGCCATCAAGAAGATCGCCAAGATCCACCCGCCCCTCGGCCGACACCTCGAGGCTTCCATCCGCACGGGCGCCTTCTGCGCCTACCAGCCCGAAAACCCCGTCCGATGGACGGTGACCTGAAGGCCTCACGACCCGACCTCACAATGTGAGGCCGCGGCTCACGCTCTTGGAAGGCAACCCAAGAGAAAAGGAGCCGCCCGTGTTCGGGTTCTACGACTATTGGCTGTTCGGCCTGTTCGCCGCCTTCGCGGCCTTTGAGGTCCTGGCGCCCGCCAGGGTTTTCCCCACCGTCCGCGGGTGGCGGCTGAAGGGGCTCGCCGCGGCGATCCTCTACTGGTTCGTCGCAACCCGCGCGCCGTTCCTTTGGGACGGCTTCCTCGGCCGGCACACGCTGATCGACGCCAGCGCCCTGCCCCTCTGGAGCGCCGCGCCGCTGGCCTTCCTGGTCTACGAACTGGGCGTCTACGCCTGGCATCGCACCATGCACGGGTCGGATCTGCTGTGGCGAACCTTCCACCAGACCCACCACAGCGCCGAGCGCGTGGACATCTGGGGTGCGCTCTACTTCCACCCGCTGGACATGGTGGGCTGGGCCTTCGTCGGCAGTTTCATGCTTGTCTTCGTGTTCGGCTTCGCGCCGGAGGCGGTGCTGATCGCCTTCCTGGCGGCCACGTTCTGCGGCCTGTTCCAGCACGCGAACCTCAAGACGCCGCGCTGGCTGGGGTGGTTCATCGCTCGGCCCGAGATGCACAGCCTGCACCATGAGCGGGGCGTGCACCGCTGGAACTACGGCGACATTCCCATCTGGGACATGGTCTTCGGCACCTACCGCAATCCGAAGACGTGGAACGGCCAGGCCGGCTTCTACGACGGCGCCTCTGAGCGCATCGGCGACCTGCTGATCGGCCGCGACGTGGCCGGTGGCGAGCGCGGCCTGACGCCCGAAGCCGCCCGCTGATGCTGCCGCCCCACGACCTCCACCCGCCGCCCGAGCCACGGGACTTCATCCACCAACCTCAAGTTTCAAAGGCCTCCATCATGCGCACACGCATTGCACTCTCCACCGGCGTCGAACTCGATGTCCTCCAGTCCGGCGACCCCACCGGCGTCCCCCTCGTCCTGCTGCATGGCCTGAGCGATTCAGCGCTCTCCATGCGCCCGATGATGGAGCACCTGCCTCCCTGCGTCCGGGTCATCGCCATCACCCAGCGCGGCCACGGCGACAGCTCCAAGCCCGCCGGGCCTTACACCGCCGACGCCTTCGTGGCCGACGCGGTGGCGGCCATGGACAAGCTGGGCGTCCGACGCGCCGTGGTCTTCGGCCACTCCATGGGCAGCATCGTGGCCCAGCGGCTGGCGATGAAGCACCCCGAGCGCGTCGCGGGCCTGATCCTGGAGGGCGCCTTCCCGGGCCTGAAGGGCAACCCGGCCGTGGACGCCTTCTACGACGAGGCGATCAAGGACCTCTGCGATCCCATCGAGCCGGGGTTCGCGCGGGCCTTCCAGGAAAGCACCATCGCCCGACCCGTCGCCCCAGCCTTCCTCGAGCTGGTCACCGCGGAGAGCTGCAAGCTCCCGGCCCGCGCCTGGAAGGCGATCTTTCAGGACCTGATGGGCCAGGACCTCGGGTCCGAGTTGGCCGGAATCCGCGCGCCCACGCTGCTGATGTGGGGCGACCGGGACGGCTTCGTCACCCGGGCGGACCAGGAACGCCTGCTGGCGGGCATCCACGGCTCGGCGCTGACGGTCTTCGAAGGCACGGGCCACGACCCGCACTGGGAAGAGCCCGAGCGCGCGGCCGAACTCGTCGCGGTCTTCATCCAACGCCACGTCGCGCCCGTCGCGGCCTGAGGAGCCATACCATGACCTGCAAGACCCTGCCCCAGCTCAAGGGCGACCTGTTCCTGACGGACGGCGGCCTCGAGACCACCCTGATCTTCCATGACAAGCTGGACCTGCCGCACTTCGCCGCCTTCATCCTGCTGAAGGATGAGGTCGGCCGCGCCACCCTGCGCCGCTACTACCGGAAGTATCTGGAGATCGCCGCGGCCGAGCGGCTGGGCTTCATTCTCGAGGCCCCGACCTGGCGCGCGAGCCCCGATTGGGCGGCCCGCCTCGGCCTCTCGCCGGGTGAGCTCGAGCTCTACAACCGCGACGCCATCCGCCTGCTGCAGGAGCTGCGGGAGGAATGGCGCGCGAAGGTTCCCGACCTCGTGGTCTCCGGCTGCATCGGCCCGCGGGGCGATGGCTACGACCCCGGCGAGACGATGACCTCCGATGAGGCCTTCGCCTACCACGCGGTCCAGGCGGCCAGCTTCGCGGCCGCCGGCGCGGACATGATCTGCGCCGTCACCATGACCAACATCCCCGAGGCTATCGGGGTGGTCCGGGCCGCCAACGCCGCGCGCCTGCCAGTGGCGGTTTCGTTCACCGTCGAGACCGATGGGCGGTTGCCCACCGGCCAGTCGCTGGCCGAGGCGATCATGACGGTCGACGCCGCCACCGGGGATGGACCGGCCTACTACCTCGTGAACTGCGCCCATCCGACCCACTTCGCCGACGCCTTGGAGACCAAGGAATCCTGGGTCCGGCGCGTCCGCGGCCTGAGGGCCAACGCCTCCAAGCGCAGCCATCAGGAACTGAACGACGCTCCCGACCTCGACGACGGCGACCCGGCGGAACTGGGTCAGGAGCACGCCGCCCTGCTGCGCCGCCACGGGCACATCCGTGTCCTGGGCGGCTGCTGCGGAACCGACCATCGCCACGTGGCGGCCATGAGCCGCGCCTGCGTGGCGATGGCCGCCGAGTAACCCTGCGTACCTCCCCCGAAACGTACAAACTCAAGGACTTGAACTGAAATGTTGAACTCATCCCCCCGATCCCTGGCCGCATTCGGCGCAGCGCTGTCGGCGGCCGTCATCGCCACCCTGTCGACGCCGGCTCCCGCCGCCGCCCTGGTGACGCAGCAGCGTGTGGTCGTGGTCTACGCCGATCTCGACCTCAGCCGCCCTGCGGGTGAGGCCCGGCTATCGACCCGCCTGACGGACGCCGTGCACCGGATCTGCGGCAAGCCGCTGCGCAGGCCGCTGTTCGAGGCCAATCAGCAGCGCGAGTGCGCGGCCAGCGTCCGCGCCGCGGTCAACCCGCAGGTCACCGACCTGGTCGCCGCCGCCCGGGCCAGAGCGGCCCAGGCCATCGCCAACCGAACCCTGGCCCAGGCCTCGACCTATCCTCTCCCGAGGCGCTGAGCCAGGCGCCTGAGGGTTTTCTCCCCCCGGGCCCTCAGGCGACATCGGGGCCGCACGCGAGCGGCCCCGATGTCCACCTGCTACGATCACCGCCCACGGAGATTCCCATGCTGATCGTCACCGGCTCGGTCACCGCGAAGCCCGAAACTTTCGACGCCCTGCTCGAAGCCGCTCTCGCCCATGTCGCCCGCTCGCGGGGCGAGCCCGGCTGCCTGATGCACGGCGTCCACGTCGACTCCGAGGACCCGATGCGCCTGTTCTTCTACGAGGAATGGGTCGATCGCGCGGCCCTCGACGCCCACTTCGCCGAGGAATGCTCGCTCGCCTTCATGGCGGCGGTCCGCGAACTCTGCGCCAGCAGCACCCGCGTGCGCATCCTGCCCGTCGAACCTCGCGCCTAGAGCCTTCCCTTCAGATGGAATCATTCGAAGGGGACAAGAAGGCTCTATCTCTTTGATTTTGAGCGTAGTCTCTTGGCCGAACCGGCTTCCACTTCGGCGGCTTGCGCTCTAGGTCAGCGCCCGGAACCACCTGTCCAGCATCCGCGCCTCGACACCCAGCCGCGCCGTGCGCTCGGCCGCTTCCTCGTCAACACCCCAGGTCGCTTCCTGGAAGACCTCGTCGATGCGCGAGAGGTCGAAGGCCTCCTGGCCGCCCAGCCAGCCGCGTAGCACGCCAATGGCCAGGACGGCCGAACCGAACAGCGGCACGCCGAACGCCAGGCCAGCGAGGGCGAAGTCGTCCAGCGACAGCGCCAGTTCTCGCACCTTGGTCAGGGTCTCGCCCGGTTGTTGGCGGTGGACGATGCCGGCGCAGCGTTCGAACTGCAGGCCTTCCTCGGCCTCCGCACGCGCCAGGACCGGTTCCCACGCGGCCTGCTGGCGCGCCAGCAGCGCCGCGGGCTCCTCGGCGAAGTAGCAGACGAGGTCCGATCCGGCGTAGTCGGCGATCTGGTCGGCCACCCCCTCGCGGGCGCCGCCGATGGTCTCGATGGCCGTGTTGGCCAACCGCGTGGCGTGCATGGTCGCCATCTCGATGACGTCGGTCTGCGCCGCCCACTCTTCGGCCACCAGTTCGGCGACGGCGCGGGTGGGCAGGACCATGAGCTGGGCCTTGGGCGTGCGCAGGTTGCGGCTGTCCAGCTGCACCTGCCAGCCGCCTTCGACCTCGGCCACGGTCACGGTCTTGTAGAACTTCCGAGGCTTCTCGGCCGGTTCGTGGAATCCCTTGCGCAGGTCCAAATTTCTCTCTCCCGACGGAACGCGTCGATGCGGGCGTGGAATGGGCACGAAACGCGCCGGCCGCAAGGAGGAAGCGTGAACCATACGGACATCGACGCCGCCATCGCAGTCACCCGATTTGGCCTCGGCGCTCGCCCCGGCGAGATCGCCGAGGCGGCCCGCGACCCGCGCGGCTACCTCAAGGCCCAGATCCGCCGCCAGGGCGCCGACCTCTTCAGGACCGACGGCGAGACCACCAACCAGCGGCTGGCGGAGTTCCGGGATTATCGGCGCGAGCGGGCCATGGCGCGCGACGCCAGGCCGGCGGCGGCCGACGGCAAGCCGGTCCAGGACGACGCCGTGAAGGCGGCCCGCCGGTTCATCCGCCAGAACGCGGCCGGCGACGTGCTGGGCCGCGTGCAGCTCGCCGCCGAGACCACCGCCTCGTTTCGCGAGCGCTGGGCGCTCTTCTGGGCCAACCACTTCACGGTCTCGGCGACCAAGGTTCAGACCGCGACCCTGGTCGGGCCGTTCGAGAACGAGGCCATCCGCCCGCATGCTTTCGGCCGGTTCGCCGACCTTCTGGGCGCGGCCGAGACCCATCCGGCCATGCTGGTCTACCTCGACCAGGTTCAGTCGGTGGGTCCGAACAGCCGCGCCGCGCAGTTCCAGCGCCGCCGCGGTCCACGGAGCCCCGGCCTCAACGAGAATCTGGCCCGTGAGATCCTGGAGCTGCACACCGTGGGCGTCGACGGCGGCTACGCCCAGGCCGATGTGACGGAGTTTGCCCGCGCGCTTACGGGCCTGTCGATCGCCGGCCCCCGCGACGCCGGCGTCCAAGGCGTGGTCTTCCGACCGCAGGCTCACGAACCGGGCGAACGAACGGTCATGGGCGCCCGCTACCCCGAGGGCGGCAAGGAACAGGCCGCCGCCGTGCTGGCCGATCTCGCGTCCAAGCCGCAGACCGCCCTCTTCATCTGCACCAAGCTCGCCCGCCACTTCGTGGCCGACGATCCGCCGCCGGCCCTGGTGGCGCGGCTGGAGAAGACCTGGCTCTCCACCCAGGGCGACCTCGCCCGGGTGGCCGAGACCCTGGTGGACGCGCCCGAGGCCTGGGCGCCGTGTCCGGCCAAGTTCAAGACCCCCTATGAGTTCGTGATCTCCAGCTACCGGGCGCTGGGCCAGGAGCCCCAAGACCTCGGCCAGGTGAACGCGGCCCTGGCCGGCCTGGGCCAGCGGCCATTCGGCGCGCCCTCGCCCAAGGGCTGGCCCGATGAGGCCGGACCCTGGGCGGCCTCCGACGCCCTGGTGAAACGGATGCAGTTCGCGCAGCAGCTCGGCTCGGCCCTGGGGCCGCGCGTGCAGGACCCCGCCGCCCTGGCGGAACAGACCCTGGGCGCGCGCCTCTCACCTGCGTCCGCAAAGGCCATCTCGCGCGCGGAGTCGCGGCCCGAGGCCGTCGCCCTGCTGCTCATGATCCCGGAGTTCCAGCGCCGATGAACGCTCCACGTCTATCCCGCCGCGCCTTTGCCGCCGCCGGTCTCGCCCTGCCCTTCCTGGCCCGCGTGGCCGACGCCGCGGTCCCCGTGAACCGGAAGTTCGTGGTGATCATCTGTCGGGGCGGCATGGACGGCCTTTCGGTCGCGGCGCCCGTGGGCGATCCCGACTATCGGTCCTTGCGCGGCGCCCTGGCGCTCGGGGATACAGCGCTGAAGCTGGACGGGACTTTCGCCCTCCACCCCGCCCTGGGGACCATCCACCGCCTGGCCCAGGCCGGCCAGGCCCGCGTCGCCCCGGCCGCCGCCGGCCCCGACCGCGCCCGCTCGCACTTCGAGGCCCAGGACGTCCTGGAGACCGGCGCGGCCAGCGTCTATGGCGCCAGTTCCGGTTGGCTGAACCGCGCGGTGCAGGCGATGTCCGCCGCGGTAAAGGTCGAGGCCCTCTCGGTCGGCCCGACGGCGCCGCTGATCCTGCGCGGGCCTGCGCCAGCCGCCTCATGGTCGCCGGGCCGAGGCGTCGACGCCGAGGCTCGCCTGCCGACCCTGCTGCAGGACCTCTACCGGGACGACCCGCTGCTGGGGCCCGCCCTGGCGCGCGGCCTCATCACCGAGACCATGGCCCGGGACAGCGGCGCGGCCGGCGCGACCATGACCGGCGGCATGCGCGCCGGCGCCGCCCAGGGCGTCGAGGCCGCCCGAACGACGGGTCGGGCCCTGGCGGGCTTTCTGAAAGCACCGGGCGGACCGCAACTGGCCGCCGTCTCGCTGGACGGCTTCGACACCCACGCCAACCAGGTCGGACAGCTCGCCGTCCGGCTGGCGGCCCTCGACGCCCTTGTCGACGGCCTGCACACCGGCCTCGGCCCGGACTGGAAGGATACGGTGGTCCTGGCGGTCACCGAGTTCGGCCGCACCGTCCGGGTCAACGGCACGGGCGGCGCCGACCACGGCACGGCTTCCACGGCGCTCGTTGTGGGTGGCGCGCTGAAGCCGGGCGGCATCGTCGGCGACTGGCCGACCTTGAAGCGGCAGGCCCTGTTCGAGGATCGCGACGTCTACCCCGCGCTGGACCTGCGAGCCCTGGAGAAAGGCTTGCTGGCCGAGCACATGGGCCTGGATCGGCGGGCCTTGGACGCGCAGGTGTTCCCGGACAGCGCGGACATCCGGCCGCTTACCGGCCTTGTCTAGCCACCCCCAAGGATCGTCATGGCCGGGCCTGACCCGGCCATCCATTCCAGAGCGTCAGCCAGATGTGCGCCAGCCTCGCCGCGACGCCGGTTGGATCCCCGGGTCAAGCCCGGGGATGACGCGCGAAGGGAAGGGTCAGACCGGCATCGCGTCGAAGGCGATCGTCAGGCGGCGCTCGTCGGTCGTGAACGGCACGGTGCCGTGCCACATATACGACGGGAACAGCACCAGCCGCCCTGGCTTCGGCCGCACGAAGTGCTCGGCGGGCAGCGCGGGGTCGGTCTTGAACGGCGGCTGGCCGAAGCGGATCCAGCCCTGCTTCTCGTCGGTGTCCAGCGCGCTGTCCGGCGTCTCCACATAAAAGGCCGACGACAGCCAGCCCTCCGGGTGGAAGTGGTCCTTGTGGAAGCCGCCCGGCTTCAGCCGCACCGACCAGGCGCCTTCGATCCGGTAGTTCCCAGTCAGCCGCGACCGCGCGGGATCGGTCCCCGCCCCCATGCCGGACATGTGCTGGCGGATCGGCTTGTCCACCGCCTTGAAGAAGGCCTTGATCGCCGGGTCGTTCGAGCCGGTCAGGCGGTAGGTGGTCTGGCTGCCGTGGCGCAGCGACTGCGCCGAGGGATGCTCATTGTAGAGGTGGATGCCGTTCAGGGCCTTGGCCAGGTCGGCGAGATAGGCTTCCAGGCTGTCCCAGCCCGGCGGCGTCTCGATGTCATAGGCGCCCACCATGGCGTCGTAGTCATAGAGGTCTTTGTAGAGCGGATCGCCGACGGCCCGCGCGGCGGTCGCGGCCCAGCCCCAGAGTGACTGGTTCTCCGGTGCGAAGGCCAGGCCCTTGCGCGCCTTCTCCAGGGCCAGGTCGGCCTTGCCCCGGGCCAAGTATACGATGGCCATGTGGTTCAGCACGCCCGGCGAATCCGGCAGGCGGGCCTCGGCGATAAGCGCCAGGCGCTCGGCCTCGTCCAGGTCGCCCCGCTCCAGGGCGGCCTGTCCGGCGGCCATCACGAGAGCGATCTCGTCGGGCATCCGCTCGGCGGCCAGGGCCAGCAGCTGGGCGGCCTTTTCCAAATCGCCAGCGGCCTCGTACAGTTTGGCCTTGGTCAGCAGCAGCGGTGCGGGCGGGCCGCCCGCGTGGGCGCAGCGGTCCAGCACCGCCTGGGCCTCGCCGATGTCGCCACGGCGCATCCACACGACATCAGCATATTCCACAGCCGTTTCCGTGCGTTGCGGGGCGCGCTTCAGCGTTTCCAGATAGGCCTGCTCGGCGCCGTCCAGGTCTCCCGCCGCCACCTTGGAACGCGCCATCACGCCCCAGCTCAGCGCCCCGTCCAGCCCCAGCCTGAACCCCCGGCTCATGGCTTCAACCGCCTCGGCGCCGTGCCCCAGGTCGCTGAGGGTGGCGGCCAGGTTATGCCAGGCCACGCCACTGCTCCCGAACCGCATGGTCGCGCGCTGGTCGAACACCAGCGCCTCCTCGCGGCGGCCGACGGCCTTCAGCGCCGTGGCATGCATGGCCAGCGCCCGGTGGCTGGGTTCGGGATGGTCGGCCAGGGGGGTGGTGATGGCCAGGGCCTCGGCCACTCGGCCTTCGTCCAGCAGGGCCTTCGCCCGGTCCAGGGGATCGTTGCTCAACGGCGCCTCTTGAAGGGTTCGGGGTCGGCCTCGTGCTCGTCGAAGCCGAAGCGTTGGAAGCCGGCGCGAAGCTCGGGGCTAATCGGCGCCTCCAGCGCCAGGGTCCCGCGCGACGGATGCGGCAGGATCAGGCGACGTGCATGGAGTTGCAGCTTCAAGCCCTCGGACAGGCCGACCGAGGCTTCGTTGTTGTACTTGGGATCGCCCAGGATCGGATGCCCCATGGCCAGCATATGGGCCCTGAGCTGGTGCGTGCGGCCGGTGTGGGGCCAGAGCGCCATCCAGGCGGCTCGGGGACCCGCGCGGGAGATAGTGACGAACTCGGTCTCCGCCGTCTCGGCGCGCTCATCCTTGGGATCGGCCGGAACCATCATCTCGCGGTCGCCGACGCCCTTCTTGATGAGCGGCAGCTCGATGACGCCGTCGCCGGGCTTCGGAAAGCCGGCGACGATGGCCCAGTAGATCTTCTGGGCCCGGCGCTTGGCGAAGGCGCCCGCCAGCCGGGCGGCGGCCTGGGGCGACTTGCCCAGCACCAGCACGCCCGAGGTGTCGCGGTCCAGCCGGTGGACCAGGCGTGGCCGGTCCAGCCCCTCGCCCCAGGCCGACAGCAGCCGGTCGACGTGCCGCAGGGTCTTGGTGCCGCCCTGCACCGCCAGGCCGGACGGCTTGTTCAGCGCCAGCACCTCGTCGTCCTCGTAAATCACCAGGCTCTTGATAAAGGCGATGTCGCGCGGATCCAGCTCGCCCTTTTCGCGCGGCGGCGGCGCGTCGGGCAGCGGCGGCACGCGCACCTGGGCGCCGGCGGCCAGTCGCGTCTCCGGCTTGGCGCGGGCGCCGTCCACCCGGATCTGCCCGGAGCGGGTCAGCTTCTGGAGCATGATGTGGTTCAGGTGCGGCCACCGGCGCTTGAACCAGCGGTCCAGCCGCACGCCCTCGTCGCCCGCTTCGCCGGCGTCCACATAGAGGGTGCGAACCTCCCTCAAGCGAGCAGCCGCCGCATCAGGATCAGGCCGGCGAACAGGGCCAGGACCGACAGCACCACCGAGCCCAGGCTGTAGGCGGTTGCCTGGCCATAGGCCCGCCGCTCGATCATCAGGGCGACCTCCAGCGAATAGGCCGAGAAGGTGGTGAAGCCGCCCAGCACGCCCACGCCCAGCAGCACGCGCCATTTCTCCTGGTCCGCCCCGCCACGCAGCGCCAGGACGCCGGCGACGACACCCATCAGGAATCCTCCCAGCACATTGGCCGCGAAGGTGCCGTACGGCCAGGCGCCGCCCAGCGACCGCATCGCCTGCACGCCGAGCAGGTAGCGGGCCACCGCGCCCGTCGCCCCGCCGGCCGCCACCAGGAAGAGAGTCTGCATGACGCGCCTTATGCGACGGCAAGACATTATTTGCCAACGTCGCCGATGGTGACGCTTATGGCCCGCCCCGAAGTCGGCATGACCGTATCGAAGATCACCGCCGCGGACGCCGCGACGGTGCTCGATCGGCTGGCGGGCTCGGACCGTCTCGAGCGAGGCGCGGTCTTCATCATCAGCGTTGAGGCGATCCAGGAGCGGTCCGGCGAGCGGTGGGCCAGGAAGCGCGACGACGTCTGGGGCTATCTGGGTCGCAAGCTCAACGAATACCTCTCCTACCAGGACATCCACCACCGGATCAGCGAAACCGACGTCCTGGTCGCCATGACCACGGAGGACGGGGTCGCGGCGCAGGCGGTGGGCATGAAGGTCCTGGAGGACGTCCTGGAGTTCTTCCTGGGCTCGGTCGACCGAAGGGACATCCGGATCCGGTCGGTCAGCAAGATCGAGGGCGACGAACTCACCGTCGCCGACCTGGACCCGGCCGTGATCGCCACCGCGCGGGAGACCGAGGCCACGGCCCCCTTCCGCCGCCAGGTCAGCACCGAGCGCGAGCGCGAGCGCAATCCGATCTCGTTCGTGGCCGACAACGGCCAGCGGCTGCGGGTGGACTTCGCACTCGAGCAGGTGGTCAGCCTGAGTCACAAGGTGACCGCCGTCCTGCGTGTCGAGCCGATGGTCACCTTCAGCGCCACTGGCGAGATCATCCCCACCCGAAAGTTCGCCCGGCTGTCGGACGCCGATATCCTGGCCATCGATCGGGCCACCCTGGCGTTCGGCGCGCTCTTCATGCCCATGGACGCCCGCAGCCAACCGCCGGTGATCCTGCCGGCCTCGTTCCGGACCATGGGCGGGCGCAAGGGCCGCCAGGAGTTGCTGACCATCGACGGCGTCACCCCCGAGCGCGTGCGCCAGGGCATGATGCTGGAGTTCGTCGACATCGATCGTGGCACCCCTGCCGGCCGGATGGTGGAGGTCGTCAGCCTGGTGGGCAGCCTGACCCGCGGGGTTCTGGCCCGCCTCCAGGCCGGTCGGGACGCGCTGAGCCCGGTCCAGGGCGCGCGGTTCAACGGCCTGACCCTCGATTTCGCCGACGTGACCCTCCCGCGCGCGAAGCTCGAGCCGTTCATGCGGTTGATGGCGCACCAGATGCGCGGCAAGGCGCCGGCCCTCATCGCCCAGGGCCTCTCCGACTTCAGCCAGATGGAGATGGCCGACGACGCGGGATTCACCCACGCCGGCGTGCGCGCCGCGCCGCTGACCAACCTCGGGCGGGAAGTGGCCTAGAGCCTGCCCGGTCGGCTCACCGACCGGTCAGAGCAGGCTCGTCAGCTGTCTTTTCTGGCGCGCATCCCGGGCGCCGAACCGGCATCCACTTCGCCTGGATGCGCGCTAGATCCTCGCGCCGAGGCTCTGACGCAGGGCCCGGGCGTCATAGGTGTCACCGCCGCGCGGCCGCTCGCCTCGCCCCATCACCACCTCGATCGTGGACGCCACCGAGGGCCCGCCACCCAGGTTGAAGGTGGTCCCCAGCCCGACGTTCACGCCGCTGCGATAGCCATAGTCGCCCCCGCCCACGCCAATCCCGACGCGCGGGCCGCGATCCGGCTGGCCCTCCATGAAGCGGTCGGCGACGCGGAACCAGTCGTAACCGCCGGCGATGGCCAGGTCCGCCGCGCGGACCAGGGCGTAGTCCATCACCTGCTGCGGCGGCGCGCCCGGACCGCCACGGAAGGTGATCCGATAGCGGCCAGGCTCGATCCGGTAGTCGGAATAGCCCACGGCCTGGGGCCCGGCGGCCGGCTGGTACAGCGTCGGCGCAGTGGCGCAGGCAGCCAGCGACAGGACGGCTGCGGCGATGATCAGGCGCTTCATGGTAAACGGTCCAAACTCGGAAAGGCGTGTCCCTTCCGAAGCTTATACGCCGAAACGGACGAGCTGGCTGCGCCGTTCCGTCAACCTAGGCCCAGCGCTGCCACCAGCCCCGCGAAATCGGCCGGTGGCGGGGCTTCCAGCCGCTTCTCGCCCCCCGCCGGATGCGGGAACTTCAGCGCCGCGGCGTGCAACATCAGGCGCGGCACGGCGTGGCCGCCCACCACCAGGGCCCCGCCGTAGCGGGCGTCGCCGGCGATCGGGCGGCCAATGTGGGCCAGGTGGACGCGAAGCTGGTGCATGCGGCCGGTCTCGGGGTCGAGCTCCAGCAGCGCGGCGCCGTCGGTGTGCTTGAGGGTGCGGTAGCGCGAGATCGCCGTCTCGGCGTCGGGGTGGTCCGGCGGGCACGGCCGCATATAGGCCTCGCGGCCGCTCTCGTCGCGGCGCAGGGCCTGTTCGATCCGCCCGCCCTTGGGCTCCGGCGCGCCGGGGGTGACGATGGCCTGGTAGGTCTTGTGGAACCGCCGCGCCATCATCGCCTTGCCCAGCGCCCCGGCGGCCGGCTTGGTCTTGGCCGTCAGGATTACGCCCGAGGTGTCACGGTCCAGACGGTGGATCAGCCGGGGCCGCGCCTTCCCCGGCTTGGCGAAGGCCCATAGCAGCTCGTCCAGCGTATGGACCTGGCCGCGCCCGCCCTGGCTGGACAGGCCGGCGGGCTTGTTCAACGCCAGGACCTCGGCGTCCTCGTACATCACCAGCCCGCGCACGAACTCGGTCTCGTCGCGCGAGAGCTGGATGGGCCTGAGGTCTTTCACATGGGCGGGTTTAGCGGAGTACGCCCCGCTTCGTCATCGTCCATGCGTACCAGACGAAGAACAGGCAGATGGCCACGATCACCGTGGGCATCACCGGGCTCATGATCTGCGATGCGCCGGGCGTGGCGAGGTTGTAGGCGAGCGATCCTATCGCACCCAGGCTCGAGAGGCCGAAGGCGTGGAGCGCCCAGCGGCTGCGGGCCAGGAACAGCAGGGAGCCCAGCACCGAGCCCCACACGCCGACGGCCCAGACGCCATGCATCCAGGTGGGATAGGTCTGCATGAAGGCGATGACGGCCTCGCTCATGCCCATCTGGCGGTAGTAGGTTTCGCCCTGCAGGTGGCTCATCGTGTAGTCGTAGCCGCCGAACCCGTTCCAGAGCAGGCTGATCAAGGTCACCAGCCAGAAGTGCCAGGGCACGGTCGCCCGGCCCGCATCGATAGTTTCGGTCATCTGGATGTCCCCTCCCATGGACGTGGGGGAGCCTATGCCCGGGCCTTCCGCAGAACAATGGTCTGTCGTTAGCCGCCGCGATCGCGGCGCAGGGCGGCCCAACGCTCCAGCCGCTCCTTGATCCGCGCCTCCGAACCTTCTCCGCGCGGCTGGTAAAACTGCCGGCGCTCCATCCCATCCGGGAAGTAGTTCTGGCCGGAGAACCCCTCGGGCGCGTCGTGATCGTAGGCGTAGCCCTTGCCGTAGCCCAGGTCCTTCATGAGCTTGGTGGGCGCGTTGCGGATGTGGGCCGGCGGCATCAGCGAGCCGGTCTCCTTGGCTGCCTTCATGGCCGCCTTGAACGCCACATAGACCGCGTTCGACTTGGGCGCGGCGGCCATGTGCACCACCAGCTGGGCCAGGGCGATCTCGCCCTCCGGGCTTCCCAGGAAGTCGTAGGTGTCCTTGGCGGCGTTCGCGAGCACCAGGGACATAGGGTCGGCCTCGCCGATGTCCTCGGCCGCCGCCCGGATCAATCGCCGCGCGATGAACAGCGGGTCCTCGCCGCCGGTCAGCATCCGCGCCAGCCAGTAGAGCGCGGCGTCGGGATCCGAACCCCGGATCGACTTATGCAGGGCCGAGATGAGGTTGTAGTGCTCCTCGCGGTCCTTGTCGTAGGCAGGACTGCGCTTCTGCAGCACCTGGCCCAGGGCCTTCAGGTCCAGCGGCTTGGCCGAGCCGATGTTGAACAGGGTCTCAGCCAGCGTCAGCAGGTAGCGGCCGTCTCCGTCGGCCATGGCCATCAGCGCCGCGCGGGCCTCGGGCTCCAGGGGCAGCTCCCGGCCCTCATGTTCCTCGGCCTTGGTGAGCAGGGTCCGCAGCGCCTCCTCGTCCAGGCGCTTCAGCACATAGACCTGGGACCGCGACAGCAGGGCCCCGTTCAGTTCGAACGACGGGTTCTCGGTGGTGGCGCCCACCAGGGTGACGATCCCCTCCTCCACGAAGGGCAGGAAGCCGTCCTGCTGGGCGCGGTTGAACCGGTGGATCTCGTCGACGAACAGCAGGGTCGCCTGGCCGGCCAGGCGGCGGGTCCGAGCCTGTTCGAAGGCCTTCTTCAGGTCGGCGACACCGGAGAACACGGCCGAAAGCTGCTGGAACTCGTAGCCGGCTTCCTTGGCCAGCAGGCGAGCGATGGTGGTCTTGCCGGTGCCGGGCGGCCCCCACAGGATCATCGACGACAGCCGCCGGGCCTCGGCCATCCGCCGGATCGGCCCTTCCGGCCCCAGCAGGTGATCTTGGCCCACCACCTCGTCCAGCTTCTGCGGTCGCAAGCGGTCGGCGAGCGGCGAGGGCTGCTGGGGCGTCAGGCCCGCGGCTTCGAACAGATCGGCCATGGGCAGGCTCTAGCAAATCGGTGCGCCGGGCGCCGAAGAAACTCCTCGTCCGGCGACGCCGTCAGCCCGCGAAGGTCGCCGTCACCTGCCGTCCGTCCCGCTCGATCGTGACCCTCCAGGCGCGCACCTGGGCGGCGGTGGCGGCGGCAAGATCGCGCGTGTTGCCGATCTTGAGGCCGTTCACCTCGCGGACGATGTCGCCGCGTTTCATGCCCGCCAGTCGGGCGGGACCGCCGCCGACGTTGCTGATCAGGACCCCGCCCCCGGTGAGCGGATCGATGCCCATCTCATCGGCGACAGCCGGCGACAGGTTCACCACGGTGGCCCCCGCGAACGGGTTGCGGCCGGTGATCGTGCGCTCGTCCCGCGCCGGCGTGGCGGGCGCGGGCTCGGCGCGCAGGGTCACCGTCTGCTCCTGGCCGCTCGCGCGGCGCACGGTGAGCTGGACGCTCTCCCCTGGGCGGTGATTGCGGATCGCGTAGGCGAGGTCGGCGGCGTCGGCAAGCGGCCGGCCATCAGCCTGCAGCACCACGTCGCCCGGCCGCAGGCCGGCGCGGGCGGCTGGCCCGTTGGGGTAGAGATCGGCCACCAGCGCGCCCTGCGGCCGCGGCAGGCCCAGGCTGCGCGCCATCTCCGACGTCACGCTCTGGGTGCGCGCGCCCAGCCACGGACGCACGACGGCGCGGCCGCCGCCCACGGCGGTCTCCACCACTCGCCGCACGACGGAGGCGGGAATCGCGAAGCCCACGCCTGAGGACGTGCCCGAGCGGGAGAGGATGAAGCTGTTCACCCCGATCAGGTCGCCATCCATGTCGACCAGGGCGCCGCCGGAGTTGCCGGGGTTGATGGCGGCGTCGGTCTGGATATAGGCCGACCCGCCCTCCCCAGTCGGATCGGTGATCCGGTTCAAGGCAGAGACGATGCCGTTGGTCACGGTCTGGCCGACACCGAAGGGGTCGCCGATGGCCAGCACCAGATCGCCCACCTGGGTGTCGCCGCTGTCATCCATCGCCAGGACCGGCAGCCGCTCGCCTGCCGGAAGGTCGATCTTCAGGATCGCCAGGTCGGTGCGCGGGTCCGCCAGCAGGATCCTGGCCGGGAACTCTCGCCGATCATTGAGCGCGACGGTGATCTCCTGGCCGTTCTCCACCACGTGGTTGTTGGTCACCACGATGCCGTCGGAGCGCACGATGACGCCGGAGCCCAGGGACTGGGCCATCCGCGCCTGCGGCACGCCCAGGCCGAACATCTGCCAGAACGGGTCGACCTGCTGGCGCACCACCCGCTTGGCCGAGATGTTCACGACGGCGGGCGCGGTGCGCTGAACGACGGGGGCGAAGGACGATTTCATCTGCGCCGCACTGGTGGGCGGAGCGCGGGTCGGCTCGGCGAAGGTGGCCGGCTGAGCCAGGGTCTGGCTAGCGGCCAGGGCGATCGCAAGGGCAGGTATCAGGACGCTGGTCGCGCGCATGGGGTCTCCGTGGACGAACCGTCGCACGCTACGTAGGTTTCCGGCGCAATAAAGGCAAAGCCCGAGCGGATTAGTCCGCGGGTTGGCGCGCCGCGACGAACGCCAGCAGGAAGGCCAGACCCATCAGGCCGGCCGCCAGGTAGATCGCCAGCCCCGGCACGTGGAACCCCTCGTGCCGCAGCGACCAGGCGAACACCTCGCCGAAGATCACCGGGCCGATGATCGACGAGAGGCCCATCAGGCTCTGGTTGGCGCCCTGCAGCTGACCCTGCTGCTGCGGCGAGACCCGTCGGGTCATGAGGCCCTGCAGGCCCGGCATCACCAGTCCGGTGAAGGCGAACACCGGCACGGCCAGAAGGTAGAGCGCGCCGGTGGGCGCGGTGGCGTACCACGCGAAGCCGGCCATCCCGGCGAAGGCGCCGATCAGCAGGGCCCTGCGCTCGCCGACCCGCTTCACGATCGGACCCACCAGAAAGATCTGCACGATCACGCCGGAGATGCCGGTCGCCAGGAACGTCCAGCCGAGGATCGCCAGCCCCCAGTCGTAGCGGTAGCCCATGTAGAGGACGAAGATCGACGGCAGGACGACGTGGGCGAGCTGGAACAGGAAGCCGACGCCCGCCAGCGGCAACAGGCCCGTGTGCGAGCGCAGCAGCACCAGTGAGCCCAGTGGGTTGGCCTTCTTCCAGTCGAAGCGGGTTGCGCGCTTCTCGGGCGGGAGGCTCTCGGGCAGGATGAAGAAGCCGTAGAGCCAGTTGACGAAGGTGAGCGCCGCGGCGGCCATGAACGGCAGGCGGAGGTCGATCGCCCCCAGCTGGCCGCCGATGAATGGCCCGAAGATGAAGCCGAAGCTGAAGGCCGAGCTCATCCAGCCGAACACCTTGGCGCGATCCGCCGGCGCCGTGACATCGGCCAGATAGGCGTTGGCGGTGGAGAAGCTGGCCGCCGTGAGGCCGTTCAGGATGCGGCCGAGGAACAGCCACCACAGGGTGGGCGCCAGGGCCATGAACACGAAGTCCACCGCCAGGCCGAACAGCGAGATCAGCAGCACGGGGCGCCGGCCCCAGCGGTCCGACATCAGGCCAAGTATCGGGCCCGACACGAACTGCAGCACGCCCCAGGTCGCGCCGAAGACCAGGTTCCACTCGCGGCCGAGGCTGTATCGCCGCCGGTGAATTCCTTGATCAGGTTGGGCAGCACCGGGATCATGATCCCGAACGAGATCGAGTTCATCAGCGCGAGCACGAAGATGAAGCCGAAGCTGGCCCTGCGGCCCGCGGCGGCCGTCGATTGGTCCGTCATTCTGCTCTCCCCCGCCGCTTACTACCGAAGTTCGGCGCGCTCGCCCACCGCGCGGATCTGCGCCTGCCAATACTCCGCCAGACGGGCCAGGAGGGCTTGGTCGGGGAAGCCGTGGCGGGCGGCGCTCTCGGCCGGCACCTGGTGGAACCCGCGATGCTCGACGCTGACCCGCGTCTCGTCGCCCACCGCCTCGAACCGAACCTCGACCTCGGTGTGAAGGTCGGGCGGGAAATTCGCCTGCCGCCACGAGAACACCAGCCGCCCGGGCGGTTCCCAGGCCAGCACCTTGCCGATCTCGAAGACCTTGCCGTTGGCCAGGGTCTCGGTCAGGCGACCGTCCGCGAAGGCCAGGGTCCCCGGCGCGCGAGGCGTCGTCTGGAACAGGCTGTGCGGCCGCCACCAGGCGCCGATCTCCTCCGTGAACACCGCGAACGCCCGCTCGGGCGTCGCCTTCACGCGAAGCGCGACATAGACTTTCGAGGTCATCCGTCCCGCTCGACGTGGGCCTTGAACGCCAGGAGCTGGGCGCTCCACAGCCGTTCGCTCTCCTCAAGCCAGCGCAGCAGATGGACCATGGGCTCGGGCCTCAGCGCATAGATGCGCACGCGCGCATCGAATTCGGGGTGGCTCTCTTCCACCAGGCCGCTGGCGCGCAGGGTGCGCAGGTGCCGGCTCATGGCGGGGGCGGAAATCTCCAGCTCGCGCGCCAGTTCCCCCGCGGCCCGCGGCCCCTGGGCCAGCAGGTCGACGGCGCGGCGCCGCAGCGGGTCGGCCAAGGCCGCCAACGTCTGGTCCAGGGCGGCTTGAGCCATCACAGAGGCCTGTGCCGCGTGCCCGCCCCATAGGTGATCCCGAGAAAGCGTGACGGCTCCGGAACGAGCGCGCGGTGCCAGACGCCCTTAGGCACGATGCAGGTGGCGCCGGGCGCCATATCCACCCGTCGGTCGCCATCGGGCTCGTCGAAGATCATCGTCATCCGCCCCTCGAGCAGGACCAGCACCTCTTCGCCCTCGGGATGCATCTCCCACTGCGGCCAGTCCTCTGTGCTGACATAGGCCGACACCAGGGTCCCGAGCAGGTCGGGGTTCGTGTCGATGGTCTCCCAGAAGCCTTCCACCGGGTGCACGGCCAGCCCGCCCTGGCCGTCCAGGCTGAGATAGGTGTCCTCGAGGTCGAAGCGCGGCATCAGAGCCAGCCCGTGATCTTCAGGCCGCTGGCCGCCTCGGCCTGCTCCCGGCTCACCGCCTGGATGGCTTGAGAGACGGTCCAGATGTGACCTTCCGGGTCGCGGCAGCGATAGGTGCTGTCGCCATAGAACTGGAGCTGCGGTTCGGCGATGATCTCCATGCCTGCCGCCCGCGCGCGCGCGCAGTGGGCGTGGATATCTTGGTCGGTCTTGATCGCCACCGATTGGGTCACCTTGCCGCCGATGGACGCCGGGCTCTTGTAGTCCTCGCTCCACTCATAGCCGATCATGATAGCCGCATCGCCGAGCCGCATCTCGGAGTGAGCCAGGTTCCCGGCCTCATCCTCGATCAGCATGAAGAGCTCGAGGCCGAAGGCCGCCTCCAGGAACTTCAGCGCCGCCTTCGGGTCGCGGTACACGACGGCGGACATCAGGGTCGGACGCCAATCCTGGGTGCTGGGCGCGGCCATCGGCGATCTCCTTGCATCAAATGCCAATATTTAACACATATCGCAATTATCTCGTCAAGGCGGCCTCGACGTCTCCCAGCTTGCCGTCGTTTGGCGCGGGGCCGCCCGCCGACCAGCCGCGCCAGCAGCGGATAGACGCTGACGTTGTCGAACGCCGGCAAGGTCACGGCTGGTCGGAACGCCGGCCCATTGGCGATGAATAGGGCCGTCATCTCGGGGCTGTAGGGGTCGAAGCTGTGGCTCCCAAGCTCCGGCCTGCTCGGCTTCTAGCCGCGCGTCGTCAGCGTCCAGCCGGTCTCGGGTAAGCAGAAGAAGGGCGCCACCCGGGGGGTTCTACCCGTCGTGGAAACGGGCCGGGATGTGCGCCTTGGCCCAGCACTGGAAGTGGTCCTGGGCCTTCAGCAGAGCCGAGGCCACCTCGTTCTCGCGGCCGGCGACGGGATAGAGGGTCGCAAACGCGCCGCGAGCACCCCGGCCGCCAGACCGGACAGCACCGGCGTCACCCCGCGGTCCAGGTAGTCGGCACGGAAGCCGTCGATGGAGACCAGGATCGTCAATGCACGCTCGTCGGCGGCGGACGACGTGGCGAACGCGACGAGCGCGAAACAGAGGGCGAGAAGGCGCGGGATGATGCCGCATCCGTAGCGGGCCGGTGCGACAGCTGCGCAAACGAAAAGCCCCGGAAGCGGGCTTCCGGGGCTCTTCAGATCGTCTTGTGACGAAGGACTATTCGTCGCCGCCGAAAGCGGTCTCGGCGGTCGGGCCCGAATCCTTGCCCTTCTCGGACGGATCGCGGTCGACCAGCTCGATCACGGCCATGGCCGCGTTGTCGCCGTGACGGAAACCGGCCTTCAGGACGCGGATGTAGCCGCCCTTGCGCTCGGCGTAGCGGGGGCCGAGCACGGCGAACAGCTTGCCGACCTGCTCCACGTCACGCACCTGGCTGATGGCCTGGCGGCGGGCGTGCAGGGTGCCGCGCTTGCCCAGAGTGATCAGCTTCTCGACGAAGGGGCGGAGCTCCTTGGCCTTCGGAAGCGTGGTCACGATCTGCTCGTGCTTGATCAGGCTCGCCGACATGTTGGCGAACATCGCGGTGCGGTGAGCGGACGTACGCCCCAGTTTGCGGTGGGCTTTGCCGTGACGCATCTCATATCTCCTGGGTCATCCGACCCGCTGGACGCTTCCGATCTGTTGGAAGTCGCCCTACCTGACCAAGTCCCAGCCTGCTCCCGCCTGGGTCACTACGAAGCGCCGGGGCCCTTCACCGCTGTTGCGGCTTCATCGGGCCCAGGCCGCCGAAGCGGCCCCGGAGTCGGCGCGAAAGCGATCTACATCTGGTCTTCGAACTTCTTCGCGAGCTCTTCGATGTTCTCGGGCGGCCAGTTCGGCACGTCCATGCCGAGGTGGAGACCCATCCCGGCGAGAACTTCCTTGATCTCGTTCAGCGACTTGCGGCCGAAGTTCGGGGTGCGGAGCATCTCCGCCTCCGTCTTCTGGATCAGGTCGCCGATGTAGACGA